>Ga0153953_1000013_pt1 | contig 38685 bp, 39 predicted proteins | sample TSNJ037MetaG_FD_104718 | JGI IMG/M metagenome (GOLD analysis project Ga0153953, IMG submission 104718) | Attine ant fungus gardens microbial communities from New Jersey, USA - TSNJ037 MetaG | ecosystem: Host-associated > Fungi > Mycelium > Unclassified | place: USA: New Jersey, Wharton State...
AGATGCATTAGCCGCGATTGACACCGTTGTATTTGAACAGAAGATCCTTACCATGGAACAGTTGATGCACGCTTTGAAAACCAATTATAAAGATGACAGTACAACTCCAACAGGTTCTGAAATCCATGCCATCTTACTTAATAAAGCGCCGAAATTCGGCAATGATGACGACAGTGCGGATAAATGGGTAGTTGCCATTGAAGAGTTTATCGGATATACCTACCGCTATGAATGCAAGAGCTCCAAATATGGAAAAGGCCCTATACCATGCTGTTTCTCCTATAGTCAGAGCCCCGTTACAGGGAATATTGCCTTTGGTGCCAGTATTGGTGCAACTCCTGACGGAAGAAAGGATGGGGACCCGGTCAACAATGGGGTATCGCCTGCCAATGGTTCTGAGGAAAAAGGCGCTACGGCGGCCTGCAATTCCGTCATGAAGCTGCCCACCATATATATTCAAAAGGGTGCGATCTTCAACATGCGGCTGACGAAAGCGGCATTGGAAACAGAGGAAAATAAGAAGAAAATTATCGCTATGGTCAAAGTATTTTTCCAAAATTATGGGGAACAGATTCAATTTAATGTAGTAAATTCCGAAGTTTATAAAGAGGCAATGGAAAAGCCTGAAAAATATAAAGACTTAATGGTCCGCGTATCCGGATATAGTGCTTTATTTACTTCTTTATCTCCGGCATGCCAGATGGATGTAATCAACCGTACGGAATTAGAACTTTAGATAAGAAAAGGAGCGGGCTTTATATGCAGCAGGCAAATGTATTTAACATTGAGCGTTATGCAACGGAAGATGGGCACGGCATTCGTACGGTAATATTCTTAAAAGGCTGTAAACTCCGGTGTAAATGGTGTGCAAATCCGGAATCACAGGAGTTTGGACCAGAGGTTTTGCTGAATGTCAATTCATGTATCGCATGTGGGAAATGTATAGATACCTGTCCAAAGAAGGCTGTTTTTTACAGAGAAGGCTATGGTTATATCACGGATAGAGAGGATTGCACCTTGTGCAAATCCTGTATAACCGGCTGTTATATGGATGCAAGAAAGATTATGGGCACCCTGTATACAACGAAAGAGCTCTTAAAAGAAATTCTTCGGGATGAACAGTATTATAAAATGTCCGGCGGAGGTGTGACCTTTAGCGGCGGAGAACCATTCTATTATGAAGCATTTATTACAGAGATAGCGATAGAAATGAAAAAACGCGGATACAATACGCTGGCTGAAACCTGTGGGGAAGTACCTCTTAATCATATCAGATCAGCATCGGAGTCTTTAGAATATATTTACTTTGATTTTAAACATTACAACCCGGATAAGCACCGGGAACTGACCGGAAGGGATAATATACAGATACTTCAGAATTTAAACTGGCTGAATGAGCATTACAAAGGCCACCTGGCTGTGCGTTATCCATATATTCCAACATGTAATGATGACGAAGATGCAATAAGAGGATTTTTCACCTATATAAAAAGATTGAAACAGGTTCAGGAAATCATTTTTCTACCGTATCACAGACTGGGGCTGCCTAAATATCTGGGCCTGGGCAGAGATTACGAGATGGGCGAACGAAGGTCATTAAAGAAAGCAGAAATGCAGCATTTGTTTGCTTTAGCAAAAGAGTATGAATTGGATATCAAAATTCAATAAAAGAGGTGGGGAAATGAAAACAAAAACAATCATAGGGTTTGACTGCGGCAATTCCACATATCGGGTGGTTGTAGGAAAGTTTGAGGACAGAAAAATTGAAACGAAAGTAGCGGCACAATTACCGAATGATATGGTTAAAATAGGGGATTATTATTACTGGGATATTCTAAGGTTATTTACAGATTTTAAACACATTTTAAAAGAACTGATAAGTAATGGAGAGAAAATTGATTCCATTGGAATCTGTACATGGGGTGTGGATTTTTCACTCTTTGACAAAAACGGCAATATGGTAAACAACCCTCTGGCTTATCGTAATACGATAGGAGAGGCTTATTTATCCAGACTGAATGAAGCCAAAAGGAAGGAAATGTTTGCGGCTACGGGAATTCTCTGTGATAAGATTAATTCTATCTATCTGCTGCAGGGCATCAGGGAGAAAATGCCCGGAATTTATGCGGCCGGAGATAAACTGCTGATGATACCGGATATCTTAAATTACATGATGACGGGGGTCATGGTCAATGAACCCAGTGAATTAAGCACAACTCAGATTATGGAAGTCCGTACAAAGACAATCAGCCAGGTGGTCTGTAAAGAAACAGGAATTGATAAAGAACTCTTCAGCACGATTGGAAAGCATGGGGAATGCATTGGATTTGTTACAGAGGATATTAAAATGGAAATAGGCGCCTCCTATGATATTCCTGTTATCTGTGTACCGTCTCATGATACGGCAGCAGCTGTTGCAGCAGTGCCTGCGCCAGGAGAAACGTTTGCTTTCATAAGTTCCGGAACCTGGTCGTTAATTGGAACAGAGCTTTCAAAGCCTTTGATTACAGAGCAAATCAGGGAAGCAGGCTTAACCAATGAAGCAGGTGCTTTTGATACGATTACACTTTTAAAAAATAGTGCCGGGATGTTTATTATCCAGCGTATTAAAAAAGAATACGAATTAGAAGTAAATCATGAAGTGACCTGGGACGATATGGTACAACTTTCCGATTCCTATATGGGAGAAGAGATTCTTTTAATTGATATCAATCATATCCGCTTTTTTAATCCGGGAAAGATGGGGGAAGAAGTCTGGAAATACTTAGAAGAAACAAAACAAATAGCCACTTCTTTTCACTGGAATGCAGTAGTACGTGCAATATACGCATCAATGGCATGCAGTTACGCTGTTACCATCCGGGATATGGAATCTGCGGCAAAACGGGAGTTTCAACGTATTTTTATTGTAGGCGGCGGCGCCAGAAATGCAATCGTGAATCAAATGACTGCAGATTGTACTGGTAAAACCGTGGTAGCATGTCTCGGGGAAAGCACCTCCATGGGGAATATCGCATCACAATTAAAATATTTTGATGATACCATTGACTTAGACAGCATCAGAGAAATTATTGCCCGTTCTGTTAAAACAAAAGAATTTTTAGTACAGAAAAATACCAAAGCTTACGTAGAACGATATGAGCAAATAATAAAAGGGAGATGAAAAAGTATATGAGCGAAACGATTTTGCAGATGCAGGGAATTTCCAAGAGCTTTTTCGGGGTCCGGGTTTTAAATGATGTGCAGCTGGATGTGAAACGCGGCGAGGTCCATGTACTGCTTGGAGAAAACGGTGCCGGAAAATCTACATTGATTAAGATTTTATCCGGTGCATACAAACGTGAAGGCGGAAGCATTGAGCTGGATGGGGAAGAACTGACCGTTCAGACACCGAAAGAAGTAATTGATAAAGGAATCAGCGTCATCTATCAGGAATTCAACTTAAACCCTTATGTGTCCATATGGGAAAATATTTTTCTGGGTAAAGAATTTGGGAAGTTCGGAATGATTGATGGGAAAAAAGCCAGATCAGAGGCAAAGAAATATTTGGATCTGATTGGACTTGACTGTGATCCGAAGACGTTGGTAGGAGACTTAAGTGTTGCCCAGAAACAAATGGTAGAGATTGCAAAGGCAATTTCCATGGATGTAAAAATTCTGGTGTTGGATGAGCCTACGGCTTCTATTACCGATAAAGAGACAGAGAAATTATTTTCGATTGTAAGATCCTTAAAGGAAAAAGGAATCGGAATCATTTATATTTCTCATCGTATGAGTGAATTGTTTGAAATCGGAGACCGTTGTACCGTTCTTCGGGATGGAACATATATTGATACCGTCCGCTTAAAAGAGACCAATGTAGATGAATTGACCAAAATGATGGTTGGCCGCAGTGTAAGTTTTGATCGTTTTGAAAATACGAATGTGGACAAGAGTGTTGAAGTCCTTAAGGTAGAACATCTGGGTTATAAAGATTTACTAAATGATATTAATTTTACCCTTCACAAAGGGGAAATCCTTGGAATGTCAGGACTGGTAGGCGCCGGAAGAACAGAGCTTGCAAAGTGTATTGTCGGCGCATTTCATAAGACATCCGGGAAAATACGCTTAAATGGAGTGGAATATCAAGATCCTAATGTCACGAAATCTATTGAACAGGGAATCGTATATTTAAGCGAAGACCGTAAAGATGAAGGGTTGATATTGATGCACTCAGTTAAGAATAATATTACACTTCCAAACCTTTCTTCTTTTGGCAGATTTGTGATGAACAATAAGAAAATGGAATCAACAGCAGCAGAGTTCATTGAGAAATTAAATATTAAGACACACTCTTCCCTGACCCAGGCTAAGAATTTATCTGGTGGTAATCAGCAAAAGGTGGTAATTGCAAAATGGCTATTAACAGATGCACAGATTTTTATCTTTGATGAGCCTACCAGGGGAATTGATGTAGGTGCCAGAGATGAAATTTATCAGATCATGGGTGAATTGGTGGAACAGGGAAAATCTATTATCATGATTTCGTCTGATATGCCGGAAGTACAGAAAATGTGCAGCCGGGTATTAGTTTTGAAAGACGGGGAAATTGTTGCGGACGTAGCAAACACACCAGAATTGACGGGAGAACAACTTTTATCATATGCATTAACGGGAGGAAATAATAATGAGTAAAACAGCTAGAAAGATAGACGTGCAGGCATTTACTTTGTATCTTGGCGGATTGGTTATTTTATTTGCATTTACATTTATCTGTAATGCGAAAGGAAAAGACTTCTTCTCTGTGCAGAATATCATGAATATCATTCAACAGTCAGCAATCATCGGTATTACCGGTATCGGAGCATCTTTGGTTATCCTGACAGGGGGTATCGATCTGTCCGTTGGATCTGTCATTGCCTTTGTGGGGATTGCAGGCGGTATGATGTTAAAGGCAGGCTGGGCACTGCCCATGGTAGTGATTGCCTGTATGGGGATTGGTATTTTAATCGGAGTGTTCAATGGCTATTTTGTAAGTTTTGGTAAGGTTCCGGCTTTTATTGTAACTTTAGGCTCCATGCAGATTTTTCGTGGATTTACAAAAGTATTAACAGATGGAAAACCGGTTTCCGGATTTGAGGACAGTCTTGCAAATCTTACCAGTTATAAAATATTCGGTGTTCCCATTCTTGTTTATTACGTTTTTTTGCTCTATGCAATTATCATCTTTGTTGCCTGTAAAACGAAATTTGGACGAAGAGTATACGCGCTTGGCGGTAATCCAAATGCTGCAAAGCTTTCCGGAGTCAAGATTAAACAGATTGAACTTGCAACGTATGCACTGGCAGGACTTTTCTCGGCAATTGGCGGCATTTGTCTTTTATCAAGACTGGCTTATGCAGATCCCAATGCAGGATCCGGCTACGAGATGGATGCAATCGCAGCTGCCGTATTAGGAGGGATAGCACTTTCCGGCGGAAAAGGCAAGGTAGGCAATACTTTGGTAGGTGCGCTTGTACTTGGGATATTAAAATGTGGCTTACAGGTATTAAATGTAGCGACTTATTGGCAGACAGTTATTATAGGGGTGGTAATCATACTTGCAGTGTATGCGGATAAGGCCGGCGATAGAAAGGCAGAATAAGCCCGGTTCTATCCGGAGAAAATTGATATAATCCCGTAAGGATCTGTCGGGAAATAACTTGTGCAGATTCCGCAGGATAGAGTGCAAGGAAGCAAAAGCCGCACGTACTGAGGTACGTAAGGTTTTTGCTGACGCGGCAATCGGACAAAAAGACAAGGAAGATGCATAAGTTATTTTTTGACAGATCCTAAGGGTTTGTATAACACACTATTAATCAAATAAAAAAACAGGAGGACTAACTATGAGGAAGAAAGTATTAAGCGTTTTACTGTGCACAGTAATGGCGGCAACTTTAGTTATGGGCTGCAGCAGCAAGAAAGAAGAGGCGGCTTCAGAAGATACCAGGAAAGAATCAACAGAAGAAAGCTACACAATTGGATTTGTCCCTATGACCCTGAACAATGAGTATTTCATTACCATGTGTAACGGCGCTCAGGAAAAGGCAGATGAGTTAGGCGTTAAATTAGAAGTGCAGGCGGCAGATTCCCATGCAAGTGCGGCGGATCAGCTGACCATTGTGGAAAATATGATCACATCCGGTGTTAATGCAATCTGTATTGTTCCATCTTCGTCCGAAGGTCTGGAAACAGCGTTAAAGAAATGTGAAGAAGCAGGCATTCTTGTATTTAATATTGACACAAAATTAGATGAGTCAGTTACTGAGAAAGTTGAGATGGAAATCCCATTCTATGGAACGGATAATAAAGCCGGCGGTGTAAAAGCTGGTGAATATGTAAAAGCGAACTTTGAAAAAGGTACTAAGACAGCTATTCTTACAGGTATCGAGACACAGCAGAACTCTTGGGACAGACGTGATGGTTTTGTAGAAGGTGCCGGCGATACAATTGATATTGTTGCAGAGCAGTCCGCAAACTGGGAAGTTGATCAGGGATACGACGCAGCCCAGAATATTATTACTGCAAATCCTGACCTGGAGCTGATCTATTGCTGTAATGACAGCATGGCGATTGGAGCAAGAAAAGCAGTAGAAGAGGCAGGCTTAAAGGATAAAATCAAGATCTTTGGTTTTGATGGCGCTTCAGAAGCTTTAAATAAGGTTAAGAATGGTGAATTTTTTGGAACCGTTGCACAATTCCCTGTAGAAATGGGTAAACTTGGTGTTGAAAACGCAGTAAAGGCTTTGAAAGGCGAAAATGTAGAGAGTTACTTAGATACGGGAGCCGACTTGATTACATCTGAAAATGTAGACAAGCAGTTAGCCTACATCACACCGTATTTAGGTGAATAATTAAGACATGGAAAAACAAACACAGTTTAGAAAGGGAATAAATAAGAATGGATTACTGTAAAATAATAGTAGAAAATGGTTTGAAAATGCTGGGATCAGGACTAACAGTAGAAACATGGGGTAATATCAGTTTCAGGGATTCGCTGACAGGACTTGTTTATATGACACCAAGTGCAATGCAGTATGACTCCATTACAGAAGAAGATGTCGTTGTATGTCAGTTGGATGGAACCATTGTTCAGGGAACAAGAAAACCAACCATTGAAAAGGACCTGCATTTAGCAATCTATCGGGCACGTCCGGATGTAAATGCAGTTGTACATACACATCCCCTTTATTCTATGGTCTATGCCTGTCAGGGAAAAGATATTCCCCTTATCATTGATGAAGCAGCACAGGCTTTAGGTGATATTTGTAAATGCGCTTCTTATGCGCTTCCCGGTACACAGGAATTAGCAGAGGAATGTGTAAAAGCACTGGGAAGCGAAGCAAATTCATGTCTCCTTCATTCCCATGGGGCAGTTTGCTTAGGCATAGATATGGCTGGCGCCTTTAAGGTGGCTGCTGTACTGGAAGCAACGGCTCAGATCTATCATATGATAGAAGCAACAGGGGGAAAACCGGTACTTATTTCGGATGCAAATATTTCAGCCATGAAAGATTTTGTGAAAAATCATTATGGACAGGATAAATAAATTTTGGATAAAATTACTGAAAGTGTTCATTTGAAATGGACACTTTCTTTTTCGAACTTTCGCTCATAAGAGAGAGCGAAACTGAAATCACGACAAATAATTTATAAAATAATCACTTGCAGCCTGATATCCCTGATTATATAAAAAACGGTACGTATTATCAGCTGTAATAATATCAAAGTCCACATAAGACACATTTCCTGTATCAATTTGTATAGATCTTGCCTTATTAGTCGGACTGTTATCAAACATATTCTGTTGAATACAAAGCAGAGAACGGTATAAATGATATATATAGTCAATGAAATTTCGAATGGGGTGGTATTGTTCCCGGTTTAAAAAGCGCAGACCCAGTGTATGCCAATTCACATCCGGTATTCCTTTTCCATTAAATGGTGCAGAATCAAAAATATTTATAGGATAATTCCACATAACGCCGCCATCACAAAATAAGCTTTTGGAATCATCTTTACCCATCAGATCCAGTTCAACTGCTTCAAAAAATAAAGGGATTGACATAGATATTTTCACTGCAAGGGCAACTTCCATATCCGGAGTAGTTTCGTAACTGAAGATTCTTGATATATGGTAAGATAAATCGGTTCCAATAATATAAAGATCATGAAAGTGCCTTTGTCCTTTATGTATAAATGGATTTTTAAAGTCTGCGAATGTATATGGAGGAGCTTTTTTCGATTGGTCAAACTGTGCCGCTATCTGTGCTTGCATCCATTGGTAAAAGTAATCGGTAGAATACCATCCGTATTTTGTAATCAGCCTATAGATACAGCTAATATCTCCAAACATAGATTCAAACTCTATTTGCATGGGTTCTATTATTTTTTTGAGATCAGGGAGTACTTTAGATTGAGGAATCTTTTTGTATTCCAGAGAATCTACTATCTTTTTAATTTCTTCAAAGGGTAGATTGAAGCTGGTAATACAGGCTGTGATAGCTCCTGCGGAAGTACCTGCTGTTCTTTTCAGATTCTGCAGAAGCCCTTCCTGGTAAAAGTAATGTAAAGCTCCCAAATAAGCGATCCCTAAAACGCCACCGCCCTCGAACACTAAATTATCCGGTAACTGAACCATATATCTGCCTCGGTATTATATTTTAATGTAATATATGAGTGAATAGATTATTCATGCATAGTTGATTCATATTCTTCTAAAACTGTTTTAACCTTGGGGATCACATAATTACTTCCGCCGATTTCTTTCACATCTTCAACCATACTTATAAGAAGAATCGGCTTAAGCGTATCCGGATCGGTAGTGAATATTGTGAACCATCCTAATTCTGTCCCGTTCGTGTCTTCCTTAGATGCCTTAATTTCGGCTGTACCGGTTTTGCCCGCCAAAGAAACACTGTCAATTTTGGCAGCAAATCCGGTGCCTTCCGGAGAATTCACTACTTTTATCAAACCTTCTTCCACTTGTCTTGCAATCTCAGGTGAAAATGCCTGCTGCAGCCATATTTCTGATACCGGTGTCTCTTTATATAGAAGATACGGTTTCAGTATATTTCCTTCATTAGAAAATGGGGTATATAAAGCTGCCAGATGAAGCGGATTTACTAAAATCTGTCCTTGTCCATAGCCACTGTCTGCTAAGAGTATTTCAGACTCTATTTTTCCGCTATTGGAATACTGGGATTCTGTCATAGAAATTTCAAATGGAATCTTTTGATTAAAGCCTAACTGGTCCAGTGCATTTGCCAAAGGCTCTGCCCCTATATTCAGCGCTGCCTTTGCAAAATAAATATTATCAGAATAAATCAAGGCATTTTCCAGGACTGCGTGGTCATAAGCGTGGAGAGTTGTAACATAATAGTCCCCCCAACCGGCATCTTTCTGCCAGCTTAGCCCCGCATTGCCATAATCCTCCGTTGGATTTAACAGTTAACTTGATGGCTGTCAGGACGCCGCTGTGAGCCGGGAGATGCTTTACGCAAACCGGGCAACGCTCTGGCGGACTAATCATTAACTGCGACCAACAACGCTCAGAAGCCTTCGCGTCGGGTCTGCGTAAATGATGGATTCCGCCGCCGCTAAAAGCGCCCTCTGAATGTTTGCGTAAAGCATCTCCCGGCTCACAGCGGCTGTTTATTCCTGCGGGCAATGAGCCTAAGCGCAGGAATGTCCTTCTCCTGAATTTGGCGAAACTTTCCGCCGAACACACGCTGCCAGACCTCCTGCTGCGTACGTCATACAACCTAAAGCTGCCATGAATAGAAACTTTTATTTATATTAAATTATTAACGCTTGACTTTTAAATCCTACAGATGTAATATAAAACTCATTACAAATATTACAAACGTAAGAAAACGTAGGGGGGTTAATTTTTGAAGGGAAAAATAAAAATATCAAGACCAATAGTATTAGCAGGACTGTTTTGCATAGCATCCTTTATTTTGATTGGAAGGTTATATAAACTTCAGATATTGAATGGAGAATCCTATGCCAATGAGTTTGAGTTAATGACAAAAAAAACGCTGGTTTTGAAAGGTACGAGAGGAAATATCTATGACCGCAACGGTAATCTTCTGGCAGGTAATGAGTTAGCGTATTCTGCTACTTTAGAAGATAACGGGGAGTACGAGACGGATAGAGAACGACAGCTGACCTTGAACAGCATAGCATACCATATAATCAGGCTTTTCAAAAAAAATGGAGAAACGCTGAATAATGAACTTAAAATAATCGTAAATAAGGATGGGAATTTTGTGTATTCTGTTGAGGGGATATCACTGAAAAGGTTTAAGGCTGATATATTCGGGCAGGCATATATCGAGGATATGAAACCGGAAGAAGTTAATATTTCAGCTGAGGCTATGGTGGAATATCTATGCAGCGAAGAAAAATTTTCGTTATATAGTGAAAACGAAGAGCCATATTCGAACAAAGAGTTAGAGAAATATCAATTAAATCATGAATATAGCAAGACAGAACTATTAGGTATTATAGAAATCCGCTATATGCTTTTCCTGAATTCTTATCAAAAATATCTTCCGGTAACGATAGCAAAGGATATATAGGAGGAGACAGCAGCATATCTACTGGAAAACAAAGATACCCTGCAGGGGGTGAATATTGAAGAGGAGTTACTCCGTGTGTATGAAGGCGGCGATGCTTTTTCACATCTACTGGGCTATACGGGAAAGATTTCCTATGAGGAACTGGAGGAATTAAAAGAGTATAATGATAACTATTCGCTCCAATCGATCATTGGAAAGGCTGGAATCGAGCAATATATGGAAGAGTCACTGCAAGGGAAAGACGGAGAAAAAGAGGTTTATGTAAACAACACCGGCCGCGTGCTGAAGGAGGGGGAGAGTATATCAGAAACGGCTGCAGGAAAAAATGTCTATCTGAGTATTGATAAGGGCCTGCAAACGGCTGTATATAAAATGTTGGAACAGCGTATTACAGGAATCCTGGTCAGCAATATTATTAATACAAAAGAATTTGATAAATCGAATATAGAAGATGCATCAGAAATAAAAATACCAATTTATGATGTTTATAATGCATTGTTTCAAAATGGAGCCATTGATTTAGAGAGGATGGATAAGGAAAAATCTACAGAATTAGAAAACAGTATCTTGGAAAGAGTGAAGGAAAGAAAAACGGAATTAGTGGCAGAGCTGCACGAAGAATTGACCGGAGATGGAACTATTTACAGGGAACTGCCAAAAGAGCTGCAAGTTTACGAATCCTTCATTGTGAATGAGCTTGGGCTATTGGAGGAAACTGCTGTTGATACCGCAGATGAAACTTATGTTTCCTGGACGGAAAATAAAGATATCAGTTTAAAGGATTTTCTGAAATATGCTGAAAAAACGAACTGGATTCATCGTGAGATGCTGCCTGAACAGGAAGGATACCTCACGTCAGAAGAGATTTATCTGGCAATCGTTGAGAAAATATTGAATCAACTTAGTAATAACAATATTTTTGACAGAATGATTATCAAATATATGCTTCTTGATGACGCGGTAACGGGGATGGAGGTATGTAATCTGCTATATGAACAGGGGATATTCAGTAAAGATGATAAGGAATACGAAGCCCTGCAAAGCGGGCATTTGGGGGCTTATGATTTTGTGATAACGAAAATCAGTAAGCTGGAAATTACACCGGCCCAATTAGCATTGGAGCCCTATTCAGGATCAGCCGTTATATTGGAATCCGGGACAGGAAAAGTATTAGCATGTGTTACATATCCGGGCTATGATAATAACCGGCTGGCAAATGTGATGGATGACCAGTATTATGATCAGCTGTATCAGGATTTATCTATACCTTTTTATAACCGGGCAACCCAGCAGTTAACTGCTCCAGGATCAACATTCAAGCCAATCACAGTCATAGCAGGACTGGAGGAAGGAGTGATCCATTCCGGCTCATCGGTTTACTGCGATGGGATTTTCGATCAGGTAGCCCCTTCTTTAAAGTGCTGGAACAAATCAGGTCATGGCGAAATAGCAAATGCAGCAAGTGCCTTGAAAAATTCCTGTAATGACTACCTTTGCGAGACTTCTTATCGTTTAGGGCAGATTGGCAGACTTGAATTTGACGACAACCAGGCGCTTGCATATTTGCAGGAGTATTCAAAGCTGTTCAATCTGCATAAAAAGTCAGGAATAGAGATAACAGAAAGTGAGCCGCATGTTACGGATTATGCAGCGGTACCATCCTCTATTGGACAAGGCACCCATAATTAATCTACCGTACAATTAGCCAGATACGCAGATACCTTAGCAACCAACGGTAATAGTCATAAACTTTCACTTATAAGAGAGAGTCAAGGTACTGAATCAGAAGAACACAATGAGTATGCCGCTAAAATAGAAAGCCAAATCAATCTGCCGGACAGTGTATGGAATACGGTAGAATCGGGGATGTGCCAATTCATCCAAAGTAATGAACTGTTTAAAGACTTAAATCTTACCATAGCAGGAAAATCCGGTACGGCTCAGGAAGCAGAAGACCGTCCCGACCATGCACTTTTTATCGGATATGCGCCGGTAGAAGAACCGGAAATTACGATAGCTGTCCGCATAGCTAACGGATATGCATCTGGAAACGCAGTTGCTCTGGGCAGGGATATCATAAGTTATTACTTTGACTTGATATCAGAAAGCGATTTGATTTCCGGTAATGCTTCTGAGGCTGTTAATGTCCGTACCGATTGAAAAAAGTAGCAATCGAGTAAAAGTAGCAATTGTAAACATTTGTGTTGACAAATGCGGCTATTGTGTATATACTAAAAGTAGGAAAGGAGTGTTTTAAAATGGCTAATGTTAATATTCGTGTTGATGATACGTTAAAAAAGAAAGCCGAAAAAATCTTTTCGGAATTAGGTTTGTCTATGTCTACCGCAACAAACGTTTTTTACAAACAAGTGGTAAGATATGGTGGGATTCCGTTTGATTTGCGTATTTCCGACCCCTTTTATTCTGCCGAAAATCAAACCCATTTACAGAAATCTATCAGTGACTATGAAGCCGGAAAGAGTAAGCCAATCGTAAAGACAATGGCTGAGTTAGAGGAAATGGCCAGTGAGTAATCTAGTGTTCCTGCCGGAGGGCTGGGAAGATTATCTCTATTGGCAAGGACAGGACAAAAAGACGCTGCGCAGGATAAACCAGCTTCTACAGGACATTTCGCGGAACAGTGTTAAGGGATTAGGGAAGCCTGAACCGTTGCGGGGCAATATGACTGGGTGGTGGAGTAGGCGCATAGATGATACAAACCGCTTAATATACCGTATGCAAGGCAATGGTAATATTGAAATAGCTCAATGCCGTGGACATTATAACGATAAGTGAGAGCGAAGTAGAAGGCGTTGACGTGTAAGCTCTTCATAAACATAGACAAATGACGGATTTATAAACCGTCGTTTGTCTTGTTTTAATAAATACGTTTATCTTTTAATATTGAAAGTGTAATTTCTACGGCAGTGCTGCCTCCGGCATTATCCTTGCCTTGTATATTCGCAGCAAATATATAGGTGTGTTCGCCCTGTTCCACATATCCGATGAACCAGCCGTTTACTGTTTTATTGTTAATGGTACCGGTGCCGGTCTTTCCGGAAAGTACAGCGCCATCCTGCTCGGACAGGCGCAGTATGCTTTTTACGGCATCTACATGCTCGGGTTTGAATATAGTTTCATTTTGGTAAAGATCTTTGAGAAGCTCTACCTGTTCCACCGGTGATATCTTTAGAGAAGATTCCATCCAATAATTTTCAATCCCACCGGACAGATCATGATTTCCATAAGATAGTTGATCATAGAAGAGACGAAGTTTCTGCATTCCAACCTGTGCGTCAATGTCCTGAAAATACCAGCTCACCGAATTTTGCATGGCTGACATCAAATCCTGATCACGGTTCCATGCCTCGAAAGGAAAGCTCGTTCCATCCCAGTTTTGCACTGAGTTACCGGTATCGATGACACCAGTTTCCAATGCGGTCAAGGCGCTGTATATTTTGTAGGTAGAAGCAGGAGATACCCTTGTGACACTCTTCTCCTTGTTATAGATGCTATATTGATCCGCTTCCATATCATAGAGAACAAAACTGCCCGTGGAGCCATTAAAATAAGAGGCTAAATCTTCATATATGACGTTTTCGGCCTGAAAGTGAAATTTACCGTCGTTGTTAACAGCCAGTACCGTAATTACCGGAATCTGGAACAGGATGAATAATAAGGTAAGGGAAAACACACAGATGCTCTTTATCTGCAGTCTTTTCGATTCCATTTTGAAGGAGGCAATACCTTCAATGCGCCTTTTGATCTGTCGTTTTGAACCGCCCATATCCGTTGCAAAGGACAGTGTTTTAGAAGGTGATTGTCTGTTAACGAATTTTAAGAGTGTCTTTCCGTAATCGATATAATGTTCTTCCGGAAGCAGTTTCAGTACGGACGCGTCACAGGCGATCTCCCTGTCCTGACGAATCTCCCTGAAGGCTGGAAAAACTAAGGGATGAAACCAATATAATATTTGAAACAGACACATAATGTTATTTACCGGCAGATCCCTCTTTTTGCAGTGCATTAGTTCATGCAGCAAGATATAGCGTATATTTTCCATAGACAATGTTTCCATGATTTCAGCAGGAAGTATGATACGGGTTTTGATAAGTCCGACACTTATGGGCGACTTTATAAGTATGGATGTTCCGAATAATATATTTTTCTTAATGCCCAGTTCAGATTTACATTGCTTGAACATTTCGCTTAACTTTCTATCTTCCATGGGTTTCATAGACTCTTTGACAAGCCGCAGCTTCCAATTGCAATATAGAGTGAAAACCGCAAACACAGCAATGCCTGCAAACCAAAGCCCTGCAATAATCTCAGGAATGTATTGCGGTGTGGAACGGTCCACTGACACCGAGAAGTCCTGTAACCAGTCGATACCATATCGGATTGGAGACATTTCACTTCCGGCTTTACCCGCATTTAGCGCTGTATTTCCTCCGGGAATTAAGCCATTTAACCAGCGTCCAGTTCCAGAAAATGGAAGGAAACCGTCAGGTATGAAAGGAATGACCATTAGAATTAAAATCAACAAATCCATGTTATACTGCCATCTGGTAGAAATGTGATCCTTTAACCTTTTTTTGACCAACAGGATAAGCAGTAATAAAACGGAAACAGCAAGGCTGCTCATTATGAAGTGCATGAAAAAAGAATCAATCATTGGATCACCGCTCTTTCGACAATTTCATCTCTAAGATATTCTTTAGTTCATTTATATCATCTTCGGACAGTTTATCCTGCTCTATATAGTTTACGATCATAGAGTTCAGAGTACCGTCGTAGAACCGGTTCAGAAAGGTATTGCTTTCCCGTTCCACAATCTCCGATTCCTGTACCAGCGGAGTATAAACAAATACCCTGCCGTCTTTTTCATAATTTAAAGCCTCCTTCTTAACCAGTCGGGAGAGCAGCGTCTGAATTGTTTTCGGTTTCCAGTCCGTGGTTTTTTCTAACTTTTCAACCACCTCGTTGGTACTGATAGGTGCATTTGCCCATATGATTTTCATAACCTGATACTCAGCATCTGAAATTGTTGGTATATTTCTCATTAAAATCCCCCCTATATTCTTACGTGTGTAATATTTTTTATTATAGCATTTCTCTTATGCTTGTCAAGGATATGCTCGTATATTTTCAACTTAGTATGCTTGTATATTTTCAACTTAGGAAATATAATAATGTCATGATACCAGGGTCAAAACACCTTTTGACCCCAACATCATGTCATACATGCTGATATAACAGGAGTTTTTGATTAAGAGGAGAAAAAAATTGAGTGAGCATTCAGACAAAGCAAAAGAGTTGTTTAAAAAGGGTTACAACTGTTCCCAGGCTGTTTTCGCGGCTTATGCAGACGAGATGGGACTTGATTTTGAAACCGCATTAAAGATAGCATCTTCTTTCGGCGGTGGTATGGGGAGACTAAGAGAAGTATGCGGAGCAGTGAGTGGAATGTTTATGGTTGCCGGAATGAAATATGGCGGCACAGACCCAACGGATCAGGGGGCAAAAGCGGAGCATTATAAGCTTATTCAAGCCTTGGCTAAGCGTTTTGAGAAAGAAAATGGTTCCATTATTTGCAGGGAGCTTTTAGGGCTGGCTGTTAAGAACGACGATCCGCAGCCTGAAGTCAGAACTGAGAAGTATTATAAAAAGCGGCCGTGTATGGAGCTTGTTGAGCGAGCGGCAAAGATACTTGATGAGTAATTCAGGCCCTTCGGGACCTGAATTTTTCTTTCTGGAAAAAATCAATAGAATGCCTTATTTATTTGGGTTTGGAGCAGCTTTCTCTTTTGGTTATATAATAAGGCAGAAAAATTTTTAGCGGAATATGATGCCCATTTTGTATACGGTCAATTAGCATTTTTACAGACATTTCTCCCATCTCTTTAATAGGTATATGTACAGTAGTTAGCATAGGAGTTATATATTGTGCAATTTCGATGTCATCCACACTTATGATAGAAATATCTTCCGGAATGGAAATACCTGCTTCATGCAGGGCATGGACGGTGCCGACAGCAGTAGAATCATTCGGGCAGAAAATAGCGGTAATATCTTTTGTCTGTGAAAGAAGTTTTTTTGCGCCCCGGTATCCGCCATCGGAGGATAACAGGACACTTACTATATTTTTGTTATTAATAGGAATGCGGTGTGCGGCCAGTGTTTCACGATATCCGGTATAACGAATTTCATTTCTTGTTTCACCTATATATGCAATATTTTTATGACCAAGTTCAATTAAATGATTTACAGCAGCCTTACTTACCTCTAATCCATCACAGATGATTTGGTCGAATTTCATATCTTTAGGAAGGGGATTTAAGCCGGCATATATAACAAAATGAAAATTATTTTTTAAAAACTGTAAAATTTGTCTGTTGCATCGTCCTAATATTACAATTCCATCAACATCAATACTGGTTATAAATTTTAAGGATTTGAGGTGCTCAAAATCGACAGCGGTAAAAGAATATTTAACAATATAATTATGTTTATAAGCGTATTCTTCTATACATCTTGCTAATTGAGAAAAAAACGGATTATCGATATCTGCTTCTGTACGCGCAAAAATACATGCAATTGTATGAGTGGATTCGATTTCCGGATTCCTGTCTCCCCGCCTCAGGTTTTGAGCGGCCGTATTTGGTATATATCCTGTTTTGCGTATAATTTCCCAGATTTTATCCTGCGTTTCCTGGCTGGCTGCCTTTTTATTTTTTTGATTGATTACCCTTGATACAGTTGAAATAGAAACACCGGCTTCCTTGGCGATGTCTTTTAGTGTCATAGTATCCTCCTTTGGATATCCAGATTGTATTTACATAATAATTATACACGAAATTAGAAAAAAATCCATATAAAGAGTTTGATTAAAGAACAAAAATTGTATATATTTACTCAAACGTTTGATTAAAGAGAAAATTGATTTATGCAAATGTTTGATATAATTGAATCGTATAATGAAAAATATATGCAAGGTGGTTCCGAAATGAAGATTCTGTTTTTTTTGGTAAGTTTTGCCGCATCTACTGTCGGTGCGATCTGCGGTATTGGAGGCGGTGTCATTATAAAGCCGGCTTTAGATATGTTTCAAATGGAAAGTGTCAGTACCATAAGTTTTTTATCAGGCTGTGCAGTCTTATCTATGTCCCTATATGCTGTTGCCAAAGAATTACTTACAGGTAAGAGTAAAGTAGATTTAAAAGCCGCTATCCCATTGGCAGTTGGTGCCGCCCTGGGCGGAGTGTTCGGTAAACTGATTTTTACTTATATAATAGATATGGGTGAAAATGTAAACAGGATAGGTGCCGTGCAGGCCCTTTGTCTGCTCATCATAACGGTATTTACTTTGGTCTATACTGTAAAGAAAAACGAAATAAAAACACGTCATATTACCAGTAAATCTATTTGTTCAGGCCTTGGAATACTTTTAGGTATCACGTCAAGCTTTTTGGGAATTGGCGGAGGACCGGTAAATATAATCCTTCTGCATTATTTTTTTACTATGGATTCGAAAACAGCGGCTCAAAATAGTTTGTATATCATTTTCTTCAGTCAGGCCGCAAATTTAATTGCAACCCTGATTACAAATACCGTTCCGGATTTTAATTTTCTATATTTACTCCTGATGATAATGGGCGGCATTTTGGGAGGCATGACTGGCAGGCTTTGTCACAGGTATATAGGCACACATACCATTGATAAATTATTTATTCTATTAATGGGAGTGATCATAATTATTAGTATTTATAATGTGTTCCAATACTCTGTCGGTTTATAGTCAATATAATGAAAACGTTTGCGTAAACTTTCGTTGATACTAGTAAATATTATTGTATAATGAAATTAAATCATGAATAAAACAGTCAAAATAACGAAAAATGAGGTGTAGTTATGAAACATATTTATTTAAACTTGAAACGTTTTGACATTCCGGCAGAATATGATGGCATAAACAATCTGGCGTCAATAGATCAGTGGGCTGAATGCATTATCAGCAGTACACAGGAGGTGTTAAAAGAAATAGCTATTCAAAATATAGAGTATACAATGTTTTTCCCGGAAGCACATTTACTTTCAGCCATGAAAGCAAAAAAAGCAGACAGTCCTATTATCATTGGCTGTCAAAGTGTATTTCGTGAAGATACTGTAAAAAATGGGAATATTGGCGCATTTACCACGAATCGGACAGCAAAAGCAGTAAAGGCCATGGGATGTGAGAGTACTTTGATCGGACATTGCGAAGAACGAAAAGATAAAGCCGGAATTCTGGCGGAAGCTAATATTACAGATACATATGCAGTGAACAGATTGCTGAATAAAGAAATCAAAATGGCACAGGAAGCAGGGTTGAAGGTGTTATACTGCGTCGGTGAATCGGCAGAAGAACAGGAACGTTGGGAGGTGGTTTTGAAAGAGCAGCTGGAGGTTGGACTCAAAGGAATTGATAAAGAAAATGTAGTAATTGGCTATGAACCTGTCTGGGCCATCGGTCCGGGGAAAGTCCCGCCGGGAAAAGAATATATCACAAAAATTGTCAGGTACATAAAAGAAATTACCGGTGGTTTAGAGGTTGTATATGGAGGTGGTTTAAAAGCTGATAATGCAAAAATGTTATCAGAAATCAGGGAACTGGATGGTGGATTGATCGGATTGACAAGATTCCAGGGTGACATCGGATACTATCCGGAGGAATATCTGGAAATTATCCGGTTATATGCGAATCTGTAAGGAGGAAAAATATGAAGTTGGAGTTTGAGTATGGACAGGGAACTATGGAAGCAATTCTTCCTGAAAGCACGGATGTATTCATTCCGGGAGAAACATATCCTGATCCACCTTGCATTGCGGAAGATAATATAGTAGAAGAAACAAGAAAATCTATTCGGAATCCAATTGGAATGCCTGCACTTGGAGAACTGGTACATCCGGGAAGCAAAGTCACGATTGTAATACCGGATATCGTAAAAGGAGGATGCCAGAAAACAGCCCATAGAAAAGTGTCCGTATCCGTTATTTTGGAGGAACTATATGTGTCAGGGGTAGATAAAAAAGATATTTTGCTGATTATTTCCAACGGCCTGCATCCAAGGGCAACCGAAGGAGAAATGAAAAAGATATTGGGAGAATTTCTGTTTCATGAATTTTACTATACAGATCAGATTATCAGTCATGATAGTGAAGATTATGACCATTTAATCGATTTGGGATATACCTTTGGCGGAGACCGGGTGATTATGAATAAATATGTATATGAATCAGATCTGTCCATACTGATTGGTCATGTACAGGGAAATCCGTATGGGGGATACTCCGGAGGGTATAAACACTGTTCCACGGGAATCACTCATTGGAAAAGCATAGCAGCTCATCATGTACCCAAGGTCATGCATAGAAAAGATTTTGTCCCTGTTTCCACCCACACAATGATGAGGCACAAATTTGATGAAATCGGAATGTATATGGAAACATGTATGGGTAAAAAGTTCTTCTGCTGTGATGCGGTCCTGGACACATATTCCAGACAAATTGCTGTTTTCAGCGGCTATGCAAAAGAGATTCAGCCGGTTTCATGGGAAGTTGCCAATAAAAGAACTTTCATACCCTGGGCTGAGAAAAAATACGATATCATTGTATTTGGCATGCCTCAGGATTTTCATTATGGCAATGGTATGGGGACAAATCCAATTCAGCTGATGCAGGCTTTATCTGCACAGGTGATACGGCATAAACGTGTTATGAGCGATAAGTGTGTGTTTATCTGTTCCAGCATCTGCAACGGCTATTTCCATGATGAGCGTTGGCCGTATTTAAGAGAACTGTATGAGATGTTTCAGAAAGATTATATGAATACGCTGGCAGATATGACAAGATACGGAGAGTATTTTGCAAACAGGAAAGACTATATTGATAAATACCGTTACTGCAATGCATTTCATCCATACCATGGATTCTCGATGATGAGCTGCGGCCATATTGCGGAGATGAATACTTCTGCTATCTATATAGTAGGTGCTCAGGCGACGGGCTATGCCCGGGGGATGGGATTGAAGACCAGGGCTGTATTTGAAGAAGCGCTGGAAGATGCAATGAGAAAATATACGGGACCCAATCCAAATATACTGGCGTTGCCGCTAACATATAAAACCGGTGCGGTACATTTAATGATGAAAGATGATCAGTTATAGGAATAACAGGGATTTAGCGAGGAGAATGCTATGTTGACATTGGAAAAGAAAAAAGAATTGGAGCAGTTTGCGGTAGAAATACGTATTAAATGCATGGAACAATTTGCCGGGATCGGAATTGGACATGTGGGCGGCTCTATGTCAGTCTGTGATTTGATGGCTTGTCTGTATGGATGGTTATTAAATGTGGATCCGGGAAACCCGAAATGGGAGGAAAGAGACCGGTTCATTATGTCGAAAGGACATGCCGGGCCGGCGCTGTATTCGGCTCTGGCGCTAAAAGGATATTTTGATACAAAAGAGCTTGCGACATTAAATCAGCCGAACACCAGTCTTCCCAGCCATACGGATAGAAATAAAACGATTGGAGTGGATATGACTACAGGCTCTTTGGGGCAGGGATTCTCCGCCGGTCTGGGAATTGCTTTGGCATGTCAAAAGAAAGGTCTGAAAAATAATATATATATTCTATTAGGTGATGGAGAATGCCAGGAAGGACAGATATGGGAATGTGCTTTGTTTGCTCCGGCTTATAAATTGACAAATGTAATTGTATTTGTGGATTTTAATAACAGGCAATTAGACGGAACCATTGATGAGGTCCTGGCGTTAGGTGACCTTTCTGAAAAGTTTGAAGCTTTTGGATGGCAGACGATTGATGTGGCAGACGGGCATGATATTGAGCAAATCTGCAGCGCTGCCGATACTGCGAAATCGGATAAGACCCGTCCTTCCCTGATTGTCCTCCATACGGTAAAAGGCAGAGGGTGCTGTTTTGCTGAAAATGAAGCTGCGAATCATAATATGCCTGTTACAAAAGAAATGGCGGAAATTGCAGTCAGGGAGCTGGAATTATTAAAAAGTAATTTATAGTATGGGAGAAAAATATGAGTATTATACTTTCGAATGACAACAGCCTTGAAAAAACACAAATGCGGGAAGCATATAGTAAAACAATAATGGAAATGATAGAGGAAGGCAAACCGGTCATACATATGGATGCAGATTTGATGAGGGCAATTGGATTGCTTCCTTATCGTGAGAAGTATCCGGAGCACATTTTAGAATGCGGAATTGCAGAGGCTAATATGATGGGAGTGGCGGCCGGACTTTCTTTGGAAGGATTTATACCATTTGCTCATACATTTGCCGTATTCGCATCACGAAGAGCATGTGATCAGATTTTTATGAGTGGAGCTTATGCCAGATTAAATGTAAAAGTAGTTGGAAGTGACCCGGGCGTCACGGCTGGTTTAAATGGAGGAACACATCAGGCATTTGAAGACATTGCAATTATGCGTGCAATTCCAAAGATGACAATTGTAGAACCCAGCGATACTGCAATGGTAAAAAAAACCATTAGAATTGCATTGGACACTTATGGTATGTTTTATTTAAGAATGTTCCGTATGAATGCGGTTCAAATTTATGAAAAAGACTCTGAATTTATAATTGGCAAAGCAGTAAAACTACGGGAAGGCAGTGATGTTACCATATTTGCCTGTGGAGTAGAAGTAATAGAAGCGGTCCGTGCGGCGGATTCATTGAAGAAGGAAGGGATATCTGCAAGAGTATATGACATGTTTACCATAAAGCCGGTAGACCAACAGGCGATATTAGAAGCAGCAGCAGAAACAGGGGCAATTGTTACCGCGGAAAATCATAATATAATAGGCGGATTAGGATCGGCGGTAGCGGAAGTTTTAATTGAAAATCATCCTGTTCCGATGGAACGGATCGGCATTTCCGATACGTTCGGAGAGGTGGGCCAGACGGATTGGCTGAAAGAAAAATTTGAATTGACATCCCGGGATATCATGAAGAAAGTGTATAAAGTAATAGAACGAAAAACAATTAAATAAAAACAGCAAAGGAGAATGTAAAATGAAAAAGTTTTTATGTATGTTTTTGGTCGCATGTCTGTTATTTGGACTGATTGGTTGTTCAGGGGCAGAAAGTAATAAGGATGAAAGTTCGGCGAACCAGGAAGCAAAAGCAGACAGCAGTTCTACCACATATGGCATTGATCCAATGAAGGAAAAAACAACCATTAATATTGGATACTTCTCGGGAACCCTTCATGCCGTTCCATTTTATATCATGGAACAGGAAGGATGGCTGGAAGAATTAAATATTGAATTCAATTACCAGTCATTTGTAAACGGACCGGCGATGATGGAGGCTAATAATAGCTGGGATATTGGAACTGCCGGTGCGCCCGGGGCGATCACCGGCATTCTGGGTTATGACGTTTCTGTTATCGGTATTTGTGACCATGAGGCAATTCTAAACTTATATGTGCGTGAAGAGTCCCCAATATATCAGTCCGGGAATGGAAATATAGAAGGCTATGAGGAAATTTATGGAACTCCCGAAGACTGGAAAGGGACTACCTGGATCCTTCCGGTCGGAACTACCATGCATCAGGTGTTTGCTTCCACATTAAGCAAGATGAATCTTACTTTAAATGATGTCACGATCATCAATATGGATGTAACCAGTGCTCTGGCCGGATTTAAGGCCGGTGAAGGCGATGGTCTGGGCTGCTGGATCAGTATCGCACTGTCGGCGGAAGAGGCGGGATATAAAAAAGTAGGCGGAGCTGATGTGAACAGTGATATTGTTGCAACTGCCATTTTGGCCAATGATGCGGCTTTAGCGGATGAAACGAAATTTGAAGCGATAACAAAGATTTATGAATTATACTACAAAACCATTGAATGGTGTTATCAAAATGAAGATGAATTCGCACAGCATTTTTACGATACCTGCGAAATAGAAGGAGTTGCCTGTTCCGAAGAAGTAGCAAAAGAGGTTGTTACCAGATTCAAATCCTTCGAGTTAGACTATATGCTGGAGCATATGACCAGCGAGGTTGATGATAAAAGGGAACTGGCATCCCGTAAGTTAAACGGCGCAGAATCTGATTTGATGGAAACATTTGATTTCTTTATGGACATCGAGAGCTACACGGAAGAAAACAGAAATTACATCTTAGATAATAATAAAATCACGAATGTAGTGGCAAAGGCCATCAAAGAGAAACAGTAGTTATCCGGCTGTTTCCGGTCTGCAAAATGTACACCGGAAACAGCTGGTTTAGGGCATCATTCAAAGAAGAAGGAGATAGGCTCATGAATAAACCATCAAAGGCAAAGGATCCGTTGGGACGCGGCAGAGGCTGCAGCTCTTATATGTACACCATGTTGTCAGCAGCCGGTGTTTTGAGTTTCCTGTTTTTGTGGCAGATTGCCTTGGAGGCGGGATTGTTATCTGACCGGTATGTGTCCAGACCAACGGAATTAATTTTTTTATTTTTTCAAAAATTTTCTGATACAACTCCAGACGGTTCCACATTACCGGTTGCAATTTTAGCAAGTTTAAAAGTATCCCTTACAGGATTGATCGTCGCAATCTTTACCGGCATTCCATTAGGCATGTTAATGGGATGGTACAAAGGGATTGACAAGTTTGTACGGCCGCTGTTTGAAGTACTTCGCCCTATCCCTCCTATTTCCTGGATTCCCCTTACCATTGTGTGGCTGGGAATCGGGCTGAAAGCAAAGGCATTTATTATCTTTTTTGCAGCATTTATTCCCTGCGTGATCAATTCCTATACAGGAATCAAACTGACAAGTAAAACATTGATAAATGTAGCAAAAACTTTTGGCGCTTCAAACTTTACAACATTCATCCGGGTCGGTATACCGTCTGCCATGCCGATGGCATTTGCCGGAATCAGGGTGGCTTTGGGTAATGCCTGGTCTACCCTGGTGGCGGCTGAAATGCTGGCTGCTACAGCCGGCCTGGGTTATATGATACTGATGGGCCGTAGTTTTGCCCGCCCTGATATTATTATGCTTGGTATGATCGTGATAGGCGCATTGGGTGCCCTGTTTACCGGAGTATTGAATTTCTTCGAGAAAAAAGTGATTAAATGGAGGGCTGCAAAATGACAATGAAAAAGAAAGAACACTTTGGCGAGGTAAAAAAATATACAATATTGGATATTGTATATAGGATTCTGCCAATTCTGTCAATTTCATGCATCTTCCTGCTTTGGATTTATGTATCTGCTGACAAACCACAGTTATTCCCTTCCTTGCAGGCGACATGGGAACGGTTTATAAAATTGCTGGAAAAACCGGTAATGCGTGTCAGCTATCTGGGACACATCTCTGCCAGCCTGAAACGGGTATGCATAGCATTAGCCGTATCCTGGATCATTGGTATTTCATTTGGCGTACTGATTGGCTGGAATAAAAAAATGGATGCTTTCTTTGGGAGTATATTTTCTATTATTCGTCCCATTCCGCCCATTGCATGGATTCCATTGATTACGATTTGGTTTGGAATTGGTGAATTTCCGAAAATAGTAATTGTATTTATTGGTGCGGTAATGCCGGTTGTTGTTAATACACAAGCCGGATTAGACAGTGTGGAACAGATGTATTTAGACGTGGGAACGGCTTTTAATACGAATAAAAAACAGATGCTGCTTGAAATAGCCATTCCTTCTGCTTTACCCTCCATATTTGCAGGTATCCGGACATCCACAAGCACAGCCTGGATGGTAGTACTGGCAGCGGAAATGCTGGGGGCAAAATCGGGTATCGGTTTCCTGGTATCCCGGGGTATGGAGGGAGATGACTTGCCATTGGTATTGGTGGCAATGATCACAATCGGGGTGATCGGTGCGTTATTGGGAGTAGTAACAAGTTTTATTGAAAGGAGGCTTTGCCCATGGGAAAGGATAGGTTGAATAAGCAAGGAGCCAAGGTAAGATTACGGATATCCGGTTTGTCAAAATCATATGACGTAAAGAATGGGATTTTAAAAGCGGTAGATAACATAAACTTTGAGGTATATGATAATGAATTCCTTGTTATCCTTGGACCCGGGCAATGTGGGAAATCGGTTCTCCTGAATATGATAGCAGGGCTGGAAGAACCAACGACCGGTACGATAGAACTGGATGGTAAAAAGATAAACGGAAGTGACCCCAGGATAGGTATGGTATTTCAGAAAATTGCATTGATGCCATGGAAGACGGTTATGCAGAATACCGAAATCGGACCTAAATTTCGTGGTATAAATAAAAGAACCCGCAGGGAGAAAGCTCAAATGTATATTGATTTAGTGGGGCTAAACGGGTTCGAAGATTCTTATCCGTCTCAATTATCGGGAGGTATGAAACAGAGAGTAGGAATCGCCCGGGCATATGCAAATGATCCGGAAATCCTGTTAATGGATGAACCTTTCGGTGCCCTGGACGCGCAGACAAGATATGCAATGGAAGAGGAAGTGGTCAAAATCTGGCAGAAGGAAAAACGTACGATTATATTTGTGACAAATAACATTGAGGAGGCATGTTATCTGGGAGACCGAATTATCTTATTCAGTGAATCACCGGCCAGAATCAAAGAATTGTATGTAGATGATTTACCGAAACCAAGAGATATTGTATCACAAAAATTTTTAGAATTACGGACCATTATCTCTGAGAACACGGACCTTGCTATTTGACAAGAGAGTGTCTGACTTGTCAGACGTGAAGTCAAACAAATTAAAAGAGAGGAGCTATGGTAATGGAAAAGCCGGATAATCGTGATATAAAAGTGGAAGTAAAACATCTGACAAAGTATTTTGGAAAACTTCATGTGTTAGATGACGTATCATTCAATATAAAAAAAGGCGAATTTCTATGTGTAGTAGGGCCTACCGGCTGTGGAAAAACCACATTTTTAAATGTGTTGACGAAAATCTATGAAGCAACAAGCGGTGAATTAAGAATTGACGGAGAATTGGCTGATCCCAAACGGCATAATTTAGCCTGTGTATTTCAGGAACCTTCTGCCTTCCCCTGGCTTACGGTTGAAGAAAATTTAAGATTTGGATTAGAAATCAAAAAATTACCGAAACAAGAAATAAAGGAACGCGTAGAACAAATGATTCAACTGCTTGGTCTTGAAAAATTCCGTAGTACTTATCCGGATCAGTTGTCCGTAAGCTCCGCACAACGGATCATTATAGGGAGGGCTTTTGCGATGAAGCCGGATCTGCTGCTGATGGATGAACCTTATGGACAGATGGATATTAAGTTACGTTATTATCTGGAGGATGAAGTGCTGCGGTTATGGCGGGAAATAGGGACAACTGTTGTTTTTATTACCCATAATATTGAAGAAGCCGTCTACTTATCGGAAAGGTGCCTGATTCTGACTAATAAACCGGCTGCGATTAAGGAAATTGTTGTGAATGATCTCCCGTATCCAAGAGACATTACCGGTAAGGAGTTTATAGATTTACGAAAGCATATCACAGAACAGATCAAATGGTGGTAGAAAGGAGAATATTGTGAAAGAACTAAAATGCACGGCAGCTTCACTGCTGAATTCAGAAACGACAGGTTTACAAAGAATAACCGGCGATGAAATGTATGTGGAACGAATTGAAAGCCAGAGTATCAGTTTAGAGCTTTATGATGATATCCTGAAAAGAGGAAAAGCAATAGGTGTAACGGATAATTTCAAGGCAATTATTAACTATTTTAAAACTCCGCAAAAGGAAACACCACCCGGGTTTCGCGTGGAGTATCAATTGATGGGTGATGGAGCCGTTCTGGCGGATCTCAAACGGGACATTTCCTATGATAAAAATGGGATCAGACGTCCGTCTATGATTTTATTCAGTGCTGATTCCGCAAATCCATATGAGGTTGCCGGTGTGAAGGATTTAATTGGGAATTTAACCTGTAATCCTGCTATTATATATAATTTATTCATTAATAATCCCAAAGAAAATATTGGGCTGCGGTATAAAACACGTGATGAGGTCTTGATGGAAATAGGGAAAATACTTGGTCCTGGTTGTGATATCAGTGTAGAGCTCAATGATCCTTTTTCGGCCAGTGACAATGAGATTTTGGAAGAAGCAGCCAGATTCAAAGAAATGTTATCGGAATACCGCGTTGTAATCAAAGTGCCACATACAGGCCCTGTCAATGCATCTAATGTCAAAGAGTTAATGACTGGAGATAAAAAATTCAGTAAACGCTATAACCAGGGGGCTTCCGCAGATGCATACAGAGGACATAATATTGCGCTGATGCTGAAAGAACATGGATACAGGGTGAATTTTACTTTGATGTTTGAACCCTATCAGACAGCAATGGCTTTGCAGGCAAGACCATATTTTATCAATAGCTTTATCATGTTCCGGCATACGCAAAGCAGGCATATGGCAGGATTATTACAAGCTTATGAAACTACGGGAGATATTCAGTTTGTGGAATTACTGCAAAATTATATGTTTGAAAATGATTATTTATCTTCAAATGAAATTGGCGCAGATGTCTTTTCTGCATATACCCGAGCGAAAGAGATTCTTCAGTATCGGGGATTTTTACATAACCCTGCGGCAGATGGCTTAGATGGAATCCGCCATAATTTAAGAGTACTGCGTCAGGCAAATTTGCCGGATTCAAAACTGATCATCTGCAATATGCAAGGTGAAAATTATTATCCTTATATTGATAAGCTATTAATGGAAGCCGAATTTATGGATATGGCAGACAGAGTGATCATAACTGCAGCTCCGGACTTATTGGCGCAGTTTACTGCGAATCCTAATGTCATCCAGTTCCAGAGACGGTTTATGAATGCTGCGGACGGTGCGAAATAATCTGAAAGATCTGTGGAAGGGAGGATATTATGGGAGCAGGTGCAGCATTGGATCTCCTGCTGGTTTTTTTGATTGCATCAGTATCCAGTTTTATACATGGTTATATTGGATTTGGCTATTCAATCATTGCAATGGCTGTAATGCCGATGTTTTTTTCAATGGTAACAAGCGGGGCAATTGGAACTATGGCTTTGCTTGCAGTATGCTGCCGGATCGCATATTCTTTAAAATCACATATTAATTGGAGAAAAATATGGATACCTACCATGTTTATGGTCATTGGAAAAATTCTGGGAACTTTTCTGCTGATGAACATGGTAGCGCAAGTACTGGAAAGCATACTGGGTCTTATCCTGATATTTTATTCGCTGAACGCTCTCTTATTTCGAAAAAGCTTAGGCATAAAAGGGACGAAGCTTCAGGGAGGCCTTTTGGGGTTTTTAGGCGGCATTATGGGCGGACTTTATAATATGTCCGGTCCAGCCATTGCTGTTTACTATATGGCTGTCTGCAAAGATGATATAAAAGAGTATTCTGCATGTATCAATTGTTCTTTTGTTCCCTCCACAATTGTTGGAATGGGAATGCATCTGTGGTATGGTAATTATACGCTGCCGGTAATTCAAATGGGTCTGTTTTCTATGCTGGGTGTTTTAATTGGGGTTTCAGCAGGCATACATTTCTTTCAAAAAGCAGATGTGACGAAGGTGAAAAGAATAACCTATATTTTTATCGGAAGTATGGGAGTATTTATGCTTTGCAGCAGCCTGATATTCTGATCAGGAGTAAAATATATGATGAAAGAAGGAAAAAATATGAATATAGTTATTGGGGCTGATAAAGGAGGCTTTTATTTAAAAGAAGCAGTTGCAGATATGTTAAGAGAACATGGGCATAACATAACGGATGCAGGAACACTCTCTTTAGAAAGGCCATGTACGTATACAATAACTGCCCAAAAAGCGGCCGGAATGATTCAAAATGGTAAAGCTGAAAAAGGTTTGCTCTTCTGCGGTACGGGAATGGGAATGAGTATGGTTGCCAATAAATTCAAAGGAGTATATGCGGCGGTGGTAGAAAGTGTATATGCTGCTGAATACTGCCGGAAAATCAATAATGCAAATATCTTGTGCATGGGAGGCTTTATCATTGGTGAGACAATGGCGAAAGATATGGTGCGTGTTTTTTTAGATACAAACTTTGTACAGGATTTTCCGGACTGGCGGGTGGAATTTTTGACAGAACAAAAAAAATTAATGGAAGAGTTGGAAAATAAGATGTTTAAGTAAAAGGAGATTATAATCTTGAAAAGCTTGTTTGTGGAAGAAAAGTATAAAATGCATGTGAAAGAAATTGAAAGGCCTGTCCCTGAAAAGGGAAAAGCAATTGTGAAAATCCACATGAGTGGTGTCTGCGGTACGGATGTTCATTCTTATTCCGGTAATAATGCCAATACAGTTTATCCATTAGTCATTGGGCATGAAGCGGTGGGGACAATCATACAGATAGAGGCAGAAAATGAGCAAGGATTAAAAGCTGGCGACCGGGTAGTTATGGAGCCGTATATTGGATGCGGAAAATGTTATGCCTGTATCCAGGGCCGGTATAATGCATGCATTGATTTGAAAACCCGGGGCATCCATTTTGATGGAATGATGACGGAAGAAATCAGTCATCCTGTGGAAAAAATTTATAAGATACCGGAGCAGATAACAGATAGACAAGCCTGTATGATAGAGCCATTTACGATTGGAATACAGGCTACCCGAAGAGTCCGGTTAAAAAAGGGAGAATACGGTGTAATCATCGGAGCCGGTGCTATCGGCCTGGTTTGTGCTATGGTAGTTAAGGCGTATGGAGGTATTCCGATTCTTCTGGATCCTGTGGAGGGACGTTTAGAAAAAGCACGTGAAATGGGATTCCAATATACCTTTAACAATATGAAAGGTGATTTAGAAACTTATTTAGCTGAAATAACAAGTGGAACTATGCCCAGTATAATTTATGAATGTTCCGGTGCGAAACCAATATTAGAGAATATTCATAATTTAATCAGTGTCTGCGGGCGTATTATACTCATTGGATGGCCCCACGTACCTTACAGCCATATTGATACATCTCATATTACCAGAAAAGAACTTGATGTCATTGGTTCGAGATGCAGCTGTAATTGTTTTCCGGAAGCTATTGAGTTAATAAAAAGCAGTCAAGTAGATGCAGATATTTTTATTTCACATATAATTGAAATGAAAGAAGCTGCAGAAGTCTTTGAAGATATGATTGCAGATCCTGGAAAATATATGAAAGTAATAATTAAATGTCAGCAATGATAATATCATTTTCAGGTCCTAAGGGACCTGAATTTGTGCTTTTGCTTCCATGCCATGATTTCTTCGATCGTTTTTTGCCCCACATTCCTAATGCATTTCAGCTGTTTGGGAGTGGCTGCTAAAATTTTGGATTCTGTGTGATAACCGGCCTTGTAGAGTACATTTCTGGTTTTGGGTGATAAATCTGTATCGAGTATGATTTTATCTTTTAGAAATGCGGATTCAATACCGGACTCTTCAAAAGCATGGATAATTTGAAGTGCCATATTTTTGTCGTAGAGAAATAATTTGTAAAATGCAGAAGTTTCCATAGATTTCAATTCAGTAATATGAGTGATTTTTTTGCGAATGAGAAATTTTTTGATTTTATCAGGAATTGGGAGAATTTTAATGGTTCCGGACAAATGTGCTTCTATATCCACTTTGGTTTTGGCAACTGCTTCCCGGATCACCTTTTCACTTTTACTTCCGATCCCTCTGAAATGAGTATAATTTCCCCAGGATTGGTTGACTAATTCTTCAACCATATAAATGTTATTTTTATTTAAAAGTCGTACGAACCGTACAGGCAAATCCAAGTCGGAAATTTGGGTGGCCAATGCTTTTCTTTGAAATTCATTGTCTGAAATCATCAATATCTCTCCTTGTTTTCAATTTTGCTAATTAGTATTTTGCATTTACTAACCACTAGTTTATTATAGAAAATCAAATAATGCAATACAAAATATTCAAAAGGAGGAAAAAATAAATTTATTATGATATTTTTCAGAAATATAGATAAGTATGATATAATATGAATATTATATAGATATGAATAGATGAACAGGAGCTTATACCCATGAAATTTATTAGAAGAATAAAATATAATTCCCCCGTAATACTGTCTTATGTAATTATTTCCTTAGTAGTCTTACTATTAAACATTCTGACCAAAGGTTATACAAACATTCATTTTTTCAGCGTATACCGCAGCTCGGTGCTAAGTCTTGCCTTCTGGATTCGATTATTTGGTCATGTATTGGGACACGGCAGTGCAGCGCATTATATGTCTAATATGATGCTGATGCTTTTAGTGGGCCCGATTCTGGAAGAAAAATACGGTAGTAAAATGCTTCTGATTATGATTGGGGCAGTAGCTGTGATAACAGGACTTGTCAATATTATTTTCTTTTCGCAGGCAGCCCTTCTTGGGGCAAGCGGAGTTGTTTTTATGATGATTATAATGGCTTCCGTAGTTGGTATGAAGAGAGGAGAAATCCCTTTGACACTGCTGATCGTGGCGGTTATTTATCTTGGTCAGGAGGTTGTGAGCGGTATATCGTCTACGGATAATATCTCTCAATTGACTCATATTATTGGCGGTGTCTGCGGCGGCGTTTTTGCACTTCGGATGAATAGATAAGTACGATTTAGTGATAGATGGAAAAGGAGGTCATATAGTTTGAAAACACTATTTATATCAGATTTAGATGGAACACTTTTAAATAATAATGCAGAAATAACGGAATTCACCAAAAAAACACTGAATGAGGTTATGAAAAAAGGCGTAAATTTTTCAGTAGCGACTGCCAGGACAGCGGCTACCGTACTTCACATGCTTGAAGATGTTTCCATTAACGTTCCGATCGTATTGATGAATGGGGTGGCTGTTTATGATATTACTGCGAAAAAATATGTAAAGACACATACCATTGAGACGGCATCGGTAGAATATATGCTGCAGGTTTTAAAGAGATATGAAATAACCGGTTTTTTATATACGCTGGAAAATGATCAATTGCATACTTATTACGAAAAGATATATTCTGAACATGCCAGACGCTTTATCGAAGAACGTATCGTAAAATATAACAAACAATTTACATATATAGACAGTTTTACTTTGGTCCCGGCACAAAGTGTAATTTATTTTTCCGTCTGTGATAAAGAGGATAAATTGCATTCTCTGTACCATGAGCTTTCAAAGGATAAAAGTCTGCATATAGAGTTTTACCGGGATATTTATGAAGAAGAGCTTTGGTATTTAGAAATCTGCTCGTCCTTTGCTTCCAAGTATAATGCCGTTAAATTTTTGCGTGAGGAATTTGGTTTTGAAAAAATAGTTTCTTTTGGAGACAATTTGAATGATCTGCCAATGTTTATGGCCAGTGATGAGTGTTATGCAGTTGCAAATGCCAGGATGGAAGTAAAAGAAAAGGCGACCGATATCATTGGCAGCAATATGGATGACAGTGTTGCCAGGTGGCTGCGGGAGCGTGTTTGAAAAAGCATTGTTGTAAAATTTGATTATTTGCATATATTTTTATGGGGTGTATTATGCAAATAAAAATTAACCGAAAAATTCTAAGTTCTTTTGGCTGTTTTCTGGCCATGATAGCAATCATTTCTTTTTTTATTTTTATTCTAAAATTTCTTTCAAAGGATAGAATGCTTGGCGGTATGTTATATACTGGGGATAACCTAAATCAACACAGTATCCAGACCGCCGGTCAGCAGAAGAATAATTACAGTGAAAAATATCAGCGCCCGTCGGGACAGCCGGAACTGTCAAATCCATTTACACTGCAGACATTTATTAATAGCGAAAATACAATTACCTTCCAGGATCCGGAAGATGTTATTTATGCATATTATGGGATACTCAAGGAAGCTTCTGACATGTATGGGTATTCCGGCGGATGCGGTACGGTCGGTGAGGCCGATATACCATATCCATATGCATATCAGCTTTTTACATCCAAAGCAAGACAAGAGATGTCATTGCAGGAATTTAAAGATTCCTTCAGAGGAACCGGTCACATTACATTTTTACAGATTCATTCCCTGCCGATACCTCCGGAGACACCGGCAGATACGAGATATTTCATGGTGGAAATCGAAGTGATTACCGGCAGGCAGGTGAAAAATGATACTATTTCATCGGAAGAACAAATCAGTTATTTTGCGTATTACTTTGGAATAGTTACGGTGGAAAAGGGTGAGTACGGATGGGAGATTCAGGAAATTAATTATTATCCGGAAAATTTTTTGTGTGCTCCTTACCATGGGTGGGATTATGATGCAGAAGAGATGGTCAATATTGTATTTAAAGATAATTTAAAAGTAATCGATCAGATCATGAACAGAGTGGAAAAGGATGGGATAATTTACATTTTCGCTCCCGGTGGGAAACGTCAATACCGCTTTGACTTTGTAAGATTAACAAATGGGCATGATATTTTGATCAATGAAAATATCATGATTAACGGTAAATGGCGGCCGACAGAACTGCTGACTGCTGACTGGAAATACTTAAAGCTGCAAAAAAGTCTTTTCACATCTTAGAAATAGGATTGTGGATTCCATAAAAAATTGATATAATATCGTTTGAACAAGAAACAGGAAAACACGAATCTGACAAAACGAAGGGGATAAGTAAAGATGAACATAAGAATTGGTATATTAGGTTACGGTAATCTGGGAAAGGGTGTGGAATGTGCGGTTCGGCAGAATCCGGATATGGAATTAACAGCTGTATTGACGCGCCGTGCTCCCGAAAACGTAAAGATACTTACAAAAGGTGTGAAAGTTTATCCGATAGAGGCTGCATGTGACCTGGCGGATAAGATCGATGTTTTAATATTGTGCGGAGGCAGCGCTACAGATTTGCCGGTACAGACGCCCGAATTTGTAAAGCTTTTTAATGTGGTAGACAGTTTTGATACGCATGCAAAGATTCCGGAGCATTTTGCGAAGGTAGATGCTGCGGCAAAAGAGCATGGTAAAGTAGGAATCATCTCGGCAGGATGGGATCCCGGCATGTTCTCTATTAACCGGCTGTATGCAAATGCCATCTTACCGGAAGGAAGTGATTATACATTTTGGGGCAAAGGTGTAAGCCAGGGGCACTCCGATGCTGTCCGCCGAATCAAAGGGGTAAAAGATGCAAAGCAGTATACCATTCCGGTGGAACGCTCATTGAATGAAGTACGTGCAGGAAAAGCCCCCAGGCTGCTTACCCGCGAAAAGCACACCAGAGAATGCTTTGTAGTAGCGGAAGATGGTGCAGATACGACCCGCATAGAGCAGGAAATTGTAACTATGCCAAATTATTTCAGTGATTATGATACAATAGTGCATTTCATATCAGAACAGAAACTAAAGAAAAACCATAGCGGGATACCACATGGTGGATTTGTAATAAGAAGTGGAAAGACAGGCATGAATAATGAGAATAACCATATCATTGAGTATAATCTGAAGCTGGACTCTAATCCTGAATTTACTGCAAGTGTGATAGTTGCCTATGCAAGAGCAGCCTACAGGATGCATCAGGAAAATCAGAGCGGCTGCAAGACGGTATTTGATATTCCTCCCGCTTATTTATCAGCGAAAAGCGGCAGTGATTTACGTAAATCACTACTATAAGATTTAAGAGGATTGATGCATGTATAAATATAAGAAATTTTTCAAAGTTATGCATACATTTAGTTGACAAGCATACTTATAAATGTTAAATTTAGCAGGTAAATATAATGTTTTAGGAGGAAGATTTTATGAAAAAATTAATTGCAGCTGCGTTAGCAGTAACTATGGTATTTTCAATAACAGCATGTGGAAGTAAGTCCGCCGAAACGGAATCGGCGAAAGCGGCATCAGGGGCGACAGAGGGAACGGATGTAACAGTGTCAGAGCAGAGTGGTGCAGCAGGCGGGACTCTGGTCATGGCTACGAATGCAGAATTTGCACCTTATGAATATCATGAGGGAGATAAAATTGTTGGAATCGATGCAGAAATTGCGGAGTCCATCGCAGCAGATTTGGGAATGGAACTGGAAATACAGGATATGGCATTCGATTCCATTCTGGCATCAGTTCAAACCGGAAAGGCAGACATCGGCGTTGCGGGGATGACAGTTACAGAAGAACGCCTGAAAAATGTGAATTTTACGGATTCATACGCTACTGCGGCTCAGGTAATTATCATAAATGAAACCAGTGATATCCAGTCACCGGATGATCTGGCAGGAAAAATTATCGGTGTTCAGTTGGGAACTACAGGGGATATTTATTCGGAAGATGCAGGAGCAGAACGGATAGAACGCTACAATAAAGGTTTTGAAGCAGTACAGGCACTGATACAGGGAAAGATTGATGCAGTTATCATTGACCGTGAACCTGCAAAAGTATTTGCGCAGCAAAATGACGGTTTGAAAATCCTTGATGAAGAATTTACGGTAGAAGAATATGCAATTGCATTGTCAAAAGATAATGAGGAACTTTTGGAAAAAATCAATGCTTCTTTAGCAAAATTGAAAGAATCCGGAAAACTTCAGGAAATCATTGATAAATACATCAAAGCAGAATAAGATAAGGAAAATATAGGTTATGTGGGAAAAAATTTATGATAGCTTTATCGTAAAAGACAGATGGAAATATGTTACAGACGGTCTTTGGGTGACTTTAAGGGTTACGTTTTTTGCAGTTATCTTAGGTGTTATTTTGGGTTTTCTGGTAGCCATCATCAGGTCTACCTATGATAAAACTACGAAACATAAAATTTTAGATGTTCTACGTAACATCCTGACTAACAGCCCGCAGAAATTAAACACAAGTGAATTTTTTAAATTTATTTTGAAATATTTATTGAATCTTATCTGCAATGTCTATCTGACTGTGATCAGAGGAACACCGGTAGTAGTTCAGTTGCTGATCATAAACTTTGTTATTTTTGCATCTTCCCGAATCAACACGCTTTATGTGGCTATTTTAGCATTTGGGATCAATTCCGGTGCATATGTGGCTGAGATTATCCGCGGTGGTATCATGTCTGTCGATGAAGGTCAGTTTGAAGCAGGGCGCAGCCTTGGATTTACTTATAACCAGACTTTGATTTATATCATTTTACCGCAGGCGTTTAAAAATGTGCTTCCGGCTCTGGCGAATGAGTTTATTGTATTACTGAAAGAAACATCGGTGGCCGGCTACATAGCCCTGCAGGATCTGACGAAGGCGGGAGATATTATCCGAAGCCGTACTTTTGATGCATTTACTCCACTGATTGCAGTTGCATTAATTTATTTGGCCATGGTCATGGTGTTTACAAAATTAGTCAGATTACTGGAGAGGAGGCTGCGCAGCAATGAGCGTTAATGAACCTTTAATTCAAGTACGGGGATTGGGAAAAGCCTTTTCCGGTGTGGCGGCATTGAACGGAATTGATACGGATATCAGGAAAGGGGAGGTTGTATTTGTTGTAGGCCCCTCAGGTTCCGGTAAAAGTACTTTTTTACGGTGTCTTAACCGTTTGGAGGATCCCACGGATGGTCATATTATATTTGATGGGGTGGACTTGATGGACTCAGGGACGAATATCAATAAGCACCGTCAGAAAATGGGAATGGTATTCCAGCATTTTAATCTGTTTCCGCATATGACGATTCTCGGAAATATGACGATTGCACCTATGAAGCTGCAGGAGAAAAGCCAAGAAGAGGCAGAGGCGGAAGCGATGAAGCTTCTGGATCGCGTCGGTCTTGCAGACAGAGCGGGTGCTTATCCGAGCCAATTATCCGGTGGGCAGAAACAGCGGATTGCCATAGTACGGGCGCTGTGTATGAAGCCGGATGTGATGCTTTTTGATGAGCCTACGTCAGCTCTGGACCCGGAGATGGTTGGTGAAGTACTGAAAGTTATGGCTGATCTTGCCCGGGAGCATATGACCATGGTGGTAGTCACTCACGAGATGGGCTTTGCCCGGGAAGTGGCTGATCGGGTTCTCTTTATGGCAGAGGGCAAGATTGTGGAAGAGAATGGACCGAAAGAATTTTTTGAGAATCCGAAGAGTGATAGGTTGAAGAGTTTTTTGAGTAAAATGATTTAAGGGATTGGGCAGGAGTTGTGGCGTTAGAGTAACGCCGGGAACCCCTGCCCAATTTCTTATATTTCTTTATAATAACACAAAAAATTTAAGAAATACGAATAATCGTGCTATTATCGGACGAAAAGACAGCAAATATCGTAAAATGACGTATAAAATACTACGATTGGTACTAGACATATCTGCTCACTATATTATAATAGGAGAGGACAAACATAAGAGAAGACAAACATAAGAGAAGTGGTGAACGATTTGAATTATACAGAAGCAGTGGAATACATTTTCAGCATTCCTAAATTTACGACAAAGAATAAAATTGATAATACCGTAGCACTTATGGAACAATTAGGCCGACCCGACCGGAGTATGAAAATCATTCATGTAGCAGGAACCAACGGAAAAGGATCCGTATGTGCATTTATATCTTCCATTCTGGTAAAAGCGGGAAAGCTTACGGGGCTTTTTACTTCACCTCATCTGGTAAAGATCAATGAGCGTTTTCAAATAAATGGAAAATCCATTTCAGATGAATCATTCCTGGCTGCATACGAAAAAGTGCAAGCGGCTGTGAATGTGATGCAGAAAGAGGGATTTGCACATCCTACATACTTTGAACTGCTTTTTGCAGTTTCCATGATGGCATTTCAGGATGCCGGCGTAGAATATGCAGTTCTTGAGACCGGTCTTGGAGGACGCCTGGACGCAACGAATGTGGTGGAAAATCCTATCGCTGTGATACTGACCTCAATTAGTTTGGACCATACGGAGATATTGGGCGATACGATTGAAAAGATTGCCTGGGAAAAGGCGGGGATCATAAAAGAAGGTGTTCCCGTTATCTATGATGGAAGAAATCCAGAGGTAGAACGTATAGTACGGAAACAAGCCGCCATAATGAATGCGCATGCATTTCCACTCTATGAAGAAATGTATGAAATTTTACTAAATACGGATAAAAGCATTGATTTTTCTCTGAATTATGAGTATTATGAAAATGTTAGAAT
>Ga0153953_1000014_pt1 | contig 37127 bp, 32 predicted proteins | sample TSNJ037MetaG_FD_104718 | JGI IMG/M metagenome (GOLD analysis project Ga0153953, IMG submission 104718) | Attine ant fungus gardens microbial communities from New Jersey, USA - TSNJ037 MetaG | ecosystem: Host-associated > Fungi > Mycelium > Unclassified | place: USA: New Jersey, Wharton State...
GACCGCCGAAGGAGTCCGGTTCGCATAAGATAGTTGGCAGGGATTCCTGGCGTCCTCCTTCCAAACCCCCAAATCTCCGTTCCCTTGATAAGTTATTGAGAAGCGGTTTGAAATGTTTCCACAGCTTCATTTATATTCCCAAGCAGTGTATCCGTAAAATTATCTTCGAGCTGCATTTCCCAACTCGTCCCATTGTTAGTAAAACCAATCGCAATATCCTTTTTCATATTCTGCATATTGCTTTCCAGACATTCCAGCAGCATTTCGGAAGTCTTTTCAGCCAATTCGGCATCTGTAGTCCGTATAGCTTCTGTGGTTTCTGCATATTCCATCAGCTTGTCCAGATACTTTGAAAGAACACTTTCCAGATCCAGGCTGGTCATTTCGACGATGACGGAAGCGCTTTTATTTTTTTCAGTCATCTCTTTGATAGAGTAATCAAAATGCTTTGTAATCTGCGTCGCCAGTGCCAAATCGATCTTTTCATAAAATTCAACTCCTGTTGCAAAGATATCATTCATACCAAGATAAGCCACCCAGCCATCCGGAGTAAGTTCCTTGAATTGGTCAAAAACCGATGTCGTGATCTCTTCCGGAGTGATTAAATGGGGATCATGGAGATATGTGATAAATCCGCTTACCAGTTCATCTTCCAGCCGCTCTGTTCCCTGAATGGACCATCCGGCATCTGTTTTCACCAGATCAAAATGTGCAGTTGTGGAAACGATATCGTAGTCGTTCTTCTGAAGAATATCCTGCAGAAGCGAAAAAAAAGCATTCATGGACAGTGGCAGATTTTCTTTGCTTCCGGGTGAGACTGTTTTGACAAGAATGGAAAGACATAAGTCTTTTGCCAGTGCTTTGGCATCCAGATTTTTAATTTCCACATTTACAATGGCAGTTTTATCGGTAGTACTGGAGGATAGAATTTTGTAACTGAAATTCTCAAAGAATAATTGAACAGCCGCTGTAGTTTCTTCTCCTATACTGATATCTCCTGATTGGGAGTGCATCATGTCTTCATAGGAAACGAAAGCCCTGATAGTTTCTTCGTCCAGCTGTTGTATCAGGTTTAGTTCGTCTGCGACTGTCTTTTCGGGAGTTTTTTTACTGCAGCCAACCAGAAATAATGCTGCAATAATCAGCAGAAAAATATGCTTTTTCATGACACTCTCCTTAAATTGAATTGTAAAATCATTACTATAGTTTATATGAAAAATCCAATCTTGTCAAATTGCTTGACAAGACAGCAGAAAAAAGATATATTATTACTGCAATGCGTTTAACTTAATGGAGGAAATTTTTATGTATGCACTGGATGAAGTAAAAGCAGTTGACCCAGAGATAGCAGAGGCGATTGAGAAAGAACAAGAAAGACAAGACAGTCATATTGAGCTCATAGCCTCGGAAAATTGGGTGAGTAAAGCAGTAATGGCTGCAATGGGTAGTCCGCTGACAAATAAATATGCGGAAGGATATCCCGGTAAACGTTATTATGGAGGCTGTCAGTGTGTAGACGTAGTGGAAAATCTGGCAATCGAACGGGCAAAGAAAATATTTGGATGCACTTATGCAAATGTGCAGCCCCATTCAGGAGCTCAGGCAAATATGGCGGTATTCTTTGCCATGCTGAAACCGGGTGATACTGTCATGGGAATGAATCTGGCTCACGGAGGCCATCTGACACACGGAAGTCCGGCAAACCTTTCAGGTGCTTATTTTAACATCGTACCGTATGGGGTAAATGATGAAGGATTCATTGACTACGAGAATTTACACAAGATTGCGTCAGAATGTAAACCTAAGATGATCGTGGCAGGAGCCAGCGCTTATGCTCGTGTCATAGATTTTAAGAGGTTCAGAGAGATAGCCGATGAAGTAGATGCCTATTTGATGGTGGATATGGCGCATATTGCCGGATTGGTGGCGGGAGGAGTTCATCCAAGCCCCATACCCTATGCAGATGTGGTGACCACAACAACACATAAAACTTTGCGCGGACCAAGGGGCGGAATGATTCTGTCCAGTGAAGAAAACGCAAAAAAATTCAAATTTAATAAAGCAGTATTTCCGGGGATTCAGGGTGGACCCCTGATGCATGTCATCGCTGCCAAGGCAGTTGGATTCAAAGAAGTCCTGAGCGAAGAATTCAAGGTATATCAGCAAAATACCGTAAAGAATGCACATGCACTCAGTCAGGGACTGATGAAACGCGGCATCAGGATCATATCCGGAGGCACAGACAATCATTTGATGCTGGTAGATTTGTCCGGCATGGGAAAGACGGGAAAAGAAGTTGAGAACCTGTTAGACAGTGTGAATATTACCTGTAATAAGAATACAATTCCAAATGATCCGCAGTCGGCATTTGTGACCAGCGGAGTCAGACTTGGTACGCCGGCAGTAACAGCCCGCGGTATGAATGAAAGTGATATGGATGTGATAGCAGAAGCAATTGCTTTAACGCTGAATGATGCGGAAAATAACCGGGAAACGGCAAAGAAATTGGTGATGGAATTAACTGAAAAATATCCGTTGAATTAATCAAACGGCTCTTTATATTCCTCATGGAGTATAAAAAGCCGTTTTTAAATTGGATATACAATTAGTTTCCGCCGGGCCCGTCTTTTCGGGGTCTGGTGGATTCATCCGGTTTTGGAATATTATCACCGAATTCCTGAGGAATTTCAGTAGTTGCATTAGAGGACTTTGGCAGGTCGATTTCCGGAATATTTCCGTCATCATAAGCTTGTCTGCCTGATAATTGTTTTGAATCGTCCATGAATATACGCTCCTTTCTTTTTCTTTCAGTATGTGTAAAAGAAGAATTTTTATGCAGAGGTGTTCTTTTAGAAAGAAATCAATCAGCTCTTGAAATTTTCAAAGGATAAACTTATAATAAAGTATTGTAGTTACTTTAATATTGAATGAAGAACCCTGCGGGTATTTCAGATGTCCAAAAAACATGGACATGAATAATGAAAGTTGAAGGAAGGATTATGAAATGAAATATATTTTGGATTCACATACACATACTCTGGCAAGCGGACATGCCTACAGTACCATTCATGAAATGGCTGCCATGGCAGCCAAACGTGGACTTGAGCTGCTTGGAATTACGGATCATTCGATGAAAATGCCGGGCTCCTGCCATGAGTTTTATTTTTTAAACCTGCATATCATCGAAAGAAAAATATCCGGAATTGAGGTCATGCTTGGTGCGGAAGTCAATATTATGGATTATAAAGGCACGGTGGATATGGAGGAACCTCTGCTGAAAAAGATGGACGTAGTGATTGCCAGCCAGCATATACCCTGTATCAAGCCCGGGACTAAGGAGCAGAACACGGCAGCATTGCTGGGAGTAATGAAAAATCCTTATGTAAATATTATCGGACATCCGGATGACAGCCGTTATCCGATCAATTATGAAGCTTTGGTACTGGGTGCAAAAGAGCATGGTATACTGTTAGAGTTGAACAATAATTCACTGAATCCGAGGGGAATGAGGCAGAATCCGATTCCCAACGATATGATTCTGTTAGAGCTGTGTAAGAAATACCGACAGCCAATCATCCTTGGAAGTGATGCTCATACGCAGGAAGAGGTGGGAAATCATTGTTTCCTGGATTCTTTGTTAGAGACTGTTCATTTTCCTGAAGAATTAATAGTCAACCGGTCGGTGGAAGAGTATAAAAAATATATCAACCGTTATAAATTTAAATAATTATTCTTTACAGCAGCACTTTAGTGTGCTAAAATTAGACAAGAATATGGGAATGAAGGGTTTGGCATATGAGTAAGAAAATTAGGACTGAAGCAGTAGATCATTTGTTTGAAGCTATTTTAAATTTAAAGGATAAAGAAGAATGCTATTTGTTTTTTGAAGATTTATGTACGGTAAATGAGTTGCTTTCCCTGTCACAGCGTTTTGAAGTGGCAAAGATGCTGCGGTTACATAAGACCTATCTGGAGATTGCTGAGAAGACAGGAGCTTCCACAGCAACGATCAGCCGTGTAAACCGTTCATTGAACTATGGAAATGACGGTTATGAAATGGTATTCAAGAGAATGGAAGATGAGTAGCCACAGAAAAGAGTAGTCGCAGGACTACTCTTTTTGAGGTTTTGCAGGTATTTCATCTACTAATTTTTCAATTAATTGTTTTTTAACATATACATCAAAACTTAGAAGACAAATAAAAGAAAAAAGCTGCAGGAAGTCTTTATCGTCCTCCCCGGCATTTTCAAATGTACTTGTGGAAATATTATATTTATTTAAAATATCCTGTTTGATACTTTCTATCTGGGATTTTTCCAGGCTGAATACTTCATTATACAACTCCTCCATATTTAAACGCTTGTCTGTCTGAAAAAAATTTTCCGTTATGGGTGTTAATAACGCCTGTATATCAGTTATGGATAAAATTCCTTTAAAGTAATAGATAAATACCATTACCAGTAAATGCTCTTTGGAATATTTTTTTTTCTTCGGCGGAGGCAGAAGATTATTTTTAGTATAGTTGTTGATCATCGTCTTGGTCAAAATTTTATCCTCAGGATGGCGCTTTGAAGATTTTAAATGTTTGTCCATAAACGTAGTAACCTGATCCATATACAGGTCGATATTGGGGATATCGTCAGGCTTGATATAATCAATTCTTTGTATACTGCTCAAGATACTGTTTATCATATCTTCCGTATTAATCGTCATGTTGTTCACCTCTGGTTACATTATATAGTTTTAATTACTATATGACAAGTGTTTTTTGTTCTTTTATAAATCCTGCTGCAATATCAATGCGACCAATATACACTTATTATATAACAAAAATACACGACTTGCAAAGTACAAAGTAAACAAATATACACGGAACAAAACGCTTATTTATATTCTTTGCAAATTACATAAAATTCCTTTATAATTGCCGGATAATCATGTATAATCTATATTAAGAAATTTAAGAAAGAAATTGGATTTAGGAAACACGAAATATTAATAGAAAGGCATAGGAGAAGGAGCATGAAGAATAAGAAAAGTCAAATTTATTCACGTATTTTAGTTCTTCTGGTTGGAGTATTTCTGTTACTACCGATCAGCGTATCAGCGGAATATACCGGAGAACCTGCAAATGTTTATAGGGGAGTAGACTTGACGGTCCCTTCATTTTCTAAAAATGGCGGCTTCTATTCAAGCGCATTCGACCTGACGCTGACCGCAGATGACGGTATGCAAATCCGTTACACCACCGACGGAAGCGAGCCTGCGAATAATTCGCCGCTCTATACCGGTCCTGTCACGGTAGACGCACCGCCGCTTAGCCAAAGCCCGATGACCAGCGGCGCAAATATATACGCAAGATCGACGATGAATGCTTTGGTTGTAAAAGCGGCGGCATTTTCCCCTGACGGGACGGAATGTTCCAAGACAATTACCAATACATATTTTGTAGATGAGAATATTGAGAATGAATTCTCCATTCCGGTTATGTCTATTTCGATGGAGCCCAGTGATTTTGTGGGAGGAAACACTGGAATGTATTTAAACTGTTACAATGAAAACCTTACCCCCCAAAGTTATATGGAATATTATACCGAGGATGGCAGCCTGGGATTTAAACACAGCGCTCAGATCAAAATTTCGGGGCATGGTTCCAGAGGTGAACCCAAAAAATCGCTTCGAATAAACTTTCCAAAAGGGCAATATGAAGGTGACGGTTCGCTTTTGAGTTATGATTTCTTTCCAAGTGCCAGACAGAATTTCTATTCCAATGAAAAAGTTACGCAGCATGGAAAACTTACCGCCCGTATCTCTGACTGGCGGGATACGCTTATTCATGAGACACTCATTGCGGCGGTGGCAGATCCGCTGCGTCCTGAAACGATGACGGCCGAGCCTGTGGCGATTTTCATAAACGGGGAATTTTGGGGCGTCTATGAAACGCGAGAGCAGGTTGACAATAATTTTATTGCTCAGCATTACAGCGGTATTAAAAAAGATCAGGTAGTAGCGCTGGCTTTTGACTGGAATACCGCTAACCATCAATATTCTTCTACGGAACCGCTTTACCGTGTATCTTACGATGAGGGACCAAGTGGTGCAGAAGAAAACTGGTATGCGGCGTATATGGAGATGTATAATGCAATTACCCAAAATGACCTGTCAGATAAGGCTAATTACGATAAAGTCATGGAACTTACCGATATCGACAATCTGATCGACTATTATTTGATATATATGTATGGTGATAATGTAGATTGGCCCGGTAATAACTATAAGCTGTGGCGTACGGTAGATGTTGATCAGAATGTGTACGGTCATGACGGTAAGTGGAGATATATTATCCATGACTTTGACGCATTGTCATTTACAAATGCAGACAGCGACAGTATGACATATTTTACAACTCCGGGAAGTGATTGGGACGCCAGACACCCCACCTGGGCCACCGATATTTATAAGAGTCTGTTTAAGAGCAGTGAGTTCAGGAACCGATTGGCCGCCCGTTATTCCACATATTCAGGAACGGTGTTTTCCCCCGAAAGAACAACCGAAATATTGGATGACCTGGTGAAGGCAAGAGAAAACGATGTCGGACGTGATTTCTACCGCTGGAATATTAATGGGGGCAGTTATGACCTTTCACATTGGAAAAGTAAAATCAGCGGTTTAAAAATTTACTTAAACGACCGCTCCGCCGGGGTATTAAGAAGCATCCGTAATTATTACAATAATAATTTTAGTACCGAAATACCATCCTCATATACCTCGATAACATTTTCTGCTAATTCAGAGCAAGGATATTTTGATATAGCAGGGGGAGAGATACGTCCGGATTTCTATGATTTGGAACTTTCGTCAGGCTGGACGGCTGATTATATGAAAGGACTGCCTATAGAGATCAACGTTAAAACGCTTGAAGGAAATAAGTTAAAATATTTAGAAATAAATAAAAACGGTAATACAGAGCATATAACTGAGATGAATTATATATTGACACCGTCGGCTTCTGATACATTTATATCAGTAAAAGCCTTTTATGAACCTGTGTCAATTGATGAAAAAATCCCAACAAATCTCAAAGCGGTCAGGGAAAGCACGGATTCAATAAAAATCAGCTGGATAAATGCCGATAATGTGGACGGCGTTGAGATCTATTATTCAACAGTGAGAGATGGAGACTACCGGAAAGTTTTAGATACAGTGGAGCAAAGCTTCATACATTCAGAACTTACCGCCGGCGTAACCTATTACTATAAGCTGCGTTCCTACAAAACCGTAAACGGTGTAATCATTTACAGCAGCTTCACGGATGTGGCAGCACTAACGCTTCCTCCGCTTGTTATTACGATAACCAAACCGGCAAATGTTAAGGCTACCGGTGCAGGTGCAACAGCTATTAAAATATCATGGAATAAGGTGAGTGAAGTTTCCGGATATGCAATTTACCGTTCCAACACAAAGAATGGGAAATATAAGGAAATAAAAACCGTAAATGCAAAGAAAACCACTTATATCAACAAGAACCTGACGAAGGGTAAGACGTATTATTTCAAAGTAAAAGCCTATATGTCGGTAAACGGCAACAAGATATACAGTGATTTTTCGGATGCGGTAAAATACAAGGCGGCACTCTCCAGTCCGTCAGGCATAAAAGCCAGGAAAGTAAATTCCTCTTCCATAAAAATCAGCTGGAAAAAGGCAGCCGGGGCGACCGGGTATGAAATTTACAGAGCCACCGGTAAAAAAGGCAAATATAAAATAGTGAAGACGGTAAGTGCTAAAAAATTATCCTATACTAATAAGAAGCTTAAGAAAGGGAAAACTTATTATTACAAAATCAAGGCCGTACAGAAGGCAGGTAAGAAAACCTATAAAAGCAAATATTCTGCCGTAAAATCAGCTTAGTGCACTAGTTATTCCGGATAAATCAGGTGTTTATCCGTAATTGCGAGAAGGACATCATTCAGGTATTTTTTGGCAAGGTATCTTGCCATTGGCAGATTCATATCCAGGTAATTCCCACAGTCTTTTGCAGAAGCTCCGGGAATTTCGCCCTGAAAATCTCTGATAAACTCAAACATTTCAGTTATCAGTGGTACGATATCCATGGAAGAATAATCACCTGCCAGCAGCAGATAGAATCCGGTACGGCATCCCATGGGTCCGAAATAGATGATTTTACTGCCATAAGAGACATGGTTGCGTAGAAAAGTGGCAGCCAGATGTTCAATGGCATGCATTTCGGCAGTATTCATGACTGGTTCTTCGTTTGGCTTTGTCATGCGGATGTCGAATGTAGTAATGATTTCATTGCCGATGGGATCTTTACGGGATTGGTAGAGACCCGGTAATAATTTAATATGATCGATGGTAAAGCTCGTTATTTTTTCCATAGGGAGACTCCTTTTCGAATGTAATACCTGTATTTTATCAGAGATTAATCTTCAAAGCAAGTCCCTCATTCTAAGGCAGGATGGAAAGGTAAATTATCTTTATTACCAGTAATTCTAAGGGGTGCATATTTTAAAAGTGCGAGGTTATGCATGTTGGCAATCAGGACGCCACTATGGGAGGCAATATGCTTTACGCAAACAGGGCAACGCTCTGGCGAACTAACTGCTAACTCCGACCAATTCAGCGCCTAGGAACGCCTGGGCGCCGAGGTCTGCGTAAGCAGTTATTTCGCCGCCGCTAGAAACGCCCTTTAATCGTTTGCTTAAAAGCATATTGCCTCCCATAGTGGCTGTTTTTTGCAGTGTTTAAGTTCCGTGCGAATCAACTCTGCGTTTTTGAAAGTGCAAGAGCATGGAAATAGCAAAAAGTCAAAGCCCCCGCAGCATTCGCCAAATACAGTTGTTTTAATTTTATAATTTATGACAAAGCCCGGAATTAATGGGCGTATTGTTAGAAACGCTATCACTTCACAATAAAAATGAGTGATAGAAATAATTTTATTTTATTGAAAGTTATGAAAAAATGATATAATTAAATAGATATTTATGAGCGGTTTATGGAAAGAGTCAAACAAAAGAATATTTTGATTACTCAAAATTATGAATTTTATGGGAGGAAGATGAATGAAAAGTACAAGATTATATCCACAAATTATATTTGCCACAGTATTAAGCACTGTAATATTATTAATGAATGGTTGCTCAGGAGCGAAGGAAGTAGAAAGTCAAGAGGTTTCAGTTACGATAGATAATGTGGAGCAAATTGGGAGTTATACAGGAGCAGTAGAAAAGAAAATTCCTAATGGAAGTGGGAAAATAACTTTTGCAAGTGATTCCGGAGAATGGACATATGAGGGAGCATTTTCGCAAGGCAGTGTGACAGATGGTAAGGTAAGTAATATGCCAATTACTATTACTATTTGCGACGGGGATTACACAGGAGCTTTTAATGGAAGTGTAAAGGACGGAAAGCTAAACGGAAGCGGAGTATTTGAAGAAAGTGCGGAAGAAAATGCTGTAGAATATGATGGCGAATTTTCTAACGGGAGTATATCAGGAAGTGGTAAAGTATCCAATTTACCTTACAATCTCACCCTGGAAGACAATGAATATGACGGCATTTATAATGGAGATACCAATGAGGGGTTGCCAAACGGAACAGGTACATTTGACTATCAAGATGATGATAAATATTTTAATTACAATGGAACTTGGGCAGATGGCAAAATGTCTGGTGATGGGAATTTGAAAACTAATGAATTCGTTGTCCATTTTACAGATAAAGATAGAGAAGGTATATTTGATGGTCAAACTGTGGATGGAGTTCCAGTAGGTGAAGGCACATTTTCTGCTGTTAATGACGATGGTGTGTCATATGAATATGTAGGAATGTGGAAGGATGGTTTGTTCGATGGTGAAGGTACGCAAACATTTGATACTGATAATTACTGCATAAGAAAAGGAAATTTTAAATCCGGTGAGTATAGACCAACACCATTAGAGTTCTATACATCCATTGGGTCATCGAAAGATCAATCATATACAATTTCTGAGAAATCGCAAAATTTTATGAAGAATAATGAAAAGCTATTTCTAAACTATACAGATGAAATTCCGGAAGATTTATTTGAAAGTGATTTCAAGTATGAAGCTATTGCTAAAAATTCATCAAATTTTGGTGACAAATTGATTAAAGTAACCGGATTAAAAATTTTTCAAATTGGGGAGGAGGATCGTTGGGGATATAGTGCAACATTTGCACTTGCATATGATTCAAATTATAAAGTATATTATATTAATTTACTGGGAAAAGCTGAAGATGTTTATGAAGGGGATAGTATTACACTTATAGCTTTACCATTAGATTATTCCACATATATCAGTACGGCAGGTGAGAAAATTTGGGCAATTTATGCTGCGGGAGTTACAATTGTGAAATAGTGAACCCCTTGCAGAAATGTACCTCCCCCAGCTGGCGTCCTGACAGCCAACATACATAACCTCGCACTTTTATATGCATCACTCAAGTATGCAATCTTGACTTTCCATAAATCTGATGATAAACTTTATTAAAATCGATGGAGGACACAAGGAATGATAAATGGTAAGAAAGTACTATTCAGCGGTATGCAGGCAACCGGCAGCCTGACTCTTGGAAATTATCTGGGGGCGCTCAAAAATTGGGTGACTCTTAGTGATGAATATGAATGTTTCTATTGTGTAGTGGATCTGCATTCAATTACGGTGCGCCAGAATCCGGCTGAATTACGTAAAAGAGCGAGAGCATTGCTGACTCTTTATATAGCAGCAGGTTTAGATCCGGAAAAGAACTGCATATATTATCAATCTCATGTATCCGGTCATGCGGAATTGAGCTGGATCTTGAACTGCTATACCTATATGGGTGAATTGAGCCGTATGACGCAGTTTAAGGATAAATCAGCAAAGCACACGGACAATATTAATGCGGGATTGTTTACGTATCCTGTTTTAATGGCGGCAGATATTTTGCTGTTTCAGGCAGATATGGTACCGGTTGGTCTGGACCAGATGCAGCATTTGGAAATCACCCGTGATATTGCAGAACGTTTTAACAATATTTATGGGGATGTATTTACGATTCCGGAAGCATATCTTGGGAAAACCGGTGCAAAGATCATGAGTCTGCAAGAACCTGCCAGGAAAATGTCCAAATCCGATGAGAATCCAAATGGCAGCATTTATTTAATGGATGATCCGGATACCATTATGAGAAAGTGCAGACGTGCTGTCACAGATTCACAGGCGCAGATTGCTTATCGGGAGGAACAGCCAGGCTTAAAGAATTTGATTGATATCTATTCTGTCTGTACCGGGAAGACTTCGGAAGACGTAGTGAAAGAGTTTGACGGTAAAGGATATGGGGAATTAAAGCTGGCGGTAGGTGAATCAGTGGTTTCTGTGCTGAAACCTCTTCAGGATCGTGTGGCAGAGTTGGAGAAAGATAAAGCTTATATTGACAGTATGATTAAAAACAATGCAGAGAAGGCTGATTATTTTGCTATGAAAACTTTACGGAAAGTACAGAAGAAGATTGGGTTTCCGGAGCGGATTCGATAGTAGATAATGATATTTGCTGATTTTAATTTGGTTTTGGAGGGGGGACGCCAGGAATCCCTGCCAACTATCTTATGCGAACCGGACTCCTTCGGCGGTCGTTCCAAGCCCCCCAAATATTGTACAGTCTTGCATAAATATTGCAGCAATGGGTACCCACTATTTGCGCTAGTGCTGCAATATTTATGCAAGGCTGTACTAGTCATCTTTCGCATAAGTAAGTGCTATTTATACTAGGAGATTAGGGATGAAAACTTTAGAAACCAAAAGATTGATATTGAGGAATTGGGAAGAATCTGATTTAAATGATTTGTATGAATATGCAAGTGTTGCAGGTGTTGGCGAAATGGCAGGCTGGGTGCATCATGAAAATAAAGAAGTTTCAAGAAAAATATTAAATGGTTTTGTAGAAGAAGGCGACGTATATGCTGTAGTATTAAAAGAGCAAAATAAAGTGATAGGTTCATTAGGTGTTCATGATAGGACGAAAGACCCAAATTACATAGTTAATGTTCAAAAGGAGATAGGATATGTTTTGAGCAAATCATACTGGGGAATGGGACTTATGGCGGAGGCGGTGCGGGAAGTAATGAAGTATGCTTTTAATGAACTCAACATTGATGTCTTATGGTGTGCTCACTTTTCGATTAACCTGCAGTCTAAAAGAGTGATTGAAAAAAGCGGTTTCAAATTTTATGGCGATGGGATATATGAAGCAAAAGCGTTAAATAAAGCCTTTGATGATAAAATATATATTATGACGAAAGAGGATTATAAAATGCTGTATCGCTGAAGGAGGTCATAATAATTATAGAGCAGATACGGATTGTGTTATATTAATTAATGGAAATGATAAAATAAAAATGCACTTGATTGAGCGAAGCGAAAGGAAAGGGTGTAATTATGAAGAAAAGGATTTTAACCGGTTTTTTAACAGCTGTGATTCTATTGGCAAGCTTGCCGATACATAACATTTCGGTACTGGGAGCAGAACTATCCGCTGTGGAAAGCGTCGATGCCGATCTTGAAGCGCTGTTAATACCTAATTCAGATGAAGTGAGAGGAAATCTGCATCTGCCGTTAATCGGGGATAACGGCAGCCAGGTTCAGTGGACTTCATCGAATCCGTCGGTGATTACCGCAGAAGCAGGCGGTACGGATGGTGAGATACCGGCAGGCGTTGTAACGAGACAGGACAAAGACACGGATGTAACGCTGAGCGCTGCCGTGAGCATGGATTCGGTAAGCGAAACGAGGAAATTTACAGTAACGGTACTTGCAAAGCCTCAACTACAGGAAACAGAAGCATACATGTTTGCTTATTTTCCTTATACCAGTTTTAGAGATGAAAGAATCTATTTTGGCGCAAGTGTGGATGGACTGAATTATATATCACTTAATAATGAGCAATTTGTTATTGAATCAAAACTTGGAACGCACGGACTTCGCGACCCATTTATCATCCGTTCTCCGGAAGGGGATAAATTCTATATGATTGCAACCGACTTAACTGTGGCAGGTCTTACGCAGGACGGAATCCCATATCCGGGTATGGGTTGGAGTGATAACCAGAAGATCGGCAGCAAAAGCATTATGGTTTGGGAATCTACCAATCTGGTGGAGTGGACAGATCAGAGAATGTGTGAAGTTTCTGTGCCGACAGCAGGTTGTACTTGGGCGCCGGAAGCATATTGGGATGAAGAAACAGGTGAATTTATAGTATTCTGGGCATCCCAAGTGCCGGGCGGCAGCGGAAAACAGACAATATATTATGCAAAGACAAGAGATTTTTATAATTTCACAACAGCGAGGCCCTGGATTGATGAAACATGGTCTACGATTGATACTACAGTGATCAAGGAAGGGGATTACTATTACCGCTATACAAAAAATGAAAGCGGTTCGACAAATAGCATTGGCACGCCTTCCAAACGTGTTTATTGTGAACGGAGTACTTCCTTGCTTGGTGAATGGGAACTGGTACATAATAACTCATTAGCGTGGTCCGGGGGACAGATAGAAGGGCCATGTATTTTCAAATTCAACGACAGGGACAGCGAGGGTGGAGATAAGTACTGTCTGATAGCCGACGCAGCCGGAAGTCAGATTTTTCCGGGAGTATCGACCGATATCACGACTGGAAGTTTTACAATTCTTAACGCTAGTCAGTATGCTATGCCAGAGCCTACTGCAAGTCACGGAACCATCATACCGATTACATCGGAGGAATATGATGCGATCATGATGGAATGGGATGAAGATTATAAGGCGGCACCAGAAGGTGAACAGGCAGCAATTGACGTGGAGTCGGCAGCAGATGCAATTACATTGCCATCAAAAACAATGGGAAAGCTTACTTTACCAACGGTTGGAGGAAATGATACAAAAATCACATGGTATTCCGATACGCCGGAAGTGATTTCTGCTGACGGTAGCGTAATACGCCCCAAATTTGATCAAAAAGATGTCTTGGTGACACTGACTGCCATTATAAAAAGAGAATATGAATATAATAATCAAGAATCTACAGGCTTCAAGGTAGAAAAGAGGGAGTTTCAGGTAACGGTGGAAAAAGATCCGTCATACACGGTGGTGTTATCTCCAAACGGCGGAACTGTATCAACCACATCCATAATAGTAGAAGCGGGAGCAGAGATAAAGGATTTGCCGGTACCGACCAAATCTAACGGAGATATATTCAAAGGTTGGTATGATGCCCCATCCAACGGAAATTTAATTACCCTTCCGTACAAGCCAACAAAATCCATAACCCTCTATGCCCGGTGGGCACCTGATACTGTGCTTGTTAACAAAGTAACATTTAACACTACGAAAGAAAAGACTTTTAATATCAAGGGCGTTTATACAAGAAAAGCCACCGTATCGCCGGTGACCGCAACAAATAGAACGCTTGTTTATACGTCTTCCAATCCAAAAGTTGCAACAGTGAATGCATCTACCGGTAAAGTGACGGGTGTTGCGACGGGAAAGACAATCATTACCGCAAAGTCAACCGATGGCAGCAACAAAAGCGCAAGCTACACCGTATATGTGAATCCCGGCAAAGTGAAAGGCTTGAAGGTAAATAGCAAGAAAAAGAATACAGCCACAATAAAATGGAACAAAGTGAAAGGTGCAGATGGTTATGAGGTAACATGGTCCAAGAGTTCGAATAAAAAATGGTCAAAAGCAAAAAAAGTATCTAAGAACAGGAATTCATTTACCAAAGCAGGTCTTAGCGGTGGTAAGAAGGTTTACTTCAAAGTAAGAGCTTACAAAAAGGTTGGAAACAAAAAGCTTTATGGGGCATATAGCAAAACTGTCCATAAAAAAGTAACTGCGTAATAAAAAAGACAAATAAGTGTTTCAGAAGATGACATCAGACGCTATAGAGAACCGTGGGAAACGCATGTGCTGCATCCTGTAGGGGTTGCAGCACATCCTCCCATAGCCGTTTCCCTTAATTCAAATGGAATACCCTTTCCTACACGGTACATGGCATCTACCATCTCATCAAACGGAATAATGTGTGTAACACCGCTTAGTGCTATTTCTGCGCATGTAATTGCATTAGCTGCTCCAATTGTATTCCTGCTCTGACAGGGAGCTTCCACAAGTCCCGCAATCGGATCACAGACCAGTCCAAGCAGATTAGAAAGTGCGAAGCTGGCAGCATGAAGACACATTTCAGGAGTACCGCCCAGAATTTCAACAGCGGCGCTGGCAGCCATTGCCGAGGAGGCACCGACCTCTGCCTGACATCCTGCTTCAGCGCCGGATACGGTAGCATTACGCATGATGAGATAGCCGACTGCGCTGGCATTTAACAGACCGGAACAGAGCATCTGGTCACTGACATTTTTTGCTTCCTGAATGGCCAGCAAAACTCCGGGGATGACCCCGGAAGAACCGGCAGTTGGCGCAGCGACAATAAGACCCATGGAAGAATTGGTTTCCAGTACGGCCATACTGTAAGCAATGGCTTTACTTAGCAATGTACCGGCAATATTATTTTCAGAGACCAAATGCTGTTCTATTCTCTTAGCTTCTCCGCCGATCAATCCACCGATAGACCTTTTTGGATTTATCAGTGGTTCATTGGCTGCTGCTTTCATGATCGACAGTGCGGTTTGTAATTTTTCATCTATTTCTTTATTCGAAAGAATTCCATGTTCAGCTTCCCGGCATTTCATAATATAAGAAATCGGGAACTGTTCTTTCTTACATCGTTCTAATAATTCTTGTCCTGTTATAAAATCCATTTTATTCTCCTATACTTGTATCAGCATAAGTTCCTGAACAAGATCATTTTTTGATATTTCTGTTAGTACTTTTTCAGGAATCAGTTCATCAGATTCAATTACAGTATAAGCAGCGGCCCCCTTAGTTTCCCGAAAAAGACGCATGAATGCGATATTCACATCGTAAAGACTAAGACACTGCGTAATATGGGCAACGACTCCTGACCGATCAATTTGCCTGATGATTAAAGTACTGTATTCTCCGGTAAATTCAACTTCTATTTGATTAATTTTTGATATCTTAACTTTTCCGCCGCCAATGGATTCACCACGTACAGATAACCTGTAACCTGAGCTTCCGGTTATAAGAATATCTACGGTATTTGGATGTGTGGCCGGTGTAGCTTCATCTATAATGAATTCGTAATCCAAACCTTGTTTTGGGGCGATGTCATACGCATCACGGATTCTTGCATCATCTGTGGAATAGCCCAATATACCGCCCAGCAGTGCCCGGTCCGTTCCATGACCGCGATAAGTTCTGGCAAAGGAGCCATATAATGTGAAGGTTACTTTTTTTATTGATTCCGGAAACATCTTCCGTGCCAGGGCTGCTATGGAGATAGCACCCGCAGTATGGGAGCTGGAGGGACCAATCATATTAGGACCGATGACATCAAATATACTTAAAAAGTTCATGATTTTAAATTCCCTTACATAAAGTTTATTTCTAAATTTAGAATCTGCAATTTTCGTTAATATATTATAAAAAATAAAAAAATAATTGCTTTTGCTTCTGGATTTGTGGAGCAGGAAATTCCGGAATTGCCATTTGAAAGAAATTCAACTATAATAAAATCAAAGAAAGGAAACGGTTCACGGGCTGGCATTTCCTGAGGACATTTCAGTGATAGGATTTGACAATATGATGTTGATTCAGGTAGTGAAGTAATGACGAGGTGGATAGTGTGTATAGAGTATTATTGGTGGATGATGAAATTTTAATACGGGAAAGGATTGCGGGGCATATACCGTGGAACGAGCTGGGCTATGTACTGGCAGGAATTTGTGAGCATGGAAAAGAAGCGGTAAAAATCATAGAAAAAGAGCAAATAGATTTGATTTTAACAGATATTTGTATGCCTTACATGGATGGACTTGAACTGGCACAATACGTATATGAACGGAAAAAAAACATAAAAGTAGTTATTATCAGCGGATATGATGAATTTGACTATGCAAAGAAAGCTTTAAAATACCAGGTTTTTTCTTATGTGCTAAAACCGGTGACTGCATCGGAGATGATTGGGATCTTGAAAAAAGTCAGGAAAGTCATGGATTTAGAGCTTCAGGACCGCCAGGCACAGTCAAATTACAAGAGCAGCCTGCCTGTTTTAAAAAATCAATTTTTAATGCAGATTGCGTTAGGAGATATGCCGGAAGGCATAATTATGGAAAAAGCAGGGGAGTTTGGTCTGGAATTATATGGAACAATCTTCTGTACGGCAATATTATATCCGAGAATTGAAAAGGATCAGAAAAGTCAGATACTTCTTTCTGAAATATTGGTAATATTAGAGAAGAAGCAATATAGAGATGTCTTAATATTTACCGAAAATGAAGAAAAAATTATTTTGTATATACAGGGAGAAAACAGTGTACAGATTAAAAATAGAATACAAAACTTAAGTAAAGAAATTACGGATGACCTTATGGCTGACATGGATCTTGAGACAGCTTTTCTGATTGGGCCTTGTGTAATGGATGTAAGTGGATTGAGTCTTTCCTATCAGAAGGCGATGGAATTGAAAGAGTTTATATATTTAGGAGCACCGTCTCACATATTAGAATGGGATACATATCAGAAATTCAGAAAAGAGATTGATAAAGCGGTCAAAGGTGATGGGGAAAAAAGAATCGTGTTGGCAGTTCAAAGTAATTTGCTTGAGGATGTGAAAAAAGAGATATTCCTGATTGGAGATGAAGGACGTAAAAAATGGCTTTCTAAGAACCGTGTTATTGTGCGGTTCCATAATATGATTCTGGCAATTATGAACTCTTTTGAGCAATTAGGGATTGAAGATGACAAATTTTTTCAAGATGAGCAGGAGGTGGTTTCCTGTTTATACCAATGCCGGTATTTATCAGAAATAGAAGAGGGACTTTTAAAATTTTGCAGGTGTGCTATGGAAGTTGTGAATAGAAACAGGGGAAATTATGGAGAACGTCAGGCTGCCATTGCCCTGGAATATATAAATGAGCATTATGGGGAGAGTAGTTTATCTTTACAGTCTATGTGTGCCAGGCTCGCAATCAGTGTCAGCTATTTCAGCACTGCGTTTAAGGATTATACCGGCAGGACTTTCGTGGAAGCATTGACGCAAAAGCGTATGGAAAAGGCAAAGGAACTATTTGAGAAGACGATATTAAAAACATATGAAGTTGCAGAAAAATGTGGATATAGTGATGCCAACTATTTCAGTGCAACATTCAAAAAGGCAATGGGGATGACCCCAAGGGAATATTCCAGGTACGTTAATAAAAGGGAGAATCAATGAACAGGAAAAACAAGTTTAGAAGTATTCGGACAGATATGATTATTTGCTTTTCAGTTCTGGTATTATTGACTACTACAATTTTTATGTTTTTTTCTATTCGCTATACGAATGATAACCTGAAAGTGAGCTCAACAGAACACAGTATTCAGCTTATGGAGCAGGTGAATCTGAATATAGGTACTTATATTAACAGTATGAAGCATATTCCTGAGGCAGTTATCAATAACAGTGACATAAAGGAATATTTATTTGAAGAGTCCCAGGAAAAATATAAGAAGGTACAGGAAAAATTTCAGTCAATCCTTCAAGTGAGAAAAGATATTTATAATATGGCGATAATAGCGGATAATGGAAAGGTATTTATTAATAATGGTCGGGACCAGTGGAATGAAGAGGCCAGACTGGAAGAGAAAGATTGGTATCAGGAAGCAAAAGCAGCAGGAGAGCAGAGCGTATTATCTTCTTCTCATGTACAAAATGCAGTAAAAGGTGAGTATAAATGGGTAGTAACCCTAAGCCAGGGGATTGTCAATCCCAAAACCGGAAAAGCGGAGGGACTGTTGTTTATAGACTTGAACTATGATGTGATTAGTAGTTTGTGTGAGTCAATCAGCCTGGGTAGGAAAGGATATGTATATATATTGGACCAGAAGGGGACGATTGTCTATCACCCCCAGCAGCAATTGATATTGAGCGGAGTAAAAGAGGAACTTTTGGGGGAAGTGGTAGAGTCAAAGCAAAAAAGCATCCAGATACAAGAAGAGAGAGAAAACAAGATATATACGCCATTGCACTCGGAAGAAACAGGATGGACGATTGTTGGCGTCACTTATTCTTCCGAACTTGTACAGAATGAATGGACTATGAGGTATGTATATGTCGCTTTGGCAGCTACGTTGATTATACTTGCATTTGCAATGGCATTTTTTATGTCCAATGAAATCACAAAACCAGTCAAGCAGCTGCAGAATGCTATGAAGGAAGTACAAAACGGAGATTTCAGACCGGTGAGCATCTCTGTCAAAAGTGATAATGAGATTGCAAGCCTGAATCATTCTTTTAACCGCATGACGGAGCATATAGACGAACTGATAAAGAAAAATATCAATGAGCAGAGAGAAAAACAGAAAAGCGAAATGAAAGCGCTGCAATCCCAGATTAATCCACACTTTTTATATAACACACTGGATTCTATAATTTGGTTGATAGAAGCTGGGGATAATGAAAATGCAGTTGTTATGACCTCGGCACTGGCAAGGTTTTTTCAACAGGTAATCGGTAATTCTGTTTTCTATGTAACCGTATGGAAGGAATTAGAGTATACAAGAAATTATCTGATTATTCAGCAGATGCGGTATAAAGATAAACTGGATTTTGAAATTCAAGTAGAGGAAGAGATATTTGAGTGTAAGATTATTAAACTAATATTGCAGCCGCTGGTGGAAAATTCACTGTATCACGGCCTGAAGTATAAGGAAGGGCAGGGGCATATAAAAATCACCGGGTACAGACAAGGTGACAAGCTGATCATTAAAGTGATGGATGATGGTGCCGGCATAAGAGAAGAAAAACTGAAACAGATATTCAGCGAAGGCAATGAATCACATCATAAATATAACGGTGTGGGAATGAGAAATATTCAAAGCCGTATAAAACTATACTACGGAGAGGCGTTTGGACTTCAGGTAGAAAGTGAAGAAGGGGCAGGAACAACAATTACTGTAACCATTCCATATATTGTATCGGAGGAGAGCTATGAGGAAGCGTAATAAGCAGATAACCGGATGGATTATCATAATATCCATGATATTATTGTGTCTGGTATTTCTGGCGCTGGAAGAATATCATGATTCTCAAAGTAAGGAAGTAGTGTTTATTCCAAAAGTAGCGGATGAAACAAATGATTTTTGGATGACCATGATAAACGGAGCGGAAAGTGCGGCGAAAGAGTACGGAATTCAGATGACAATCTTATCGCCGGATGTGGAAAATAATTATGAAATGCAGAAAGAACTGATTCGTGAGGCCATTGCACAGAAACCGGACGTGATTGCGTTGGCACCGATTCTATATTCGGGGATGACAGAGGATGTACAGCAAATTGCGGATGCCGGAATTAAATTAGTGCTGATAGATTCCAGGATAGACAAGGAGCTGGAAGAATGCTATGTAGGGACGGATAATATGGAAGTTGGTATTCTGGTTGGGAAGAAGATGAAGGAGTATGTGACGGAAGATACCCATATAGCGATTATGTCTCATGTAAAAGAATCGTCTACGGCCATGGAACGTGAGAAAGGAATGCGGGAGGGGTTGGGTGAAGAGGAATATAGGATCAAAACGGTATTGTACAGTAATTCTGACTATGAACAGGCCTATATGCTGACGAAAGAATTACTGTCGGAGAATCCCGAAATAAATCTGATTGGTGGATTAAATCTGTACTCTACCGTGGGGGTGGCAAGAGCCGTAAAGGAGATGGGATTACAGGAGCATGTTAAAATCGTGGGCGTAGATAATGATATAGAAGGAATTCAATATCTGGAAGAAGGAGTCATAGAAGCTTTGATTGTACAAAAGCCATTTGAGATGGGGTATTTTGGAATTCAAAAAGCTGCAGGTCTAATTAACGGTGGTTCGGTGGAAACAATCGTAAATTCCGGAATAGCAACAGTGACCAAAGACAATATATATACGGGTGAAAATGAAAAACTATTGTTTCCGTTTTAAAAGTATAGAGTAAGAGACAGATGGTTAAGAAGGATGTTTTGCTGAAAAGTAAAATATTCTTCTTTTTTTGTAAGATATTCTCTATTAAAGAATGCCTTAAAATAATATACTAAAATCATATGTAGTGAAACAGATTGGTTACTATACGACAAGTAAGATAACAGGAGGATGAAATGAGAAGGATGAAACGAAAGAAAATGATTGGTGGATTCTTGGCTGTCATAATGCTGTGTGCTGCTTTAAGCAGTTCATTGGAAATGATTGTAACTTCTGCCGAGAATGATGAGACTGCCAGGTCTGTGGGGAATGAGGCATTAGTTCATTATGATATGACACAGAGCGGAGATGGCAAGCTGGCTGATGTGACAGGAAATGGCTATGATGCGGAAACGGCAGGACTGTCGGCAGCTAATTTCACCACGGATTCTGATGGAAACAATATTTTAAAATTTGGAGGCAATGGTTATGTGAAACTCCCGGATTGTTTGAATCAGGGACAGGATGAGATTACTATTCAAATGACCTATAAAATTGGCAATGCGAATAACGAAGGTCTTTTGACTCTGGGGACTACAAATGCCAGTACGGACCCGAACAACTATCTGCGCTTCCATCCCAATGAAAGCAGTACGGCAATTTTATGGGAATTGGAGTTGGATGGTTCTTCCAATGCCGTCGGCAGAGGAGCGGTTTCTTACAGCGATGATCAATATACGACCGCTACCGCCGTGATTACAAAAGATCATATCCTGACTTATTATATTGACGGTAAACTTTTAGGCACTTTGGATATGAGTGGTGTCGGTATACAAGATATTCTGAATACCTGCACCAATCGTTCTGATGCGATCGGCTTTATCGGCAGACCGGCATGGGCGAATCACGATCCCTATTTCACCGGTACATTAAAGGATTTTGTCATCTACGACTATGCTCTTTCAGAACGGGATATAACCTGGGAAAAACGGGATGGCGTCGGTCCGGTCGTGGATTATGAAATGGCATTAACGGATGATGGGAAATTAAAGGATACCACCGGTTATGGATTTGATGCGGAATTAGTAAATTTGGGTCAGGCAAATATCGTAAAAGATGAAGACCGGACAGTTCTGGATTTTGCAGGTACAAACGGGTACATAAAATTGCCTGATGGGGTGATTCAGGGAGAAGAAATAACCATAAATGTGACATTTAAAGCGACGGAAAATGAAAATTCTGCAATCTGGACATTAGGAACTGAAGTGGGAGGATGGCCGCGTAATAACTTGATACGCTTACATCCGTCAACCTCCAGCGGAATTTTGTTTGAAATGGTTGGTTCTGATAATTCCGGTCCCAAATTGGGAGATGATGGGAAATTGACCATCAAATCAAATGAATATAATAATTTAACGACTGTTTTTTACGAAGACGGTCTTGTAGCGCTCTATCTGAACGGAGAAGAAATCGGACGGCTGGAACATGAGTTAAGCATACAGGAAATTCTGAAAGAAGGCGCTTCTGATCCCGAAGACTGCATTGGATATATCGGGCGTTCCATTTGGTCGGACAACCCCGGATTCTCAGGTAAACTGGCTGCTTTTACAGTATATGAGCGCGCTTTGACTGCGGATGAAGTATACATGTATAATCTGCCCTCGGAAAGTTCTGCCTCGTCAACCAGGATTGTCTCAAATACGCTTCCAAAGGATGTAATAGGTACTTCCGGCAGCACACAATGGAGAGAGGGAATGGTAAGCGGGAATGGCAATAATGGTGTTATCAATGCCGGTTATCCATACAGCGATACTTTGATCTACCAAAATATGTATTTATTGATGCCATCTACGTCGTCACGTGAAAATCCGGACTTTTATAGTCAGTTGGCGGTTAACCGTATGTCTGTTTTTACATTGATAAATAATATTCCTCAAATCAACAGAGGCTTTTTCTATGCGCACCATCCGGGTCCACAGCTGCGGTTGGATTTAGACAGCTCAATGGGAAGCGGAGATGATTATTCAGCATATGAACGCTGGACTGATTATGAGACGGCGGAAGTAGGCGTCAGTTATGCGAATGCAAAGGGAAGCTGGGAAAGAAAAACATTTACTTCCCGGGAAGATGATGTAACCATTACAGAGATTAAACAGTCTTCTACAGGAACCAAGGTTAATATGGAGATTTCTTTGGATAATTTGTCTTCCATGCCAAAATTCACCGGAGATCCGACCAATATGCAGTATATGAAACTGGTGGATGACAATGCGGATTATATAGCTTTAGTCGGTAAATATCCCGGTAATGGCGGATATGCAGGCGGTGAGTTAAAAGACGGCGGATATGTCGGTGCAGCCCAGGTGATTGTTGTAGGCGGAACCAAGGAGAAAATAAACAATACCTCAACTTCCAGGGATACACAGAATGTTGGAACAGATGCAGATCCAAGAATAAAAATCACGGACGCAGATGCCGTATACATTATCGAACGAACTGACCGTACCTGGGATATGTGTACCTATAATGAGTTTAAGAATAAATTAGAATTCGATTTACTTGACGAACTGAATCAGGAGATTTCCAAAGCAGCCGAAAAATATATGACGGATGAGGGCTTCAGCTACGAAGATGCTTTGCAGCCACATGCTAAAGCTCATGGTGAACAATTTAATGCGGTATCCTTTAGCCTTAATGCTGACAAGACAGATATTATATCTTCAACAGAAGAATTAAAAACCAAGGAAAAAAACAGCAGTGAGCTGAATGATGCCATGGTAGAGCGTGCCTATTATTCGGGACGTTATGTAGAACTTTGTTCTTCCGGCTACAGTGCTCCCCGATTAAGCGGTTTGTGGACCGGAGAGTGGAATCCGGGTGGGTGGAGAAATATATATACGATGGATGCAAATGTCAATATTCAGGTTTCACCAATGAATACCGGAAACATGAAGGATGCCCCCATCGGTTATATCGACTTTATCCTGCGCCAGCTGGACGACTGGATGGACAACGCTTATAACAGCTATCGTATGCATGACGCAATCCAGCCTTCTGTAAATACCGATGGTGACAGCGCAATCGGCATAGAATCTGACTGGCTGTATCCTTTCCAATACTGGAATTCGGGAGGAAGCTGGCTGCTGCTGCCTATTTATGAATATTGGCAATGCTATGGAAACCAGCAAATCGAGATTTCGGATAAGGTTGATTTGTATGAAGTCAGAGAAGCTTTAGGTGTGGAAGACGGCGGTCTTTCGGTGGAAGAAGTAGATGCGCTGATGGAAAGAGGCTGGTTGGATTTAGAAAAGGACATTCTTTTACCTTTGTTAACAAAGCAGGCTAATTTCTGGGAACAGCTGATGACACCGGAATATTATATGGATGCCGACGGCAATCCCTGTTATGAAGCAGGCAAAACGGAACTGGATGCAGATGCGGGAGAAAAATATATGATTACCCCATCATATTCCCCGGAAAATGCACCAAGGGCTGCTGAAGGTTTTACCTGGAATCAGGCAACTACAATGAATGCAACCATGGATATTTCGGCAGCAAGAGACGGATTGTCCATGACCATAGCCATGGAAAAGGCAGTTGGACGTATGGCTTCTACGGGAGCTATCAGAAAATGGGAAGACCTGATTTCATTACTACCCGAATATCAATATGACGGAGAACCCGGAAGCGGAACAGAAGGCGAAACGGTGTATGGCGGAGGCGGAGCTTTGAGAGAATGGGCAACACCGGTTTATCTGGAGGAAAACAGACACCGTCATATCAGCCATTTATATGTAGCATGGCCGGCCTATGAGACACAACATGACGAGGATTTGGCTGCCGCATCCAGTCAGGCCGTTGCAAACAGAAACAGACTGAACTCGGGAGGAGAGAAAACAACCGGGCATGGCTGGATGCATTATGGATTGATTGCCGCCCGTCTTAAAGACAGTGAGGATGTTTATGAAACCTTGAACACGATACTTTCCAGTGATATTTACTATACCTCTATGGTTACCGACCATAATACCAATCGGGGAAGCGGCACATATTGTACGGATACTTCGATTGGCATGGTTGGTGTAATCAATGAATCCCTCCTATTCTCCAATACCGGCGAGATTCAGATATTGCCGGCATTACCGGAGCAATGGGTAACAGGGTCTGTCAATGGACTGATGGCGAGAACACGGGCGGAAGTAGAGGAATTGAGCTGGGATTTGACAAAAAATGTAAGTACTGTTACCATCCGTTCCGATATTGCACAGGAGCTTACGCTTTCTTCAGGAGTTTCCTGGAGTTATGCGCTGATAGAGGGAATTGACAATGTAGTTATTAACAGTGGAGGAGATGTTGTTTTACAAATGAATGCCGGTGATGCAGCCACAATTACATTCAGTCAGGAAGAAATTGAACCCATATCGGTAAATGCGCCTGCAAACCTGAAGGCGGCAAAAGACAGCAGCACTTCCATAAAAGTAAGCTGGGAGAAGGCAAGTAATGCGGCTGGATATGAAGTGTGGTATGCGGATGCTGCCAATGCTGCTTATAAAATGGCTGTATCCACGACTGGCAGCTCCTATATCCATAAGGGCCTGACAGCAGGAAAGACTTACTATTACAAAGTGCGTTCCTATAAAAAGGTAAACGGTAAAGCCTATTACAGCAACTATACAAATGTAGTGTCAGTGGTATTATCAGCAGTGGATCATGGAATAGTGCCGCCTACAGGCATTAAGACTGCCAGTATGGGAGCAACTTCAATCGAGGTGTCATGGAAGAAAGTAACCGGGGCCTCCGGATATGAGGTTTCCCGGTCAAATAGCAGGAACGGAGCATATAAGGCAGTAACTACGGTGGGTGCAGGAAAAGTATCTTGCATTGACAAAAACCTTACCAAAGGAAAAACCTATTATTATAAGATAAGGGCGTACAAGACGATAAATGGAAGTAAGGTATACAGTAGTTATTCGAGTATAGTAAAGAGGAAAGCGGCACTTTCCAAACCGGTTCTGACGGTAAAAGCAAAAACCCGTAAAGCCCAGTTAAAATGGAAAAAGGTAGCTGGAGCGACGAAATATGAGATTTTCCGTGCAAACAGCAAAAAAGGGAAATATAAGATAGTAAAGGCGGTAGGCGGAAAGAAAATATCGTTTACCAACAAGAAGCTTACGAAAGGAAAGAAGTATTACTACAAGATAAGAGCGGTACAGAAGATTGGTAAAAAGACCTACCGCAGTGCGTATTCCGCTGTAAGATCAGCCAGGATAAAAAAATAGAATAAATTGAAAGGAGATAGAAAAAGGAATGGGATTTTTCCCATTCCTTTCTTTTTTTCATCTACTATACTTGTTTTAGAATAACCATAAAAAAACAGCGATTTGAAAAAAACTTAAAGTATAGTGCAAAATATAAAAATATTGCAAAAAAATGTGAAATCATTTAGCATTGTTATACTATGGTAATTTGGATATAATGAATTCATGTTATAAAAGTGATCTACGGAAGGCTTGAGGGGGCTAAAGTATATGTATAACTTGACGAAACGTCAGGAGGCTATTTTATATTACATTCTTGAAAGTAAGGAAAATATTACGATAAATAAATTGGCTGCCAAGTATCAACTAAGTAAGCGCATGATCCATTATGATTTTGATTATATTAATACATGGCTTAAAGATAAAGGCTGCGCTTTGAAGAAAAGCAAAACGAGTATTTATGTAGAATACGCGCAGGAATGTAAACACATTATTTTAAATGAGTTATACAAAGATGATGTAAATAGGACGGTGCTGAATAAGCAGGAACGCCAGGAATATATTTTCAATAAACTAATGCTCGCAGATGAAATAATAACCAGTGAAAGCTTTGTAAAGGATTTGATGGTCAGCAGAACTACGATCCTCAGCGAATTAAAAGACGTGGAAGAAAAATTACGAAAGGTTCATTTAGAAATAAAGGGTAAAAAAGGATCCGGATATTGGATTTCCGGAAAAGAGGTCGTAATACGTAATCAAATTATTGAGTGTATTATAAAAATTTTGATAAAAAACAGGATATATAATTACAATACACTTCACACGGAGCTCTTTAAAGGAATAAAAAATATAGCTACGGATTATTCCATGGCATTTAATTATCTGAAAGGAATAGATATAGAACCAATCTATGAGATGTTAAACATTTTAAGAAAAGAGAACGGCATATTGGTTTCTGATGCGGATTCGCTGATACTCTTTATCAGCATGGTTGTTACAGTAAAGCGATTAGCCAGAGGCTTCACTGTGAAAAAAGAAAATATTACCGAGATTGAGCGAAATGAAGAAACAAAACGTTTTGTATTGGCTTGGGGGATTAGTGAAAAGCTGGAGGATGATTATGAAATCAGATGCAGTGAATTTGAAATCAGCTATATAATTCTAACGCTGGTCAAGTGTAATGTCGATTTTGTTAAGAAGGATAAAGAATACAGGCGGGCCGGGCTGGAAGACACAGTTGATTTAATGCTTCAACATTTAAAAGATTTTAAAGTGGTTTATATAAACGGTAACCATATGCAGGACTTAAAGGATGACTTATATGAGTATTTAAACCTTATTTTAAGGAAAAGGAAGCTTCAAATCATGACTTCAAACCCTTTGCTTGTCCAGACAAAGGCAGGTTATCCGGAAATCTATGAAGAAGCTTCAAGGATGGCTGAAATTTTTAAAAGCAGAGAAGGCATAGCGTTAACGGAAGAGGAAATTGCAGCAATCACAATTTATATAGCGGCTTATGAAGATCATAACCAGGAGCAAAATGAGAAAGCAGTTATGATTGTCTGCAATGAAGGAAAAGGTTTGTCTAAGGTTTTATATAATCGAATCAAGAATAATATTCCCAACCTGAAAATCAGATCAATTATTTCAGTATATGAAGTAAATCAAAATTTGGATATGTTCAATGATGTAGATTTTATTATCAGTACGGTTGAACTGCCAGACTTAAATTTGCCGGTGTTTTGTGTGAGCCCGATTATCAGTGTATTGGATATCCGGAATATCAGTGATTATGTTTCCGGTAATAAATCAATGAAAGTGGTTGATGACCACCAAAAGCAGGAAAATTATTTAAAGGATGTCATCATAAGTATATTGACGAAATACCTGGAGGCTTCCCAACTTAGCATAGCGTCAAAAGAACTGGATTACTTTTTGAAGGCAAATACAGGCTTTGTTACAATTGAGAATGCACAGCTGATCAAAGAAGAGTATGCCTATAAGGTATCCACAGTCATTGTGAAGCTCTCGGATATGTTTCACAGAATTAGAGAAGTCACTGGAAAGGATATTGAAATCGATACCCTGGTGGGACTGATTATACATATTGCCATGTCGGTTTCCAGATGGGAGAAGAAAGAATTCTATCAAGAGAAAGGGCCTGTTTTCGATGAAGCGTATTTAGAACCAATCTACCGCTTAGTCGAAAGATTTCTGGATGATGTATCTGACATATTCCAATATACAATTGGAAAATGTGAAGCAGCAGCGATTATGCGGTATTTATTATGATTGGAGGTAAGAATTATGGGAAAAAAGTTATTGATTCAAGGAGGATGTCTTATTGATCCTGCAAGGGGTTATACCCGGATGAAAAAAGACATTTTGATTGAAGACGGGTGTTTTGCAAACATAGATACCTGCATTGAGGCTGCAGAAGATATGGAGGTTTTGACGCTTGACGGTGAATATGTGGCTCCGGGGTTCATTGATGCCCATGCCCATGTGTATAGGGCGGTTTCATTGGGAATAGCGGCAGATGAAATTGGAGTGGCCAATGGAACAACCACGATTATGGATGCAGGAAGTGCAGGTCCGCTAAACATAGAAGACTTTATAGAGCAGGATATAAAAACAAGCAAAACAAGAATATATGCAGCTATGCATTATGCAAAGACCGGATTATTGAATCCCCCGGAAGCGGATGAACCTGATAAATATGATTTGGATTTAGGCATAAAGGCATATGAAAAATATAAAGATCATATTTTGGCAATTAAAGCAAGAGCCAGTAATTCTTGTGTAGGGCAATTGGGAATCACGTCTGTGAAAGCAGGTAAATCCCTGGCAAAAAGCATTGGACTGCCGTTGATGGTGCATATCGGGAATATGCCGCCTGGAATAGAAGAGGTACTTGACTTGCTGGAAGAAGGGGACATTGTCACCCATGCTTTTCATGGAAAAAAGAATAGCCTCTTTGCGGCCGGACAGATAAAATCGGAAACCCAGGCGGCAAGAGAACGGGGAGTGATTTTTGATGTGGGACATGGCAAGGACAGCTTTCATTTTAAAGTCGGGGCGTTGGCGAAAGAACTTGGATTTTATCCGGATATGATCAGTACTGATTTACACAGTCAAAATTATAAGGGACCTGTATTTAGCTTAAGTATAACAATGGATAAGATGCTGGCACTTGGTTATGATTTGGAGACCTGTATTGACAGGGTGACAGAAAAACCGGCAAAATATCTGGGACTTTTAAAGCTTGGTAAAATTGAAGAAGGGGCACTGGGTGATTTGACTATATTCACAATTAAGAAAGGTTCCTTTGATTTTAAGGACTCTAATGACAATACACTTCATGGAATTCAGTCAATTCATGTGAAACATACCATTGTCGGCGGGGACATTGTGATGTCAAAAGGCTGACGGAGGGAAGAGGATGATTAATCTTAACATAATTGAGAAAGTGAAACAGGAATTGCATCTTACAAAAGAACAATCTGACAGGTATCTGCCGGTTTTGAAAAAAATAGATTTGTTTTTGGAAAAAAACCGCATATTTTTTGCTGAAAATAATCTGCTTGCATTCACAGCACATACCATAACCCTGTTTACGAGGCTGGAGACGGGGGAAAAGGTAGCGGGTATAGATGAGGAGGTGTTATCCCAGCTGGATCCGGGTGCCATAGCGATGACCCGGGAATTGATGGATATTATTGAAAAAAGCTATGGAGTGGCAGATGAGGCAGAAATGGTCTTGGCTGCAATACATATTCAAACCGCATTGGAAATGATGCAGGAAGGGAGAGGGATTTAGAATGGGTAAAAAAGTAATCATTGTTATTGGAGAGAGGATGGGCAAAGGGCAGAAGGTTGCGGCAGGTATCGAGGCGGCAGGGGGAGAAGCTTATGTGATTCCCGGCATGGCAGCCGATATGAAGCTGGGGGATGTGATGAAGGAAAAGAATGCTGATGTGGGAATAAGTTTTTGTGGCAGCGGAGGCGCAGGTGCTTTAATGGCATCGAATAAATACGGCTATAAAGGAAAGCACCATTTACGTTCCATAGATGAAGGTGTTACTGCGATTAAAGAAGGGTATGAGGTTTTGGGTTTTGGCTTTATGGATGTGGAAGAACTGGGACGGCGGTTAGTAGAAACATATTATAAAGTGCATGGAAAACCGGAAGCATGAAAAAGGAGTTTTAAAGTATGAGCAATTCGCAAAAATCAACTATGGTTACTGAGGATGTGGAATTTATACTGGAAGCCTATGGGAAAGACAAAAGAAATGCATTTGCATCGGCATTTGGTATGCTGAAGAAGAAAGCTTATGCCGGGGTTGATGGACTTATTATCCACATGGAAGCAAAAGAAGTTAATGTTTTAGAAGAAAATGAGAAAACAAAGGCTGAGAAACTGGTTGGGTATTTTAGACCCAGACAAATTCAGGATTATTACGTAAAACTTCAGGTGATTGTGACGATGAAGTATATACCGCTGTAGGAATGGATTTGTTTCGATAAAACAATTTATTTGAGGAGGAAAGGTATGTTATTAGTAATTATCAAATCAATTATTATTGGCGCCCTTGGCGGCGCAGCAGTAGCAGCAGGTGCGGCCAGAATGTATCGTGCACCTGAAATTCAGGCAATGGGAGCATTTAGAACACTTGGGGAGTTAAATGCGTGCAAAGGTGATGCGATTGCTCACTTCAGTTTTGGTTTAGGATTCTTTTTCAATGCAGCGGGAGCGATTGTAGGCAGCGGCGCCCTGACCCAGGATGTTTTGCACCGTATTATACCGAACTGGTCTGCAGGGGCATTGCTGGTGAAAAACAAAAATGTGGAAGAGACTTTATACAGCCCGGGACGGATGGCGGTGGCCGGTGCGGCAGTGGGTGCCGTGACGGTCACGCTGCTTAACTCAATTGCCAGTATAATTCCCATGTCTTTATCAACGATTGCACAAGGGATATTGGGTCCGGCTTCGGCATTGATGATTGATACGGTAATGCCCATTATCTTTATTCTGGCAGCACTTGATGCAGGCAGAAGAACAGGAACGTGGGGCATCGCGCTGTCAGGTTTAGCATATGTGATTATGGGAAATGCAACGCCAGGTGCGGTTCTTGGTATTATTATAGGTCAGACGATTGAAGAGAAAGGTTATTCAAAGAGTGTTAAAATTATGATTACCGTGGTAGTTATATTGTTTATTTTAATCGGATACTTTAGAGGATTTGGGGAAAAATTATTAGCATTTATTTGAGAGGATGGGAGAATATGAAAAAATTAAATGAGTTATTGCTTAAGAATTATACGTTTCCACTTCTGACCGGATTGCTTTGTGCCGCAATCTTTGCCGGCAGCCATATGTTCGTCGTGCATGGCTTCGGGTTTTTCAATGAAATTGCCCAGGCTGAAATGATCCGTCAAGGGATGGAGACCGGAGATTATGCAGCGGCCGTTAGTTTTGCGGCAGGTTTTTTAATTGCCAGAGTATTAGAAGGACCATTGGTAGGAATCCTTGATATCGGCGGTTCACTGATGACCGGTGTCGGTACCGGTATGGTTGGCTTCTGCCTGTCTATGGGATGGGATGCCCCCGTTAAAAGTTTTGTGTTGGCATTAATAGCAGGCTTTGGTATTGGCCTGGTCATAGGCGGTGTCATTATTGCTGTTAAAAAGTCAATGCCTGAAAGTATGGCGGCTTCCGGAACCAATATAATGATGGGTGCAGGTAATGCGGTAGGGCGTTACTTAGGTCCGTTGATTATTTTATCGGCGGCACAATATAGTATTCCGGCAGGCATTGGCGCATTGATTGGCTCGGCTATTTTCTTTAAAATGAAAAAAGAAATTGTTGGAGGGGCTATCTTAGGGGCTTTGATTTTAGCGGTCATCTTCCCGGTTCCGGTTTAGGAGAGTCATATGAGTACGATATATGAGAAAAACGGTATTCGCAAGGTCGTAAATGCCTGCGGAAGAATGACCGCACTGGGTGTGTCCACAATCCATGATGAGGTTGGCAATACGATGTCAGAGGCTGCCAGGAACTATGTGGTTATGGATGAGCTTATTGACCGTGCAGGTGAATTGATTAGTGAATATACCGGAGGAGAAGATACTTGTGTTACTTTATGTGCTGCTGCAGGAATTATGATTTCGGCTGCTGCCTGCATTGCAAAAGATAATATAGCACATATTGAAAGGATACCTGACAGTGATGGTCTCGCAAATGAGATTATTATCCAAAAAGGGCATGCTGTCAACTTTAATGCCAGTATTGTCCAGATGTTACGCATGGGCGGCGGCAAGGTTGTAGAGGCAGGCCAGGTGAATAAGGTGACAAAAGATCATATTCGTGCCTATATAACAAAACAAACAGCGGCATTATTCTATTGTAAATCTCATCACAGTGTGCAAAAGGGCATGGTGTCCATAGAGGATATGGGCAGGATTGCCCATGAATTCGGGCTGCCCCTCATTGTAGATGCGGCCGCAGAGGAGGACTTAAGATTATTTCTGAGTAAAGGCGCTGATCTCGTGATCTATAGTGGTGCGAAAGCAATTGAAGGTCCCACATCAGGCTTTATTACTGGCGATAAGGAACTGATTCGTTGCTGCAAAAAGCAGTATAAAGGCGTGGGACGCGTTGCAAAAGTCGGCAAAGAGGGTATTATGGGCATCTTAAAGGCGATAGAGATTTATTCGAAAAGAGATGAGGCTGCAAACGTAAGACGCCAGCTTGCCATTGTGAATGAAGTCATGGAAGGAGTCAAAGACCTGGATTATATTAGCGCGAGTATTGCAAAGGATGATGCCGGCAGGGAAATATACCGCGTGAAACTTAAGATTATTCCGGGGAAGAGCCCTCTGACGGCCGAGGAAATTGTTTTAAGGCTGCGTGAAGGCAATCCTGCTGTTTATACCAGAGATCATTATGTCAATGCAGGCTTGATCTATATTGATCCAAGGCCAATGCTTGAAGGTGATGCACAGATTATTATTGACCGGTTGAAAAAATTAGGGAGAGGTGAAGATGAAGTATAATCGTTTAAACTTTTACAAGGATAAAGTTGCGATCAATTTGTTGGCAAGAGACTTGGAAAATGCAATTGATATTATGGAGGTGCTGGAGGGAAACGGTTTAGTAGGGCTGTTGTCAAAGGATTATGATACGGCCACGGAGTGCGTCATTGCAGTCAAAGCGTATCTTAAGCATATGCCGAATGTATCCGTGGGACTTGGAGGCGGTGACCCGAAGCAATGGGCTATGGCAGCAGAGGTAGCATCATTGACAAACCCGGGGCATGTAAACCAGACATTTACCGGGGCAATGTATACGGAAGGCCTTTTAAAAGGCAGAGGCTGTTTTGACACGGTAACCAACTGCATGATGTATCCTACAGGGGTGGCAGGGTATGTACAGATTTCCACCGGACCGGTTAGTGATGTGAATAAAAAAGGTATTGTAGATGTGGAGACCGCCGTTTGTATGATGAAAGATTTAGAACTTCCTTCTATTAAGTTTTTTAACATGCAAGGTCTTTGCCACATTGAGGAATTAAAGGTTCTTGCAAAGGCTTGTGTGGAGCACGGTATTCCTATTATTGAACCTACAGGCGGTATTGATACAGATAATGTCGCCCAGATTGTCAAGGTATGTGTAGATGCCGGTGTAGAGAGGGTCATACCTCATATATATTCATCTATTATTGACAAGGATACGAAGATAACAAACTTGAAGTTGGTGAAACAGGCCTATGATAACATAAAGGCTATTTTATCTTAAAAGAAGATAAGACTCCCACCTCTATAGGTGGTGAGTAAGTACAAATCTGTCTTGGTGGGAGTCCAATCTCACCTGCAATAAAGCCTCCGGCGGATTGCAGAGCGGCTCAGATGTATTATGTCAGGCAAGCTTAAGAGCCGCTCGCAGCAAGTACGCCAAGGCGTACTTAAAAATAGGAAAGGCGGGACAAGAATCAGGTTATGGTTAAGTTTACATATAAAATACAGGACAAACTAGGTCTGCACGCCCGGCCGGCCGGTGCTTTGGTAAAAACAGCCGTCAGGCTAAGCAGTAAAGTTGTGTTACAGTGTAAAGGGAAAGAGGCAGATGGTAAAAAATTGATTGCATTAATGCGTATGGGAATTAAATATGAGGATGTGGTAACATTTATTGTTGAGGGGGATAATGAAGAAGAGGACAGCCAGGTTTTAAAGAAATTATGTCAAATGGGTCTAATATCATAATCAGATCCAACGAATCAATCGGGCATAATAATCTTTCTTCCGAAAAAAGAGGTAACTCAAAATCCGGAGAACCTTGTAATAAATATGTGATTGTTATATAATACTAAGTGTAGGAAGACAATAAAAAAGGACAATAATGAGGAAGCACCCTCCGGGTATTTCGGATGTCCAAAAACATGGACAATAATGAGGAAGCACCCTCCGGGTATTTCGGATGTCCCAAAAAACATGGACAATAATGAGGAAAGAAGGTTTTTATATGACAATTGATGAATTGATTGCAATGTTGGAAATGCAGGAAGAAATTTTACAGTTTTCCCATTTTACAAATGAAGATGCCTGGGAACTTGGCAGACTCATAGTTTCAGAAGCGAAGAAAAGAGAGCTTCGCATTGCCGTCAGCATCCGATTAAATAATGATCTAGTAGTTTTTCAGTATGCTTCAGACGGAACAACGCTGCAAAGTGAAAATTGGATTAGAAGAAAGCAGAATATAGTGAAATATTTAGAGCGGAGCAGTTTACATACCTGCATGCTGCTTCGTAAGCGGGAAGAGACCTTTACAGACTGGGGCCTGAATCAGGGCGAGTATGCTGCTTGCGGCGGAGGTTTCCCGATCCGTGTAGAAGAGGTCGGGGTCATTGGAAGTATTTTAATCTCCGGTATAGATCATGTTTCAGATCATGATCTGATCGTAAAATGTCTCAGCCGTTATCTGCATATTGATGAAGTGCCCAGAATCAGAGGTGGAATCCTGTAATTGCTTATTTGACAACTGATTTCGGGTCCGGATTTTCTGGAAAGATCATCTGCATATCCGAAGGCATTGGTGAGAGAAAGGACATTGCTTCGCCGGTGATTGGATGTGTAAATTCCAATCGATGGGAATGCAAAGCCTGTCTTTGTATCAGGCGCAGATCAGGATGATACAGATAGTCACCGATGATCGGAAAGCCTAAATATTTCAGATGAACCCGTATCTGATGGGTACGCCCGGTTTCCAGTTTTAAGGAGATCAGGGAGTGCCCATTTTTATAGGCAACTCTTTTGAAATGGGTAACAGCTGCTTCCCCGTCTGAAAAATTCACAAGGCGTTCTAGGGCAGAACCTGTTTTACGCGCAATCGGCGCATGAACAGTGCCTTTGGCAGGAGCATTACCGGATGCAATGGCCAGATATTCCCGGTGTATCCGCTTGTTTTCTGACATATTGGAAAGTATGGCAGCACTAAGCATATGTTTCGCAATAACCAGCAGTCCGGTAGTATCTCTGTCCAGACGGTTAATACAGCGGTAGACAAAGGGAATCTCTTGCTTTTGATAATAATAGGCGATGCCGTTTGCTAATGTATTATCATAATTATTGATGGAAGGGTGTATGGGAGTATCTGCGGGCTTGTCTACTACTAAAATATCATCATCTTCATAAATGATAGACAATTCCATCGGTACCGGCACAATATTTTCAGAAGCCGCCTCCTCAACGATGGAAACAGTCAGAATTTCGTTTTCTGTCAGACAGTGGTTGGTATAGGCAGGAATGCCGTTGATGCATATTCCATTGGATGTTCTTTTTAAATGTGTAAAAATATGCCGGGAATAACCCAGATTTTTCAGATAAGATTGAATGGTTTTTCCGGACCTGGAACGGTCTATGCGGTAGCTCAATATACGTTTCATAGTATCTCCTGAGTATCTGCAGGGACGGGAAAGATATGATTTTGCCCGTCCCCGGTAATGAATTTTATTTCGTGAGAACTTTTTCGATTTCCAGAATATACATGGTATGATAATCCTTTCCGGGGTACCATTTTCCATCAATATCAGGATCAATAAAACATTCCGGATTTTGAGCCTGTGCATAAAGCTTGCGGCATACTAGAACCGTATCTGCCTCTTCAAAATAGGGAGTATCTCCCTCATATGCAACAGTTAGTTTGGATTTTGAGATTTTATCCTCATCACGACCGGAAACAGAACCTAAATAATTGTATGTTTTACGGTAAGATTCATCCAGTACAGACAGAGAAAGCGTATCAGAACTGTCAATATATTCTTTTGTATAGCGCTGCGGACGGATAACGATCATAGCTACATTTTTCCCCCACATAACACCTACGCCTCCCCAGGAAGCAGTCATGGTATTGGTTTTGCCGGCTTTTTCTGCCGTTATCAGCAGCCATTCCCGGCCAATCATGGTAAATGGATTTTTGACAAGTTCATTTGGTTTGATTTCTTTAAAATTCATAATGTATTCCTCCTGATTCACTACAACTGATTCTAAGTATTTATCATCCCATAAGATATCAGGGTTGTCAATATACTTATATAACATATGGGGAAGGTGATAATTTTATGTTACTATTTACAGTCCAAGAGTTCAATAGATACCTCTGCCAATACCTTTAGGGTGTATGTTTTAAGTAGGCAATCAGGACGCCACTATGGGAGGCAATATGCTTTACGCAAACAGGGCAACGCTCTAGTGCTGCACAACGCAAATACCCGCACCTATAGCACCCGCTATCCACACCAGAACTGCGCCTGCGAA
>Ga0153953_1000016_pt1 | contig 37078 bp, 45 predicted proteins | sample TSNJ037MetaG_FD_104718 | JGI IMG/M metagenome (GOLD analysis project Ga0153953, IMG submission 104718) | Attine ant fungus gardens microbial communities from New Jersey, USA - TSNJ037 MetaG | ecosystem: Host-associated > Fungi > Mycelium > Unclassified | place: USA: New Jersey, Wharton State...
ATATCATCATGGTTATCGTCAAGACCACTTGCCATATATTACATCCTCCCATGTTGTTGATACATCTCTCTTTGTTGGGCAGCCTTGCAGGCCTAGGATCTACTGCGTCTCAATACTCGGGCGATTCCTCGAGGAAATTCCGAAACTTCTCATAAAGAGAAGCATTGGTCCCTGATTGACGGACATTCCAGGTTTTTTTGCTAACCTTGCAAGTATCTGCTGTGAAAAGATACACGTTAGTCACTAGGGTCCTAATCAGTTGGCTCTCGCCCCATTCCTCCCATCTTCCTCCTCCTCCTCAACACCCTGTGGAGAGGGTCCTTCCATCGCAAGTAAAACATCTTTCAATTCCAAAACTTTGTGTAAAAAACCCTAACTGCGAGATGTAGTAATCATATCAAGGTCATTCTTCTAGATTCAGGTGCACAACAAAAAAACTCATCAATCATAGCTATTATTAGAAATTCTGTATACGCGTTGGACTTCTTTTTCCCATTTGGGATTGGACCCAACCTATCATGCATCAATATCAATCGATCAGAAAAAGAGCGGCTGGCATTCTTTCTGTGTTAAATCCACGCCCTGGTTCTTCCCACATGGCGGAGCCCGGTCTAGGTGGGTTAAGGGAGGGGTTACAAAAATGAAGCAGTCAGTTGTCATGTTTAATACCTCCTCAACAAGCTATCCTCAACAAGCTGTCTCTCTCATTGAAATGTCCAGTCTTGCCTACCTTCATTACACTCTTCTCAGTGTTGGCTTATATTTCTTGAACTCATACATTCAGCAGCGTCGACTACCTGCATCTCTCCCTCCAGGTCCTCGTGGTCTACCTATCATCGGTGTGAGTAGTGGCTTCCCCAATCGATGCGTTACGCACGCATGGCACTCAACATTGTTTTCACTCTCCTCCCCCTCCTTCCAAAAAAACAGAATGTAGCCGATATGCCCACTCAAAAGGATTGGCTAACCTATGCAAAGTGGGGAAAAAAATACGGTCAGTTGATCAAAATTTTGCTGTATATATTATATATTCATGTCTACATCAAAAAACAGGTGGACTCGTTTCTGTCAAGGTAATGGGTCAACCCATTATCATCGTCAACGCCATCTCCATCCTGCACGAACTGGACAAAAAGGGTGCTCTCTACTCTGACCGACCACGGCTCGAAATGGGAGGTGAACTCCTTGGCTATTCTGAAACCCTCGTGCTCCTGCCTTATGGAGATCGGTTCCGAACGTACCGCAAGAACATTGCTCGGTTTTTGGGAGGGACGGCCCAGGTGAAGGAGTGGTATCCCCTCATTGAACGTGCTACACACCTGTTTTTGAGAAGTATGATGAAGCGGCCTCTTGATTTGATGATTCATCTTCGCAAGTAAGTAATACACTTGCTTTTGTAAAAAGAATAATTTATATGATTCAACGCCATGATCGGAAATTTATCAATTCATTTTTTGGAAAAGACTTCAAGGCAACATCATTCTCAATTTAACCTACGGAATCGATTTTCAGGAAAGTGATCACCATCATCCCTTCGTGACGCTCATCGAACGCGCCAACGAAAACTTCAACAAAGCCACGATCCCTGGTTCCTTTCTCGTCGACTTTTTCCCTTTTCTTCGGAAACTTCCCGAATGGCTGCCTGGAATGGGGTTTATGGAAACAGCACGACGTTGGGCACGTGATACGTCCGAGATGGTAGAAGCGCCGTTTCGGTTTACGGTGCAGCAAATTGTGAGTTTCTCTATCTGAGATCCTTTAAAGAATGTTCAACTCTTATATATGATCTTTTTTTTTCTTTCCTAAAATACATACATATAGGAGGCCGGTACAGCAACGAAATCATACGTGTCCACCGTGTTGGAAGAAGACGTTGGTATCTTGAACGCGGATGACATCCGAGATTTGAAACTTTCTGCGAGTTCACTTTATGGGGGTGGCGCTGACACGACCGTTTCCGCCGAATACGCATTTTACCTTGCCATGGTCCTCTTTCCAGGTAGGCGCGTATATCTATCTATATGTTATCATATGATATCCATTATTAATCATATATTTCATCCATCACCATTTTGTTTCTTTTTCTTTGTCTCTTTCAAAAGAGGTACAGATAAAAGCTCAAGCCGAGATCGACGCTGTCATTGGCACGGATCGTTTACCCTCGTTATGCGATTTACCTCACCTTCCTTATGTAAGGGCAGTCGTGACAGAAGTATTACGATGGAACAGTGTCGCTCCGACAGGTGTGCCCCACCGTGCGATCCAAGACGGTCTCATCGCGGGCTACTTTATTCCCAAGGACGCCATCATCTTGTGTAACCTCTGGTACGTGAACATCAATCAATCAAAAACCATGTTCTATTTTTACCTCAAATCATCTCATAACAATAAAAAAACAGGAACATGTTACATGACGAAACAATCTGGCCTGACCCCTTCACCTTTTCACCGGACCGCTTCACCACATCACTGCCTCAATGTGACCCACGTGACGTCTGTTTCGGTTTTGGAAGAAGAAAATGTCCAGGGATGTACCTCGCCGAAGCAGCGTTATCCATGACCATCTCAATGACACTCGCCGTGTTTGAGATTACGAACGTGATAGAGAACGGCGTACCTGTCGTTCCCAAACATGAGAATACGTCGGGTACGATTAGGTGTGTGTTTTTCTTTCTTCTGCTCACACACTTACACACGCGCGTGCGCTTCACGTTGGTGAAACCAACAGTTATCCGGAAGCCTTCAAATGCACTATTAAACCTCGTTCCAAAAAAGCGTTGGCATTGATTCAAGGACATCTTTGAATCAAGACTGGTCTCTGTTTAACTTCTGTTTAACGGTCCCACAAATCAGAACAAAAGTACCACTATTTTTGGATGTTCTCTTATGCCCTCACCAAGCCCAGAGCATGTCCAGAACACAACTCTATTTCACCCACTTGTCTTTCTATAGTGTCATGAAATACAAAGAGTTTCTTTGTTTTGTTAGAATTTACTGTCAAAGAACTGTAGACAAGATATCTCCTTACTCTACAACATCCCATTGTCCATGTTCCTCCCCACTATATTGCGTCTAATCTCTAATTGCACCGAGGGACTGAGGAAATACAGATATGTTGATTATCACGCAAATAAAAATGTGAAAATGCGATGTACGTTTCCAAATATTGGATGCAGTATGATGCCCAGGAGAATGTGAAACAAGTGAAAGGAGAGCTATGCCAAAGCTAACTTCTTAAAAGGAGGTGTTTGTCCTGCCTTTATTGTTGGCTCATGTTCAACTTTCCTCTTGGTACCAACAAGCTTGGGAGGTGACGACAGCGGAGATCTCGAAGGAGAACGTCTTACAAACGGAGGCGTGAAACGTGAGGAGGTTACCTCAGGTGTTGATGCACGACTCCCCGTCCCGAACTCAGACTTAAGTCGTGTCACTATACTACTTGCTGACGTAGTAGCTTCTCTATGACAGGTAGCGTGATAAACCTGCAAGAAGGGTAAGGAACGTGAAGTCATGAGTGAGAGTTACTGTTTACCTTATCATCCTTCTTGATCGCATTACGCCAAATCCATTCCTCTTCATCTCCAAGGAATTCAACTTGCAATGTTTCTTTACATATCGGGCACGAGAGCAGCCTAGCTTCGTCACCTGGTGGTACCGTAGCATATTGTGACTCGACATTCACACCTTGCTTCATGTCCTCAACAGTAGTCGGAGCTTTCACTCGCAAAGACGTCGCGCGCGGCGTCCGAGGCTTGTTCGCAGCATCTCTTGATGACTCATGGACCCAATCCTGGGAGATGTGTAAGAAAGAGGAAATCATCAATTATATCAAAACTAACCTCAACACTTGTGAACCAGCTGCGATCATGTCCACGTCCAGGATTTTGGCTAAGTTTGTGATTTTGCCTAAAATGTAAGTCAAGGTGGTCCTCTAATTGCTTCTTCCCTAGAATTGTGTCCAGAAATCGTATTCCACACTGCTGGCATTGTAGAGGTAGATAATCGTAGAGGAAAAAAGAAACATTGGTAGGATCATCACTGAAGGAATTGAGTTTGAGATTGATTAGTTCGTTGAGTCAGATAGAACGCATACATGTCATTTTCTACATTCAATGTCTCCGATCGTTCAGCTAAAATTCGCTTACGATAATCCATCCGAGCATCTCTGATAGCGGTCAAATCTTCGGCAGCCGGGACAGGAGGTTCTAATTCTTTCTTAGGTTCCTGTTCCGTCGGTGGCACCTTCGAATCACTAGAGGTGTCAATAGCTGAAACTAGGCCGGATTTCATGAGAGATGATAAGATGCTAGATATCTGGAGATTGGCCCCGGCGTTCTCAGCGGGAGCAGATGCGGATGATGCTAATGCGGACGATGCTAATGCGGACGATGCTAATGCCATAGAAGCGATGGGCTCAGTTTTTTCAGGTGGAGGGGCCAGGTAGGGTGTATTATAAGAAGAATGAGGATATGTGGATGAGAATTGGGAAGCAGGCCATTGGAGTGACGGAAAAGGCTGAACAGCTGGTGGACGCGCAAGGCTACGGAGTTGAGTCAAGATTTGACTAAGTTCGTCCTGGGAAACACCGGCCTCAACAAGGGTCCGAAGCTAAATGGAAAGGTCTATCAGTGATTCGTCGAAGTCAATGGCACATCCGACATACCTGGAAGAGGACCTGGAGGTGATGTTTGGACGTCACATCGTTAGGGTTCACCTGAATGGCACGTTCCTTTGCTTGAAGGGTGAAATTTAATTCACTCATGACTTGGACTTTTGTAATTTGATTAGGTCCCTGGGGTTGATCAGTAACCAGGGCGCGAAATTGAAAGGAAATTTACTCACCGCTTGCTCACCCCAAATACCACGCTCAATTGCCATCTGAGGGGCAAGGCCAAACAACTCCTTGCCATTTGGAGCGCCAGTCCGCCAGGTTAACAGCATTTCGTCCATTTTACTGCGGGTGTTATTATCGACCGATCTATAGGTTTCCAGGAAAAGGGGGATAACAAAGGAAGCGAATACTCGCGCATAAGGATCGTAAACATTTTTTGAAATTGCATCGAGAAGATAAAAGGCGGGAAGCTTCATCCAAGGAGAAACCTAGGATTTACAAAGAAGGAAAGATTAGTCAGCAGATCCATGGAACGTAGTCTGAAACGCCAATACAGTAGACGAGCAATACCCTTGAGGCATAAGGCTCCGGAAGCATTTGAATCTTAATGCTCAAGTCTATGCTACTGTTAAATTACATGGTGTACAGATATGACCAAATGTGTGAGCCTCCTGATTCTCCCTTGGGATGCACATGCTACAATAAAGGCCTGGTCAAAGGCAACTCACCTTTCGAATGTGGTTGTCAATGCACTGTGCAACCAAATCTGCATACCGAGAATACTCTTGAGCGTAGAAAGAAAGATTTTGGATGATTGGCCGTGAGTTAAATTGAAGTTGTTCGAGACGACTGCTATAATCCCTACGAAAACTGGCTGGGTCAATGAAGACAGGCTGGGGGGAGATGTAGGACGAAGAAGGATGATGAGGATACTGGTACTGATAAAGAGACATATTTTTTATGAAGATCAGTTTCGTATTCCGAGAGCAATCGCTATGGCCCAAAGGGTGAACTCAGGGTAACCTCGTCAATAAGTAACAGAGACGAGTGTGGGAATTTGATGAGCTGCGTAACTGCTGTGCTGTGTTTCCCACTCCCTCTACTCCTGGGAACCTTGACTAAGCAGTTACTGTCACTTACATGGTGCTCAATCGTACGCAGCCCGTGGTAGAATAACAGGTTATCTTCAATATATTAGAAAAGGGAACAAGAGAAAAAGAAGAGGAGACGAAAGACTATATACTGCTACAAGAGTTACTGATGAGTAATTACTCGGTCAGGGAAGCAGAAAAGTGCCAAGATTATCCTGAAGAAAGTGAGATCCCCACTAGGACGTAGCTGTATCTGTTACACTCGGTGAGGATATGGATTCTCGTCTCGACGATCGCATTGCCGCACAGAAGTAGTTATTGTTACATTACTCTCACTTTCACTTAAAATTCAATTGAGAAATCATGAAAAATCAGAAATAATGTAGAGCAGGGAGGATAGAATAAGCATCATAGGATAAGCATTATGTACTTTTGATTATTCCATAGGATAAGTGTAGGACAAGGAAATGATATATTGTAGCCGGCAGGATCTCAGACCGGTGACAACTCGAGCATAGTCAGACTATATGTCAAAAAAGGTTGCCAAACACATTTGCATTGGATAGTAACATGAAATGTCAAAAATCATTTATGTTTCCTTGTTCTATCCTACACATTAAATTCGGCAGGCAAGTGCTTATCCTATCCGAGTTGCAGAACAGGGCCTAAAGAGTGGATGCTTCATCAGTCTTCAGTGGTTTATCTTCCACTTCAGACATTTCTTATTTTGCACTGGACCTATTCAGATTTTATTTTATTTCTTATTTCATTAACTATCTGCACTACACCCTAATGTTATGTTCATATCACCACGGACTGTTTTCGTACGTGTAATAAATTGTTATTTTTCTTAAAAAAGATGATATATTCATATTGTTATCATGAAATGTAGTTAGCTGAATGTATTTATCTTTGTTTCCTCTATCATGGCACATAACCTGAGTAAGTAGGTGTCTGTTCGCTCCAAAGCAGCCAGTCATATTCAATGATAACTTCTCAGCACAAACACATGTTCTGGATGATATTGCAAATCAAGATATAGAAATGCAAGTGCGTCCTATGGCTTGTACATCAACGTGGTCACAGAACCTGCTTCAAGCCTGCAGCAGCCGATATTATCTACCTTGTCGTAGATACTAATGTCCTACTAGACCACATTCATATACTTAAAGATCTTGTTGAAGACATCGCATCAACAAGAGTCCCACTTGTCGTGATATGTCCTGGTATCGTTCTCAATGAACTCGATCGGTGCACATCGTCTATTCTGACTTCGGAATCCATACTGATGAGGCTCGGCTCGTTGGAAATCTAGTCAGAAGACATCAGACCGCTTGGGACGACGAGCGAGAAGTGCCACGGACTGGATGCTGCGCGAGGTTACACGCACGGATCTGCCTCGGCCCATTGTGAAAGGCCAAGCTCAACGAGAGACTTGCAAGTCGACAAAGAACTGGAAAACAAAAGATGAAACTAAGGTGGGGCTTGTACAATCGAGTATCAACGCATCTTTTTTTTATTTGCATTGACTAAGTGGCCAGGCGCTGTCGAATAATGACGACTTAATTATTGATTGCTGTCAATACTTTGAGCGAAAAGCAGTTACAGTGCTATATACCCGTGATAAAAACCTTTGTCTTCGATGCAACCAGGAAGGCGAGTGCAATGAAACTATTGACTGTCTTTTGAGCTTTGAGCTTGAGGTTGATCCATGGTTGTTCATCTTAGGACTTCGATTTATTAATCCCCCTCCACCATACGAGTACAATCACTTAGATTTCGTCGGACGCATGCTGGGTGTATTACCAGAATATGATTACTATCTGAACAAGATGATGCAAAACCATGACCACGCTATTCGCGAGAACAAAAAGGAAGACGATGGAATGATGATTGATGATGATAGACCAAACTTCATTCAAATCCCCCAAGCCACTATTGTTCATCAACAAGTTATCGAGCGACCTCCGCCTCTGTTGAGAGCCTTACCAGAATATAATTACCATTTAAACAACATGAAACAAAATCATGACCACGCTATTCGCGAGAACAAAAAGGAAGACGATGGAATGATGATTGATGATGGTAGACCAATCCTCAACCAACTCAACCAAATCCCCCAAGCCACTATCGTTCATCAACAAGTTATCGAGCGATTTATGCCTTTGCTGAGAGCGCTGGTCAAACGGGTCGGTGGGGCAGGAACGGGGGACCTCAGGAAGAAAGGTTCAGAACATGCTCCCAAGACGTCCGTTGAAGAATATACGGCGCGTGACTGCTTGGAATATCTACAAGACAAGAAACATATAGTCTTTGCGAAGCCAGATCCACCCCTGCACCGCTTCTTAAGGGAACCATATTCTGGCCAGGGTGCGCAATCGGGTGTCGAGTGGGCTGCAAGTGCGTGGAGAGCGGCGGTAGCAAGCCTGCGACAAATTGGAGAGACTTGGGAGGACGATACGATGCTTGAACAGGTCAAGCTGTTGGATCAGTATGTTACGTCTGAGTATCAATAATTTTTGACCTAGTTTGCTCTATGAGAGCTACATCAAACAATCTTCAGTCTTAAGTTAATAAGCTGTCGATGAAACCGATCATGAAGGGTTCCTGGAAAGCTGTGCAATTTGCTGTGGGGCTACAGTCATCAGAGGCCACAAGAAAATCGGACCGAAGAAGAAATAGACATGATTCCTGCTTTGAGGGAGGTATTGAAGATGAATATCATATCTAGATGTTCTCAGCCTCCCAACCTCTGAGAGATCAGAAACCGAGCAGTCATAAAAGAGACCCATTACCTGAAAGACCTGCCTCCCGATAGGTGCATGAGGCAGTGGAGACGGCGATCGCCGGAGATGCCGAATATCCGGGAGACGTGATACCGAATTAGAAACGGAAAATTGGGTTGGCTGTTGTTGGGGTGGTCCTTATTCTCTCCCATGAACCGCCGGCGGGCACTCTATATATTCTTGTCTGTTCTTGCCCTCTTTCTTGTCGGCACGGTCGTCGTCCTCTCGTCTATCACATACTACCTTGCCATTGACCCGAACGCGTACCTCTCTGACCTTGAGGTTCCAATTTATGACAATGAGACAAGCTGGGATCCTGTGGAACATGGCGCAGTCCAACATGTCCCCAAGATTATTCATCAGACGTGGAAGACAGAAACGCTACCACTTCGCTGGCAGAACCTTTCTCAGGGGTGTCGGGATATGATGCCCGATTAGTACGTCCAATTTCCAGTTATGAGTTCTGTTGCTCATGTATGTTTATCGACAGTGATTACATGCTATGGACTGATATCAGTTCTAGAAACTTCATTGCGGAGTATTACCCTTGGTTCCTTGAGACCTTTGATGGTTACAAGTACAACATCCAGCGTGCGGATGCCATCCGTTATTTTGTTCTCCACCACTTTGGTGGCATTTATATTGATCTGGACATTGGGTGTCTTCGTCGCATGGATCCACTCCTTGCCTATCCTGTCACCCTTCCCAAGACTATTCCTGTGGGTGTTTCCAACGACCTTATGTTCTCTGCAAAAGGACATCCTTTCATGGAGCAAACTATCCACAACCTCGTCACATTTGACCACTCATGGGTCCTCAATTATCCTACTGTCATGTTTTCAACGGGACCTATGTTTTTATCAGCCCAGTATGGCATCTACACATCTGCCCACTCCAACACCGCCTCCGTCGACATCCGTATCCTCCCCAAGTCTCTATATGGCAAGAATGCTAAGAAAGGCGAGGCTCCATATTCGTTCTTCTCCCACTTTTATGGCAGTAGTTGGCATGCTGATGATGCGGCTTTCATCGGTTTCCTTGGCACGTGGGGCAAAGGTCTGATGTGGTTAGGACTCATCATCTTTATTTTTGGCCTGTTCAGGCTATCCAAAGGTCAAAGGCGGTACAGCCTTGGAAAATATGACGTCCTATTGCCGCGCTTATCTTACCGTTCGGGCCGATGGCAACTTATTCCCAGAGGCTCTTCCAGTATCCCCTCCCCAAGCAGCAGTAGCGGGTTCAATTCCCCAATCGATGCTGATGTTTCTGTCCTTCACCTTCCTTTAAATGTCAGGCCACCATCGCCCGCTTCCTCGGATTTATCAACGTCTGTTGATGCTCCAAGTCCTATCGTTGAAGTGTATCAACGAATTCGTGAAAGAGTCACTAATCTCACCTTACCACGTGAAGGCTACCCTCGCAATCGTACACGGCGTGGTCGACCGAGAAATGGCATTCTCTTCTTCCTTCCAGCTATATTCACGCCATCGCAAGACATTGAGATGGAACCAACACACCTACGTGACCCTCTACGGCCGAGATCACACCCACAGCCTACTTCATCCACCCTGTTACCCCTGGAAAAACAGCAACTGGTCCAGGACTTGGGAAGTAATCTCGAGTTTCCCTCTCATGAACACTCCCTTGCCGATCCCGATACAGAGCTGATCCTCACGGACTCTCCTCGCCGCAGCCGCAGCCGCTCTCGTAATAACACTCCAAGACAGTCTTGACCCCACCCAGGACTTAAGCATTCAAATCTGAACCTGTTTGTGCAGATCGCACATATCTAGATACCCCATTCTTATGGTGCATGCAAGTAATCACCTCAGTTGACAGTTTGAATCGTTCTTCCACCTGATGTTCGAGGATGGCATATATCATCTATTCTATAAATCAACTTAGTCATTTAGAATTATATGCCTCGTCCCAACAGATAAACCAAACATGAAGACTGCAGAAATTCCATAAGTGTAAGCGGGTCCCACCGTCCAATACGACGCACAAGCTACAAGATACGTGCGAGATCAGAATATCCACTATCCTGGCACCGATCAAACGCACCTAAGATAGGACCAATGGCGCGCCCAAGCTGTCCCGCGGAGCGAAAATGTCCCAGCGCTTTCCCCTTTGCCAAGTCAGGGTGTTCCTGAATAGGCTTTCCTGAGATCTCATCTATACTCGGTTCGTCACATTGTAATGAAGCGAATGCCGTAAGTGAGTTGACAACTGTGGCACTCGTAAACGCCATACAGACTGCGGCCGTTTGCAGCAGCTTCATTGCAGCTGCGGTATTGCTGTTCGCATAGCTTGGTAGTAGGGCCAAGAGAACCAGGGCAACAGCACAGCTGGATACACCACGTTTTGCCATCACACCTTCGCCGACTTTTGACATGGACCGGCGAACATAACCACCTTGGAGTAGGGCGCTGATGATACCAATTGAACCAATGAGTTTTCCGTTCTGAGTGTTAGTCCAGTCTAGAACTGCAATGGGCAATGACAATGCAATCAGGTCAACAAAGAGAGCCTCCAGAAAAGAGGAAGTTCTTACGATCAAAGGTGAGGAAAGTCAACGTAAATTCAACACCAGAAAAAATGACCAAGAAGAGGAAGTGGAATTTCTGTAGAGACTTCAGGAGCTTGAGGCGAGTCGTCACATCACGCTTAGCAGAGGTCCCATCTCTCGTGGCCTTTTTGTCAGATTCGGAATGCACATCTGGTTTGGCCTTTCCACCTGCATTACGTGTTTCCGGTAGGGCAACGATGAGGAAAAGTGTCTCTAACACCAGAAGCACCAAAGTCAGTGTTGCGGGAACAGCATATATGTTGAGATTGATGCCCAATGCTTGCATGGCAGGGGGAAGAGGCCTAGTAGCAAAATATGCGCCGATTGGAGGGCCTACACAAAAGCAGATAGCAAAGGCAATTCCGACATGGGCGAGGGCTTTGGATCTAGTCGCTTGTGAGGAGACATCTGAGAGAATAGCACTGTAAGGTCATGAATGTGCCATCTGGAGAAAATCAAGTCTGGTTCACATAGCTAGCTGAACGTTCCCCTCGCTCAGGCCTCCAATCACTCGGGAAAGCATATAAGATCCAAAACTGGTGGACTGAATCCACCTACCAAAACATTTGTTAACTCCACGCACGTACTGAATGAAAAACATTCATACACCACCGCTGAAAGTATATTACCGATCATGGTCAGCAGAAGAATGCGTTTGCGTCCATATTTATCGGAAAGAGCCCCAATTTTGGGAGAGACAATGAACTGAAGAGCTCTACAACAATCATATCCCCACATCAGTATTTGTGGACTTGTATTGGAATGAACAGGACGCACGAGAATACGGAACCCATGAATCCACCAAGAAGCACAATATCCCATCTTTGAAAATGGGCGCTCGGACTATACAATAGGCCTCTGACATAGGATACAATACGGAGGGTCAAAGAGAGGAACCCTTTGGGGTTCGAACTTTCGCGCTATGCGAGAATGAATTTTAAATAGAAGAAAAGGAATGTTAAGTCGTACTACAGTGTACCATTCAATCAGGCGTGGAAACAAAGGTAAAGGAATTGTAAAAGCGAATAGGTCAAGAATTAGAGACAAAAACACGATGGTTTCTACTTTTACCATCGCTCCAGAAGTCCGATTCGATGTGGAAGAAAACAGAAATACTATGACCAAAACGCTCGATGGCTATGCGTGACTCTACTCCATTTGGAGCAATTGTCCATGACAACCGTTACAATGAGCTGAGCGGCAACAGTTCTTTTGTAAATACTCTGATCAATGCGACTATGATCAAACAGAGCTGCAGATGGTGTCAACATCTACTTCGGGGACTGATACTAGTACATTTTGTTCGGTCCCTCTATACTGCTGGTCCTCCGAAGCAATGGTCAGGCCCATCTGATAATGAGAACTCGTGTCTGTTTTTGTAATTTCCCTCAAAGCCATGGTAGCATAGGAGGCTGTGCCAAGAGTAAGTCGAACTTGCAGCGCGATGAATTTTCCGTCCTTGTCGACTACAGGAGGATCGAATCCAAGTAGCTTGTCTTCATCAGACTGAGCAAGGGAAACGTCTGGGTCGGTATAACGCATAACAGTCCAGTTCAACTCTTTTGGCAAGTGCAGGATCTTGCGGTACGATCCCCGCAAAGTGTAGTCCCTAATACGCTGCATCAACGAATGCAAACATAGATGTAGTGAGACATGCCGTACTTTTGTTTCCGGACAAAGTTGAGAGGGTCTAAACCATCCATGGAAAGGAATTCACGATATCGCTCTCCGAGATTACCTCCTGGATATGCGACATCTGTCCCGGGTAATGGCATAATTACATCGAAGATTGTGTACTTGTTGAGATCTTCCTCCCTTAGAGTCTTTACGCGAGGTGCAACCCAGGGCTTCCTCGAACTTTTCAAAAGGCCTTCAATCAATTGCAGGTCAGCTTAAGACTGTCAAATCAAAGCATCATTTACCTTCCTCCTGTTCGTCTCCTTCCACTTGATCAAAATCAACGCTGTCGTCAGAACTAGACTCCAGGACCAGGTCTCCAACAATAGGCCTATTAGCACCATACAATCGAGTCCTCTCAGAAACGATCGCGTTCCAGACATAAGATTGATATGCGTGTATGTACATGAGGCGAAGGGTCTTGGGAATCTGAGTAGTTCCTATGAGTATCTCGCAAAAAGAGAAAATTTTTATTGTTACGGTTGACAGAGCACCCATGGCATTGCGAGTTTCCCCTTTTTGCTTTTTATAGCTCTCCAAGATACATCGTTCAGCCACGACACGTCGAGGCATTAACTCAAGAGCACGTTCAAGGTCCCCACGATCCAACCAGGCCTTCCGGGCCTCAACAACATCAGGGTGTTCTCCGTGCCTTTTGGATAGAATCAAATCCACAGCTTTTTGCCATTCTGAGCGAAGTAGAGTGAGACCAATCGAATGTGTGGGGACTGATGCAGTCCCAAATCGCTGCATGCCATAATAATTGATAAAACCCTTATGCTTGATCGTATTCATAGCTTCTTCAAGGACATCCATCGACGCAACCTTCACATTCCTACATATATGGGATTCACATCAGTTTCAATTCTAGGATGAAGAGGAAGCTACCTCAATGTAATCACAAATGCGTTTCCTTTTAACATACCCAGCTCTAGGCTCGCTTTTCGATAATTCATGTCTGCAATTCTAATACCTCGCTCTCCACGCTCTTTTGTAATTACATCGTTTGACCTTCTACCTGAACCATTTACTTGCTTCCAAACGTCTTCCACACTTTTGCTGCCTCGCTTCAAAGATACACGTTGGACGGTTACTCCTCGCTTATCCTTCGTCCCAGCAACAGATAGATCCTTCACGTTCACATGTAAGGAACGCGACAAATGGCAAAGAGCATCATGAGTGTCTCGATTTGTTTTCTGAAGGGTAAAATGAATGTATGGGGGATACGTCCCTCTAGGAGCGTGTTCAGCAGTTCCTCGAGTTGCACTGCCACGGCCACCACGGCGATTCCACCGAACAACAACACGGAGACCCTCTTCTGTCGATGAACTAGAAGTATCAGTTTCAGACTCCAGTCGTCCACCGAATAATTGCCTTATGGTTTGGTGAAATGTTGTTCGCATTTCCTTGGATTCAATAGGCTGAATGAATGCTGAGCAGACCGATGCTGGAGTAATAGAATTTGAAGTTTACCTCTGTTAAAACCTTCCTGTGATCCTCTCGACCTCCTCCCCTCCCTTTTCTACCGTCAGCCCTTCCACCTCTCTGTCCTCTCCCACCTCTTCCAACCTTGCCACTCTTCGAGCTCTGCTCAGTTTTCCGCTCTTCTGTGGCGACCTTATCTTCAATTCTCTCGGCTTCTGCTTGGGCATTTGTTGTCCTTCCAGCCCATCCATTGTCACTGATGCGAGGTGGTTCGGGGCCTTCTAACCACAACTGTTTTAATTGCTGAACGGCTTCTTTAGGTAGGAAAGGGGAAAGGGTCATGTCAAAACGTTCTGGCCAAGGCTCATTCTGCAATACCGAATTGTTGATGTCCGAGCTGCTCGCGGCGGTCTCAGATATTTGGTTTGTCAGTGGGAGCACTTGTTCAGATGAAGCAATGGCATTATCTTCATTTTTCTTTGCGGATTGGGGTTTTTCAATAGTTTCAAGGTGAATAACATCATTGTCTAGGTCGACTTCATAGACGAGAAAGTCAGTAAACCTATGAAGACTTCAAGCTCGAGGAACTATACAAGACGAAGCCGGCATACCTTTGTTTTATTATGCCTTGAATCTTGGCAGATTCCCGTCCCACATATTCCGAAATTCCGACATCTTTCTCTAGAAAGTTGATGGCACCAGATTCCGTTGCCTCTGGCAAAGGAATCCCCAACAGGACGTGGCTGGGAGGGTGACCACTTCCGTTGAATGGTTGGATCACCACTTTCTGAACCGAGTCATCGAGTCTGGGTCTCTTGCCATATCTTTCGAGATCTTCTTCCTCGTGTTGTATCGTCTCGGGCGACATAAGTAGAAGCGACTTGGAAAGGAAAAAAATGTCGATCAATGTTTGATTGGACACCAACCAATCAAATCTTATCTAATTCCACTGCATGCCTCCCGTTCAATCCCTCACTTATTCCCGGCGTGCTGTCTGCCACAAAAACCCTGCAGCTAAGCTTCTACTAGAAATAATAGAGAGAAAAAAATCCAATCTTGCAGTCAGCGTAGATGTCACTAAGACTGACGACTTTCTTGCTATCATTGACGCTGTAGGACCGCTTGTCTGTTTGATCAAAGTAAATCGAACCTGGCTTTCTGAAAAATATGATATTCTAATGTAATACAGACACATGTCGATATCATTGATGATTTCGACCATACATTGATTGGGCGCTTGGAAAAACTAAGCAAAAAACATGACTTCGTCATATTCGAGGACAGGAAATTTGCCGATATCGGTATGCCACGGAATGCATGAATTCTACAGAATTGACAGTCCAAAAACAGGAAATACGGTCGCATTACAATACTCAGGAGGTGTACACAAGATAGCAAGCTGGTCACATATCACAAACGCACATCCCGTTCCTGGGCCATCTGTCATCTCTGGTCTAGCTTCAGTGGGATTACCTCTTGGTCGCGGATTACTTCTCCTTGCAGAGATGAGCACCAAAGGTTCACTTGCGAAAGGGATTTACACGGAGGAAGCCGTGCGTCTGGCAAGAGACAACGATCAGTTCGTGATCGGTTTTATTGCTCAGCGTCGAATGGACGATGTTGGACCGTCAATTGGCGATACAGAAAATAAAGATTTCTTGATCTTGACGCCTGGAGTGGGGTTGGAGGTCAAAGAGGACGCCTTGGGGCAGCAGTATCGAACGCCAGATGAGGTAATTCATCAAAGTGGGTGCGATGTCATGATTGTTGGGCGAGGCATCTATGGAACAAATCCGAACGACATAGATGGAATCCGGCTACGCGCAGAAAGGTACAGGAAGAAAGGATGGGACGCATATCTAAGGCGCATCCAGCCATGACCAGAGAGAGAGACACATATCAGATCATGTTTTTGCCTCAGATCGGCCAGCATGAGATTTACACACCTGAGTGATTTTTCTTCCAGGCTCGGGCCAGTAGGTAGCGGAATCATTGTCTGAGGGTTGCATTTCAATTGTTAATTCTACGAGAACAGTGTGCAGTTTTACTCTCATTCCCTCGTTACGTTGCGTTTTCCCCCTCCGCATAGTGGAACAGCAGAACAAGATTGGTGCAAGATTGGTGATGCAGCGATGTATTAAACAAGTTGAGTCGTATAACCAAATAATGATAATAATGCAATTTAATAATAAATTATGGCTTCCGAAGACCTGTTCACTTTCAAATCGAGGGAGATGATTTATTGAGTGGATGTGACATTACGCTGAAGCTCGATCTCTGGGTAGACTGCATTGCTCCCATTTCATCCGCAGCCAAGGTTTCTGGTTCTGAAGTCAGTGGCTGTGAGATATACACCGGAATATCCGGACTTATTCCAGATTTCTTTGTCTGCTTTGGTTGCATCGAGCGACTCCGTCCGATGCTGGGAAGATGAAACTTGGACATGCTGCGTTTCTTGGCATCTTTCCCCGACCGGGAGTTACTAGTCTCGGCGTCTCCGTGCCTGAATGAACCAAGGAGCTTTGTCTTGGATAGAATTTCCTTTGCCATAGGAAAGACTGGGACCAGCGGTTGATGAAAAACCATTTTCATCCATCCTCTCCAGTTCATATTGGAAGGGATAAATTGATTGACGAGCTCCTCGAACTATTCCGGATAATTTTAGTCTGACACGACCGAGCATAAGGACAACATACACTTGAGGTCTGATTGCGGTAGATAAGATCCTTTGTTTTAATGCGGACGTCATGGCATTCGAAGGAGCCTTCTTTGACAATACTCAGGACTAGGTTCATGCTGAAAAAGAAACAATTTAGCGGAGTAACAAGTTTGCAGAACATATATCTACCTGGCAATTTTTACTAAGACAAATGTCTTTTGAGAAGAACGCGTCATCATGACCGCCGCATCGCCCCCTTGTCTATCATCATGACTTGAATCTATCCTGATTCTCTCAGGCGCATTCGCCCGGACGTCCGGCGACTCAGACCTTTCACTTGTACTTCGTGTGGAAGGGAATAGATAAGAATCTCGATTATCTTCCCGGGTGCTTCGGAGATCCGTGAACGAGCGAAATCCCATGGACTTTCGTAATCTCGGAGGAGCCAGCCCATCACTGTGAGCTGCGGAATCTGGATGAAGATGCTGTAATGTCCGGGGAGAGTCAAGTGATGAGCGATTTGGTAGCTTGATTATTTGAGGCTCAGCCGAATCTCGTGTATCATGTGAGGAATCGCTATTCTTGTCCTCATCATCATCCTGTAGTCTGCGACGTCTGTCTGGTAAAAGGTATCCCATGATACGCTGTCCAACTTTCGCGTCAACTTGTACCTTCAATGGATGCAAAGAAACCTCAAAGATCTCGTAAATTGAAATACCCCCCACTGGGGGGCGAATACTCCAGTGGGCCAGCAAGAATAGATTGCGCTAAGAACTGTAAATACACGTTTGCCAGAATTCAGGTTTCAAGACATACCTTGCGCAGTGGATGGCTGGCAGGTTCATCATGTTTAAGTAAAATCTCCGTCCAGATTGCATCGCGAGATCCGTCGAATGCCTGTAAGTTTCCGATTGTCAGATCATTGACCATCGCACTATCTTGTCTATTCAGCCAGTAAAAATTGCTGTGCTGTATTACAAGTTTAGCAAGCAAATCCTTGTCGTCGCCTAGCATCCTCCACGATAATTCAGACGAGGATGCATGCACAAGTAGGGCAGACTTTTGATCTGTGCGCTCATCTAAGCGGTCTTGTGCAAGCTTAATAGCGTCAAACAAGTAATTGAGCTCCTCCGTCAGCGAAAGGATATGAGCCCTAAGCCGCAGTTGTCCAATCTTGGTGTCTTCTTCGGTGGAAAGGGGGTGTAAGTTGTTTTCAAGCATCCTTTCTGTTTCAAGGGCAGCTCTCAAGCGACCTTGCAGACTGACGGTGACGTCGGCAGCCTGACAGAGATCTGTGAAGTCATAGGTAAAAAGCAGGGTTTCCAGTTTTTCGAGTCGTGCTTTCTGAGTAGTATCAGAAAATAATAGAAGCTTGGTGACAACGTTAGAAATGGTCTTAAAATGATGGTCGTTTGCTGATACAGTGAAGTGTGGTATATGCACTCGAATTAGATCCTAAGGGAAATAAATCACAAGTTATCCGACAAGAACAACAGGAAATACTAACCATTTCGTCCTGTAGATGAGTGTGTGCTACTGACGTGTCGACAGCAGGACGCACGCGAGGCTCGGATGAGACTTGATTGCAAAGACGCAGACGATTAAATTTGTCATAATGGAATTTTGCATCTGTTTGAGGTACCAAGCATTCGAATTCATCACTTTCACAACGGAGGTCAATCAAAACTTCCAGTGGGACACGAAGGCGGCATGGTTTGGTAATGTGAATCGGAGAAAACATCTGAAATCCCGACAACGATGTATAGTTCCTAAAGAGAAAGGAGTGTCAGTGACATCCTTCAAAATCAGGATCGGCATACCGTGACATGATCTTGCCACTGATGGAATCATCAATATTGACATTATCCATGATTGCGAACGATTGCATCTTGGCCTGTATGGCCGCAACAACGCACACTTTTCCAGAGTCCTCATCTTTCAGCACTATTTGAGGTTTAAGGAGGAAGCAACAATGAGCCTTGCGGAGGGTTACTCCATCTGACCATCCGTCGAGGGGGTCGGTCTGCAAACCAAGGTTCTCTTGATAATCACCATCGGTTGAGAATTTATCGCCTTCTCCTCTGAGCATCTTTCGTATTGCCGAAGCTGCGGTGTTGATCGAATTCGGAGGTGAGTCTTCGGCATTATAGGCTGGTGCAGCCCCTTTCCCTTTTGCTTGATCCCGTATGAACTTAACCGCTCTGAGAAGTGAGTGAGAATGAGCCTCCAACAGGATCATGTTCCTAACCGGGATGCCAAGTGATATTCAAAGCCTTTCCTTTCTCGCGATGAATGATAATACTGGACCATAATCTATCATAAAACTCTGTCAACAAAACATCTCCAGAATGCAGATGACCTTACATCCCGCGTTGATTTATCCAAGGATAGGCTCGGGCAATGTAACTGATAGGCATGATCGAATTCAGCCCACTCTTCGGGCAAAGCAACTTCTGATGGCATATGATATTTTTCAGAGTGATGTTGGTCCGCTTCCACCTTGGTATTCTTGAGAAAGGCAATATAATCTTCGAGTAATGCAATCATCCTTTGCTGTGACTGTATCATAATACGAAATTCAGCCGGGATGAAGACGAGGATGGAAGAAACGTACGCGTGAAAGACTACCAATAGAATCCTGCCCGAGTTCGTCTATGCGGTCAATTGCCAGTGCGATTTGAATTTGAGAGGCAGCTTAGTTTTGATTTGGTCAACATTAACTTGAGCATTCAAAATGACTGAGGTGCTTACAAGGTTCTTCCTCGAGCAGACAAAAATGGGTATCTTCAATGCCAAACTTACTATTCATTTTCTTACCAGTCTTAGCATCATTCCTTTTGACGTATGAAAACCGCGGACATGTCGCAAATGGCAGGTAGTGGACAGTAGGTTCAAGGGTAGATGTCCAATCGAGTTCAATGAAGTCGTGAACATTGTACCATGAAGAAGAGAGAGGCGTTTTTGGAAGATGATTAGATCTAAGACAGGTACTTGACGATGAGGTGGCCACCGGTATCTCCGTCTTCAATGATTCCCGGAAGACAGTAAGGACAGTCCTAAGGTCAATACCTTTGAGAATAAGTTCAGCTGCGTAGAATGGTTTGTGGTGAATCGCCTTCAATTTGTCTGATTTAGTTCCGAGGGCAAGGGTTACTTGATCACGTTGGTGCATATCAAGGCGAAGTTCGTCAATCATGCCTTTAACCCCTATCCATGGTGTGATGCCACGAGTCCATGCTGCATGAACTTGATAAAACCCAAAATTCTTATCAGCAAAGGGGAAATAAACTCACTTTCGTGAGAGTCATCTATATAGCCGTGCATTACGAAAAGTTTGGTCAGGATGATACGATATTTGATAGTCGCTATATGTCGCCCAAATTTGGGAGAAATGATACGGGGGACGTAATATGAGCCAGTTCGGATAGGTAATGTCGGGATACTGTCAAAGAGCGAACACCAGGTCCAGAAATGTGTGAAAGCTTTGGGCGTCAGATGTAGGGCATTGAAGGTGTTATAGCATTTTTGAGTCGACGCGACAAGCGAAAAAGAGAAATGAGTAAAATCTGAACGGAACTCCCTGTAAGAGTCATTTTCAGCCTAGCTATCTTTGAGTATCTGGAATATCTGATTTAATTATCTCATACACACTTTAAGTGATGGCCTGTCGGGTTTGTTCTCTAGTCGAACGTCATAATGTGGGACGAAGCTGAAATTGCGACAGTGTCTCTGGAACACATTTCCTGAGCATTTGCAGTAAGGGTCACATGTCCTTTCAAAGACGAAGCCGATCCCGTAACGGACACCAGAATGAAGCTCGGCACATATTTTCTGATATGGACTGGCCACGGATTGCGCCAGATTGAAAACTCCATCCGACGCTAGCTCACCAAATCTGCACATATTCAGGTGAGTAGAAATCTCTCACTTATTTGTGTCATATCTACCTTGGAATAGCAATCAACATCATCTCACTGGTTAGTTGCATGAGTTCCTGCTCGTCATTGGGATATCCAATCAGCCATTCGGGAGAACCTCTCCAGACGAGGACGAAACCAGCACCAGCATCCGCCGTGCATACGGCATCGCGTGAGCCTGTAGCAATTAGGATGAGGGCATAGTTATTGAGGGGGGAAGGTGACCGTGCCTTTGAGATAACACCTCACTTCACCCTCAAATGAGAACCTGATCTTCCAATGAGCTATAAGACGTAACTAATGATTAAGGACGACGAATAAGACCATATTGTCCCTTGCTTGGCCAAGTGACCTACCTTGTCCCAAAAGCCAATCGCAGGAGAAGGGTCCCGGGGATTCGGCGTTATTGTATCAATGATTCTCACAATGTCCTGGATGACAGGATTGTAGCTAACTCCCCAAGACAGAATGGTTGGGCATGATGTGGTTATATCAATGTTTGGGCATGCATAGGACTTGACAGGCATGATTGTCTTTGGTACGTGCAGGAAAAGAGGACTTGATCCATAAATGCCCTGATTTTCCAGGAGAACGGGACATTCAATCCAGTCACAAGAAAGATTGGAACCTATTTCTTCTGCAATGACAACATCCGAATCAAACGTCCAGGTAGGCTTCCTGGAGTCTGAATCTCGTTGGACATGGAGAAGAGGAATCGGAAGATCGCGAATAGTGATCCGTATTGAACCCAGAGTGAAATTGATGTGGAGAGGGATGAGGAGAGAAAATTCGGTATCTCTGGGTAGCCCTTTCCCTTGCTCGTAAAGAAAATCGGGTATCTTGTCTAGCGGAAATGAGGGCAAAGAAATAGATAATTTGAGAGAGACAATGAAAAGCCTAAACAAGGGTGGAACCTCCGTGTCGACTGCAACCTTGGAATTGGGGAATTGTGCTCTATCGCTCATGGCCTGTGGGCCATATAATCGGTAAAGAATTTCGGATTCTTGTTTTGACCATGAGTTCCTCATATTCTGTAAACGGAACTTCCAGTCCAGGAAATGAACCTCGTCCAATCGTTTCCGCGCGTCCTCAATGGAAACAGTGTGTCTTGCTGAGAATCGATAATCATGGCTGCCCTCAACTACCACTTTCGTATCCGAGTTGTCGCCGGCCGCCTGTATAGCAGCAAGCTTAGCGGCGAAAGCCTCTTCCCGCTCCAAGCGTTGTTTTACTGCTTCCAACCCAATTCTCCATATCGCGCCCAACCTCGACTCGAACGGATCGTCAATAGCTTCGATGCAGAAGCTACGGATGTCAAATACCATACTAGGGGAAAGATTTGGTCCTTCTGATTCAGGAGCAGGCATGTCAGTAAACATGCCAGACTTCACGATTTGGACAAGATGTTTGGCTGCTTTGGCAACCACGGTGAAATCAATTATCAGGTCTGCCAGTACATATCCATGAGGTATGCGCAGTCGTAGACTCTCCCCTTTGACCGCCACAGAGACAGAGTGATCCACGACAGGCAACGAGATGTCCCATTGATAAAATGTGAGCAACTCGTCCCATTTCTGACCCTGATCGTGTTCCCATGGACTGACCATTATTGGAGGAGGTACCCAGAATGCGAGAGACTTGAATTGGATTTGGACAGGCTTATCCAAAAACCAAGTCAAGTACGCGTCTTCCACAAGTGAGACAACAGCTTGCTTGTGAAGAGCCCACCGTAAGGTAAAGGCTTGTATCCGGCAATCCACGGATATGTCCATGATAGAGGATTTGGACTTGGGTGCGTTTGGTTGGACGGAACTGCAGACATGAGCCAAATCTTTTATTGTTTGAAGAGCGAGCAAGGCGCAATAGATATTTCCTAGTTGGAAATTACTGCGTATTGAGGGTATATCGATGACAACTTGGCATGCACTCTGGGGGTTTTCCTCGCCTTCAGACGCAACAAGTGAAGTATCAATTTTGACGGATTGGATTCGAATGAACTCCTCATCTGTGGGGGTAAAGTCGTCTCTTCCAGCGAGAAAAGGATCATCCGTTTCGTACTGTGTCGCAACAGCACACCGTACAACAAGGTTTTCCACAGACAACCGGGCAGCTACAGAAGAGGCGGTGGGCTGATCTAGACTTCTAGCTGCGACTAAATCCACCAATCTTTCTCTTGGCAAGCCTAACAATTTGCGTGATTCCAGGTCTTCGAGACTTCGAGCCTTCAAATCTGACCTCATTTCCGAGTTGGAGATCTCCCATAAGATAAATGCCCTCAACCCGATACCTCGCGAGATATCTGTCTCTTGAGGGTTGATATCCGGTGCAGTGACTACAACGATAAATTTGGCCAGCGCTAATGAAGCTATCATCCCAGAAGGCAATGAAATGGGTTTGACAGGTACGTTGATTTCATCGCCTCGTGACGATGACGGAGGACATGAGGGTAATGTCGCCAGAAGTTGCACCGTCGCAGAGACAGAGTCGGCATGCCAGAGTTCCACACAAACTGTGTCAATGATGACATGCATGTCACAAAACACTGACACTTTTTTGACCCTATAAACGGCAAGCTCTTCCTCCGCTTCCGCACCTAGATCCCCTCCCACTTCTATCGCCCCAATTGAGAGCACAGGGGGATCATCAAGGAATTCATGATCAGAAGAGAACCCTACCGAAGCCCAACCCGAACGGACATGGCAAAGCACAGGATCTAAGCTGAACGAAAATGCGCCCGTCAGGCGCGCAACTCCAAAAGGCAAGGGCTCTGAAGTTACGGCTGAGTGTGACTCGTATTCTGCCTTCATACCAAGATTAAATCCATTTGTTCTCATCTCCAATGTGCTGGATGATTGATGAGGATTGTTCACGCAGATCGTACGTGCACAAATAACCCCACAGTGTATCTGTATTGAACAACGAGGAAGCTGCAGACCATCAATTTTCGTGAATAAACTTGGCTTTGAAGTTGGATCCTTGGATTTGGATATCCTGCGCTCCAAGAAATCACGCAGATCATCCAACCTTTCTGCGATGTCCAGGCCCCCAATTTTCAATGATGTCGCCAAAAAAGGCGCGTTCGGATCGCCCTCAATGAACATACATGGCATCAACCAAGGCGAGGGCCATTGGTTGACCACAGCTTGAAAATCGAGAGTACCCAAGGTTACAAGAGGGAATACGTCCTCCCTTTTGTGCCTCTCGATCATGATCGTCGCGATACGAAGCTGAAATCCGTATGATTCCGGATCAAAGCACTCAAGTTTTGTTGCTTGGCCAAGCCATTGAGTATGAAGAGAATCCGTATAAGTGCTACTTGGGTGGAAATCAACATCAATACCCTTGATAGCAGTCCTGTAATAGATCGAATGTGATGTCGTAGAGGAAAATGTTAAAGATACAGAAGTAACTTGGAGAGCGACTTTGTTGACTGTAGAAAGAATAGACTGGTTGAAAACAATCAGGACAATGGGCAATGAATGCGTAGTCATCCATATACCTTGTAGCGTTGATCCTTCAGTTTGCGATGAGGCTGAATACTAAGCTTCCCAGTGGATGAAATAGACGACTGAAAGCATATTCAACAACCTGCTGTCCTTAAGTGCCCTGAACACTCACAGAAAAGGCTCTCAAAAACGGTGTAGCACTTGCTTTCGAAGGCAGCAATTTCGCTTCTAACGAACCAAATGCAGCAGTAGGTGACATTGGGAGATACCCGGCAGAAAAAAGAGTAGACGATCTAGAGCGTTTCTGGGATAGTTGCGGAACAACGGCAGCAACTTCGGTCAGGGACTGGGGCGAGATGGGGGCAACCGGCAACGGTGTCGTAGATCCCAATGAAGTTTTCATTGCATTGGACGCGGAAGTTTGTTTCGGAGGCACAATTATGCGAAAAATATCATTCAAAAGATCCACTCCTATATCAATTTCATCGATTTTCAGCCCTAATGATATGCTATTGGCATCAATAGTTGCTGTTTGTGGGGAAAAGTTCAGTCGTCCATCTAAGACAACTATTCCTGGCAGTCGAAGGAAAGGCTTGGTGCTCTCATGTCCTGCACGAATAATCAATGACGAAACTGTTTAGTAAAGCAACGAAAGACCCACCAGATTGCCCGTGCCTTGTTGTCGTACCAACGATATCATTCAGTTTGAATGAAGCCCTAACAGTTCCATGCATCGTTCCCCAAGCCCTATCTAATGCCCTCTTCAATCCATCTGACATTTTCTTCTTCCACCCTGCCATCCCCGAAAAAGTCCAAGACGACGGTGCAGCATCCTTCTTCTCTATCGCACATCGAACACCACTACCGAGATAGGGGTCTTCTGCTGAACTTTCTACTTGAACCAAATCTAATTCTGCATGCAAATTGATTTCATCTGCGACCACTTGAAGGCCTGGGATTTCCGCAAGAGTGAACATCGTGGAATGCAGCTCAAATGACAGAGCTTGTGTAACAGCGCGTATCAGTTGGATCCCAATACGAAGACATGCAACAACAGTATTTCGGGACAGAGGCCTCAACCAAGGTTCAAGAGCTAGAGCGACCTTGGTGAATGCACGCCATAAATAGCCTGCCAACGGGGAAGGATCCAGATCTGCCAAAGTCAAATTTCGCGTATGCGTCCGTCTTTTATATTTTGTCTTCTTTAAAGTTTTGTTCATCTCAACTTTTAACCCATCTATACGGATCGTCAATCGTTTGCGGCCTTGTACCTTTCCAAAGACATATCCTATTCTCTCGGCTCTACATGTCCACCGCCCTCCTCTAAAGTAGAGACCTTTGATAGACCTCAAACTGATGCTGCGTATGCGAATGTGTTTGGATGTCAAAGCAAGAAGCCATGGTGCGATGTATGTCCGAAGAAGGAGAGAGACTGTGGTGATCCGAGTAAACCAAATAAGCGTCCTCGACCAAGGAGTTGTTGGATTTCCGATGAGAAAAATATAAATGAGTGTATAGAAGAAATCGTTAATGTTCCATTGAGACATTGAGGTGCCTGAAGGGAACTAAAGAAAAATGAAACGCAGCATAGGCGTCAGGCAGGAAGCGTTATGAATGAAAAAGGGACATACGACTCGATGATGTGTGCCCGTCAGAGGCACAAGCGCATGTAAGTTGATAGTGGGGGGCAGAGAATGGGTGAAGATGGAGTAATGGGACAAGAGTAAGAACAGGGCAACTTCAGACGTTCTCCCATCATTACACTAAGACCGTCAAGCGATCATTTTCCGAGTTCGGAATCATTCCACTGATGGGATCATGTCCTTTTTCTACTACTTGCTATTACAAAGTTCAGGGCATACAAATCTCCCATTCAAACACATAGCAGATGTCTGCGTCTGAGCCACCTGAGAAAAACAGGCCAGTATGCCTATTTTCTGTGATGTCAGAATTTAAACGAATGCTCTCGGTCGCACACCTTACACAGTATTTACAATGGACCTCAAATGCAACTTGCCATAGCATTGTTTTGTTTTGTTTTGATCTCTACGACTGTTACATCACCAACGTTGGGTCACCTTCGAAACTCCCTTAGAGGGAGAATAATATGGCTCTTATTGAAACAATGATGTGGATCAAGCAAACAATGATCCGCAAGTTGTTCATTAAGCTTCATAGCTGTTTTCAATCATAGTGCGTTACGCGAGAGAGCAGTGGCAGCACGGCTCTTGGACCATCCAGTACATTCAATTGACTGACCATTTAGAGACCTTGAGTATTACTAGTTTGTTCATCCTTGGGGAATATTATGTATCAAAACTTATCAATACTCAGTTCAACTATTTTTCGGACCTATTTGTTCCCTCACCCCAATTGTTGGTCAATCATCAGTCGGAATGTCAAGGACACTCCAGCATATCAGCAAATCTGCCAACGATTGTTTGTATAGATTAGACTCACCACTCTTCCGAATTGAGTTCTGCAGGTTTGTACATCCAGAATACAGGAGTATTGCTCGAGAACGTGCCAGGGTTGAAAACATGGCAGCCCATGTAGGTCAGTTTATACCGGTGGTATTTGTCTGCCAGCACGAGCTGACGATGATATCAGTCCCCATTCTTCCGCAACAAAAGCAGCACCTGACTGACGGTTGTTGGTAAAGGGTACAATCTCAGAGCATGGTCATAATCAGCCAACAAAGGTTGGATATTCAGAGCGAGGGGACTAAGGTGCATCTGATCAAGTATTGTCTGCACAAACTACAACAAGGCAGTACATCAGAGAAGAACTTGAAATGCGTTAAACCACATACATATCGCTTCAAATCCGAACTCGAGATGTCAGGTTTTGCGCCAATCGTATTGCGCAAGATCTTGGACATCAAGTCCTCTCTGAATATCACAATTTCCTGATCAAAAAACTTAATCCGACATGGATTCGACGCAAAATGGATTTTGGGTATTTTGTTCTTCAATTTACTCGTAAAGCTTGACATAATTGGCCGCCGTGGAAGTATTGAATTGAGCGTCAAGTCATGCGGTCCAGGAACGAGTACAAAATGCGTTGTCTGCGTAATTGGTGGGTATTGTGCTATGAGATCCGCGAGCGCATCAAAGCCGTCTATATTCATGTCAGGGACTGGATAATCAAAAAAGTAGGGAGAAACGCACCTTCATACCTTTGTATGTCTCGGCCACTTCCTCGCGATATCGACTTGCTGGAGAAGTTGCCACAGAAGACGATAACTTTAGGTATAAAATCATTCTCGATACAGTTGTCAAACATTCTTTGCAGATTTCTGAGCGTATCCGGGACATCCAAATGAACGTCAGAGAGGAAAAAGAAATGGGTATCCTGCAGCTCTTCCCGAACTCTAACTGCTAGATGTGCCTAAGTTGCTCATGAGATTCTGACCTAGTGATCGAAGGCATCAAACTCACATCCTGCAACAAGGACGTTGCTCCTTTACCGAGGAAATCTATATGACCATATATTGACCTGCAGAGCATGAGAAGCAGGACAAGATGGTGAGGCTCTGACAGCTTGCCTGGCCGTTGCACGGGGTTCCGAAGGAGGTTGGCCAATCGCAATAACTTTCAAAGTGGAATCCTCTGTATACTCGCCTTCAATAAGGGCGAAGCAACCCTCTGTGTATAGTCCCTCTCCAGGTTCACCCTACGAACGGGGAAAATCAGCAGGGCAGTCTCCATACAAGTGGAAAAACGTACCAAAGTAGAATAATCCAATACCACGCTTCCATCCGCATCCTCCAAGCACATCTTCCCCTCTTTATTATGGGACAACATTCCTAGCAGCAAAAATTTGAGGCCGGGTCTTCCGAGAAGGTGTTTTGTGGACTTCAAGGTGAGCAGATTCTGTCGGTCTCTCGAGGGAATCGTGGAAGGAACAAAGTGCTCGTTGCGCAGAATACACTGCCGGATGATATCCAGTCTGTCTCTGATGGCAGTTATTCTGGATTCTGGAGAAGAGGAAATTGACTGTTTTGTAGAAACACTGAAAATAGTCAACTCGTTATTGAACGATGAAAACCTGGAAAGGGCACACCGCTCGAATGTACCTCTCTCACTTGACCAATGCCACCTGGGCATCTCGTATGAATCGATGAACCATAGATGGGTTTCCGGATTTAGACCATCGTTAAGGACTGCACCGTGTCCGTTGATGTCGTCGTCGTCGTCTTGCTCTTGCAGACTGGTATATACCCTTTGGAGGATGTCAACCGAGACTTTGGTGGTGGCATCTTTGGAACACTAGAAAGTTGATTTTTGATGAAAAATGGATGAGAGAGACGAGTCTTACCATCTTGGCTGTTATACTCTCTCGCGAGAGCTTCTACACTAGATTCAAGGTCATCTTGTGAGATTTGATGTTCTGTGAGGATATCCTCGATGAAGGAAAGTGCATCTGGGCCGAGTGCATTGGAGTACTTCCTGAAGACCTGGACGTAGGAATAAGAGGGAGAGATGGACGCAGATGAGGGGAGGGACTACCTTGATGATTATTCGCTGACGAGCATCTGCCATGAGGAGAATTTCCGCATTTGGCAACTATGCACTCGACGCTTGAGCATGACATCCGCCCAGGCATTGGACTCGGGCTGTTTGAAATTGGTGGATAAAATATATATCAAACTGAAAAGAAATAAATCTACTGACATACAGGACTAACCAGGTGCATCCCTCTGGAATGTCCTCGACACTCTCCGCAGAATGCAACAGCACTTTCCCCAGATCGACATCACTTACGACTGTCACTCAACTGTCCCTCCTCCTCCCGTCCTCCTCCATCTTCGTCCTCACATCTCCCTCCTCTTCTCTGGAACGCAACAACGCCTCCACACCATCCACGTCCACGACCTTCGAATCTCCAGCCCTCCTCTCATCCTCAAGTACAAGGATGCCATCCTCAGTTCCCCAGACCGCGTCTTGCACCGATTAGGCGTCAGCAAGACTTTTGGTCCTACATATCCATCTGGAAATGGGGACAATGGTCTGAGGTACCCCGGCCTGTGGTTTGGTTTCGGTGACGACGTCGAGGCTGCAACAAGACAGAGCGAGGACAGGTTACAGGAGGTCAAGAAGATTCTCATTCTGCAAAAAGATCCTCACGATCCTTTGGGCGAAGTCATCGAATGTCCTGTGATGCATGGAGACATTGAACGTGCTGTCATCAAGGTGAAGCCTTCTCTTCTTTTTTACTCCCTTCTGTGTTCATAAATGTCAGGGACGCGATGGCATATGCCTGCACTTCTATCCATCCAAATCTAGATCTCTTTACATCAAGCTGCACACTACAACTGCTCAAGATCTCACTCTTGATCTTGGTCCTCCTCTTAGAATCCACTACAAAGAAGACGAACGCATGACAATTCACTCCACTAACCACCCTCTCACCGCCGAATCTGACTGTGTGTAGACAGTCCTCCATCTTATCTTATCCTCATCCAACCACTTGACAGATTTCTACAACTACTTCCAACATGGACTAGACTTTTTTATTTCTGGAAGTACACACACTGTTAAGAAGATCATAGTACACACAAACATCGTATGCTCCGTCTGTTCTCATCTTCCGCTCGAGTCCTCACACCAAACAGCCCGGGTCACCCCTCTTTCAACGATACAAACGTTGTAACTGGGAAATCGAAGGCACACCAGAAGACGACGAAGACGGTACGTTGACTGTCATTCCACATCATGGCCATCCTGAGCTACCTCTTCCAGACGCGCCTCGCAAACGATTTGATGACCGCTTCGAAACCATCAGCCACTTCCTCAGTCCCAAAGAACCTCCCCCTTCCATGCATCTCAACAGGACAGACGACGAAGACGGGCTGCAATTGCCCTATCCTATAACTCGTCGTAAGTCCTCCCCCTGGTCAACTTGCATCTGACACAAAGTCAACCAGTATATGGATATGATGGATTCATTCTTGAGGTCTTCGAATCTTCTCAAGTCGCTTCGATAACATTATTCTGACCATCTAGATTTGTGTATTCATAATACCATAGTGCTTAATCATCCTCTTGATGGAACAAGGCATCTAATTGGACCCTGAATTTGATTTCGGGCTGCAAGTCTCATTAAGTATAAACCACCTAACAAGATCAAGAGATGCCCCTGCATCTTCAGCAGATGAATGTCCCGTAGATGCATCTCCTGTCTGGATCAACTTGCCCAACTTTTCTCTTACTCTGTCACAGGCAAGTTTTCAGGGAACAAACGGACCTTGTATAGAATCGACAAACTCACAAATCTTTCAATGCCCTACGATACGGTAGGCCCGCTTGGTGTGGAAACAAAATTGCTGTATCGACACATCTTTTATGAACAATTCTCATCGCTTTCAAATCATTGTCTAGAGCATGTCCAACCAGGATAGTCTCTCGATTGATGAGATTGTCGAGGGCTTTTCGTATTGATGCAAGCGAGAGTGTAGCTTTTGAGAAACTCTCTTCTGCTACCCCAGAGAACCGAGTGTTGTAATCACTGCAGACAGCCTCATGAGTTGATGAAAGACTTGATGGAGAGATGAAAAGTCTACGTGACGTAAACACCTTCATCCATCTGAATAAGCTCATCGAAGACCACTTTTCCCTTGCTATCCACAAGGGACACGCGAGCAACGCGAAAACCACCGGTGGAATATACCATTTCGCAGTCCATAGCAGCAATGTCAAGTGCATCATCCGAATTCCCGGAAGGTTGCAAGAGTGAAAATGCATGCCTTGAATGTAGGTCATCCACTGATGATTCGTAAAAGACATGTCTTCCGTGAACGCAACCCTCACCCTCGCTGACTGGGCGAGAACAGCACGTATATACTCGGATTCTTTCACCTGTGCAAGTAAACACGGTACAATAAACGTGGGTGGGCCAGACTTACCATCCGCTTTGATCGTACGCTGCTTTCCCCAGTGGTGTAAACATTCTGTGTCAGAGCCAGTCTGACATACTTGAAACGGCTGCGAGCAACGTTCACATTTGACAACTTGGCCCTCCATATGAGGCACGTCCCCGCCTGGACCTTGGGGTATATCAACCATATAACCCCAATTTTCCAGATCCCTTTGAGACATGATTAATGGCTCTAACCGTGTACGATCGAGGACAAGAGCTTGCAGCGACTTGGCCTTTTCAGCCCGTTCTTTCAATTCATCTTCTGTTCCCACGGAGGAATCAGACAGGGAAGTCGGAACTGGTCTACGTTTGATTGCAGCGACGCATTGGATGATCGCCTATTATGATGAGTTGGACGTAGGACAAAGCAAAGCATAGCTTTACATTTCGATAAGTTAGCTTACTGGATTTTTTGTAAACCTCTTCCTCTTGCCTAAGGGCATGGTCTGCGGCGAGGCTGGGGCTAAGCGACGATATGGAGTGGTAAAGGACGAGAAAGTGCTCGTAGAGGGTTTTGAGCATGGTCTGGCTGGCATGAGAAGACGCAAGAGTCACATGAGCAGGACCAACCTGTCTGACGGGAAGAGCAACAAGAGACTGGGCAGCATTGACCCGAAGAACAGGCACGCCGTTCTAGGAGGATGAGACAAAGAAGACAGCAGCAGCGCATGAGCCTACAGAGGTCTGAGAGATGGTTGTTCTGGCCACTGGTCTCTTAGTTGTCCCTGTACGCTGCAGCTTGCGAGGAGGCTCTCTTGCGGGAGCTGAGCTGGTCGACTGGGTAATCTGACGCTTAGGCGGCTGGGCCTGGACAGCAGGAACCTCGAGGGAAACAGGAACTTGGAGAGAAACAGGCTGAGGAAGGTCTTTCTGGTCCCTGTGAGAGTACAAGCATGGGTCTCTGGAACACTGCTTGTCGGGGCAGGCGAGGGCATGGAACAGGCCGAGGACAGGCAGCATGGTGGACAGGGAGAAAACACCTCACGTGATTACACAGAACGCTGGGTCGCGTGACTAAAATTTTATTCTTGTTTTTGCTCTACTATGCCACCGCACCCTGTCTCTCCCTTTGTCCGCTGGGCAGTACAGCCAGGTCAGCCTCGTCCACGTGAACTCTTGGTCAGCCGCTGATGTCTCCCAGCCTCTGCATTCAAAGTCCTTGCCCTTCCCTTGATCTTCTATGCAAACTGGGAGTTAGTCGCCTCACTGATCTCTCCAGGCCTATCAAACCCTTTTGCCAACGTTTTCCTCATTGCTGGACGCGTCCCTGGTTCACAAAATGCTGATCTACGCTACCAAAAGTCTTATTGGGACTTGGTCTTCATCGCATACTATGTCGTCTTCTGGTCTTTTGTTCGCCAATCTCTCTCCTCTCGGGTTTCTCGACCCATCGCGCGGTATTTTGGTATCAGGAAGCCAGCAAAGACGGATAGATTTTGTGAACAGGCCTATGCCCTGACTTACTTTGCTGCTTTCGGTGCTTGGGGATGGGTCAGTACTACACGGCCTTGAGATAGTTTTCTCTCAATGCTTGTCTCAGCGCATCATGTCTCAACTTCCAACTTATTGGTTTCGCACAGAATACTTTTGGATCAGTGAGCGTTCCGTCCTGGTGTGTTTCTCTCACTTACCCCACTGTCCTCAAAGACTATCCACATTGGGACATGTTGCCCGAACTCAAGCACTATCAACTCATGCAAGCAGCCTATTGGTGCCAGCAACTCATCGTCCTAGTTCTTCGCCTCGAAAAACCGCGCAAAGATTACCATGAGCTCGTCGCGCATCACCTTGTTACTCTCTGGCTCATTGGGTATGCCAAGCATTTCACCACCTTACTTAACCCGTTCATCGTCCTCTGACAGCTGGAGCTATCTTATCAACTTGACGTTGATTGGGAACGCTGTCTTCGTCAGCATGGATATTCCTGACGTATTTCTGGCATTTTCCAAGATTTTGAATTACATTAAATGGGATCGGGCCAAGATCTATGCCTTTGGTTTCTTTGTGGGCGTTTGGACGTAGGTACCTACCCAAACTCTTTGTTAAATATATGTCAAAAACGCTCTCAGGTATTTCCGTCATTATTTGAATCTGGTCATCCTCTGGTCCGTCTGGACTGAGTATGATCTCATTCCGTGCGTCCACCTTCACTCAGTCATACTTCATCTGATATTTTGCAAAACATTAGCGAAGCTTCTAGGCGTTGGGTCTGGTCTGAGGGCACCTACCTTGTCTGGTGGATGAAATACCAAGTTTTCGCTCCCCTTCTTCTCCTCCAATTTCTCAACCTCTTCTGGTTCGCCCTTATGCTCCGAATCTTGTATAGGTAAAGGTGATCCTATGTCACTGCTAATTACCTGACGTTTTCTGTAGGGCTGTCACAACGAGTGTTGCCACAGACGAACGTTCCGACGATGAGGATGAGGGTGATGACGATGAAGATGGGAGTCCAACCATCAATGGTGAACAGCCTCAAGAATCCAAGAAGCGCAAATGATTTTCGCTTTGGAAGTCTGCAAAATTTGTTCTCACTTACCATTGAGGGTAATCGAGAACTTGTATACCAACTAACTTAGTACATCATAGTATGTTAATAATCTCAACGATTTTTTCTTTCTCAATTTCGGTCCCTTTTGTTCATCGCGCAAAGGCGGTGTTGTGGACATTCGGGCCAATATGGTCATCCTCATCATAATCACTATTCTCTTCCCAAGGCTTGAACTCCACTTGAACTGAACCAGGAGCCATACGATTGGGCCACCTCCGCTGACGTTGTTCATCCAGAGCTTCACCTTGGGCCATTTGTAGCATCGCTTCGAGAGTATACTTCCGTTACGATACCTTAGGTGAAAATCAAGTGCAATAAACTAGGGTCACTCACGTATGCATCGTTTCCTGCATTATGCAAGAATGTAGTATTTACGCCCAATATCCTACAAATCTTTTCCAGACCCCTCCTTTGGCCATCTTTTGATCCAGACAAAGCCATAAACAAATCAGATGTATCAACGACGAATAACCCAGATTTTGGTACGCCACTGTCAGGTAGGAGGTAAGATAGATTTTCGAGGGGTGCTTCGATGGAACTCGATTTCATGTATTTGATATCTTGGTTATTGTCGTGGAAGACCAGGTATAATGGACTGTTGGTTTGAAGTGATGTGAGGAGATAGTGAAGGCGAGATTTGAATTCTGATTTGGCAATTTTTTCAGATTCACCGAAGTTATAATGCTAGACAAGAGTATTTCCCTTGTTCTCAGCATGACGTTCTTCTGAAAGAAAGAGAAATCGGGGGTGTGTGCCAACTCACATATCGAAAATCAGGAACAAAAGTCCCGTTTCTATACTTTTCTCCTTCTTTGATGATCCAATGTCCGCACTCTTTTTTCTCGTTTCCTTGTTCGTCCCATTTGAGTATACTATATCCCATTTCCGTGATCACGGTATGGTCACGTTCCCAAGCTTCGAAATCTATTGCAAGCCATGTTCCACACTTTGCTGAGATGAGGTCTTGAACACGTTGGAATATATGACAACACAAGAGGAAAGCTGGATTAGCGCCTTTCAAGCGTTTGTTATGTTTGTCCAAGTTCTAAAAAGGCGCGTAGAGTATGAAAGCAATCTGGTAATGGCATAGGCAAACTGACCTTGACGGCACCGCGGAGAGCACCTCCATCGGAATATGCATGAGTCGTGACATGCTTCAATTCAGAAGACAAAATCAAACAATCCGAATACGGGATCGGAAGCAGTGTTTCGGTCAACTTCATCGCGTGGAGCCAGTATCGTACATATTCCACTTGGGCAGAAGAGAATAAAAGGCGAGTTTCTCCAGACTCGAATGTACCTGGAACATTCACATTACCGAACATCGATACTTGTGTGGCGTTCTATGATTACCATGGTAAAGTTGGATTCCTTTGACACCTTCGATATGCAATGGATGTTCTGGGTGTGTTATCGCATCGTGCGCTATACACGTCCGTTCAGACCTGCATTTCATCATCGGAAGGGGAACAAACCGAGTATGGCTTTCAGTGTGGCCCCATCTTCATCGTTGGGTATAACTTTAAACCTTTTTACATTTTTAATCTTCTCAGAGGATCGGAGCGATGAACTAGACAAATCTGCGGACGCACCACTCAAACCAAATATCAGTGTATCTATAATAACCAGTGACGACATCATGATCACCAGCCATGCGTTCAATGTAGCAGCGAGAGAAATTAGACAAGCCTCAGTGATTGGTGGCACGGTACGATATTTCTGCCACAGCAACAGCAGGGAAAAGAGCAAAGAACAATCTGTAATCTTTACTTTTGATTCTACTCTCAGGGTAATGATTGGTTAATTCAGACCCTAATCCTTCACCTTCCTTTTTCGGTCAGCGCGGTTGCAAGTTCAACTTGTCGCACGGATAACAAGAAAACCTCTTCCCTCACCTCCTCCTTCATTGAGCCCTGTTTTGCTTTTATTGTTCTAATGGCACAAATAACACAGAGTCACGCAGGTCCTTCAAGGAAGCGGAAAGCAGCTTTGGAAGAAGACTCAGAACCTCCAACCCCTTCACCACCAAGGAAAAAGAAAACAGTCACAGTGGGGCGCACAACAGCGCGTAAAAGCACCGGTGGTGTTCCCCCTACGATTCGACCTCCACAGGCACAAGGTGTGTACCCTTTTGGACATAATTAGCGGTGAAGAGGATCGCTGAGATGCTTTTGAAATGACCACCAGTAAAGAAACATAGATTCAAACCAGGTGTAGTTGCGTTACGGGAAATCAAGAAGTATCAAAAAAGCACGGATTTGTTATTGAGAAAGTTGCCGTTTTCGCGTTTGGTGCGTGGTTGGCCTGGTTGGTTCTGGTCGGAGTAATTGATGCAATATTGGTTGAAATGGCATTAGGTGAGGGAAATTGCAGAGGATATGACCACAGATCTCAATGGTCATGGAGACGCGGGTATTCGATGGCAGAGTTCTGCCTTATTAGCTCTCCAAGAGGCTGCAGAAGCTTACTTGGTTCACTTATTTGAAGACGCGTGAGTCTTGTAGCTCTCAGTCCTGAAACACGTTTATTGAAGACTGGGGATACAGAAATCTGTGTGCAATACATGCTAAACGCGTAACCATCATGCCGAGAGACATTCACCTTGCCCGTCGGATTCGTGGTCCTTGGGGCGGCCTAGGATGAATATACTTCACTCCACTCTCGTCCCTTTGTTGCGTATAGGTTACAATTGCAAATCTTATTCGAACTTGCCTCAGTTTTTGTTCCTTCAATCTCTGTCCGAGCATGTATACCGGCCAATCCAGGTGTCACGCTGAGGCACAGGATGTATAATCAATGTATGCCCGAGTAAATCACTAGTCTAGAATAGTCAATACAGGACCTTGAAAGCGGATAGATTCAGATGAGCACTACGGTCAAATTAGATCAAGACCAATCCATCGGGTGCCCCAGACCCTGACGGGGTAGGCTCCCTTCGATTTCCACGTTGTCCTCATCCCGCTAGGCTCATTGCGATATATCCGAATACCACTCACATTAGGCCTAATTTTTCGAAAGAGAGTTCGGTGCTTCGGACACCTTTTTCGCAAGTACTTCTTGTACTACTTGACGCTGCCTCCGCCGACTGTCAATCCAGTCAAAGACAATTGTCTGCACGAAGCCACACCCTGCTGACGCAACCCAATACAATTGTACACCCTACACGAAACTCAAACCTGGACCGATCAAGAGTGGATATTGAAGCTCACCCCAGGCACAAGCATAGCGAGTCCAATCCTCGCAATGGACAAGCCTCTCATGATACTCTTTAGAGGCGACTTTATGTAGGGTTTTCCTTGTCTCTCGGCTTTGGTGGCCTTCCACTCATGAAACTTCTTCTCCCTCTCTCTCTCTGCCAGAGTTAACCACCAATTCCGGGTATCCACGTTTGCCATACTTATGATGCCGAGAACGATGGGCATTGTCA
>Ga0153953_1000017_pt1 | contig 37036 bp, 37 predicted proteins | sample TSNJ037MetaG_FD_104718 | JGI IMG/M metagenome (GOLD analysis project Ga0153953, IMG submission 104718) | Attine ant fungus gardens microbial communities from New Jersey, USA - TSNJ037 MetaG | ecosystem: Host-associated > Fungi > Mycelium > Unclassified | place: USA: New Jersey, Wharton State...
CGTCGGATAGGCTCTTAGAAAATACTGGTGGGGGATAGATGTATGCGCTGTCCAAAGTTCTTACCAACGGTAAAGGGAAAAATGCTAACGGTCTTGCTCATGGTGAACAAGCCCCTACAAGCCCCATAGAGACGTTTCAAGTCGCATAGGGAAATACCCTCGCCTAACATAGAAAAAACGCCCTAACACACGTTAAGACGCTCACAAAGGCAAAAACAGACAAGACAAAGGCGGCTGAAACGAAACCAACCGCCCTGTCCCTGTACTCGGTGTACTACCCCTTGATAAAATAAGGTGCGTAAAGAGTTAATTCATGCACAAGGATTATAGAAACAATCATCAGAAGCAATCCGCCAACAACAGCAACGACAGTTCCGACAACCATGCCTTTAATCGTCTCATTGCCCCGCGACTTAACCAAAGTAACAACACCCGAAAACATGACAACGAACGGAACAACAACACCTAAAATAACGAACAATACAGCACCCATATTCTACCTCACTTCCTCACTGCTAAAAAGTCCCTATAACGAACCACGCGACACCCACAAGTGCGGATATTAAGCCGACAAGAGACAGGGGTTTACTGTCATTTTTCTTGCTTATAAGCAAGCAGACAACACCGACAACAATAAGGATTGCGGGAATGCCGAATTTTAACATAATGTCCATATCACTACTCCTTTCCTCATTTTGAATTAAGAATGTCCTTAACTCTCTTTGACGGCTTAAGTGACAAAGAGATGGACGCGGGAATATCCATAGGTTCATTTTTTTGGGGGTTACGCCCAACACGCGCCTTACGCGCTGAAGCTGTGTAAGTGCCAAAACCTTTCAGCGGCACACTGTCTCCGTCCTTTACCGTTTCAACAACAGTATCATGGTAAGCGTCAATAGCGGCAATAACGTCCTTTTTAGTAAGCCCCGTTTTATCTGCGATTTTAGTAACAAACTCACTTTTGAGCATATCAAAAACCCCTTTCTTATCACGGTGATAACGGTTAAATGGCTTCGTCCTGCGGAACGTCGCCTACATTGCTTTCTGTGTCATAGTAGGTATCAAAAGGAATTTTAGACTTCAAGCCGCTCCATTCTTCATCAGAAATACGCTCGGTCTTAGAAATAAGACCGTCAAGGGTATCAATAACGTCCTGTTCGGTACTGATACTACGGGCGAATTTAAGGTTTGAAAGAAAACCCGTCCTTGTAAAGTCAGCAATAGGCGCACCCTCGCAAGCTTTGTTTACAATAATCCTTTCGTCATTATCAAAAACATCAACATCAATCATCTGCATCATACTGTATCTCCTTTTCATATAAAATCATAGGGATTGAAGTTATTGCGGGACTGCGCGGGAAAGTTTTTTCTCCCCCTTTTCTCTGCAATGCCCCGCAAGCCGTAAGCCTGTTAAGGCTTTGAATTGTAGTTCTCAAAGGGATTTCTAAGGCTTTAGAAAGCCCCTCAACGGAAAGGGTGACAGTAAGCCCACACTCACTTTGCCCCCCTGTCTTACTTGCATAGTCCAGTAAACGGAGAAAAAAGAGTTTGTGCGCGTAAGTAAGTGCCACGCCCTTACCGTTTGCCAATTTCATCAAACGGGAAAGAATTTCAATGTCTGTGGCTCTTACGGTTTCCAATTTATCACCTACCCCCGCCAGTAGGTGTATTCTCGTCACCGTTAAGGCTTCGGTAAGCGTCACCAACACTCTTAATATTGCCCTCAATGCTTTCCACGGACGGAAGTTCGTCGTCCTCGCCGCCATCAATGCTATCAGACAGGGTAAAATCGGAAATAACGGCAAATACATTTGTGTATTTCTGCCCGTGTTTACCCGTACTTTCCTCTTTTTCAAGCCAACCGTTCACAATATCAATATACTGCCCGTTACTCAATGCTTTTGCGGGTTCAAAAGCATTGCCAACAAAACGCCCCTCCCAACGCGAATAAGCACGTTCGGGAACTGGATTACCATGTTCATCATTGATAATTTCGCCTGTTTCTTTATTTACTTTCATGTTACCCGTTTTCCTTGAAGTGCGTAAATCAGCGAAAAGAACTTTTTCAGAAAAAGCAAAGCGCATAGTAACATTGCTTACAAAAACGTATCTGCTGTTCTTGTCTCCTATATTCAAACTCATAGCATTTACCCCTTTCCAAAATGATAGTTACATTATAGCATAATGTGTAGTGCTTGTCAAGTGTTATGTGCCTTTGCAAGCAAGAAAAAAAGGGACGGGTTTTAATTCCCGCCCCATGTCTCACAACATATTCCCCGTTTTTATGGTAGGCTTACAATACTTTTCAAGAATTTCTTCTTCTCTTTTTCTTCGTAAGAGTTCGCCTGTCATGGGAATTTTGCGTGGGACAAAAGTAGCAACCGCGTAATCTTCAATATTTCCTTGTGGCTCACTCTGCGCCAGTAGCGTAGGCACGGGCGCGGATTTATTGTGAAAAATATTCAGCTTCATAGTGTGCGCCCCTCCTTACGTCCTGTCGTAATTATTTTTGCCTTGTGCTTTTTCTGCGGCTTTTTCCTTTTGTTCTTGCGCCGACTTGTCTTTAGCGTCCTTAATCTGTTCGTCCCAAACCTCGCGTGTCGCATTGCCATCTTTTGCAACGGTTTTATCGGGTGTATCATCAGTCTGTGGCGTTAAGGAAAGGTCTTGAACAACAATCTTGCGTTTATCGGCTCTTTCAGATAAGGCTTCGGTAAAATTTGCAAGCACCTCTTTTCGCTCTGCCCCACGTTGGCATATTTCCTCTAAATGGTCTTTAAGATTTGCCTTATCGCCCCCGCCAATGTCAACACGAGTATTAAGAGAAACCATATTACCGTCCTTGCTTGGGGTGAATACGCTCACATCACACTTGGTATAAGGGAAATATTCTCCCCTCTTTTCCGCTTCCTCACGAAAGCCTTTCGCCTGTGCTTCGCAACCTGTCACTGTCACGTTTGCAATCTTAGGACTACAAAGTGTCCCGTTTTCAAAAAAAGGTTTATCTGTCCACTGTTCGCAAAAACTGATTTCAACGAATGTTCCGTTTTTGGACGCGACTTTAGTTAATAGGGCGGCTCTTTCTGTTACCTTGTTTACAAACTCTTGCGGATTGTCCCGCAAAAGTTTAACAAACTCGCGGGAAACAAACTTACTCGTAGATATATACTGTAACTGCGGTTCAGATAACTTTGAAAGGGCTGGAAAATTCTCTTTCATGGCTTCGAGTGTTTTACGCGGATTATTCTCAAAATCAACTTTCAAGCCGCCCCTCGCCTGTTCTGCAATAACAACGAACCTTTCAGAAAGCACCTCAAGGGCGTTTGCGCTGTTGTTAACGCGGTTCATTGTGCTGTCAAGGATATTCACCGCTTCGTCTTGTTCTTCTCTCGTTACGGCGGTATTAAGGCTTTCTACAGCGTCAAGCATGGTGTCAATATCTGCCTTTTGACTGTCAAGGTTCTGTTTCTGATATTTCAGCACGTCCATAAGGTCGGTGTTTCCCGCACTCTGCTTAACAAGGCTTGGTAATTCGTTAATAGCCGCCTGTATCTTGCTTCCCTGTTCAACGGCAAAATCCATATAATTAGTAGAAAGAGTTTCAAGGGTTTCTTTTGACAATAGTTCCTTTGGCTTTTCAGTAAGGTCAAGGTTAAGCCCCCGTATATCCAGTTCTGCCTTAATATCTTTTGTCAAAGCCTGTGTTTCTTTATAAATTAAGTCAAGGGACTTCTGAAAGTCTTGTAACTCAAAGCCACGGGAATAAACGGCAAGATACTTAAAGCTACTCGTATCAGTTTCAATACCGAAAGTGCTTGCCGTTGAAAAAGCAACGGCTTCTGCCTGCACTTCTCGCATATCTCGCGGTATCTTATCCTCACCCATAGACTTTGCAAGTGCTTCAATGTTCTTGTGCAAGTCCGCGTGTCCCATTTCGTGAAATAAAACGGCACATTTTTCAGTGATTTCAAGGTTTTCATCAATAACAATAAAGCCATTAGGCGTATTTTCGGTAAACTCACGTTTGTAATATCCCTTTGCGTTGCCCTCAATCTCCGCTACACTTACAGGCACACCCTTTTTCTCGCTTACCGAAACACAAGCGTCAAAAAGGGCTTGCATTTTAACAGGGTCTTTTGCCGCAATACTTGTATCAAAGTCGGTTTGAAAACGCGCTTGTCTTTCTGGCGTGTTAATAATTTTAGTCTCACCGCGTCTGTTCTTAGTCGGATTACCTTTATCGTCGAGTGCAATTTCATCTTTTGTAAACCCTTGCTTAACCCAAAGAAATTCGGGGATAATAACGTCTTTTGCGTCAAACACTGTACCAACAGTAAAGCCCGTAGGTACTTTACCGATAATAGCGCGGTCAATAAATCGTTTAGCTTCGTCGTCAGAACCGAAAATTTGTTGTTCAACGCCGTTAGACTTAAATCCTATTAGGTGATTAGCCCTGTTCATTGTAAATTCAAGGTTGCTCGAACCTAAACGGTAGGTCGCTTCTGTAAGAGACGGGTCTTTAGACAATTGGTCGTAAAGATTATTCTTGATACTGCGGAACAACCCGCCCTTAAACTTCTCGCTTGCCATAAGGGGAATAAGTATTTTTGCCCCCTGTGCCCCCTGCCCTACATTTCTTCCAAATTCTTTCCACTTCTCATAGCCCATGACGTAACTTGCTTCGGGTTTTTGCAACCATACAAGCATAGCATTTCGGAAGCTGTAATTGTTATAGTACAGCTTGCCGCCCGTAGATAGCCAATTTTTGAATTGTTCACTGTCAATAACGCTCCTTACTCCGTTTTCAAGCGTTTGTTTTAATTGGTCTTTAGGCGGCAAACTGCTGTCAATCTCGACGGGCGCGGCGGCGGCGGCAACTGACCTTTCCAACTCGACGCTATTCGTAACCTCGGCTTGCGGTACATGGATTTGTCTTACGGGACGTTCGCCCTCTCGCAATTCGCCACGCATATACTGACCTATCGCTAATTCTTCAACATATTCCGACAAATGGCGATAATATTCCATATCGTAATCCAATTGCTGAACAAAGTCTTGCGTATAAGTTTCGTCATATCCAGTTTCCATTACTTCTTGCAACACGCTTTCAATATTAAGACGTTCACTGTCAAGCAAGCTGATAATGTTACTTGCTTCATCATGCCCCATGTTGGCAATTTGTGTGTTTGACATTCCCTCAATAAGCGTAACGGCTTCCCTGTAATCCCTCGGCGGCTCGTCGTTCATGTGAGGAAAGGCGCGTCTGCCGTCTGCTCCGTATTCTTCTTCGTGCCTGTCAATAGCTATAGCTGAAATATTGTCCACATGATTACTTTCAACATCATCATGCGACGGCATTTCGCTATATTCATAAGCATAAACACCACCAAATTCCCTGTCTGTATCACTTACCTGTGCGTGGTAGAAAGTGTTATCTTCGGTACTTTGTCCCAAAATAAATGTTGCCGAACCGCTTACCCACTCGTCCACCTTAACGCAATTATGCCCGTCAATTGTCAATTCTTCCTGTTCTTCTTTGCTCCCCCAAACTACATCACCATTTTCGTTTTCAGCATAAAGCAAGATTTCATTGTCCCTTTTTCTTACCGCATTATCCAATACGTCATATGCGACTTCACCGTTTACAAATTTATTTAATTCATCTTGATTATCAAAGAAAATTCTGTCAGTTTCAGATACAAAACCATTAAAACTTATAGGTTCTTGATATTTAATATGTAACGTAATATTTTCGTTATCACCATGAGTAAGTTCCTGTATCGGCTCATGCGACGTTCTTTCTTGTTCCACATAAGCCTTACAAGCGTCAACAACGGTTTCTGTAGGGTGGTTGTTCAGATAATCAAACGCATATTGCCTTACCTCGTCTATTACCGTAAAAAGCGTAGAATTATCAATACCCGCTTCCCTTATAATTGTCGAAAGTCTCCCGTAACTCATGTTCGCTACTTCTTGTGCGCGGGTTTCACCCACAAGATTTACAGGTACGTCTTGTGGGGTGATTTCGTTATCACCGTGAGTAAGTTCCTGTATTGGCTCACGCGGCGTTCTATCCTGTTCCACCATGCTATATGCGCTTACCTCGCCAATAAAACGCTCAAAATCCACACGGCTCATTCCCTTAAATTCATCAAGGGGAATAGCGTTAGCCCCCGTTGAAAAAACGTCCTCGTTCCCGTCTTGCCACGTTTGAGACAGGGAAACAAGTACATTGTTGTCCCTCGGCTCAAAAGCGACGGTAAGGTTCGCGCTGTCGCTTATAGCCACGTCGTCAATCCCGCCGTAACCGTCCATAAAATCAAGTTTCATCTGCGCCACGGAATAAAGGCTTGTATCTTCTCTTTGGCGTTCTTCCATATAGCCTACGCGCTCGGCTTCGTCGGCTTTCCCCTCTTGCGTAAGGATTTCCCCTAATCGGTGTAATGCGTCGGGGTTCTCAATGTACCCGTTCCGTGCCTGTGTATAGAGTTCGTCGGCTGTACCGTCAAGGTCAAGGGCGGGTTCATAATAGCGGTTCGGTATTGGTGTGTAGTTCCGCTCAAAGTCAACCGCTTCCCTCAATTCTTCAACCGTATAACTACCGAACGCCGCGTTAATAGGTACATCTGCCCTTTGTGCTTCCCTTTCAACCAATTCTTGTACAATCGCGTTATACTCGTACTGTGCGTTGATTGCTAAAATGTCGGCAATACGCCGATTACGCTCGTCTGTCACAACCACAATAGGCTCATTATCGGGGTTCATTATCTGTTCTACGGCTGTAGATATTTCGGGGTCGTCAAAGGTCACGCCGTTAAGCCATTCGGCGGCTTCACTGAAACTTTCAAACGCCATATTTCCGCTATCACCGTTGAAACTACGGTGTGTGTCGTTGCTATCTGTTTCGTTGTAGGTATACCCTGCCGCCGCCATAGCTTCAATAACTTGTTCTTTCAAAGGTTCGCTAATCTGTTCCCTGTAATCGTCAAAGCCATTCCAAACATCATCAAGAATAAGGTTAATGTTTTCATCAATGATAAGTGCGGCGGCTTCGTCGCCGTGCTGTTCGCTTTCCAAAAGAAACAACCTTTTGCCGTCGATTGTATCATTGTCAACGACATACCATGTACCCGTATGCCCGCTTACGCTAATATTATCCCTACCACGATTGTATATTAGCGCGGACTGTTCCCCTCTCTCAATCTGTGCCGCTATTTCTAATGCTTGTACGTTTCTTTCAACGGACGGGAGAAGTGGCAACGCCGCTCTCGCAAGCGCAAGTTTAGCTTCAATATCGCCCGACAAATATTCTTCTGCACTCACATACGCATTATCTTGATTTTCTGCACTACCAACATTCAAAAAAGGTTCGGAAAATACAAATCTGTCAATCAAGTCTTTTTTCAAGTATTCTCTGCGGCGGTCAAGGATATTTTCTATTTCCTGTAATTCCTCTGTTGTATATTCAAACAGATTATCGTTCCACCGCCCCTGTGGTGCATTGTCCCTGTAATTTAATTCCTCGCTTATTTCGGCAAGCGTTACACCGTCAGCTATCAGCTTATTTGCGGCTTCTAACATATTTTCTGCGCTCCTTTCTCTTATTTCGACATTTTCTGTAATTGACTTATGCGGGTCAATATCCGCTTTCAATTCGTAACGCCTTTCATTCATAAGCCGCTCAATGCTTTCCCCTGCTTCCTCAAAAAAGGTTTCTCTTTCTTCTGCGTCGTAACGCTCGGTGACATATCCGCGAAAAACCGCCCTGCCTGTAGGCTCAAAACCGTTACGGCTCTCTGCTTCAAACGGCTCATAGCCCACATTACCCCATTCGTTAATACGACTTTGATAGTATTGCTCAACCGTCGTATCGACATAGATAGCAGAACTGTAATCAATCGCGCCCGTTTCCCTATTCCGAAACTCTACGTTATACCCCCGCAAATAGCCGTCAACATATCCGTAATCTTTTTCTCCGTTGTCGTTCCAACCTGTTTGAGTGTCAGAAATATGGATATAATCAAGCGTCGGAAAATCAACGGTAAGGGAAGAACTTCTTTCGGGGCTTGTGCGTTCAGCGTGAATTTCAGCATACCGCGCCGCAATAGACGCTTCGCTTATCCCTATACGGCGGTCTGAAACAGCTCTGTCCATTACAGACGGGTCATTTTCCTTGTAAAACGCTTTCGCATAGACAAGGTTTGCTTCACTAAGATTAGTCATGCGGTCATTTTCGGGAATATTGTTCGCAACTTCGTAATCATAGATTGCTTGCACTTGCCGCCTGTAAACAGCTACAGGCGGTCTTTCTTGCGAATAAACCGCAATTGCCGTCTGTACTGCCCTATCGCCAAAAGTGCCGTATTCAATTGTTCCGTAATCGCCGTTTGCTCTGTCCTGTAATTCCTGTATGGTATAGCTTTCATGCAACGTCTGTACATCATGGATAAAGTCATTCACCGCTTCCCAACCGTCATAGCCAAATTCGTCGCTTTCATTATCTTTTGCTCTGAACATTAAAAAGTCGTCGGAAAATCCGTCTACTTGTGCGGGTTCGTACCCCAAAGCGTCCATATCCATAATCGTACCGCGCCGCGCCGCCATTTCAAAGATGTGGGCATATTGGCTCGTTATCTGGAAATGTCTGTCAGTTACCGAATTATCGGTAAGTTGAACAACATTTTCCGCTTGATAGGCGGTAATGCGCTGTAATAAACTGGCTTCATGCTCAATTACTGCCCCGCATTGGATTTTCGCTATCATGGAACGGCTTAAAAAATCGTCGGGTAGCTTCTCATAGCCCGCACTATCAACAAAATAGGCGTGTTGCTCGTTGGTGTCATTTGAAAAGACAACAATATCACTAACGCTCATGCTGTGTCCGTAGTAGTCTCTCGGTCTTAGCGTGTTTGCGTTAAATTCAGTAAACAACTTTTCAGCTTCGGCTTCCCGCGCAACCTCTGTTATCGTAGGCTCTGCAACGGTGCAAATATAGACAACCTCGTAATTATCGCAATTCGGCGTTTCCTGTAAGTGTTGTTCAAGGCTTGCCATACTCTCAAAGCGTCTATAATGATTTTCTTCCCCCTCGCGTAACTGCAAAACAGCGATTTTAGGGAATTGTCCCAACGCGTTAGCGTCAAGATATACGTTCCTGTATCTGCCGTAAATATCGGCGTGTTCTTCTTGTGGGATAGACGCAAGGGCGGCTTCCAACATACGGCTACCGCTCGTTGCGGTTAGCGCGTCGGTGCTTGGATTTAGGATATAATCAAGCCGCGCTATTTCTCCGATTGGCAATGTTTGTAAATTATCTGGCATTTCTTTTATCTCCTTTACTTCGTTATCACCGTGATTAAGTTCGGCGTGATTTGCCGTGCTGTAATCACGCAATTCAGTTTCAATAATGCTCCGTATATGCTTTCTATCATGAGAAGTCTGAATATCATCAAATATGCGTTTATCTCCCATCATAACGGCGCATATGTCGTCTGATAGTAAAAGCGCGGGCTTGTTATAGCTTATACGGTCATATTCCCATGTACCCCGCGTATGATTTATTCCATTTAAAAGTTTAATTCCCCGTGCGGGTAGCCAATTATTGAGATTTTCCGTGTAATCATCAAGAAGATAATCATTATCTCGTATGCCATCTGGAATAAAGTCTCTTTTATTATTTCCGCAAGGGACGAAAACACGGTGATTGTTGTCGATTTTAGGCAAGTTCCTGTCAATCCATATGTTCTTTTCCGCAAGGGCATAATTACTGTCGGTAAGATATGCAGAAAGAATATACACCTCAATATCGGGACGGTTATCTATAATGTGATTTATCCCGCCTACAACGTTCTCATGGGGCTTTATTTTTTCAAAATACCCTTTTTCATAAAGGGTTTCCATTTCATCAACAGGTGTAAATACGCCTAACGTACCGTCCATATCAACAAATAACCGTTGAAGTTCGTTATTCTCTCTCTCCATAACTTTTACTCCATACTATCTCACCCGTTCGTCTCCGCTTCGCACGGGGGGCGACGGTGACGGCTGTTCTTGCCCTGTCGCCGTTTTTGCTTTTTCTCTGGCAATCTCGGCATTATAATTTTCCATACTTTGATAACGCCGCCCTCTTTCCAAAGGGTTTTCAAAATCGTTTACAACGTCCATTGTCTGTGTTCTTTGCAACTTTGCAAAATCTTGTTCTGCCTTTTTTACACGCTCTCTTAATGCGTCTGCTTGCGTTGCGGACACAAGTTCAAGCCGCTCCGAAAAATTTAAGTTGCTTTGCGTCTCGGACGCGTCTTTCTGAAATGCGGGTTTTGTCTCTGAGGTCTTGTCCCTTTCTTCAAGGTCGCGTACACTCCGTTCCAGTTCAGCCGTTGCCGCCGCCTTGTAGTTCCTTTCAAATAAAGCCATAATGCTATTCTCCTTTCGTAATAACCGTAATAAAATTCACAATTCTTAACTATCAATGTATCGTATTACCAATACAATACATATTGATTTAATTATACATTGATATAGCCCATAAAGCAACAATAATTTATATACATAAAAAAGGACGGCGTGACAAGTCAATACCCAATATATCAAATTGTACACAGGATGTAACGTGTGTCAAAAAAAAACAAAACGTCCTCACGGTGAGGACGTTTCTTTCTTGTCTGGTATATACTCGACTATATCGGGAATTGTACAGTCAAGAATAACGCACAAATCAATAATTTTTCTAAGGCTCAAATATTCATTATTTCTTATTCTGGTAATTACGCTTGAACTAATATTATGCTTTTCTATTAGTGCATAAGTGCTTATGTTCTTTTTATTCAATGTTTCCCAAAAAGGCGAATAGCTTATCATAATTTTCTATTTCTTTTTTGATGTTTTCACTGGCTCACATTTGATATTACAATAGCGTTTTTTGTCGTTAATCCGCTCGTAAAACGTAAATTCACCCCTGTATTTGTTGCCGCCGTTTTTATAAGCACAATCCAAAACGATAAACTTCTTAGAAATGAATTTTTTTGCTTCTGCGTCTGTAAGATTACGCTCAATGCGCGTCTTAAATATCATATCGTTCGTTCGCAATTCCCAACTGCAATTATCCGAACAATAATAGCGCGTATCAGTTATTTTTCCCTTATCGCTCTTGTTTTGATAGCGATATACAGGCTTGCCGCACCACGGGCAAACTCCGAAAACCTCTTTTTCTTTTGCAAAGGACGCTTGTACAGTCATTGATTTAATCTGATTGGTTTTCGCTATAATATAGGTTTCAAACTCCCCCATGACGTTATTTTCCGTTTCCCTGCCCTCCACGATTTCAGCAATTTTAGTTTCCCAATCTGCCGTTATTTTCGGGCTATAAAGGTCGGGCGGCAAAATTTGAATAATAGTCAATCCTTTTTTTGTTGGCTTAATGTAAGGCGTTTTTCCTTTCAGTTCTGTTTCAACAACTTCCGTATCGTAAAGTTTCTTGATAATTTCTGCACGAGTGGCTTGTGTTCCTATGCCCTTGCCTTTAAGGATAGCACCATTTTCTATCTGCTGTCCCGCATTTTCCATTACAGTAAGCAAGGTAGCTTCGGTATGTAGTTTAGGCGGGCTTGTTTTGCCCGCAACGGTTTTACAATCTCTGACAACAACAGATTGCCCTTTCTGAATATTGGGAAAAAGCTGTTCGGGGTTATCGCCCTCGGCATTCTCATCATTTTCTCCTTTACCGTTTAACGCCTGTTGTACCTCTTTCCACCCAAAGGAAACAGGTTTTTTGCCGCTTGCTGTAAAATTCATGCCATTTGAGAATGTTACGGTTATGTTAGTCTGCTCGTATTTGAAAGCAGTAGAGAACGACACAAGCACACGGGTAAGAACAAGGTCAAGAATATTGTTCATTGTGTCAACGGTTACGCCCTTTTTCTTTTCCTCGTCTGTAGGCTTCATGCTTGCAATGTTAAAACCATCTATAATTTCAGTAGGTATAAGCGCGTGATGGTCTGTCACCTTACTGTCGTCTACAATTTTTTTGTCGATATTTAGTCCTGTCGCCGTAAGGTCTGCGGCTACTGTTTTGAATTTATTAAGCGTTCCTATCATCTTCACGCGCTCTGCCATATACGGTACTAAATCGTGAGTAATATAGCGGCTGTCTGTACGCGGATAACTCAATACTTTTTGCGTCTCATACAAGGCTTGTGCAGTAGCAAGCGTTACTGCCGCCGTATAGCCGTATTTTCTGTTCGCGTCTCTCTGCAACTCCGTAATGTCGTAAAGCTGTGGGCGGTCTGTGGCTTTCTTTGACTTCAAGAGGTCTGTAACTACCCCTTTGCCACTCGTCTTTATTTCCGCGCTCTTTACGTCAATAGCCCCTTTGTTCAACACTCTCCCGTCACTCGTCTTAATATCGAGTGGAAAAACGCCCTCTGTGTCCTTGTTCCAAAAGACGTTAAATCCATTACCCTCCGCTATGGAAGCTTCCATAGTGTAGAAATTTATTACCTTGAAATTTATAACTTCAAGATAACGCTTTACGACAAAGCCCAATGTAGGGGATTGTACACGTCCTACGTTTATACCCGCGTGGTATTTGATACTCAAAGCACGGGACAGGCTCATGCCTAAAATCCAATCCTCTTTTTTCTTGCAAAACTCACCGCGAATTAAGGGAAGAAAGTCTTTTGCTTCCCGCAAGTGGCTCATAGCTTCTTTAATAGCTTCGTCCGTCATGGACGTAGCGCAAAAGCGTTTTACAGGCTTCTTGTTACCCGCCTTTTCTCTTATAAGCCACTGTAAAATATGCCCCTCTGCCCCCATATCGCCGCAATCTATAATACTTTCCACGTCGGGACGGTGCATAAGTTCTTTTACAATCTCAAACTGGTCTTTTGTCGGTTCTAAAACAATTAACTTAAATTCCTGCGGCAAAAGTGGCAACTCTGCATATGCCTTGTTTTTTGCTTCTTCGTTGCTATACATGTCCGCTTGTTTTACAAAGCCGTAGGCTTCGGGTTCTGCAAGCCCTACAAGGTGTCCTACCGCCCATGTAACAATATATCCACCGCCTATATAATAACCGTTCTCCCTTTTGTTTGCTCCCACAACACGGGCAATATCTTTCGCCACGCTTGGCTTTTCTGCCGTACAAAGTTTATATTCCATTATTTGTCCCCCTATAAGCATATTTTCCCAATTGCCCCTCTTTCAATTTTTGGTGGCTATTTTAATTTCGTGGTGGACGGCACATTAAAAACTGTATCTAATTCCAATCGCGCCATCCATTCCGCTTCATATTCCGCATACCCTTTTTTTCGCTCTGTTATGTACTTCTTCATTTCGGCAAGAACGCGCCCTCTGTTTCTTTTAGATATATATTTAGAAAGATTAAGAAATGCTGTTTTTTCTTCTGTTGCTCTTGCTTTTATATTTTGATATTCCTGTTCGTTCTGCTCCAAAATCTGCCTTAGTTCCTTTATCATTTCATTAGCCTTTGACGGGTCGGACACTCCCAATCTTTTGAGTTTCTCAATATTGTCACGGCGCGATTTTTCAAAAACATCAATATTGCCCTGTAACTCTTTTTTCTCTTTTCCCTTGAACATACCCAGCTTGTCACGCTCTGCCGTTAGTGCTTCTATTGTTTGCTTCTGGTCGGCTACGGTTCGAGAAAGATTTTTTATCTCGTATTCCTTTATGCTGTAAATTTGGTTCGGATGATTTTTTTCTTTTTCTATGGCTTGAATAGTCGCTCTTACAAAAGTGTTCCTGTGTTCTGCAAGTTGTCTTGCAATGCCGACAGTATCAAAACGCGAATCCACATAAGATTTTTGCCAATGTTTCCTTAACTCGTTATTGTCTCCAATACACAAAAATTCGCAAATAACATTAAATTCTCTATTGTTTATGTATCCACCATGTAACAACAAATTAGTTGTACCAACTTCCATTCCAACCATGCTGTCAAATTCTTGTTCGTATGTGCTATGCGAAACCGCCAAATGAACAGCTACTTCGTAAATACAGTATCTCATGTTTTTGTGCGGAAAATCCTTATCGGCTAACAACTCAAAAAAGTCCTTTTCAGAATAATCTTTTATTGTTTTACAAATCATGTTTAATTAACCTTTCGTAATCACCGTGATTAAGCTACCCTTGCATTATAGCATATTGTCAATAGGTTGTCAAGTGTTGGATTAGGACAGGACAAAGGAAAAAGCCCCCCGTTTCTTACACGGAGGGGCTTTTTTTCTCACTGCTTGTACTGTCCCAAACTTTATCAATCAGCTTTAATACGCAATCTTTGTCAAGTCCCAACAAGAGGGCTTCCCTTACGACACCGCCTATCTGTGTTTCAAGTTCATTTTCGTGCTTTTCATAAATTCTTTCCTTGACAAACGGTTTTACAAAGCACCCTAACTTAACTTTTTTAATAATAATTCCCTCGTCGTGAAGTGCATTGATAATCTTTTGTGCCGTTGTTTTTCCAATACCGTATTTATCCACAAGTTCAACGATTGTCGGTATTTTACCGCCTACCTCGTATTCCCCTGTTATTATTTTTGTTTCTATATCTCGCTTTACCGCAAGCCACAAATTTTCATTTGGCGAAAATGGAATGTTTTGCCTTTTTATCTTCATATTATTTACTCCTTAGAGATGGATATTTTAACATATAACACTATAATTATAACACTATAATATCCTTTTAACGACAAAAAGGCAAAACAAAATACTGGAAAATTCTTCTTTTACCGTATTTTTGTCTCTCTCATACATTATTCCCCACTTTTTGTGTCCTCATGAGGGGCTTCCTCTTGCTTGATTTCTGCGCCCTCAATTTTATCCTGTAACGTAAGCAAGTCCCCTGCGGAAACAGCCGCAAGAATATCTTCAATACTAATACCCTTACCATCAAGGGCATTAGAAAGAGTGTTAAACTTCTGGCTGTCTTTCATCAGCGTATATTTTTCAATATTTGCTTTGCAAGTCCTTACTTTTTTACCTATTTCGGCTTGCCTTTCTTCCAGTTTTTCAAGTTTTGCTTGTTCTGCGGCAATCATGCCGTCAAGGGTATTATTGTTTTCCATTGTGCAATCTCCTTTTTTTAATGAGAAAAACGGTAAAGGGGAAAAATTGTTTCATGTGCTACAGCGCACAAGGCTCATAGAAGCCCCTTTACGGCGTTTATCTGTTTAGGTGTAAATTTCCTTGATGGTATCTTTAAAGTCTCTCTAACGGGCATTAAAGTTCCCTACAAACACTAAGACACTTTATCATCATCAATTGTTTTGCGTTTACGGTAAATAATCACACCGATTGTTGCGCCAACAAGGATAAGAAGAATAACAAGGGTAACTACGTTGTCTTTGATTAGTTTTTTTGTGTCACTCCAAATACCCTTATCAGTATCAGTATCAGTGCTTTCAATTTCCTCTTTTATGAGGTCGTCAATTTCTTCCTGTGTCGGTTCGCCGTCGTTGCCGTTTGCATCGTCGGGGGATAGCACTTCAAGGTCATTATTTTCAATGGAAGACTTACCCGTAATAAAATTATATACTGCACCGTTAGACGTGAAATAGTAATAATCCCATTCCATAAGGGCGCGGTATGCGTCTGCCATTTCGGACGTAGCATAGGTGTTAAACCAATTGTACGGAATACCTACCGCGTTAGAGTTCCATTTAGCAACTGAACCGCAATAAGTATCATAGTCGCTTGAAGTAATAGCATTAATCGGTAAAATATAAGTTGAGTACCACAAAAATTGTTCAAAGTTTGTCATTTCAAGGTATTCGTCCTTGCTGTTCCCTGTTGCGTTTTCGTAATATGTGGAATTAAATACTGCTGTGTCACTAACTAACTTAAGGATTGAAGCGTACTTAATATCGGTTTCAATCGGGGCAACCGTCTCTAAAAAAGTTCGCCATAAAGCGTCTGCTTCCTCGTTTCCCGTTTCCTGTCCAAAATCACTTAACGCACTTCCCGCCGTATCGCTTGCCGTGCCGCCTTGTTGGTTTTCGTTGTCGCTTACTATAATCCAGTTAAAAGTATGCTCGGTACTATCGGCAGTAAAATTTGAAATAGCCGTGCCGTCTGCGTTCTGTACTATAAAAGTACCTTTGCTTGGGAAATTGAGGGCAATATTGTATTTGCCTTGTTTTACATTCCCCCCTACAGTTAGCCCGAAAAGATAATCAACGCTTGATACGGTATATTTGTACTCAACAGTCGTTTCAAGGTTCAAAAGGGTAATCCCGATTTCATCAACGCAAATCCCGTTAGTTTCGTCTACAACCGAAAAAGTAAGGCGGCAATCTCCTATTTCCTCATTACTTGGCGGGTGTACCTCTGTCGCAAAGGCTGTCATGCTCAAATTCAAAACGAAAAGCACGGAAAAGACAAAGGTAATAAATTTCTTGGTAAGGTTTCTCATTCTTAACTCCTTTCTTATTATCACGGTGATTAAAATTATTTACCAGTTCATTAATCCATAACCCATTATAACACTACTGTTAAGGGCGTATTTCTTTGTTCTGCATGTGTCGCCGCTATTGCCCTCGACGGTATAAACATATTGGTCGTCCCTGCCTATAACAAGTCCTGTATGGTTCGCTAATCCGTCACCCTCCCAATCAAAAAAGATAACGTCGCCCGCAACAAGGTCTGTATAGCCGCCGCTTGCATAACGTCCAACACTCTCAAAGTATGGTATGCCACCCCAATGACAAGAGGCGTATCTAACTTCTGAATGTCCTACTTGGTTCATGCACCACGAGACAAAACACGCGCACCATTCAACGCGGGAAGAAAAGCCGTACCAACTCCAATAAGGTTGTCCCCCAACTTGCCCTACTTGCGTTAAGGCAGTGTCAATAATGACTTGGTTTCCAACTCTTGAACCGTCAACCCACGTTACGCCCGATAAATCTTGCATTGTCAAGCCGCCGCCGTACAATTCTGCTACTTGCCCGATATATTCAAGGCATATTTCGTAAGAGTCTTTTAGGTTTGACAACTCCCTGTCTTGGTCTGGTGTTCTGCTCGTATTATTTGCTAATACATCAATGGGTTCTTCAAAGTATTCAAAAAGAAGTTGATATAAGCCGTCCATGTTAAGCGTGATAGTTAGAACGTCATGTGAGCCGCAATAGTTATAGCCGTTACAAGCGTGTGAACAGCCCGGACTGCAATAAGAAGTATGCCCCAAACAATATTCATCACAATAAGACGTATGACCGTTACAATAGTAATAACAACACGACGTACAAGTATAACTTCCGTGTGTCCCCGATTGTGGATTAGGGCAATCAACCAATTCGTGAATACTTCCGCAACTGTGCGTTACAGGTGTTCCGCTTCCGTCTATTGCTGACTGTCCGCACCATTCAACCGTTGGCACTTCACCTATACGAAACAGCTTATCAAATATTTCAGTAAGTACCTGTCTTGCTTCTGCTTTCGTTGGTGCAAGTTCATAATCCTTTAAAATAACCGCATTAAAAATCGGCTGTATGATATTCGTCAAATCATCTAAGGTGTAAAACGCGCCATTAATGCCCGCAATAGTAGGTTCAATGATGTTATCCTGTGTATTTGTCTTGAAACGTACATAGTCATAAAGACCCGCGTTAGCTTCAAGCTGTCCCTGTATATAATCGTACAGGTCATTGATGTATGCTGTTCGCTTCGGTGGTATGCCGTCTGTCGGGTCTAATATAAATTCTCTTATGTCCGTGGAGGTATATGTGCCGTCGCCATTGTCTGTATCAAACAAGCCGCTAAAAATGCCGCCGACAGCAACGGTAGGCGCGGCAAAAACACTCATAATAACTGACGCGATAACCGCAATAAGCAATATTGGTAAAATCACTTTCTGCCCTGCGGCTTTAATAAGATTTACAATAGCGGAAATAACCGATTTACCCGCATTTACAAGTGCCGTTGCCGCCTTATTCCGCGCCCGTTCCCATGCCGCCCGTAAACCTTTATGTTTTATAAATTTGATAGCTTTATAAGTACCTTTTGCCACCCCTATACCGCCCTTAACAGACGTTTTGATAACGCGCCCCGTTACTTTTGTTGCCACAACGCCTGTTCTAATACCGTAATTGGCAAGCATGATAGAGCCGCCTACTCCCTGTAACATCATATCGTTTGAGGAAGTCAACACACCTGCGACACCCATTGACAAGCCGCCTACACCTTTCGCGGCGTTAGGCAAGCCACGTTTTAACGTCCATATTCCACCCTTTACTACTCCTCTTGCTACTCCTTTCCCTGCGATTTTCAAACCCTTTAGTCCTGTTGTTATAGCAAACGAACCTACTTTTTGTAGGGCTTGATGTGCAACCACGCTACTCATTACCGTGCCGTTTACCATGCCCCGAACAAGATTATAAGAACGCTTAACGGCATTTGTAGCTGATACAAAACCTGTTTGTATTCCTTTTGCGGTACTAACAACGGTATTTTTAACATTTGATATACTGGTCTGTATTTGCCTTACGCCGCTTATAATGTTCTGACTTGTTGCGGTATGTAAAAGCCCCGTTGCCTTCACTTGGTGCAAAAGCACTTTTTTTGTAAACTGTGCATTAAAAGGGATAAAGCCGCTACTCATAATTCCTGCGGTTCTTGCAAGTGTAACGGTAGCTCTCCCCGCCGTCGTGGTAACGTCCCATACTCCCTTGCCAACGGAAGTAACACCATTCGCAAATTTACCTACTTGTGTAGGCAATCCCTTTACTGCGTTTATTACCATAGGACTTGCTGTCTGTGCTAATTTAAAGCCTGTATAAGCCGCCACACCTGTAGAAACTGCGCCGCCCGCAACTTGATTACCCATATCATCACTGCTTGCGAAAGCACTCTGCGCTTTACCTATTATTAAATTACCACTTATGGAAAGTGCATTTTTCGCGTTTTGAGAAAGGGATATGCCGCCGCCACTATAACGCCCCATAGCTTCATAAAAACTTGCCTTTACTTCAAGTCCTGTGTTTCTTATAATGTGTGACGGTGCATAGCTTTCACTCAACATTCCTTGTATCGCTCTTGCTTCTGCCGCCTTGTCAATCATACTGTTTGTTTTAATATTTGATGTGTCAATATTACTTTTCATGCTGTTATGCCGCCCTGCGGCAAGTGTAGTAAAATATGCCGCGCCTAATGTAGTGCCTTTAGTCGGCGCAATACTTTGTACAACACTTGGTCTGCTAACGCTTTCGGTGCGTTCTTCGCTTCCTGTGCCGCTTGTATTCGACAACGGCGTGGTCTGCTGTGTTTTTGTTGCGCTCGTTGTGGGCTGTCTGTTGTCTAAGTCGCCCGTTTTAATTGTCCCTGTTTCATTCTTCAAAGCCTTTGAAACGTCACGCGGCGCGTTTTCCATGCCCGTAGCTGTATTAACTTCTTTAGTCTGCGGCTTTAGACGGGACATATCAGCATTTTTATAGCTTCCCGTGCTACTTGTACTCGACAATGGCACGGTCTGCTGTGTCTTTGTTGTTTCCGTCTGCGCGTTTGCCGTGCGGGGCGTGGGTTGAACGGTAAAGGAAGAATTATTTGCGCTCGTTGTGGGCTGTCTGTTGTCTAAGTCGCCCGTTTTAATTGTCCCTGTTTCATTCTTCAAAGCCTTTGAAACGTCACGCGGCGCGTTTTCCATGCCCGTAGCCGTATTAACTTCTTTAGTCTGCGGCTTTAGACGGGACATATCAGCATTTTTATATACAGAACCGCCGATAGAAAGGTTCGTTGTGTGTGACAATCTCGGCGTATTTTTATTATTATCCACCTATTAACTCCTTTCTTTTTATTTGCCGTAGAGCGTCCTCGCGGCTCGTTATCACCGTGAGGACGCTTTAGAATTATTCCGCGATTGCATACACCTCTTGCAAGGACATTTCAATTTCCTTGTCGGTTGGCGGCAATGCAACCGTATTCTCTATCATTAGAGATTTAATTTGATTTTGAATTTCGTCCGACGACATATCTTCGCCAAATTTCGTTGACATCAGCTTATAAAGGTAACTGTCGGACGGGAAGCGGTCAACAAAAGGAACAACAACTTTTTCCGCGAACAGTAACCCGCTCCCTGCGTCTGCTCCTGTTACAAAGCCCATTTGCGTTTCTGAAATATTCAGCATACCTGCAAGCAACTTTAAATCTTCGGAATTTTGGTTCAGCATCATTATAAAATCACTGTTTCCAATCATACCCCTTGCCTGTTCTGACTTCAATAAATCTTCAACATTTTGCGTCAGTCCCGTAATGCACAATCCATACTTTCTACCTCGTTTGTATAACTGCTTCAAGAAGTTAGCACTAAAATATGACTGAAACATAACGTGTATCTCGTCGCAATAGCAATAGGTTCTTACGCCCTTGTTCTTATTATCAATCATTCTGTTCCAAATAAAATCAAACACGATAATTAGCGCAATCTGTCTTAGTTGGTCGCCTAAGTCACGGACGTTGAATACCACAAGGCGGTTATCAATGGCAACATTTGTGTGATGTGCAAAGACATTCATACTGCCTTTTGTATAGTACCTAACGCCGTCCGCAACCTGTCTACCGTCGTCAGTGTCCTTATGCTTATCAAGTTCGGCTTGCAAGTCTACCAACGTCGGTATGTAATTTTGGTCAAAGTCATGGTCTAAGAACACTTTGTATGTGTCAATAACACACTCGTCAACAATTGATTTTTGAGTAGGTGTAATAGTAGTTGTGTCTCCGCTACTCCCGACGCTAATCATTCTTTCGATTATAGACATAATATAGTCGGACTTCTTTTTAATCGCTTTATCCTTTTTTGCTGACAACGGCGTGTCGTCGCCGTCGTCCTCGTCAAGTCCGTAATCTTCCGACATATCCATCGGATTGATAAAGAAATTACTGTCTGCGCTGATTTTGAGTACCGTCCCGCCAAAAGCACGGCAAAAGTCGCCATACTCGTTTTCGGGGTCAATAATTAGTATTCCTGTTTTGTCGTCATGCAAAAGCACGTTTAATATCTCACGCTTTGTCGCAAAGGACTTCCCACTTCCCGAACTACCTAACACAAACCCCGACGGTGTTTTCATTGTTAGACGGTTTACAATAATAAGATTGTGACTAATTTGATTAAGCCCATAATAATAACCGCCTTTTTGGAACAACTCTTGATTGCTGAAAGGCATAAAGATAGACGTACTTTCCGTGGTAAGCGTTCTTTCTACGCATATATCTTGTGGTGTGTAGCCAAAAGGAAGCGTTATTTTATACGCTTCTTCCTGTTGATAGGTAAGCGGTAACATCTGTGACGTATATATTCTCGCCTTTCCCTCAATTATTTTACAGTTTTCTTCAAGTTCATCAAGGCTGTTTCCTTGTACCATACAAGTAATCGTAACAAAAAACATCTTTTGGTTTTTGTTAAGCATATCGTCATATAAGATTTCTGCCTGTGCGTGAGCGTCTTTGATACTGTGCTGTATTGTTTCGGGACTATAACCCGCTTTAATTGCCCGCTTTTCAGCTTCTATTTTGTCCTTTTCAATTCCGGTAAGCTGTTTTTTGACTATACGCAAGCCCTTATCTTGTGCCACGGGCTGAATATTAAGCGTCGTGGTTACAGGGAAGTCACTGTTGCATAATTCAAACATAAATTCATCTGAAAGACTTGCGGGCAAATTAGTAAGGTGCATAACACGATAGTATGTATCGTCAATTTGCATATGCTTTGCGCTGAATATGAAAGATGTAGGCGCAATATAGTCCTTACTGCTGATGCCTTGCGCTTTGATAAAGTCAAAATCAATATTAAGTTCACCCTCGCGCCCCCTACGGTATTTGTCATGATAATAGGAAAGGCGTTCTTCGGTTGAAAGCACTTCTGCGATACTACCTATTTTTCGGAGATTATCTATTATTTCAGCGTCGGTTTTGTGGAAGCGCAACAATGCTTCAATCGGCGTTGACGCGTCAATTGTTACGGTCACGAATTTTTCGACTTGAATATCATTACGCCCTGCCATAATCTGCCGCCGCAAAATGTTATTATACTCCTTGCGGTGTCTATCGTAGTTGTTCCCTGTCATAGGGTATAAAATTTGTTTTTCTTGCTCCTGTAAAGAAACAACACGATTGTCAATACAAAACGCGAAACTCATATCTTCTGAAAAGTAGTTCAAAAACTCACCCAACTTACAGAAAATAGTAACCTGTTCCGCTTCTTTACCCGTCCGATAGTTAATATCTTGCATACGGTAAACCTTGCTGAATTTGTTAGGTTTTACCTCAAATAATCCCTCCTCATAATCAGCAAGATAAGGAATAGTTTTCTGTGTTGTTCTTGGAATAGTAACGGTCGCTGTTCTGCGCTTTTTCATTTGAGAATTTTTTTTGCTAACGACATTCTTTTTCCGCACAACTTCCTGTTTCCGCATTTTTTCTAATTGTATGTTCCACTTTCTGCGGATACTGGTTTCTTTCTTTGTTGGCAAATAACGCGGGTCATTTTTTATTTTTGCTTCAATTTCTTCTGCACTAATTTGCAATTTTGGCTTCTTCTTTAATTTTTGCTTGTTGTTCTTGTTGCTGTTTTTCGGTTCTTTGCTAGCGTCTTTGCCTTTTTTGTCGCCCTTACTCACCGTGATTAAATTAGCACTTTCAGCGTCAAATCTATTGTCGCCGCGTTCTTCGGCTTCTTCAATAAGTACGGCTCGTTCAAGGCTTTTTTGTAATTCCATTTTTTCCCCCTTTTTTCGTTCCTTGCCCGACTTCGGCGCATCTTCTTTTATCGCTTGGTTCTGCCAATCTCTGAATGCGTTTTCAACTGCGTATTTTCGTTTCAACGGATAAAAAAGCTCAAACTTCAAAAACGCAACAATAAATTTCTCCATAGGCATACCGTTAAAACGGAAAAAGCCGATTGCCACAAGGGGGACAGCAATAAGTATAATAATCCAAGACAAAATATCATCAGAAATATAATTCTTTCCAAAGTAATACAAAGGAACACATACGAACAACGCCAGTAAAGTAGCAATAAGCTGTCTTGCGTTCAATCCGAACATGATTTTCTCTTTGTATTTTTTGATTTCTTCGGGTACTCTAATTGTAATCATATTCTCTCACTCCTTTACATAGCGTCTAATATGCCTTTAGCCCAACTGCCGCTTTTAACAATTGCCATTACCAAAGCAATTGCACCCAAAAGCATAGTATATATCAAATCGGTTATAGCCGCATTTACATCAGCGTTAGCCGCCGCCGCCGCCAAAGTGCTTGTTATTGCGCTCCCCATTACAACATCAAAGACACGGATAACAATAATCATCATTACACCTTGCAGACAAACAGCTATAAAACTCTTAAAAAATTTACTCGTAATTCTACTAACCCCGCCGCCGTCGCCGTTACCTAACGGCATAAAAGCGCACGGCAAAGGACTTACTACTAAATAAACGTATAACTCAAACATGCGCCCATATGCGATTACCTGTACCATAAGACCGCATATCTTTACCGCCATTAAAACGATAAACGACGACAAGAACATACCTAAAATATTGCCAAATCCGCTTACATGTTGCACGAGGGGCGTTAGATAGGTTATCGTTGTGTTTCCCAACGTAGAGCCACCGCTTGAAAGCGACGTTATCCAATCTTGTGCTTGTGCATAACAGGCTTGTAGAAATGTTGGTGCTATATCAATACAGACTTTTGCAAGTACCATTTTCACACACAACTTCAAGCCGTGTTCCCATTTGATAATATCCACCTTTGACGCTACCTGTGCAATTTCTATCAGCAGACAAATACCAATGATTGTATAGCAGAAAGGGCGCAAAGTGCTTGACAAGGCTGATACGGCAGACCACGCGCCTAAACCATCCGCAAGGACGGTTGCCGCGTCCGCTAACATAGCGTCAAACCCCTGTAACGCGGAAGTCATAAGTCCTAATAGCCAATCCTTTAATGCGTCTAACACACTTCATCAACTCCTTTCGTATCACTCATAATTGTAAAAGTAAAGCCGTGTCGCTGTTTACACTTTCGGCAACACGGCTTTTTGTTATGTTACTCTCTCGCCGCCGTACCGTAGTTGCTTATGCAAAGAAAGTAGTTGTCAATGCGGCAACGGCTACAACAATCGCCCCTGCGATAAGGGTAGATATGCCACGGGATTTTTGTTCTGCGTCGTCTGACTTCCATCCCAAACCAAACATAACGCCACCGACAAACATAACGACACCGCCCAAACGTGTAACCCACGTCTGAATAAGACCGCTTACGGTATTCCAAAGTGCATCCGCACCCGACGCGCTCGCTACGCTCATTACCATAATTCCCATAAGTAACAGGCAAGTGATAAAGGTAATGTTTTTGTTAAGGAACGAACCAAAAACAGTTACCTTGCTTTCCTTTGTGTCGTTGATGTTGCCAAAACCCATAACATTAGTATCTTTTTCCATTTTAATTACCTCTGCTTTCTAATTTATAGTATACATATGGCAAATTGCCTTATATATCGTGAATGACTATGCGGAAACAGTTTCCGCGCTATTAGCTTCCGCGTTTTGCATTTCTTCAGTGACAATTGCAATAATCTCGCTTAAATCCCCAAAATCATCATCTATAACGCTTTCTGTGCTATCGCTGTCAAGTTCAAACTCGTCAAGCGTATCTTCTGTCATTTCTTCTCCGTCGTTGACGTTCAAATATTCCTCTCTTGCGACTACAAGGTTCTTTTCCGCCGCAACCACCATTTTCGCTATTGCAATCGGATTGTCAGTTATGCTGTATTCATCTTCTCTCATTCCCCTTTCAATGCTCTCGCTGACTTCTTCAACCCTTTTTTGCACATTTAGCAACATACCACTAATGCGCTCGTCCTCTGTATTGAAGTTAAGAACATCTAAAAGCATTTCTTCATCAATCTCGTCCTCTGAACCGTCGTTAGTATATAGCAATTCGTCCCTAACGGGAATAAGGTGTGTAAACGCTTGCCCCATTCTATTTAACAAGTTTTGGGCGTTAAAACTCATTTGAATTTCGTCTACTTCTATATCAACGCGTTCCATGATTGCGCTCACACGGGCGGCAACTCGCTCTTTACTCACGTTATCACCGTGATTAACTTCCTCTGTTTTATTTTCAGAAGTATTAGAGGGTGTGGGCGGCTCGTACTCGTAAGAATATGCGCGGTTCGCGTCACTTGTATATTTGTAGTTCGGGTGAGATAGGTAATCGTATTTGTCGCTGTAAAATGGATTTCTGCCGCCAACAACAAGTAGACAATTCGGTTTGGGTAGTTTTCTTATTTCGGCTGTGTCCATAAGGTCACGCCCGATTACATCAAAGTTTTGGCTACTGCTCCCGCTTTTGCCCCGTGTACGCCCTGTCGTCCTTTTATCAAAAGTACCTTTACCTAACAACTTGCTCATGTATTCCAGTGTGTCCATGTGTGTAATACTTCCTAAGTAAAGCAAGGTATTACAGTTATCAACGATAACGCCCCATTCGTCCTTGTACATATTCTTGATTTGCTCAAGTGATTGTAGGATAGGCACAATGCCTATACCAAAAGAACGGGCATAAGCAAGTATTTTGACGAATTGAGGAATAGTACAAGTGTTTGCAAATTCATCAAGAATGAAGCGAACAGGTATAGGTAGGCGTTGTCCGTCGTGCTTGTGTACTTGCGTCGCACAATATTGCAACTCTTGAAACATTTGAGTGAAAAGCATACCCGCGATAAAGTTAAAGGTTGTGTCAGTGGGTGGAACAACCACAAATACCGCCGTTAATTCCTCACCTAAACGGTCAAGTTGCATAGTATCGTAGCTGAATATCCGTCGTACTGCACTCGTTCTAAACGGTGCAAGGCGGGCTACTGCGGAAATGACTATTGATTTTGCTGTCTTTCCGCTTGCTTTCTCCCTAAATTCGCGGTACTGCTGTACTCCTATATGTTCTTCGCCATGCTCCTGCTTGAATATTTCGGCAAAGTAATCAAGGTCACTATCCCTGTTATCTTCTTCTTCACCAATCTGCAACATACCGATAAGAGCAAGGACAGTGTTCATTGTCTGTTCAAAAGGCACAAAACCGTCACAAGTGAAAAAGAATATTGCTTGCAAGAACAACCGCTCTGCTTTGTCCCAAAACGGGTCTGAACCGCCTTTTTTTTCACCGCCATCTGTATTGATTATAATTGCTTCAATCAGCATAAGTACACGTTCCTCATATCCCGCCCTTTCGGGGTAGATATAGGCAAAAGGATTATAGCCGTCAGACTTTGATTTATCATCAAGGTTAAGAACGCGAATTTTATAATTCTTAACCGTTTCAAGGAAGTAACCCGCTTTTTCTAAAATCTCACCTTTTGGGTCGGTGATAACAAAAGATGAATGCGCTTGTAGTATGTTCGGCATAACAAAACCCCTTGTTTTGCCCGAACCAGAACCACCTAAAATCATCGTGTTATTATTAAGAACATAGTTAAAAATACTAATACGCTCGGTTTTGGTGAAAAGCGCGTCTGCGTTCTCGTATTTTTTCTTGATTTTTTCAACTTTTTGTTTTCCGTTGTAAAAATCATGCAACCCTTTTTCGTAACGGGTTTTTGCGGATTTCTCTGCTGAATGTTTTTGTTCCTCGGAAGTAATAATAATTTTTTGCTGATACTGATAAGCAATATCGGCAAGTTCAATGTCATATTGTCGTTTTAATGCGTTGGGCTTCCACGCTTCGGTAAAGACTTCTTGCAAGCGTTCTTTCGCTTGTGCTTCTATTTTCTTTTTTTGCTCCGCGTATTGAATAAGAAGTTCTCTTTTTTGCTTCTGTTCACCACGCGTTAATTTCTTGCCCTGCGGTACATGCTCGGCTTTCCATTGTTCAAGCCGCCCCATTTCAACCGCCGTTATTTCTGCCGTGTTTTTCTTGCAATCAGCAAAAACCTTTTTTTTCGTAAAATACCGCCCTATTCTGGTCTTTACCTGTTTAGCCTGTTTAATCTCCTTTTTCATCAGCGCATCAGCGAAAAGGTCACTTATATCTTTCAACTTTCCCCACTCTGCCGTACCGTACTCTTTACCAGTTATATACTTCTTTTTTGAAGTAAACCAGTAGGCAACTACGATAAACCATAAAAAACTGCCCCACATAAGGGCTGATTTTACGCTTTCATTCCACTCAAACGACAATGAGGGGTCTGCCAATCTCACATTAAGACAATCCATGAATAAGTTAAAGCTATTTAACCCCTCCGTTATAGTTCCTTGCGCCGCGTCCATTGCCGCCTTGTCCGCTAAAGCCATTCCTATTTTAAGTGAAAAGAAGATAACCACAAGCAAAGATACCGCTACAATAATATACTCGGCACTGCTTTGTTTTTTGGGTTTCAAACAATCAACTCCTTTCCCGCACTGTTATCACCGTGATAACGGCTATCTATCTTCTTTTGTGTTCGGAACGGCTTTCTGCTTCGTGGCTTCCCTGTCCCTTGTATCATTACCCTTTGCTCCGTCCGCTTTCTTTCGGTCTGCAATTTCGCCTTTATATTCTGACATAGTACGTTTTTCGTCCTCAACTTCCGTTACCCTGTCATCCCGCCTGTCGTCGGGCTTATCTGCGCCCTGTGCGTTCTTAACAGCTTGTAGCTTCATCTGTTCCAATTCGCTCCGCATAGTTGCTACCTCTTGTTCCTTACCCGCCAAATCTTTCGACATACTATCAAAAACACTTTCGTTATCGGAATATTCATACGTCATTACCTGTTTTTGCTCAAAATTGTAGGCTTCCATAGAAGATATTTTGTTTTCTAATTGTTCTATTGCCGCCTTATCCTGTGGAAGATATTCAATATTTCTTATTGGAGAATTTTTAACTTCCTGTTCTGCTTGTACAGCATTAACACCCTTGCGTTCATCAATTAAATTTACTTCTGTTGCCAATGCCGCCTTATATTTCCCCTCGACAGCTTCAAACTCTGCCTGTGCAACCTTACGTTCAGGCGTACCCTCGTCTGTTGTGAGGACATTTGTTCTGGCAATAGCAACATCACTTTCAAGTTGTTTTATTTCCTTATAGTTGTCTATCTGCTTCCCTGCAACAACTACTTCCGCTATCGTAGCACGGGTGTTATTGTCCATGCTCTCCTTTAAAGTAAAGGGTTTACCTGTCTCCTTGCTTGTCACAACACCATCTTTATACGTCCCGCCGCCCTCGTCAATTTTGGTTTCAAGAGTTTTTATAATGCTGTCGTAGTCCCTGCCCTCTTTTCCAACATTCAAATTATCGACTTCCATAGCGTTCTGCTCTTTGTAGCTTTCTCGGTAGGCTTCCAATTCTTTAACTGAATAGAACTTGATAACCATATCACCAATGCCGCCCGCTTCTTTCATGGCGGCTTTTTCACGCGTCCAGTATTCTTTTGGTCTACCCTCAAATCGTGAGTCATTCGTAGCATATACTTGCTTACTGCCGTTGTAAACTTCATAAGTAGTCTTTATGTAGTTCTCTTTTCTAAACGTGTCGTTACGCGCCGTACAAACGATATAATTATTAGGGTCTTTTGCGTCAACTACATAACAAGTTGTATCTTTATCAATCGCACCACCTGTCCAACGGTCTACGGCTTCGTTAAAGTCTACGCCCCTCAATGTTTCACCGTTTACCGCTCTCTCTACAACACCATGTGCCTGTTCCTCGTTAAGTACCTTGCTGTGTCCATAACGAACGTCGCTAATTTGACTTTCCAACTCGCTAATGACAGAATTATTTTCTTCAATTTCATTACCAATTTCCACCATGCGGGCTATATCTTCCTGTGTGGGTTCTTCCTTACTTTTCAATTCTGTAAATTCTTGCAAAAGGTCTGCGTTCACGTCTTTTAACTTAGTAATTTCATCTTGCGTCTTTTCAATTTTCTTTTCATCATTCATAAGGTCTATAAGAGACGCAAGACGTTTAAGGTCGCTTTGTTTGCACTCGACAATCATATTCTTTTTGCCGTTCAAATCGCGCTCCCTTACGTCCTCAATGCCAGAAATTACAATACCCTCACGCTTACAACGCGCCGCCAATTCCTTAAAACCTTTTTCGTCAAGGCTTACCCCTACAACCGTAAGTGGCACACCGGCTTTTACTAAATCTTTGTGTTTCACATAACCAGTTTTGCCCTCGATTTTTTCAACGTATTTTCTGTGAGAAGCCTTATCTTTCAGTTCTCCGTACTGTGCCTTTTTTAGCTTGTAATCCGCACCCGTTCGTTCCTTGAATAAATCAAAGAGTTTAGCAATTAATTTTATTAAAGCGTCAAGCAACTTCCCCATAAGAGACAGTCCGCTATTCCCTACTTCTGTTCCAAAATCCGACAATCTCATTCTCTCCTTTCGCATATAAGCTGTTATTTTATTGTATTGTAACACCAACACAATACATTATAACACATAGCCTAAAAATTGCAATAACAATATTCAAATGATTTTATTTATAAAGAAAGCTTTTTTTCCGCAACCATTCTATCAGCAAAAAGGCTTACTGCTTTTTCAAAACTTTTGCACTCATACCTTGAAGCAACGTGCGATAAAACTAAAAGTGCATTTACGATAAATTCATCAAGCTTCCCGCCGCTATTTACAGGAAATACAAGAGGAACAATAACCACTTCATCACCCGCATAAATATTGATTTCAATATTGCCGTCATTGTTTATGCTTTCCTCAACTCTATGCGGCTCTGCTTTCATACGGCGGTCAAATTCTTCCGTGTCAATCTTTGCGTATTCAAGCCAACTTCGTAAAGTATTCTCAATTTCACGCGATACCTCACTGTATTCTTTTCCCTTTCCTTTACCGTATACGACTTTCTTGTTCGGTTTTCTGTTGTTATAATACTGATTACTCTTTTTCACCTTTCATCATGCCCTTTCTTTTTATCTTTTTCTCGATTTTGGTTATCCTGTGGTCGTGATACTCTTTCAAACTCTTGCATTGCTTGTGCATTTTTATTGCCTTTTTCTGTGTCGATACGGTCAAATGTCCGTATACAGTTTTCAAGTTCGGACATTTGAATAATGACGTTTTCCATATACCCTCTGTTCACGTTTTGTTTACTTTCAAACTCTGCAATTTTATTTCCTAAAGCCTGTATTCCCTGTGGTGTTTCTATTTTATACCTTGATATAATAGCTTTGTACTTTGCAACTTCCTTTTTATCATCATTATATTCTTCAAGAACATAAGATACATCGCTTCTACTTGTTTCGATTTTATCAAGCAATTGTGATAACTTTTGCGGTGTTGTAAGAATATCTTTTAACTGATTAATAGCCGCTTCTGCTTTATTAAAATTATCAATAGTAGTATCGTATTTTCCTTTATTAGCAGAATACAAGTCAATTATCTGTTTATAGCTGAATATGTGGTGTTGCTCTGTATATTGTAAGCATCTAAAACTATTTTGTATTTGCAACACAAGACGTTGTTCTTGTGTTGCACTTAGGTAAGGTTTCTTTTGACTACGTTGTGTATTCTGCTCTGCTATAATTCTATGTAGCTGTGTAGTATCTATCAATCCGCTTACTTCGCTGTCTTTTATACGAATATCAGAAAGTATTTTTTTCTCGGTAAATGTGCGTTCTACTGTCTGATACTCACCGTTTTCTAATACCGTTTTATAGTTATCATCTATATCATTAAGATTAGTCTTTCCATATTCGTAATATGAAATATACGGTATTGATTTATTAGGCTTATTATCACCGTGATTATCGTCGCGCAAAGGCTGTTCTTGTTCAAGTCTATTTGCTTGATTATCTATGTATTTAGTAAGGTTGTCACGAGTATAAAATTCGCCGTCTCCTATCTTATCCTCACGAGTAGCTTTATCTTGTGTTGGTGATTGAAAAGAAATGTGTGCAAGCCAATCTCCATTTTTCTTTTTATCTCTAATAATATATCCCAACTCACGCAATCTCAAAAGCAGTTCTTCATAGCTTCTACAACTCGGTAATACTGTATCAATATCCGTTTTTATTTCAGTACGATTATCTGTTTTAATTTTTTGTGTTTCTTCATATTTTGGTGTATTACGATAACTATTTACGTCGTCGGTAGATATTTCCCCTTTTTCTCTTTTTTTGATAAGTTCATTCTTGCGGTCTGTTGGTTCATACATTCTTTTTACGCCGTTCTTATCCTCATAGTGTATCATTTTCATATCTCTTGTATGTTCCAATACACTCAATCCATATTCTTCACATAGGCGGTCTGATACTCTGCGAATTTCCCTCATTGTCGAAAGACAATCATTATATTTTTTTCCATCATCATCCCATGCGCTTATTATAAAATGATTATGCAAATTATTTGTATTACCATGTGTGGATATTGTTACAATGAAACCCTTAAATACTTCCTCTGCGAGTTTTCGTCCTATCTCGTTTGCAATCTCATAAGGAACTTCAAAACCGTCAAAACTTTGGTGCATATGATACATAAGAGGTTCTTTTCCGCTTTTTGTTTTATTTCCGTCATTTTTGTATTTAACACCCTGCCATTTACTTTGTCTTTCTCGGAACGCTTCATAAGGGTTTTCAAGAGCGCAATCTTGATAACCCGTTATAGTAAAGTAGCGCACATAACGCTTACCGTGTTCTGTATCTTCTATTATTTCATGAGGAATTTCTGTATTGATTTCATCATCATTTATTATTTCAACAATCTTATCTGCAAGACAATAATTTAAGGCTTTTTCTGGTGTTGTTTCTATAGCATGGATTTCAGTAGTCGCCATTTAATTTACCTCGTATAAATCTATCATATGCAGTAAGTAATTCAAGGTAATTATGATAAAGATTATCAAAATCTCTATCGTCAACAACTCTGCTTGAATTTGCTCTTGCCGCAATTTGATTTAAGTTTGTTCCAATTTTACTTAGTTCGTATTTCAAATCTCGTTCTGTATCTCTTGAAAAAATACTACGTCTATGTGCCGCTCCAAACAATATCATATTGCGGATATATTCAGATTTACTTAATTGTGCTTCATCAGCTTTTGCGTTTAGTATTTCCCATTCTTCATCAAGTAAATATACGTTTAATTTCCTCTTTCTTTTTCTTGTATCTTCACCCATTTCTATTACTCCCTTACTGTCTATATCATTAATAGCGCAATTAAAAATAGGATTGCATAACAAGCAGTAATTCCAATCTTATTTTTTCTTTCTTTGAAGATTACTGATAGCACATATATAGGTACTGATATAAGTGCCAAAATAGCATAATATAGTCCTATCATTATCGCGCTCCTTTCGTGTATATTATGATATTTGTATTTTAAAACCGTGTAATGTTATCACGGTGATTAAATTACATCACGGCGTTGATGTAATTGTGAAACTATTTGCCGCGCCGTCGGCAAATTAAAGCGGGGGTATTAGGGGGTGCAACCCCAATTTTATAGATAAGCGTAGCGTTCATAAAATGACTAACAAGCGGTCATTGTACGGGAACGGAGTGGGAGTACAATTACCAGTGCTTGCTAAGTACGCAATTCATACAATTTATGATATAACAAAACTATAAAAAAAACAAGTGCTATGCACATTATTTTTTCATAGTATAGGATATATGAATTGCTTTGATTACTCCCCCGCCAACGCTCCGCTTTCATCTATCTACACTCCCTCCCTCTCATTTATTATAAGATAGATATTCGGACAGTTTTTGGAATATTAGAGAAATAGTATAAGCGGTAAAAGGAAAAATAACAAATAAGCAAACAAAGGTTGTTTGCTTTATATCTCCCCATGACACACCTGCGCTCAATAGTTTAATCGTTTTATAACCGCAATACAACCCGTATGGAATACCAATAGCTGTAATGCTACCACATATCTTAAACACCAATGAAACTGCGTTAGCGGCAATCGCAAGCGGCGTATAGACAACATATTTAATAGACATTGCAATACTTAATAACACGTTGTTATTTTTACGCAATTTCTTATCATATTTATTGATATAATTCTGCATTTCTCGTCTGTCAGTCTCACTTACATAACTAATTTCATTATAGCCGCTTGTGTCTCTCTTTTTCATAATTACAATTCTCCTTTCATGCTGATACAATTGCCGTCAAATCGAACGGCACAATAGCGAATAAGAGAAGATATTTTAATACTATAAGCTGTTGCGTATTTGATAAGTTCAGCTTCATCTGTCCCGTTATATAATCTCGCTTCAATCCTCTTAGTTCTATTGATATTAGCGGCATTATTTTTGGTAGGCATATACTTGATTTTTTCTTCAAGAAAAGAATGACAAGCAAGAGCACAAAAACGCGCCGCTGACATATTGTTATCTTTTGCTGTTTGCGTAATATAATTATATTCATCTTCTGTAAGCCTTATTGCCCGCGCTACGCTTCTTTCAGATTGGCGCACGATGCTTCTCCCAAAGTCGGCTACGTTCATGTTATATTTTTTTGCAAGGGTACGAATTACAGTATAGTCCTCATGCTCTATCAGTCTCATGTTATCCTCTTTCCAATTATTACGCAAGCACGATTGAAAGGAACAATCCTACCACAAATATAAATGTTCCTGCAAGCGCAATAATTTCTCCTTTTTTCTTTCCAATAATCAACGAAAATATCACAACAATGGCAATGATTGACATAGCAATATATTTAGCGATATGCGACGCGGTTTCCTCAATACCACGCAATTCTATAACCATACTTCCTGCCATAACGATATAAAGAACACCTAAAGCGATTATGAGTGCCTTTGTGCCGCCTGTAAATATAAAGCGGTTTAGTTTTTTTTGTTCTCTTTTCTCGATACGCTCCCTTTTAGTCGCTTGACTGTCAAGACCGCTTAATTCATGCCCCATATCCCTAAACCAATCAAACATAAAATCACGTCCTTTCCTTTATGATTTTTTCAGTTTTGTCTTGTGCTTCTTTTTGAAATTTTTTCTTTCGTTCGACTTCTTCTTTTCTTAATTCCCCACAACGAGAACAAAACACTGGATTACCATTTAATTCTGTGCAATTCGGGCATATTCCCCTATGTTCTCCGTAGCCTATACATTGTCCCATAATTTAATATCTCCTTTCTAATCACGATGATTAAAAACCAAACATAGACATAATTTCCATCTTGTTATATTGCGGCATATCAGTAAGATTTCCGTCATTGTACCCACACAAGAAAAAATTGCTATAAATCGGTGTTACTACCGACTTGATTACTCCATCAATTTGCTTTGTAATACAGACGTTTCTATGATATTTCGTGCGGTCTTTCGGAATAGGCGCATTTTTATACCATACAACGCAAGCACCGCAAATTATTTCTTCCACGTCAATTACACCACCTATAAGCTTCGACAATTCTTCTTTTGCTACGTTTATTTCCCGTGGCGGTTTATGTGCTTCATAGAAAATAATTTGCATATACTCACGCTCCCTTTCGCTCTATAAACCCGATTTCCCAAAAAGGAAAAAACTGAAATATTACAACACCCTTAATGCTTTCAACTCTTATTTTACCCCATGTACGACAATCCACGCTGTCGTCTCTATTGTCACCCATAAGAAAATACTCATTTTCACCTAACTTAATTTCGTCTGCCGCACACCCATATATTATTGTTGGATAACCATAATCATCACTTAATAAATCGCCGTCAATATAAACGTAACCGTCTATGATTTGTAACACTTCATTCGGTAATCCGATAACACGTTTTATTACAAATTTACCGCGAATATCAGCAACAACTACTTGATACCTTTGTAAATCCGTAATGTCGAATTTCCTCGCCCACATCACATCACCGTTGGAATAAGACGGGTTCATGCTGTCGCCACTTACAACTACACGGTCTAATACATACGCCCTAAAGCAACATATGAATGTGAATAGAAACATTATTGTTATGAATTTTTTATAGCCGCTTATAGCAACATTTCTGTTAGAACAAGCACCGTCAGTACCGCTATTATTGTAGTTACTCTGATTATTAAATTTTTCTTCATCAACGGCAAGTCTTTTATTACCCATGCTTCCCCCGTCCTTTCACAAAACGCAACCGTAACGCTCTCTCCCACCGCAATATTAACCCTTTGAACAACGCTTGATTGCTTGTGAACTATTCCTCCAATTTCAAAAGAATATACAGGGACGGAAACGCTTACCATTTCGCCACGATAAGCTTTTTTTTCTTCTTCCAACAACGAAACAATCTTTCCGTCAACAATCTTAATATCTCCCGCCTTATTAGCCCGCCCATACCGATAAATCGGTAACAGGCGATAGACAGAATAAATAATAGTATAGGCAAAAACAATGCCCCCTAATATGATTGAAAATACGCTCATATCATACCACCTCATTTTCCCTACAAGGTTCAGATAAGCCGCCCTGTTGAAAACCGTCTGCACTCAACGCCTTTTCCTTTGTATTATTCACCGACAGAAAGTAGTCGCACCACTGATTAAACGGTTCATTGTAATATTCGTTTTGACTTTCTATATTTCTCCCCAAATGAATAATAATTGAATTTGCGTGACAACCTAATTTATCATCTGACAATGCTTTATTAAGGCACTTCCATAGCTTATAGTAAAAAGCAATGCCAATGCTCGTATTATTCGTAGTATTATCCACTACCTTACCTCTCTTTCATTTTATCAACACTCTTTCAAGGGTGAAGATAAATAGTCTTATACATGGGATAACGCTGTTGTTCCAACTCTACGCCCGCCGCCGCTTTTGCTTTTGTATAAGTCAACGGTACGTCGTCGCTCCCCACCGTGATAAAGAACGATTTGCCCCTGTCACCAAACGTCCACGCGCCTTTTCCTTTTGGCTTCCCCCGTTCCTTAATATAAATTTCTTCACTAAACACATATGTAGTCATAATAAACCCCTTTCTTTTCTTTGTTGTTTAATATAAAGCGGACACGGGCGACGGTTGCCGCCCTGCCCTGCTTTTTACTCAATTTATTCTGTTCTCATAAGTCCTCCATTCTGCCGCTTTATACCTATAACGCCAATCTCCGAACCGCCCGAAAAGTTTTTAACATAGGCAAATGGATAGCCCTGTTTTAAGTCCTCGCGGTCACATTCCCATTCGTCGCTTGATTTAGAAACATAAAGCATAGCCAGAAGTTCACCAAATTCGGTATAACTGTGTATGACGTGGTATACAACCACTTCACACTTGGCTTCAAAAGCCTTTACTTCTTCTTCCTGTTTTTTATTTAACCAAAATAGTATGCCGCCGTTCTCGGACAAATTGAGTTTGTTCTCGTTTACAAATTCATGCAATACATTTTCATGCAACCGCAAGAACTTCATGCGCTCAATCGCTTCCATTTTTTGTTTTTCTCTGCCCATAGAAAAATCCTCACATTCTTTAATTAGAGTATGTTTCTCTTTACTCTCTCATTATAGCATATTGTACATATGTTGTCAAGTGTATATATTATGTATTTGCTCTAATTTGAAAATAAAATACTCACGGTGAGGACTAAACGCCGCCGCCCCTCACAAGGCTCTCGCAAGCCCTGTAACGCGTCTTTATGTTGTAGGCTTATATTTTCTTGTCGAACATAGAAAAATCGTCCTAACGGCTATTAAGACGATTTCCGTTCATATTCATTGCTCTTGCTCCCCACCACATTTTAGGTGTTTTATCTTCGGGATAAATGACAAATTCTCTATTCATTATTTTTCCACCTTTCAAGTGTTTACAAGTGTCTCTCTAATTTCTTATTATAGCACAATGTACATAGGTTGTCAAGTGTTTTTTATTTTCTATTATTTAAAAATAAATTTACTCACGGTGAGGACAAACCGCCCGCCCCCGACAATTCTTTTTTCTTTTACCGTTTTATCCTTGACTTTCGCTTTTCGCCTTTTACAATCAGCTTTGGTAGGTGGCGCGGGTGTGGGGCGCGTAGCCCCGCGCTCTTTCGTTCTTTTGACGGTTCACGGGTTATGCTATTGGCTTGCCTGTACGGGGGTGATTGTGAAACAATC
>Ga0153953_1000018_pt1 | contig 36124 bp, 41 predicted proteins | sample TSNJ037MetaG_FD_104718 | JGI IMG/M metagenome (GOLD analysis project Ga0153953, IMG submission 104718) | Attine ant fungus gardens microbial communities from New Jersey, USA - TSNJ037 MetaG | ecosystem: Host-associated > Fungi > Mycelium > Unclassified | place: USA: New Jersey, Wharton State...
TAGAATAATTGACACATTCTCACAGCATGATCCAAGTCACTATCGCTCTCCGACAGATAAAATTAACAGGGACCTCCTAGCTCGATGGTGACACTACATCTTATAGATGACAGCTGTTGCATGAAAACTGAGAAAGACAAAAAGGAAAACTGAAAATTATGCGAGTTCACTGAGAGCCGATACTCGTTAAGTATATATCTGGCTTACACTCTCAATTGACAGATTGACTTGAAAATTGAATCTCTGACGCTTGAACAAGAGCACCTGGAAATGAGACTGTAATTCTAGCAAGCTGAAGGTATTTTGATGACGACTTAGTCATCGTTGAATAGCTTTCGATTCAAAATTTTCCTCCGACCCAGTGATGCAAATCTGGATCCAAGGTTGTTTACGCAGGACGGCATCATCCGGCGGAGTGTAATGTTTACATAATATTTTTGCTGAATTTCACGCCGTCTTCCTGCTTGGACTCTTCCATAGTACTCAACTCAAAATTAAAGTGTCCCTTTGTTGCTTGGCATGGCATCCCATTTGGTGTGTGAAAGAATTTGTACTCTTTTCGATACTATCTGATTACAATATAGGCGAACATCTTCGGTACAGAGCAAGATCGCGTCAATTGCTCCTTTTACTACAAGGTAGGTCGTGCCCTGTGTTTTATCACTTGCATTTGCCTAATGCCTGGTATAGATTGGTGCATGTCGACACGGAGACCGCTGCTCTCGGAAGCATATAAAACCACCGTTTTCGCAAACCATCTTACTTCCCAATGTATACCACAACCCTGCCCATGACCCCGTTTGCAAGTTAACAGAGAAGGAACTGCAAGAGGGGTTTGATGCAGTCTACGAAGACCTCTACTGTGAATTGGCCAAATTCGGTCATCTGCTGGAACTACATGTGAGTCTCCCAGCTTCGTCCTTGCTAACCCTCCTTCACACGTCAAAAGGTCTGTGACAACGTAGGAGACCATCTAATTGGCAACGTTTATGCGCGTTACGAATGGGAAACAGAAGCACAGGCAGCAGTAGACAACTGCAATGAGCGTTGGTACGCAGGTATGTGTGGTTGTGTTCGGATTTTATTGAGATGCTGACTGTATACCAAGGGCGACCATTATATGCCGAGTTATCTCCTGTAACCGATTTCCGTGAAGCTTGCTGCCGTCAAAACGAAAATGGAGAATGTAACCGTGGGGGCTTTTGCAATTTTATGCACCTTCGCAATGCCTCCCCCGAACTTGTTCGACAGTTACGACACGGTCAGAGACTCGAACGGAAATTGCATCCACCACAACAACAAGGTGGCGGCGGATGGGAACCAAGCAAGCGTCATCGCAGTGCTAGTCCACCACCACGTCGTGGTCGAGATGGCGAGGATAGATGGTCAAGGAAGAGAGAATGAGCACATAGATATCCACGCTTGTGATTTGATATGATGTCTACCGTGCTTAATGTCATCGTTTGTTCTTCTCACTTTGGAAACCTGAATTACAGTACGATGGTAGATTTACTCATTAAATGAGCCAACCTACACATTCCCCTACTCTTCCGTCTTGAAGTAATTGGGGCCATTGTACTACAAATCTAATTTGGCTGGATGAGCTGAATGTGTACTTCCAAAAGAATCTAACCTGTCCACCAGTGGCCGCAGTAGGCGAGCTGAGATGGAGAGCGAGCGAACCCGCGCAAATGATTCAACATAAATTATTATAGGCGAGGGCAAACCCAGGACCTGAGCGAAAAGGGATCAGTGACTGGTTCTAGATCAAAAAGAGAGAAATTGAACTCTGTTAAGCAGCACTGCGATACACAACGGAGCACATGTGCCGGGTCCATTCAAAACAAGAACATCTGTCAGAAAATTTTCCTGCATTCGTGGCGAGAAGATGGGTCCAATAGTGAACTGATAAACACAGAAGACAAGCGACCAAAGTGCAGAGAACGGTGTCGAAAGAAGGGATTGATGGACATGACGTGCCCTTGGAATTGTAATGATAAGATAATCCTGTCCTGCCCAGATATCTGTGCTCATTATTCGGAACAAGCTATAAAGGGACAAGACGCACCAACTGTGTGAGGTGAGGAGTTGGCTCGCTCAAATGTTCTGGCCTTCTGGGCACTCAAGGAGTCTCCATTACTAATGATGTATCTTCTTGGTGTATATCTTTTGAGATCAAGAGCTGCTAAGAGTTGTAGGGCCTCACTTGTGTGCCCTCCTAGTGGAAGAATAAGGTGACAAGAGGGAATAGATGGTAGAAGGAATGACCTGAGCCTAGAAAGACCGCCAAGCTGCAGGTAGAAGCTACCAAGTCTTTGGGGCGCACATTATGTCGTCTCTTCAGAACACTGACGAGACGACAAAGACATAGTATCGCTATGAGGGCAAGCAGGATCACAAACATGGAATTGAGTGTAGTAGTCCTAGCTTAGACAAATTAACTTGAGGCCTCTAGAGATTCTAATAGAACCAGCACAAGCAATATACGACGCAGAATTAGAACGGAGGTCCTCGTGACTGAAGCTTTTGTGCACGTGAGTGCCGCGATACGATGTAACATGATTCTCCCTTCCATTTATCATCAACATCAGAGAACATATCTGATATTGTCTCCGAGCTTGTGAATGGAATCTGTATTTCAGGTCGATGCACAAACTGCTGTGGAGCTACGTGTAGCCTCTAAGGAATGCTCTGAGAGAGGATTAATAATTGCTGCAAAATGGTGTGATTGACCTTGACTTGCCTGAGACTCGTATTCTGATCAGAGATACCAGGGCATCCGAGCTCGTGCTTTCCCTTCCGCCTTCCAAACGCAGTGTCACCAATGACCCTGTTTCACAAGGTACCATCCGTTTCTCAACATCAACGCCAGCTAGAGCAAAGCCCCTTGGGCCTATGACTTCGTTCCCAGGAGGCCCCTCTCCCATGCCCTCTCAGGCAATGATGAGGGAACTGGGGACTGGGACGAGTCATCCCGCGTTTGCTCCCTATTCTTATGACCAGGTTGCCGATATGAAAACACAGGAATATGAGCTTGAGATTCAAGACGCAGATATACTTTCTGCTGCTCGTGTTTACATAGACGCACGGGAATTCTCGCGTGCCATCCATCTTCTCAAGGATGGACGGAGTGCCAAAGCGCAATTTATCAGAGTGTATAGCAAGTTCATGGTGAGTCTCCCACATAGTGGCGTCAATGCGAATGGACTAAGATTGTGCCCATGGAAGTCTAGTGAAAAACAAGCAATGCGTGACTGGCATAAGCTAGATAGTAGGTCCTGACAGCATTTGGAAGCTCAGTGTATCAACAAGGATGCTAGACAGTCGACTTCAGCCTCCGGTCCCTGTCAACAAGGTTCTGGGTGAGCTTCTCGACGAGGTGAATAATGCCGAGGATCCATGGCTGCTTTTCTTGTGAGTTGATTTTCTACGCGATGATTGTCTCTAATGGACCACAGAAAAGCACTTTTTCTCTCACGGCTTTCGCGTCGTGAAGAAGCGATTGAGTGCGCTCTTCTTTCTATCGTCGGCTTCTCTTGGAACTGGTCTTGTTGGATGCTTCTAGGCGGCTGCATTGGGGATGGAGAAGAGGTGAGGACAACTCATTTCAGATATTTGAGCTCGCATCGAAGTCTCAATTTCAGCTATCGTCCCTTTTGCAATTGATTCCGCTTCCTCCAAGTCATCCACTGGTTCATATGTTTCAAATAAAGACACTCAGCGAACTCCATCAACCAACGGAAAATGAATTAGCCCTTTGCGATCGCCTGTTGGGCCGTGAATCGTTTCCAAGTAGTGTTTGGCTCATGAGTCTACGTGCCTGTGTCCTCTATCACCTCCATGGTTGGTTCGGAAGTCTTCAAGGTTTCTCTGTATATCTGACTTCCTGTACTAGAATTTGGTCAAGCTGAACAGCAATTCGAGAAGATTCTTACAATTGATCCCTGCCGAATTGATGATATAGATATATATTCGAATATCCTGTATGTAACTGATAACAGGCTCAAATTGTCACGTCTTGCACACGAATTCTTGGCGTTGGAGAAAGACCGACCTGAGGTCTGTTGTCTCGTAGGTGAGCTCGGACTATGATTTCGGTCGGGTTGTCGTCACTTAATGCGTGGCCAATGTAGGGAATCACTATTCACTTCGGGCTGAACATGAAAAAGCGGTGAAGTATTTTCGGCGAGCTACTCAGCTTGATCGAACGTATCTTTCGGCCTGGACCCTAATGGGCCATGAATACGTAGAGATGAAAAACTCACATGCCGCAATTGAAGCCTACCGAAGGGCTGTTGGTAAGAAGTATACTTGATATTGCATCGGTTTATTTACATCATAGTAGATGTCAATCGCAAAGATTATCGAGCATGGTACGGACTGGGACAAGCCTATGAATTATTAAGCATGCATCATTACTCCCTATATTACTACCAACGTGCAACTGCTTTGAGGTGAGAAGGCGCGTATCCTTCCGACGGGGGACTTCTCTAATCTCAAACCTACAGGCCCTACGATATCCGGCTGTGGCAGGCCCAAGGCTCATGTTACGAGGAGATTGACCGGTAGGTTTTGGTATGCATTTATCCTTGCTGGCTATCTTGATTCATTTGTTTTTCTAGTCGACGAGAAGCGATCGAGTGTTACAAACGAGCGCTTATTCCAGCAGATCCACATGAAATTAGTATCAATCTGAAGTTAGCTAACCTGTATTGGTCAATGGACGACTTCGCCGAAGCAGTGGCTTACCACAGACGTGTTGTTGAGGTTTGCCAAGCAGACCGTTGAGTGTCATTTTTACCATCATAGCTTGGCAGTAATTGATGTCTCTTTAGTTCGACCAATTCAGGAATATGCTAAGTCTTGTCTTCAGGTCGCCGAGTACCAAATGAAGATACCTGACGGTGACCTTGATCTAGCAAAGGAATATCTAGAGCGTGTGGCAACAAGTAACGCTGAGGATGTAGTAAGGGCCAATGGACTACTTAAAGACGTGAAAGACCTCCAGGCGAGGAGTCAAAACACTGGGACAGTCTCCTGAGGCTAAGTGGATGTTCAAACCTTAAAGAAGACAGTTTGACTGCCCGCATACTCTAATCATCGTACCCTCATTAGCTAGACTGCTGATACTTTGCGTGTAAAATTCATACTAAATCAATTTCCTTTCCTGGTATTTGAACGCCCAGAGGCAAACCACAACAAACTGAAAACAAATTGAACAGCGAATGTCCAAATCTTTCGGTCCCTCTTTCAACATTCACACCTTTTCTGCTACTCCGAAATCTCCTCAGAATGTCTCCTGCGCTTCCGGATCGCAGAATGCCCAGTTCTCCTGGTCCCTTACAGGTACTTCTTCGCTTGCCCAGTCGATGACGCCGGCAACGCTCGTTTCGGGTAATGGCATTGTTCAGCCTTCCCCATCCGTTATTCTATCATTGAAGAAGCCTATGAAAACCAAAAAACGGACAGAGGAAGAGATTGAAATTACTCGTAAGGCTGCTGAAAGGTGCATGTCTCAAGAACCTACTGTTCTTGGTGTCTTCTCATAGCCAGACTCACAGGTTTTCTGCACGTCTTGCCCTGGACCAGGCTGCTGTATTACAACCCGATGTGGATGCGCCTTTTACTGACCAAATTGATGTTGTGCGGCGTCTCCTGCCGTATCACATATACCACCAACCACAAGAAGACCTAGAACTCTTAAAAGGGAGAAAGGGAAAACAAAAGGCAACGGATGCCGATTTGAAGGCAGAGGTTGAAGGTATTTTAATTATTAAATCTCAAGATTGACGAGATCTTCGTTAACCTCTCTAAAACTAGAAACTCGATTTGCGTTGGAGTGCCACAAAAGGTATGATAAGTTGCGACATCGATTTCGGGTGGTTCAGACACGGAAAGCTTCTGTGAGGCACTGTTCAATTAATATGTATCTTCTTTCTAATTCGTCGGGCAACAGCGAACATCACCCGATGACCAGGCCTATGTCTTAGCGCAAGCTGTACTAGAAGCTGACCGCGCTGACACTACCTTACTCAGTAACGAGCTGAAAGTTGCACGCAGCGATCTGGAGCGGCTCGAACGCGAAAAACGGGCCGCTGCAATGACAAGGGCACAATATACCACCGTACCTGCACCCGCGATGCAGACACAATCATACCGGCCATATCCTTATGCCTATACCCAAGCCTATGGCACAAACATCCACCCTCCAGCGACTACTAGTTTTCAAATCAACCCCCTGCCTTCACCTATCAATAACGCAGCCATTCCTGTTCAGCTACCAGTTGCGTCTCTACCCGCCTTGCGTGCACTGGGAATTCACCCTGTCCCTGCTGCTTCGATTGCAGAAGGTCAGCCTACTCCTCCCGCAGTCTTGCGTGGGTCAACTGCAAACGGTACGATGCTCATGCTGGAAATCAATGTGTCTCTCCTACAGTCTGCTCAGATGAGCGGATTGGCAATGGTGTTAAATTCATTGATGTCAAGGGCAAGTGGTGGCACAGCTGCTACTGGGACAGCATCTCCGAGTACCTCTGCACATTTGTCGGGACCCGCAGTCGCTCAACGGTCTCCCGCCAGTCCTTCCGAGTCGAACGATCCTATCACCTAATAGTTTCATTCCCTGTATCTCATCTTCAGTAGTGAAAATAAATGAAATGTAAAAAACTGGATCACATCCGCCCACACCACACTCCTCTGGCACTAGGCCTCCTGTAGACACACCCCCAACGGGCTATATTTTAGGCCCTCCGCGTCTCAGTACTAGCTTGCTTGTTGCGGCATAGAAATGTTGAATCCAAAAAAAAACTGGATCACATGGTTTTGATTTTGACAACATCAGACGAATGCAGAATGAGTACTAACCAGAGTGCTCTTTTTTTGGGTAGCTTGTTAGTTTAGGCGCTTCTGAGTTGACGGTGAACGTTGGAAAACAATGTCTGACAGAGATGGTGAAACACCCATTGCTAACCAGACAACTCCCTTGCAGCAGTCAAATACCCAGGCATCATATGGGACGCTCACTTTCCGTCCAAGTTTCTCGCTTCCTTCAAGGTTCTTATATACCTCCCGCCGTCCCTCAGGCTACTCTAAATCCTATGCAACAACCCCTCTGCCAACATCTCCGGCACCCAGTTACTTAGTACCGCGATCACAAAGGCCGATTTCAGCCTACGACGCTCCATTGGAGGACGATAGAGAGCAAGCGCCAGATGCTAAGACTAATGGCATTCGCGTCTGGTATTTGTCCTATACATCAATTGACTGGCTTCATGATTCAATCAAGGATTCTGCCCGTCTCGCGAGGCTCAGAAGAACGACCAAAGTTCGACTACTTCTTGACAAGGGTTTGGGGTGGTTGATCGTCTCTGTGGTTGGTTTTGTCACGGCTTGCGTAGCATTTTTGGTGGTTCGGAGTGAACAATGGCTGTTTGACCTCAAAGAGGGTTACTGCGATGATGCTTGGTATAAAGCGAAGCGCTTCTGCTGCTTTCCACACGGTCTGAAATCTCCTCGGCTGTTAGAAATCGATGCTACCTGTCCTGCCTGGCGAACCTGGTCAGAAGCATTTGATCAACAAGGTACGAGAGGGGAGATAGTAGATTATCTGTCATGGATTGTTATTGCTGTGAGTGCTGTGGTTTGGCTTTGCTGTACAAAAGCTAACTAGGGAACTGACGTGTCGTAGCTCGTGTTAGCGGGCACGTCATGCTTCCTCACACTCAGCCTTTCTAACTCCTCTACGTTCACAACCCGCAAGGAATCTGGGGTCCTAAAGCCTAATTTCTCCGATCCCGGGACATCAAACAATTCGAACCCCAGCCAGCGGAAGGTCACGTACTATGTATGGATCCAAAATTCTTACTGTGGGAAGATACATCCTGACGATGAACTCAGGCTGCTGGTGCTGGTATACCGGAAATCAAGACAATTCTTTCAGGTAACTATCGTTTCTTCTTCCCTCTTCCTCAAGTTCAACGGATCGACAAGGTTTTGTGATTCATGGGTTCCTTGGCGGTAGAGTCTTGTTCACCAAGGCAGTGGGACTTCCTCTGGTGGTAGCCTCCGGCCTTTCTTTGGGGAAAGAAGGTCCCTTTGTTCATATTGCCAGTTGTATTGGAAATATTGTCAGTCGTATGGCTCACAAATATGAAAACAACGAAGGTGAGTATTTCTTCATTTCAATTCTACCAATTACTTCCTGTGGACCTTTTTTTAGCCAAAAGACGGGAGATTTTAAGTGCTGCTTGCGCTGCTGGTGTTTCCGTTGCTTTTGGGGCTCCTATTGGTGGAACTTTATTCAGCCTTGAGGAAGTATCGTACTACTTCCCCCCAAAGGCGAGTCGCTCCCTTGCCAATTAATGTCTATCGATGACTCATGGTATATCAGGTTATGTGGAGAAGGTATGATTGGGCATCGTCCATTGCATTGAATCTGTTGTATATTTCCGGAAAATAGTTTCTTTTGTGCTATGGTCGCTGCCATCACTCTGAAAATACTGGATCCGTTCGGGACAGGGAAAGTAGTACTTTTTCAAGTTACTTATGATAAAGTGAGTTTTCTTGAGTACACTATCAGACGGCATGCTGAGTTTCTCCTTTTTATCAGGATTGGCGGGCATTTGAACTGTTTCCTTTCATCCTCCTTGGGGTTTTTGGAGTAAAGCCTTTTTTCTACCGCAGATACATTTTTCTAATGACGTCTACAGGGTGTATATGGTGTTTGTTTCTGTAAGCTGAATTATATATGGAGTAAGCACGTGCGTCAAAAGACATGGCTTGCTAGGCACCCACTTTTGGAAGTTTTACTGGTACATATTGTATTTATATCACTTTTCAGGCATCTTCTCATATTGGGTCTATCCGTTATTGCAGATCACTCTGGTCACTGTCCTTCTTTGTTTTTTGAATCCCTATGCTCGAATGGGCGGTCCAGAACTGATTTACCACTTATTCTCTGAATGTCAAGGGGATATCAGCGTTTCGTCTAATTTGTGCCTGGTTGATCGAAGCTCTGCTGAACAAGCGTGGCGTGTATCTCAGTTTCTTTTCACGGCAATGATCATGAAAGGATTGTTAACGGTTGTGACCTTTGGACTCAAAGTTCCTTGTGGAATATTCATCCCCTCTTTGGGAGCTGGCGCGTGCGCGGGCCGCATTCTTGGCATTTGGATACAATGGATGCAATATCAGGAACCTCATCTTGGTAATATTAGCCGTTCTTGCGAAGAGAGAGGAGATTGTATGTTTTCCTCTTACTTTTATGTTTCTTCTTAATCATAGTGCGTTTTTGCCAAGGTGTCATTCCTGGTTTATATGCAATGGTGGGGGCGGCGGCGGCGTTATCCGGTGTCACAGTATGTCCCAGTTCCGTTTCCCGTATTCGTTCTGAATGACTGTCAACGCAATAGCGGACGACTGTTTCTTTGGCAGTAATCATGTTCGAATTGACTGATACACTCACTTATGCTGTTCCTGTCATGCTTGCTGTCCTCGTTGCCAAAACTGTGGCAGATGTTCTTGATCGGAAAGGAATTTACGACATTGTCATTGGATTGAACCAGCTCCCATTTTTAAACTCAAAGCACGAGTATCTATGGGGAAGTCTCCAGATCCGAGATGTGGTAAGGTTGAATTTTCAATTTGGCTCAAGTTATCTCATTGGCGGCAGATGTTGGAAGATGCAGATACCATCAAACTCGATGAAAATAACACAATTATGAGTTTGAGAGATAAACTAATCGCACTCGGTAGATCAGGGAATGATGATGGGGGATTCCCGATTCTCAAAAAGGATCTCAATGAGGACGGTTACCGCATGGTCGGATACATTGGTGCCAGCGAACTCGGGCATGCTTTGAGTAAGAGTCTTTTTCTTTGATCTTGCTTTTGATCTCACAGGATCATGGCACACAGCTATTCTCGAAGATGTAGATGCAGATAAAGGAATACAGTTTCAAGAGGACTATACTCATGACATGACGGCATCTATATTGACATGGGATAGTACCCGCCCGCAAAACGAACTATGTGACTTTAGCATCTACATGGATCAAGTCCGTCATTTTAATCCTCTCAGTGGCAACTACATCTCATATGATCACCTAGGCTCCCTTGACAATTTCTACCAAGTCGCCTATGGAACTATTGCACCAGTTTTTCGTGAAACTGGGTGCCCGGTATGTTATAGTCACTGACTCCGGCGGACTATGTATGTCACTTGCAAGGCCTGCAGAAGCTCACTAATCCCCATTTTAGATGAAGGTGTTATAGATAAGAAGACTTGGCTTGCCTTCTTGAACAATTTGGAGGAAAAGTCCTGAAAATAGACTCCTTGCTGTGTCATGCTTCATCAATTGTATAGGCTAGCCTTTCACACAGAACAATTGCATCTACTATCTGTTCAACATCTTTCGTCAGTAATACATGTAGTGGGAGTATACGTCTCTGTTTTGAATATTCATTTGCTTCCTAGTGTCTGGACCGGGCTCCCCAGCTTGAGGATATTTTAGGTGTCAGCAAAACTGATTTCACATCTTGTTGATATTCTTACTGTTTGACTGGTGATCAATCCCCAGATAAAATCTGATTTCAAACAAGACTTTGATCAGCAACTTGTATTTAAAAACATTGAACACTTACTGTGCTGGGATCATCAGATAGAAAATGAGTGTTCAGAATTACATAATTATTTCATAATTGCATAATATGATGCGGTTAATTTATTGTTTTGGGTTATTTTTCAATATTATTCTCACGCTGGGCCAGTCGGCACCTTTCAGTTGACCGCGACCAAAAAAAACGATGGCCACAGCTGGACTTGGTGTTCCTGTCAAGCTGCTTCACGAATCATTAGGCCATATTATCACAGTTGAATTGAAGACGGGTCAACTTTATCGTGGAAAGTTGGCAGAAGGCATGTTCAAATCATCGGCTGGCTCGCTGCCCGACTGACTGACTTCTCTTCACTTTTTCAGCGGAAGACAATCTGAACATTTCATTGAAAGATATTACAGTTACTGGTCGTGATGGACGCGTCTCACAGCTGGATCAAGTTTACATCCGAGGCAGCATGGTCCGTTTCTTCATTGTCCCGGACATGTTGCAGAATGCACCAATGTGAGTGAGCCATCACTATAACAGCTCTGGAGCTGACAAGAAGGCGGAATTAGGTTCAAGCGAGTGGGTCCTAATGCGATGAGGGGTAGGGGTATCGGTACGGCTCGTGGACGTGCTACAATTATGCGAGGTATGTCGTTCGTTCTCATTGACTCTAGATTTCTGCTCGCCAATCCTTCACGTGGTGTCGCTTTCACTGAATATTTTGACTTCTTTAAATTGTTCTAAGTTTACTGATCTTTGCTAACGCTGATGTCCTCCCCTTTTTCAGCAAATGGTATGATTCCCCTCCTTAACTAATGATCATTCACTGACACTGTACTAGCTCGTCGCGGACGTGGTGCTATTCCAGCTCCTCGCGGAATCAGGCGATAGAATTCCTCGTAAATTGCCTCCGTCTAGTTTCTCTCCAAAAACTCATCGTGCCGCTCCCTGTACCTTCATCTGTAATCATCCGAGATCTTTTCTTGTAGGTCTGAGAGGTTAATGTCTGATAGTTGTTCAGTGAGTAGATTACTATATGTTGCCTAACCTCATCCCGACTACGCTATTGTCACGATGCGTTGATATTAGGAGGTTACTACTGGCCTCGACAGTGAAAGGGTTGCCGGATACCTGACAACAAATTCGAAAACTCGATGATATTCTACTATCCCGTCAGATTTGATTTGTTATTGCCACCACGTTTCATTGAACCACCTTTGCCGCGATACGTACTCGGTGGTATCATGCTAATCTTCAGACTCGTAGTCAAGTCTCATCGTCCAGTATTCAGCACGAGTATCTTCCTAACGTATAATGACTGAGGCCCTAGACTTGCTTCACACCGAAAGTGATCTTGGTGTTCCGAGACGATAAGAATCCCGCTGGTTCCCCCTCAAAAAAGATGCATTTGCACAACTGTTATCAAGGATAAGACGATACATCACGTTTGGGTAATGACGATGTAGAATTTGATGGCTGTGGTGCCGGAGAGGTTTTCCTCAAAACTGACAGAACTGGGTTTTTGACAGGGTTAAAACCCTTCTGATTGCACGACGAACAGTGACACTCAACTCTACATCTTTGATCAAGCATGAAATTTCTATTGGATCAGTTCAAGAATTCAAAGTGGTCGGCCAGATTTGTGTGGTATTGTCAATTTATCCAGCTTGTTTTGCTATTGAGAGGTTGATCGAAGCCAGCATAGATGTTGGTAGGCAAGTCAAACCCAGGGAACATAGAGCGTATGGGCCATCTGGATGCGGCATCACTGAGCCGCTCCGACGATGCCACTCCCTTCTGTGGGAGAGGATGACAAGATATGAATGTATTTACTTCCCAGGCCTATTGGACTCTCTTGGGTGACAAAGGAAACTGAGGCAGAAATATTCATCTGTCTGCACATAATATTGAAATGCTAAGGACAGTAATCTACTGTTTAGACATACGGACCATAGCTTACACAACCACTCGAGCATCGACTATTCGTGTTCTTGATAAGGTGATACGAACCTGTTCTACGCTGTCTGCCATAGACCCGAGCTCGGTGAAGGGCCACCTGGTCCATTAAATAGGGACATCTACTTCACAGACCTGTGAGAGTTGTCGCCGAACTAGGTCCACTGGCGCGATAGGTACTTTCAGCAGCATTCAACAAGTTGATTGGATGCTTACAAGGCCATGAATCAAAAATCAGACACTCGTCCTTTGAAACTCCAATCACCAGTATCTTCGCCCCACTTCCCTACGGGCTCACGTTTAGGACCACCACGTTCTCCGGTTTTAGGATTTGTATCACCCTCGAACTCTGGTTTTATGGGCTCGCGAGCATCAGGATGCAGCTGAGCTGGGCCAGAAGGCTCGGCAAGGGGGGTTTGTGCTCTGCGAAGTAGTTGCTGGAACTCATGCTGCTGTGATGGGGGAAGGGGAGGAGGTGCAGGTCTGTTGAGACTGGAGATACTGCGGGCGAAATGGCGATGAGCTCGGACAAAGGACATGGCAGGAGGAAGGCGTGGCACGTGCCATTGTACTTTCTCAGACAATCACCACAAGTATATGATTTTCTAATGCAGATCTCAGCTCCTATCCATATTCCCCCAGCCCCAATTTCAGTTGATCACCTGCAAGGCAGAAGTTCAAGAGCTCTTCGGGAGTTTACAAGCAAGAAACGCAAGAAAGATCGGGCTTGTGATTATTGCCGGCGCCGTAAAATCAAATGCGACGGTCCGTACAGACAAGAACAAATCTGCACCAATTGCATCCATGGTCATCGAACCTGTACATACCTGTGGGTCCCTATTTTAATCGTTCAAACCTCTCACCCATTCCCTCAGTGAGTCCTCCAAACCTCGCTGTCCACCAAAGGCGTAAGAACTCAGAATCTGTCCATATGTCCGCGATTTGATTGTGGCAACAGTTATGTCACGTCTCTTGAAGACAAAGTTGAACATCTAGAAAAGGTCCTTCACAACGTGCGTTCCGATACCTATGAATAGTTCTCTTCGTTTCCTGCCATTCTCCTCCTTTACTGATGCCCTTCTCAGCTCCTTCCAAATTCAGACTTCTCCGAAGAACTCGGACCTCCCATTGTACGAGGCTCCTGGAAGAATCATGATGAACAATCCGATTGTCTACCAGTGGCCTCGTTCACACATACGATGAGACATCCCTCGTCCTCATCCTTTGCAAATAAAATCAGATTGAATGAAGACCACGACTTTCCACCAGTCAATCGCACGACACACCTCATTTTCAGACCTTCACAGTCTTCGAAACACCCTTCTAGGAATGCGTTAGTATACAGGTCATCTGCCGTGGAAATTTCTGAAGATACAGAAAATGAATCAGCAGGAGAAGCCATTGATACAGGACTGGATGGCCGTCATAGATATGGTCTCAGTGCGTTGGAAGACGACAACAACTCGGCGACAGAAAGTCCCATTCGTTTTCACGGAAGGAGTACCACTGCAAGTTTGGTAGAGGTGGCGCGAACTTTTAAACACATGCGCATACAGGAGGAGGTCATTCAAAACTCCTTGGGAGACCAGGATCAAAATAGTGACAAGGAGAGCGAAAAACGCAAACCTACACTAGAGAAAACTAACAACGCTGATTTACGGGTCTTTCGTCGTCCCGAATTCTGGAGTACAGCTAAAGTCAGTAGGGACTTATCAAATGCCATCCCTCCCAACTGACAGTGACCTAGTGGGAGTTAGACTGGATAAATCGTGATCCTCATGCGCCCAACTTGATTAACGAGCTGCTCAAGTACTTTCCTCCTGAGCCTATCGCTCGTCAATTGGTCGAGTTGTTTTTTATCCAGTCTAATCTTTACCTTCCTCTTCTCCATCGACCAACATTTGAACGTTCTTGGCATGAGCACTTACACCACAAGAATGTCTGGTTCGCGACTCTGTGTATTCTTATGTTTGCTGTGGCCAGTCGCTGGTACGATTCCGGTGGAAAGGAGCTTCACGATTGGCTTCGAGGTGACGATCAGTGGAAGGCAGCTGGATGGAGGTGGCTCTTCATTGGCCTAGATGTTCATTGTATTCGGCGCAGTTTAACCTGTTCCGCAAGTTTGTTAGAGATTCAAACGTATGCTGTACGTCTCTATTTCGCTGTATCAATCGGTTACGAGGTCTGTTTAACAAACATCATAGCTCATGGTTCAGTTCTTGCGAGGGACAACATGTACCGCTGTTAGTTGGCTGTTTGTTTCAATTGGATTACGGAAAGCACAGGATAGAGGCGCCCACCGCCTGAAAGTCTATAGGAACTATCCAAATGCTGATGATGAGCTATGGAAACGTGCTTTCTGGTCTTTGTTGGCATTCGATCACATCCTTGGCGCCAGTTTGGGACGTGGCATAGCGACTGGCCAGGAAGAGTGAGCGATTACCTAACCAATTCAAACACTTTGACTCATTTACTCAAGCTATGACCTTGATTTTCCCCTTGAAGTGGACGATGAGTATTGGGATACTGGAAACGACGAGACCAATTTCAAGCAACCGAGTCACCTTCCCTCGAAAATCACTGCTTTTAACCAATTTATTAAGCTTAGCGAGATTATTGCTTTTGCCGCTAAAACTCTGGTGTGTCAAGTCCAATTGACTGAAGACTGCTATTGATTTCAGTTCCATGCTGCAGTACCCTGTGAATAAGAGAAAAGTGTTTTTTGGCTTCATCAAAGGTGATTGGACCGGAGAAGTTGTCCGACAGTTGAACATAGCCTTGGAAGAATGGATACAGAAAATACCAACACATCGTGCGTTAACTCTGTTGATCATTTTCTAATTTCTTATGCAATATACACTCAGTTCGGTGGGATAAACAGAATTGTCATCGTCATCCTGACTTCTCGCGACAAGCCGCGTCCATTCACTCATTGTATTACTGTGTTGTGATGATGGTGTCCAGGCCATTTTGTCCCTACAATCCAATCGGAAATCCCCAACCTGAACAAGAAGAAAGGCATTCTACCGCTCTGAAACAATGCGCAAGATCGATAAAAGCTTGTGCAGAAATCTTGGAGGTCGGGTTACAGAGAGGTCTATCAAACCAATCTAACATGATCAATGTTACCCTGGTCTGTGCTGGCACTCTCGCAATCTTATTATACGTCTTGCAACGAAGAATGGTCGACAGTGGCCAAGGCAAGACTTTGATCAGGAACTACGAGGTTGAAGGAACAGGAATATTCATCTCTGATCTCTTGGATGCCGTGGACGTTTGCATGGAGGTCTTGAAACGAACAAAATCGGTTTGGGAATATGCGGAGGCGGTGATGTGAGCGTTTTTATTGCTGTTAACCGACACTACACTTTCTGGATATTAAACGTCATTAGGGAACAGCTGAAAGCAGCGCTTCCTTCAGACAAGGACAAGAGCTTCGACAGTTTGAACATCCCTATCCCCAAAGTACAAGGACTAGTCGATGTTGAGCAAGTCTCCGGCCATCTGAATCACAACTTGCCCGGGTTTCAAATACCCCACGAGGCAACGTTTTCATTTACGGATCCCTCTCTTTACCAAATGTCCTCTTTTCAGACTGATTATAGCCATCCACCACCATCAATGAGTCACGCTGTTGAGCTGGTACTGACAAGGCCCTATCTCAATTCAGCTCCACCACATCATAATGCTACTCCGCTCTCCCAGAATCTACCCCCTTCGTTGTTTCCGGTTGCATCTCGCACTGATTATGATTACACCATCCCACCTGGTAGCACACGACCGACTACCAGCCCATTCGACCGATCGTCGTCTACTGGACACACTGCGTATCCCGTTCCGGGAATGATCCAGCCACGGGAATGTCAGTTCGATATCCCTGGCACAGGGTTCTCCATTCCATCAGCTGGAGCATCTATGGCAGAAAAATCTCGTATGTGCAGAATGCCCAGTCATGCTTATCCTGGAGACGGGATGCATGCCCTATCTTCTATCCCTGACAATTCTGTTGGAGTCAAGGATTTCCCTCGTTCAAGAATGCGCGCTTTCAACAGTAAACCCGCCCCAGTTATGGCAGCAAGAAAGGAGTCGGGACGCATTGAAAACTCGTTGCGTCGGATTCCAGACTTGCATGCAGTGAAGAATGACAATAACGTGGGCTCGACTACAGCGGTAGCTAATTCTTATAAGAAATCCTCCTCGGGTGTTCATTACTCATCGCCCTTGGCATTTGATTCCAATCATTTATCTTCTCACATGTCGAATTCCACTCAAGCTCACTTTCGAGATCGGTCAAATAGAACTGAATCCAAGTGCGTTTTTCCTCTCTCTTGACATCGTGTCCGCTGATTTGTTCTGTCATCAATTAACTCATAGAATCAAAGCTGCTTGGGAACGATAAAAAATTGACTGATCCAGCTTCAGGGCACCCAGTCAGGCTGGATGTCTTCCGCCAAGAAAACAGTAATATACCTTTGTGCGTGAAGCTTTGTCCTGACCTGATTACTTAGCTTGCTTTCATTTCATGTATGTTTTCGTCTTGCTCTTGGTTGTTGTCATACTAGGTTATTGGTTAGTCTTTATCACACGGATATGTCATGTAATAATGGTATTGGGCTTTGATGTACTTTTTGGATAGCGCAATGATTGTACAAGGTAGTAAAACAAAAGCAGATTATACGACTGTTATCAAATGTCAGCGGAGACGACCTGGTATCAGAGAGAGAGTGAACAACTCACGCAACACAGCATTGATGCACCCGTCATTCTCAGGATTGTTTGTAACTTGGGCATATTTTCCGAAGACGACCTTTCCTCCGGCAGTGACCATACCCAGTTCAGACACATTGACCTCAATGACTGTCCCTTTTGTGAGGACACCGAGTTGAGTGTACATCGGTGACTGAGGATTTTTCTTGACGCCAAGTATCTGGAGTTGGAAAGTTGCTTTGAGATCGGCTGAAGCACTATTTCAAAGCTTGAACAAATGATTAGTCGATGGTACGTACGATGAGTGACATTAGCCTTCTTGTAGCGTAACGCCATCGGTCGGATAAAACGCTCCATCTTGACGGGTTTGCGGGTGAAGCCTTCACCAACAAAAGTTGCCTTGGTCACCATGCGTTTCCATGACTTGCTTTTGCTCTTTCCAGTTTTCACTACCTTGAACATTTCATCTTCTGCTATTCCACGGACTTTTGGAAGAGGAACAGCATACTTGGCAGCCTTGTCCTTCCGTTTTTGTTTGATCGCCGTCGACAAAACCTTGGCATCTTTTTGTCCTTCACGATCAAGGAGATATGTGGGTAGTGCCCCATCAGGGATGGTTCCCGAGTCCGCTTGCTTGATGTTACGTTCGTCATGGGCCTTTAGTGTCTTCTTCATCTGAACTTTTTCTCTGTGTCGTTTAGCATGAAGTAGTTTGGCCTTTAGTCCGAATGTTTTCTGAGCGATAGAAGAAGATTTATGAGCTACACGGGCTTCCCGCTTTCGTCTTTCGCAAAAGGAAAAATAGAATCATTTAGGAAACTCAGGAAGTTTTGTTTTGAAAAAGACGCATACTTGCGCTCGTAGTAATCCAGTTGACGTCCATGTCGCTTGATATGCTCTTCGATATATTCGTTCTGATACCCCAATAAGCCACGGAAAAACATACGAGCACATAGACTGTACCTGAGGCTATTGAAAATGTTTGTCAGCATGGGTGTCATGAAAAATCGAAAGAGACATACCATAGCTGCTGAACGAGTGTCAAAACCGGCGGTATCAATGAATTTCTAAATCACGTGAATTCCATGTAATTCCAGGTCTGTGAGTACTGTAGCCTGAGCCAAAGAACATGTGGCAAGACAATGTAAATCCCTACGGTGCACCGTCCTCCCAAAGCTCATATTATCAAGTACCTGTTCAAGAGCCCCTCCAATTTTATGCCCAAAATACGAGTCCCCAGGACTCTGCAGCATTCTATCCAGGCTCTCGGCCAAGCTTAGAAGGGATGGCCCAAGGAAATATTGCTCAAGGAGGTGGATATGCTGGTCCTATACAACCCCAGGGTGCTTGGTGGACTGCTTTTGGTACAGGTGGCTTCGAGGGCGAACCTCCCCTCTTGGAAGGTAAGTCATTGTGAACTACGATATGTTTTCTACCACGCGGAATGAATGGGCTCACAAAAGCTCAAAAGAACTTGGAATCAACTTTTCCCATATATATGCAAAATCTATGACTGTTCTTAACCCACTTCAGCGAATTGACGAACACATAATGGATGATGCAGACCTGGCCGGTCCAATTATCTTCTTTTTCTGCTTTGGTTTGTTCCTCTTATTCGTCAGTCACAATATACATTTTTGCTATCAAGTATGCTGAACTCATCATTCGTACAGTCTGGAAAACCCAACTTTGGATACATCTACGGAGTCGGTCTCTTTGGAGCAGCTTCTATGTATACGCTCTTGAATCTCATGTCCGATCATGGAATTGACGCGTATCGCGTGGCTTCCGTGCTTGGATACTGTTTACTTCCAATGGTAGGAATCAGTGCTATCAGTGTCGCGACTCACCTAGAGTATGTCCGAAATTCGATTCTTTCTTTTGGTTGGCTCATCCTGTTAATTCTAGGCGCACTTTCGGATACCTTTTATCGTTGTTATCCATCCTTTGGTGCACATATTCTGCCTCAGGTATATTTGTAGCAGTCCTCAGAATGTCAGATCAACGGCTACTAGTTGCGTACCCCTGCGGTTTGCTTTATGGTTGTTTTGCTCTTCTTAGTATCTTCAAGGGAACTAAGTAGCGCATCGCTATCCTATTGTTTTACTATTTTATTGTGGATTTGGGATAATATACATTGCACATGGACTTCCAAATGATGCTACGGTGATGTTACAAATATTTCGCTAAGTCTTGTGGCCTTCTGCTTGCTTTTCGGGGTTTAGTTGTCTGCTGTAGATTTTCAGTAAAACTTCCATGATCTCTTCAAGGGGTGTGGTCGCATATTCATTGATATATTGAGGGAGTGCGTCTTCTAGATTGAAACCTGCTTTTTTCATGAAGAAGGGATGCATCACATCTGGAGTTGCTTCGCCAAGTTGTCGCATAGTCAAACGTTCAATTGACCTTTCACGTGGCATGTACTTGATGGTCTTGTGCTTGGGTACTTTGCAAGCGCCAGAGGGAGGGATCCTAGGTGTAGGGAAGGGTACCGACTCGACAGGCACAAAGTTGTCCGAAGCGTGTTGTTGTTCTTCAACGACTGCCAACGAACCGACTCCAGGAATCAAGGACGTGCGCCATTCTGCAGCGGCCCGAACTTGATCCATTTCCCTAGTCATATTCTTCCTGAGGAACGTAAGCCAAGAGTACAAGGCAACGTTGAGAGTTATGTAGATGTCATCAACATCCTTCAAGCCTTGTCTAACGAATGTACTATGGAAGTCATAGAGCAAATTCCTAGTAACATCATCGTCGTTCTCCTCGCTGTACATGTGCATCTTCATAGAAGGAAGACCAACGATGGTGGCCTCTAATGCGCCCTTGACGAAGCCTTCAAGCCATGTACGACATTGATCTTGATCCGGCAGTGGCGCGTTCAGACTTTGATTGTACGTAAATTTTGAGATATTCATTGAGGCGAATGATAAATGGAGGTCTCGCTGTCCAGGACAAAAATCCGTTGCAACAAGCCTAGCAAGACGTGCTCGGATATCTCGAGCTACAAATTGTGCCATCTCCAAATCTTCCATGCTACGAGGGAAAACAGCCAGTTGTAAATGGCCCAATTTCAGACTCATGAATTGGCGAACAATGAAGGTTAGTCGGCTATCGGCCTCCTTGAACTTGGCTTTAGCAGTTTGAAGCATGGCTTCAGCAACAGCCGACAGTGGATTGTCTGGTTTTAAGGACCGACTATTCCGAAAAGCCGCTGATTCCCGACTGGCTCCTTGCCGTTGGGCTTCGAGATTGGATTCAAAATTGTTCGCGTATGACATCAGCTTGGGTACGGTCCCTATTGTGACAGCTGCAACAATCTTGGAGCTTGTCACTACGAAAGAAAGTTGGAGTGGATTCTTTTGATCTGTTTCCGAATGTATGGCCTTCCAATCATCATAAACTTCAATTGAGAGAGGATCAGCGCTGAATATAATCAATTTTGTATTCTGATCAGGACTCAAAGTGGAGAACTCACTGATAATGGAGCAAACGTTGTTGGTCAGATGCCAGGGTAGCAATCACGGGCCCGCTTGTTAATCTGAGCTCCAACATCCGGCCATCCAACTCCTCGAGAGACCGGTCATTTACTTTTTTAGTGGTTTGGAAGAGGCAATCACAAACCCGGACCCGACCTGACAGGTTCCCATCAGCAATGATCAGAAGTTCCCTTACAAGGATTGCTACGTCATTTGACCTCTCCGTGAGATTAGTCCTTAAGATTGCTTGATTGAGTTGTAAGGTGATCCTTGATATCGATGAGCCGAGATCAACCTCAAGATTGATTTCGCGGACACGGACTAGCAGCACTGTGCTGAGAGACCGTTTGGCAGAAGGCGGTGTCGAAAATGAGGAACTAGGACTGAGCTTTGACGGAGCCTTGGCATCTAGTGGTGACTGACTATTGAACAAAGGAAAGAGGTCAAGCCAAACGGCTTTGAAACATAAGACATCTTGAAACCTCGAGAATTTGGCTCTTCCATGAAACTCGGTATCCAGAATGACAGAAACAAAGTTCATTATGTGCCGCGGGACTGACTCAACTCTGGAGAACCAGACAGAAAATGTTAAATTCCGTGCATCAAGCTGAAGGCAGTCTTCACTAAGAAAGCCATGTTTCAATCCGATCGATAACCCCCCCACTGTTCCCGAGAAAGATACCTGGCGGGCACCTGGTGAAGCATTGATAATAAAGCCGCCGTTTTCCCAACGTAGTGCGGTGACGACGTTGACATCAGGCTGACAGGTAAATTCTAGCTTGGAACGGTCTATACGCAGGCTGAAGCTGATGCGCATACTAGAGACAGCATTGAGGGTGGTATCTTCTTTATCAGTAGACACAATATTGCCGGATTGCGCAGGGATCGGGGATGGTATCACTCTGGCATTACTATTCTTCAGCATGCGACCCTCGATGTGGTTAACCAGCTCCGTCAAGAATGGTAAGAGAGTCGGTCGAAGTACGTTACGACTGGAGTGGACGGTACTTTTGAATACAAGCGTGGAGGGTTCTTCATGGCTTGGGCCACACTTCTGCATCGCAGGTGTCGCACGATATTCTCCCCAAACAGAAACTACAGGAAGATTGAAGACTTCGGCCCCGAGCTCTAGTATTTGTTCATCCAATAGTTCAGTAGCATGACCAGATGGCATCGTTTCGAAGTACAGCTTGGTGGCTGCGCTGCTATACATGCGTACTTTCCCACTCAAAAATGTCAGGGAAGCGAATACATTTGACGTAGGGATAGCTTGGTAATGTCGCTCCAGAGCAGTAATCTTGGTTTCCTCTGCTTCAGAGGGAACTGCACGAGCAATATTGTTGGAAAGTTGATTAAGACGCTCCTTCCCTTGTCGGTACACGTCGATCAAGGAGAAGATGTAGCCCGCAACAGTGGAATCCAAATCTAGAATAAAGCCGCTAACGCTGGCATTGATCCACAGCTGGCGTGAGTCTGTTCGAAGTACCGACCGGACCTGAGCAGTCATTTCGGGATATACAAGCCGGTTTCTGGTTCTATGGTTTTCACCATTGTAATGACTCGGTTCAGATTGTCGGAAACTGGGAAAGATCATAATCTATGTATGTTTAATAGAAGTCATACTGCTGAACTTACAAGGAGATAAATTGGAACGATAGGTTCTTCATGGTGGCTTCCCCTGTCTCGCCCCAATTGACACCGAATATTATGGATGAGATTGAAAATAAGAATGCATTGATGGTTGCATCCTTAGCGCGGTAGCGTGGCAGTTGGATGTCTTGTTCCAGAGTGATGGGGAATGCAATGCCTAGGTCTCGAATTGTGATGTTGATTATGTATTTGGACAGCCAGGACGTATCCTCGATTTGGTGATTGTAAGTTTTGACCTCAAATGTTCTCATAATACTTTGGGTCTTCTGCTTGAACGCTGCCAGCTCCTGGGCTCGCTGTTCCTTGCGCTCAAGGATATCAGCCTGAGAGTATGGTCAGGTGTGATGATGTCTGAATTGTGACTGCACGTACCTGTATTTGATCAAGAAAATCGCCGATTTCCCCTATTGAGCTTGGATGCATCACAGCATGAGCTTTGGTGATAACTAGATCAAGCGTTCGTGCATAAGGATACTTCCTCTGTTTTCCTGAAAGAACTTTGACATCAATTATGACAAAGAATGAACGATGTCCGCGGTTAAAAGACTCTTGCATGGATCCAACTTTACGCAGAGCCAAGGAAAGCGCGAGATCTGTCAATCCGATGTCCCATCTGAGGCCGTTGTTATTCTGGAGACCACCACCAATATCTTGGCACTCCAAGAACATAGTGGAAGAAAAGCCCTCCAGCCCGATCCGAAAGCCACGCATCTTGAGGTAACCACCAAACTTGGGTCTTGAGCTTGACTGAGATTTCCGCGAGAACTTCGATGCTTTCAAGCGGGTTTCCTCCATCAACGTAACAAGGTCATTGAAGTCCTGACCAAATTTCTGCTGAACAGCTAACAATGTATCCCAATGAGATGGCTTGACTTTGAGGTCCAAAAAATCAATGATGATAAGTGCTTGGACTGATCTTCCATCATGGCTACCACCAAGAGACAGGGCAGGGAAAGCAAGCTTGACACGACTGTCTGAGACAGCTTCTCCATTATTTTGAGACGATATTTCTAGAGTGCTAGAAGTGATCTGCAGGCCGAATACGATGTTCGAGGGATTGAAAGGATCAGAGCTTGATTGGGCATAAGTAACCACATGAATTGCTCGCCAAGAAAGCCAAGTCCCATGCATCACTTGGAGGGATATACCCACATCGATGACTTGTCCATTAATTTGCAGCATAGGCCGCTTGGAGAATGACCGTATTGATGGTACCGGAGACTGAGTTTTCTTGGAGGGAATATGGAGCTCTGAAAGAGCAGCATTGATTGCCTGCTCTATTCCAGTAAGGAAATCAGCTCGCCACTCCTCAACGAAGCGATACAGCTTGATTGCACTTCGGGGCACGCTAAGATACAGTCCACCAAGGGAGAAAACTACTCTGGTGATCTTTTGTATATTTTGCTCCTGTCGTATGACTGCATTGGCCTTACCCCTGTTAAGGTCAAATGCAGCTAGAATATCTTGATCTACACCAGGTTTCATTTTGTAAAGAGGCGAGCGAGCTTGAAGATATAGCTTGTCGAGAAGAAGTGTAATGTTCATAGATTCATCCCCTTGATTGGTTGGTACAGACGACAAAGAGACAATTTGTATGTTTTGAGCGCCAATCACGAATGTCAAGTTGGCAGCAGCAGCCTGAAGCTTGACTGAATGTAGGAGCAGAGAAACATCGATGAAAACCGAAGATGAGCCTCCAGAATTGATGATTGATGCTGTTTTTCTGTTCGCGGGCTGATACTTGCTCGAGATCGCTGTTGAATGCGACACGTAGATGCGCCGGACGCGCAGAACATGTTGAACAAAGTCCATGAGGTGTGAATGAACTGCGAAATAGATCCTGTTGATAGCTATTCGGATAGAGTGTCGTTCCAATTGGTGCAGCCGTTTTTCACGAAGGGATGTCTGCGACATACTTGGAAGATGACTGAGGGTGTGTTGTATTAGACCAAGGGGGTATGAGCGTGTATGAATCTGAACACCAGTAAGGAGAAATTCGTTAATTAAGGATGAAGTAGGTGCGCAGATACGCAGACAAGTGCTCTGCAGTACAACAGAGAGAGTGGGCACTCTGTGAGACGCCGAAGCAGCAGGTTTTGCACGCTTGATTTTCAGCAGTCGTTCCAATAAAGTAAGGTCATAGGTGGTATCAAAATCTTGATCCAGATGGACAAATCTTGAATGCAATGCCGATGCAAATGTGTCGGGGTTAATGGAGTCTGCATTGCCTTGACCAGTGAAAATGTGTTTGTGATCCTCGGGCCGGAGGTGACGTAGGCAATGTCGAAGATGGAAAAGGAATCGAAAAGTAGAATCGGTGCGTAGTGCGTGTGGAATTCCCTTTTGAACAAGGTATGATGGTTGGGTAGTGGAGAGCGGATCAATGATGGCTATAGACTCGGAAAAATGTATGATTCGATACGCTACTGACTGTATCACGGCTTCATCATGGCGCTCAATCAGGCGCAATGTCCTGAGACTTTGCAGAAATTCATGATTGAGGCTGATGGCAACAGCGGTCACCAGTTCTGGACCTCGGTGTCCGACCATAGTGGTTAAATCTATCCAACGAAGACGAAACTGGCTTGCGTTATGATCAGCGTCCAGGCCGACAAGTTGTAAGCTGAATATGGTGTCACCGCTGGATGGTGTTGATTCACTCTTGGAAAGGTAATCTAAGTTTAGAGATAATGTGTGAATGGTGGTTTGAATCCTGGTCTCCGACTTAAGAAAAAGACCGCTGAACGTGAGATTCTGTATAGATAGACCAATCCCAGTTGCGGCATCGAGTCGGGAGGGGATGAAGCTACCTTCAATGATCTTCGGGTGCCCTTCTTCGGCCATAGAAAGATTCTGAAGGATCTGGATATCGATAGCAGGACATGCTGCTTCCAGTATATTCCTCGAGTCCGTTTTTGCCCCGTTTTTCATCAAGGAAGCGACCAGGAACGAATACTCAGCTATCAGGGCCTCGACTTGCAACTCAAGCCCCAAGTTCTACAATCAGAATAAGAGTACATTTTCCTTGTGAAGCTACTGTCGCTTACGATAGAACACAATGATTGTTGAATATGTGCACAAGCAGACACCAACAGCGGCGTAAGCTTGACCTCAATTGCACGCTTTGAGCATAATCGAGTTGTTGTAGATCCCTGTTCAACTGTGACAGGTAAAGGGTCTTGATTTGTCCGATGAGAGCCAGTCATGCCTGAACCAGCATACCTTGAAGTGAAGTCGCGGCTGCGATTCTGGTTTCTCCATTAGCTGGGAGTATATCATCTAATATCCAAGAAACCGACCTTGATCAGACTGAAGGAAGGCATTTCCCAAAAGCCGTAGTCATTGGGGCGAACAGACTCATAGTGTCTTGTAAGGTGCGCGTAATACATTAGTAACGCCTTGTCTTGATTCGTTTCGCAATCTGGTAATTGTCAACACCACATCATTGCCAGCGTCAAAGGTATTTATTTACCTTCAATATCTGTCCATCCACTGCTCGTGGAACCCCCATCCGTCAGATCTGCATCATCTGATTCATCCCCACTGGACAAATGCTGCTCGTCGTCGATGATATGGAGACGAGTCGATGTACGTGTCCTCCTGAGCACATGTATGTTAAGTCACCTTGATTCTGGCAGTCAAAGAAAAGTCACTCACGCGAGTCTGGCATCTCTATCTGCCTCAGATATAAACTCTGCCTCAGAATCAGAGATACTGTTTGCAACAGGAGGGCGTCTTTGATGTAGGTGTTTTCGTAATGGAGGTTGGACAACTCTAACTCTCGGATTTGGGAGTCGCAGCTGAGGAATGTAAACTCCATTCCTATGCATCGTCCGACCTATTTCTTATGGTCAGACAGACCTAGAAAGATGGCACCTGGCTCACTCCTCTCCATTTGGCCGAGCAGTCTCGCAGCACGATCTGTCAGCTGGTCTTGCTCGCTGACAAACGCACGTTGTCGTACAATGTGCTCTCTGTACCCCTTGGGAGCCGCATAAATGTCAATGTATAGATCAGTAACAATGTCTGCTGCCTCTAGCCATGTGTTGAGCTTGGTTGAAGCACTTAGCAACACCTTGATCCCGAGATGAGGCACACGTATCCCTGTGGAGTTGCCGTAGTTGACACCGCCAACGTCGTTGCGATCCACCTTAATACCAGACTTGCATAGGACTTGAACGGCTGTATTATTTGCTCGCAACACAAGTTCAAATGACTTCACGTTAGCCTTGTAAAAGGTTACTGTATGGCATTGAGTTCGGCCGCCTTTTCATGAAGGGTCGCTTACTATCTGGGTCTGCAGGGGTCATGTACTCTGCTGCAGGTGCATTTGCCAAGTCTGCAAATCCAAAGCCAAATGATTTTTTGACATGACCCAGAATCTGGGCATCAGCAAGGGACATATCAAATTTCACATGACCGAAGTTGAACTCCCATATACATAGGTATGTTGAAGTCCGCGGCAAGGGCCCGAATAATCGATTTGCAACTATACTTAAACCTATGAGTGCATGTTAACCTGGAAACAGACCGCACAATAATTCGTTGACTTGCAATCAACCATTATGATCTTTTGACCATACTTTGTGCACTCATGTGAGAGTCGCCGAGGGAAATCATGATCTATGTGACCATATATCGTAGGAGAATTGAAAGATATATCTGTCAGATTCCGTCAGCCCTGACACTTTTCACTAGATATTGGGACATTTTCACCGAAAAAGAAGTCATGTAGACGTAGATGAAGTTGCAGTTCAGATATTGATAAAACAACACACGGGCCAATTCCGAGTGTCCCATCAGCTTGAGGTGCTTCCATGCTGATAGCACCTGCAGGCAGCACGAAGGTCCCTCCATGAACCAGGACAGACATAGTGCACTGAAACATGTTGTTCTGAGCTATGATGAGCTTATGTGTTGACCTGATGAAACTGGGACCTTACTTTGCCCTTGCGGTACTTCAACTGGATTGGGTCACCAGAAGGAATGTTTCTCCTTTGTCTTTCGATGTATTCGTAGAGCGTCGAAAAATGCGTGAATGACCCAAAATAATTATCACGCAACACCATCCAGTATCGTATTGACCAGCCCAGAGCCAAATAAATTAGATCCGTTGCCTAACGAAAAGTTATTTTTAGCATACCGGCAGGGGCCCAAATAGACCCAAATAGACTCACCTCGAAATTCAGGGTCAAATGATCCACAAAGTTCTCTCTTGTTTCGGTGTAGTATAAATATGACGCTTTCAGAACGAGCAGTCTGATCTTGGCCAAGTTACAGCCTTCCTTGGGTATGTATGTGGCCCGAGTGTTCCATCGAGGAAGAGAGAAGTCCACAGAGAGATTTGGAGCTTCGATTGACATCTGCACATCAATTGACTCTGGCCTAAACCTATTGGAGGGAATGACGACACTGGCATCAAGTTGCTCTCCTTGTAAGGTTACCAAGACTAATTGAACATTAAGACCGTGTCCTCCAAAGAAATAATATTGGCTAGAATACCATTGTCCTCGCGAACCAGCGGCTTGTCGATGATGTTTTGGTCATTGGCATATGTATTTACTTCGTAATGATAGAGATGTAAGTTGACCAGATAAACGGTTGGAACCCATCTTTGCCAGTCGCTTGGAGGACCAGATGCCCAATCCTTTCCAAGGTCGGTAAACATGTTGATATGATCTCGCAAAAGATAAAACACAGGTTGACGGAGTGTGATATAAAATGTCCAAGTCCTTTCGGCATTCCATTTCAGTGGAGTTGGAAGATCACCATGTACCTGTAGGGGAAAGAATGAAGAGTAAAATTCCACACAATGTACGACATACACGACAGGAATCTGCATTTATCAAGCGAATATCATTTAGGCTTGATGTCACAGAAAAATCATCCAGATGAACCTCAAGCATGGACTCATATCCCATACACCCTGCAACCACGGGCATCAAGTACTTAATTGATGATCGATCGCCAACAACAACGTTGAGGAATGCTGGTTCCCTCCGATGGGACCTTTTGGGTACCTCTGATTGACCATCCCACTGCCAATCCTACAGGGAAACGATAGAAAGTCAGAGGGATCAGAAGATGCAAAGATTCAACAAACCTTCGATGCCTCCTTAAACGGAATAAGCAAGGTGGTCTCATTCCTCAATTCCACAAAAATCTGTAGAGCTGTCCAGATCCTTTTATCTCCTGGCTTGACTGGATGTGTCTGTTCCGCTGTTCGGTACGTAGTTGGAAAAAATATTTTCTGTAATTCGGCCCTGATGGCAATTGCGAGTGAGCCCATGTCCCTCATATACAGCGAATATTTACCTCTGCCGGTCAGCCCATGGTCCATATCTGAAAATCCCTCTGTGTATGACAAATTCGAGCACCCAGTCAGGTGATATGTCGCCGTTTCCAAAGTCATACTGCTTCGGATGTAACTGCTCCTCGATGGGCGGCACATCACCGACCACGTCCGCAAGATAAGTCAGCTCCAATAACGATGTCTCTAGAACTTTACGCTCGACAGCATAGTCGAGAGTAGAGAAGTCAGAGCCGACAGATGTTTCTTCTTCTATTGCTTTTCTATGTTTGGATTTCGCAGTATGAGCTTTGAAGTTTCTCTGTCTTTGACGATTCTGGCCATATTTGAGTGTGAGAGGGAAAAAAGTGAGTTGACGCCAGACGTGCTGGAAGGAGTGGTATATCAAGTGTAACGAAGCACTTCCAAATATAGGATATCTTTCGAGAAGTGAGATTGCAGTCGGATGAGTCAGGATTAAGTGGAGCGTACTGGTCAATGCGGTCATGTAGCAACTGTCCAAGAGTCGACATTGGATCAACAAATTGTTCATTCTCTGTCAACTGTATGACAGCATTACGAAACCTGAGAGAGAGGGCCTGTTTGTGGAGGTCACACTTGGACCTAGCCTGTATACAATGTGAATTGTTCTTATAAATTGACGAACGAGTACACTCACCTGAGTGATACCGAAAGTCCCATGACAAACGCCGAATTCCGCAACAACGAGATTAGGAGTTGAATGGTTTCCACATGTGATTATACCCTTTGAGACTCGTATACCCAGAGGAAACAGATCTTTGGGGTCTAATACCGGCATCTGTTGCTTGAACCATGCCAGAAACTTGTTCATTGTTGTAGGAACTCGGATAGTACGTCTCATCGTTGATTGTCCCCTTAATTCTGCATCAATCGTAAGATTAGCCTAGCCAGCTGAAGAAGTTGATTATACTCACTCAGACTACTTAATCCCTGTGAAGAACGATTTGCATCTCTTGAACGTAAGGTGTCCCTGCCTGTGCTCTTTTCCATCTGAGCAAGAATATTTTCATATGCTGCTGTCCGGTTGTAGAGGAACCACTCAAAACCCTGGAGGGTTACCTGTATCCGACATGAGGGGAGCCAGAAATCCTGAACTAGATTGAAAAATAAGTAAGAGCGTAAAATTTCATACAGTCTAACGAATGACACGGACTCTTTTCACCCTTAACATAGAGCTCTTCAGCCAATACAGGTTTCCGAAGCCAGTAACGCCATTGTACCTGACCCTTGATAATCTTGATAGTTTGATTACTAGAGTGGTAGTGAACGTCTTTAAGAAGGATGCGGCCAGTCAATAAAGAAAAATGTATAGAGCCTACTTGTAGTCTTAGAGTTATGTACTGGTGCCAACGATCGAGAGACTAACCTATTTCAAGCCACAAGCTGGACCCTTCCTTGTTCCAGAATGCCAGTCGGAAAACCAAGCCAAGTACATATGCTAGCAAACGGTTCCAATAAAAAAAGTAGAGAATGAGTGCCACGATGATGCAGATGCATGGTATCAAAAGAAGTCGGTCAAGCATGCTGTTATATGGCTACTAGATCATGCGCAGCGAGCAGCAAAGTCGCACCAAGTGTAGAGTTGGAATTCGAGCCCGCAGGTTCCGTGATTAAGGTAGACAGGCTCAGTGCATCGAATAAGGTCAGGGGGACTGGACCCTGATTATATCATCACTTACCATTTGACCATGAACGCTAGTAAAATAGCTAAGGAGTCTCCTCTGAAAAAGTTCGCCTACGCTACCACGGTTAGCTGCTTGGTTCATGCATCAGTATACGGCAAATGTATTGCAGCAAAATACACAGATGCAAGGAAGGATATGTGCAAAGAGGAGTTCTCCAAGTTTGTTGAGTGCTTACGAGCGACTGTGAGCTACGACTCTACCCATAAAAATCACGCCGCTTACTATACACAAAAGCTAAAACGCAAATGGTGATGCTTGCAGATATACGTTGAGCCATCCAATGATAAATAATAAGAATGTAGTAAAACAATTTATCCTAAACCTCCTGGAATACGTCTATCACTACTCCCTTCCCTCCTCGTATTTTCAGTGACATCCGCATCAACTGAAACCCGCTCTCTCCTAGCACGTACACTGTTGCGCAGAATCATACGCAAACTCGCAGGTATACGTAGCGCAGTGGTATTAGGCAGAGGAAGTAGAGTGTCGTTGCCCTGACGTATAGGTGGAAGAGGGTTGCGAAGACGGCTGATCACCGCTGAGAGTCGTAAATCAATAATACATAGTGCTGAATTTCTTCTTGAGACCTTTCTAAGATTAGTTTCTGGGGTATCAGAGTCAGATGTCGATAGAGTTTGAAAGCTCGCTGCTAGTGGAGAGAGGGAAGTAGATGATGTAGGGTCTTCTGGAAGAAGGACATCAGGCGTATCTGCACCGGCACTCTTAAAGTAAAGTTGGGTCTCGTATCCGACGGTTGCAGTGAGGAGTTGCAGGACAATGATGAACAAGTCCAATGAGAGAAGCTGTATCCTGGAAGGTACATAGGCTGGTCATGCCGTGTTCAGATGTAGTACCGAAGGAACGTGAGCTAACAACTCACACAAACCAATGAAATCAATGATAAGCCCTCGTCCTTCCGAGGCACCCCGAACGGCGTGGATCCACAACACGACGGTGCTGCAGAATAGGATGAGTCCATAGAAAAACCGGAGGGGGTACGACGGGTCGAATTCTCCAGACGGCCCACACTGAAGCTGGACAACCAGACGCAAAAGATAGATAAACACAGATGGAGAAAGGAGGAAGGATAATGTAAAGAGTTGGTGAACAAGACTATCGAGCTACAGATAATATTTACAATGAGCTGTACCGACTTACGAGGTGCTTCGAAAAACTGACCGACTGAACGAGATGCTGACGCTGAGCATAGTACCGAGTGGGCATGACATAGACAAAGCAGCTCAATAAAAACCTGCAAGAAAGTTGCAAAGCAAGATTGGAATAATGCACACTTCCTTGCTTGTTGTTGTATATGTCACACAAACTTTTATATAGTCTTTTATAGGTATCTCTAGTGTTCGGGATAACGTGGCAGCACTTCTGCGTCATCAGTATTTGACAAGTGTTCTTGCTCTAATCTTCCCATTCGCGCCTTCTCTTCTTCCGAAATTTCATGGTATGTCCAGGTACCACCCCCATAGCCAACTTCTTCTGGCACAGCAGGTCTATCTCGATCCATGAAACTATAGACTGTACGCGGTATCTTGGTGGGGAAAGTCGGGGGAGATGATCTTGCTTCTCGGTAGGGTTCGTACTGTTCTGGGTCGTCTACCTGATCCAGTCCGTGTGAACTAGTCAGGACGGAGTACTGAGTTTCCTCAGCTTCGACGCTGAAGGCGTCGTCAGTCCTTTGTCTTGTCTGTCGTTTGTATGATTGTCCTCTACCAATTTGCCATATATAATTCGTGACAATTAAAGCGCCAACTGTAATCGTTCAGTGCAATGAAAAGATGGAGCAAACATCTGGAATCTCACAGAGTTCAATAAGGAGAACCAGGAGCGCCAATACAATATAAGCTGTTCTCCAAAACAAGGACGTGTTTAAGCACTGTTGCTTCGCGACGTCATCACATAAATGTGAATTGTCTGGGTTGACTATTCGAACGACAACAAAGAACCATACTGTGACGCCAAGATGTAAGGGGAAATGCACATATGTGATGCTGGCATACATCCGCATGAGATTCAAGTTCCGTGCAATTACACCAATGAGACTGTTTGACAGGTAAGAGCATGAATATGACAGGGGACGAGGAACGCACCCAAAAATTGATACGGCGAAGAGAAACATTTCCACCAAGCCACTGATTATGAACACAGCTTTAAACCTTGGACTCATGTTATGGTTTACTAGCGAAGACGTTTCTAAGTGAGGTTTTGGGCTGAAACTTTCCTACTAGGTACCCACCTGAAATTTGATACCACAAAGCGAGGGAAAGAAGAGCGGAAAATATTATCCCAAAGACGGTCATGACAGCTACACCAACTCGAGCAGGGATACAACAGGAGAACCTAGACTGTCCGAAAAGCAGCTCTTCGTAGCCAAACGACATTGTGTATCACTGAATACCACAATGAATAAACAGCACGATGGCTTATGAAGAAATCAAGTAGGCGTATGGGTATGGGCAATGGACACTTGTCACGATCATTCCAACATTCACTCCGATGATGCACCATACAGCAACTTCACCTTAGATGCCTGCACTCCATCAGGTAATTGTACAAAGTCCTGTTCTAGTTTCCAATAGGCTTTTCACTCCAACACTGAGTCCTATGCCTGGCTTAGGATGCGTTAAGCAACGTCAAGGGTCCATCATCATCATCATTTGATGATCATAACGTTGGTGGGATCACTTTCCCCAATTTGACGACTGCATCCTCTAGCTACTATCGGAATTCCAACGACATGTGCACTGCTAATTTTCATCTTTCTTCATACCTGTTGGAAGCAATCTCCAAGTATATTAGACCTACCATGCTAAAAAAAATCTTCACACACTACATCTGCCTTGTTGTCAGAGTAAATCCACATCTCAAACAGGGGATGAGTCATGATCTGGAGCATGGATGTGTTGCTGTACTCATATACCAGTGATCAGCAGAGAACTCACATGCTATTCAGCAGACTGAAACAACGATGTCAACCACATTGCGCTAGACTCGGAAAACGTGCAATGGATATAGATTCTTCTATATCTGAGTGATCTGCAAAAGCTATCTACTTCTCAATTCTTCATACCTTTTATTTCTGTTTGTTTATCTTACCTTGGTATCTGCCAAATTTATTCAGAGGAACTATAATGATAAGCATAGTAAACAAATTAGTAGAAGTTAAAACTTCATACCTAAAGCGTAGGCCAACAGTAATATGATATTTACAGCCCACCAGGGGTAGGGTATACCCTCAGGGTAAGAATGCATCAAAAAAAGGTCAATTAAGACAAGTAGTTAGATTTAGAACTTGAACTTACACAAATTTTTATTGGATACAAAATCCCTGATCAATTAATTGAACAAACACTTTATACTAAACAGACTGGCACCTGGCTCAGTCTAGGTAGACTCTTAGAACCTTTTTTTTTGTAAATAATTGATCTTTTGATCTTGAGGTTATATCCAAACAACTGCTTGGCCTTTGTCAATCCCTGTACCTTGTACCCTTCTACTTGTTCTTAGAACATTATCTATGGACTCACTTCCCAAGGAAAAATTAGATGTCATGGATGTTGACGATAACAGTAGGGCAGCTTCCTCCAAATCTAAAAGCATCCGTGCCCGCGCCCAGTCGGTCCCATATAATCCAATCATACCAAATTATACTGTTGGCTACGTATACTCGTCGGAAATGACTATGCATCTCAAACTGGGTGATGACCCTCACCCAGAACAGCCCTTGCGAATAGTTCGGATTTGGAAAACACTCGTAGAAAAAGAATACACCAAGAAGATGCTCTGGCTACCGATTCGAACTGTCAGGAGAGAAGAAGTACTGTTAGTTCACACTGAAGACCATTGGGACAAGGTGCAAGCCATACAATGTAAGCTGCTTGTCCAAATCTTCTGATATTAAACCTGTGTTCCAACTGGAGTATCTTTTGATTAGACATGGAAGATCAACAAATTGTTGATTCTGAGGCCTACTATGAACAATTATCACTTTATGTTATGGCAGGAACCACGAGAGCTGCCCTGTTGGGCTGTGGTGGTGTCATTGAAGCGGCTCTGGCTGTTGCACGGGGTAAACTAAAGAAAACATTTGCTATTGTTCGACCTCCCGGACACCATGCGGAACCAGATGAGCACATGGGATTCTGCTTCTTCAATAATGTTGCTGTTGCTGCTCGTGTCGTCCAGCAGATGACACCCATTAAAAAAATCTTAATTTTGGATTGGTGAGCTTTGCATATGGATGTCCAGAAGAGATACACTCATCAAACTTTAGGGATGTACATCATGGTATGATGGGGATAGCTTTTGACCGATTCTATCTAATACATTATCAGGAAATGGTACACAAAGAGCGTTCAATGATGACCCTTCTGTCCTCTATATTTCCATCCACCGCTATGAACAAGGAAACTTCTACCCTACTGGTCCCTTTGGCAGTCTACAGTCATGTGGGGAAGACGAGGGATTAGGCTAGTAGGTTGGAAATGATGTATATGAACATTACTGAATATTTTTTTTCCTTTTTGCTGCAGTTCTGTTAACATCCCATGGCCATGCGCAGGAATGGGCGATGCGGACTATATCTATGCATTTCAGAAGATAGTCCTGCCAATCGCAATGGAATTTTCTCCTGAGTTGGTCATTAGTATGTTTTCTTGCTGATGCTGGGCGTATATCAGTGTCTGAAGCAAAATTCAGTTTCGGCTGGGTTCGATGCCGCAGCAGGCGACGAACTCGGAGAGTGCTTGGTCTCCCCTGCCGGGTATGCTCACATGACACACATGTTGGCCGGTTTGGCCAATGGTCGCATGGTAGTCGCTCTCGAGGTTAGTACCATACTTCTCAGAGCATGCGACAGTGATTCAATATTTCTTCCTAACAAAGGGTGGTTATAACCTGGATTCCATCGCAGTTTCAGCTTTAGCTGTTACCAGAATTTTATTAGGGGAGGCACCTGATCAGCTAGCTTCCTGTATGGTCTGTGAGGAGGCTACTGAGACAGTCTGGCAAGTGGCGAAGGAACAAAGTAAATACTGGAAGAGTGTGGAACCTCGTGCTTGTGAACCTCGAGAAGGTTTGTCATATCTCTTGTGTAGTGGAAGTCAACTTCTTGTTTCTCGCTTCAGAGTATGAAGATGCCGCCGTTTCATTACCTGGTAAGAGTTTTCCACTAATGGCGGTAATTTTGTTCGAGGATGCTTTAGATATCCTCAAATCACACCGCCAGCAACATATGTGTGCAAAGCTAGGATTGTTGCAAATCCCGCTGCCCAAAAAGGAATGGGAACAGCGATTACCTCACCAATTCTTGTGCAGGTACGATTTGTTTGAACTAACCTTGGTTTGTCCTCTTGCGGACTGAACTCGACTAGCAATGACTTGCTCACAAATGAAAGACTTGTTGTGTTCGTCCACGAATTGTGAGAAGTTTTATCCAGTTAATTCATGGGCGGTGATAATAATATTTCATCAAGTGGGAATCTTCGCTTCGAACTGGAATCTTCCGCCACCTGTGATCCCGATCTAGAACGATCTTACCTAGTAGGTGTTATTTAGCTTTGTATCTGCAAATGTTTGATTTTCTCAGATTGATTTTTCAACGAGTCTTGTCGAATGGGTCAAGGCCGATGGGTATTCTCTCGTAGATGCTAATTTATATCCCAAATCTTCATCTGTTGTCATGTCCACTGTGAGGCCCTTTTCCA
>Ga0153953_1000021_pt1 | contig 35762 bp, 33 predicted proteins | sample TSNJ037MetaG_FD_104718 | JGI IMG/M metagenome (GOLD analysis project Ga0153953, IMG submission 104718) | Attine ant fungus gardens microbial communities from New Jersey, USA - TSNJ037 MetaG | ecosystem: Host-associated > Fungi > Mycelium > Unclassified | place: USA: New Jersey, Wharton State...
TCCGGAGCGTCGTTGGTCGTAGTTAGCAGCGAAGTTCGTCAGGTACGTTGCCCGGGTTTGCGTAAAGCACCTCTCATTCCACAGCGGCGTCCCAGCTTCCACTATGTTGCAACACCCCCCTCTTTTGAAAATTTGCATAACCGAATCGCAACTGCTAACCCATTGATCAGTAACATGCACTTTTAAATATGCACCCCAAACAAGGAAAATAGGTTTGCAAAATCGGTAAATTTTGTTATAATGTAACTTAGTAGCCGAGTATAGAGAAGCAGGAGGGTTTGAATATGACAAAGGAAGATAATCAGACAAGTTGCACAATACAGGAAGATAATAATTTAGGGCAGGTTCAGATAGCGGATGAAGTGGTAGCGATCATTGCAGGACTTGCGGCTACGGAAGTAGAAGGCGTAGCCAGCATGGCGGGGAATATAACCAATGAACTTGTCAGTAAGCTTGGTATGAAAAACCTTTCCAAAGGAGTAAAAGTAACGGTGGGGGAAGGTATTGTACAGATAGATTTGGCCCTGAATATTGATTATGGATACAGTGTACCCAAAACCTGTAAAAAAGTGCAGGAGAAGGTGAAAGCGTCCATTGAAAATATGACGGGATTGACGGTGGCGGATGTAAATATCCGCATTGCCAGTGTGAGCCTGGAAAAACGCAGTTAGTTTGTGTATGGAGGGGTGTCTGTTTTAGGCATCCCTTTTTGGCATATTATATAAGAGGGATCGCCCTTCGGGCATTTCGGATGTCCAGAAAACGTGGACAATAATGGAGAGAATGATGAGCAGAAGAGAATTACGGGAGCATATATTTAAATTATTATTTTTTGTAGAGTTTCATCCGGGTGAAGAATTGCCGGAACAGTTGAAATTGTATTTTGACAGTCTGGGAGAACTGGATGAAAAAGACTACACTTATATTCGTGAAAAATTTCGGCAGATAAAAGAAAAGCTGCCCCAAATAAATGCCGAATTGGATGCAGTAGCAAAGGGCTGGAAGACGAAACGGATGGGAAAAGTAGATTTGACCATACTTCGCCTTGCCGCTTATGAAATACGATTTGATGAGGATATTCCTACAAGTGTAGCGATTAATGAAGCGGTGGAACTTGGTAAATCTTTTGGGGGAGAAGATTCTTCTGCATTTATAAACGGGATTTTGGCAAGAATGGTATAAGAGAGAAAAGGCAGATGGGTATGCAGAATATATATTCCGTAGGACAGGTCAATGCGTATATTAAAAATATGTTTACGCAGGATTTTGTTTTAAAACATATTTATGTAAAGGGTGAAGTGTCAAATTGTAAATATCATACTTCCGGGCATATTTATTTTTCGCTGAAGGATCAATCGGGAACGGTGGCGTGTGTGATGTTTGCCGGCTCCAGAAAAGGTCTTGCATTTCGTTTGGCCAACGGTCAGCAGGTGGTTGTGCTGGGAAATGTAAATGTGTATGAAAGGGACGGGAAGTATCAGCTCTATGCGAATGAGATTATTTTAGACGGAGCAGGGCTTCTGTATGAGAAATTTGAAGCGCTAAAGAAAGAACTGGAAGAAATGGGTATGTTTTCATCTGAATATAAACAGCCCATTCGGAAATATATCAGAAAGCTTGGTATCGTCACGGCACCAACCGGAGCTGCCATAAGGGATATTATGAATATTGCGTATCGCAGAAATCCTTATATACAGTTAGTGCTGTACCCGGCACTGGTCCAGGGTGCCCAGGCAGCGGGCAGCATTGCAAAAGGAATCCGCCTGCTGGATGACTATGGAGTTGATACGATTATTGCAGGCCGGGGAGGCGGTTCCATTGAAGATTTATGGGCATTTAATGAACCCTTGGTGGCGAGGACTATTTTTGAATGTAACACGCCGGTTATTTCTGCGGTAGGTCATGAGACGGATACGACGATAGCTGATTTTGTGGCTGATATGCGGGCGCCTACGCCTTCGGCAGCGGCAGAACTGGCAGTGGACGATATGCGTATTATACAGGAACAATTGTGGCAGTATCAGGGTACGTTAAACCGTGCGATGAGCAGCCGGCTGCAGGTATGTCGCACAAGGTTGGATCAGTATCAGGTAAAGCTTAACTTTTTAAGCCCGGAAAATCAGATTCGGGAAAAACGACAGATATTGATAGAAAAAGAAGAAAGGCTGCTGAATCTAATGGAAAAAAAGCTGACAGACAGGCGGCACCGGCTTATGATATATATAGAAAAGTTAAAAGGATTATCCCCTTTAGAGAAATTAAATCAAGGATATGCTTACATATCTAATGAAAAAAATCGGAAGGTGACGGGAATTTCCCAGGTAGAAAAAGGAGATCTGCTGCGTGTATATGTTGCTGATGGATGCCTGTTGACAAAAGTCACCGGTAAAGAACGCTCTAAGTCATATGAATAAGGAGGCAGATTTCATGGAAAAAAGAACAGCAGAAGAGCAGACCCTGGAGGAAATGTTTCAGCGACTGGATGCAACGATAACAGAATTAGAGAGCAGTGATATTACATTAGATGAGTCTTTTCAAAAATATCAGATGGGTATGAAACTTTTGAAATCCTGCAATGAAAAGATTGACCAGGTGGAAAAGAAGATGCTGGTACTAAATGATAATGGAGAAACGAATGAATTTTGATAATGAGCTGAAAAATCAGATAGAGATTATAAACGATATCATTGAAAAATATCTGCCTCATAAAGCGGAATTTCAAAAACGGCTGGTACAGGCGATGAACTATAGTATGCTTGCAGGGGGGAAAAGGATTCGTCCCCTGCTTATGCTGCAAACATACCGAATGTTTGGAGGAAAAAGCGCAATCATTGAACCTTTTATGGCGGCGATGGAAATGATTCACACACATTCGCTAGTACATGATGATCTGCCGTCGATTGATAATGATGAATACCGCAGAGGTCAAAAGACTACTCATATGGAATATGGGGAGGCAATGGCAGTTCTGGCAGGAGACGGACTTTTAAATTATGCCTATGAGACAGTATCACGGGCATTTGCTATGGAACCCGAAAATTTAAACATTGGAGTATCTATAAATATACTGGCAAAGAAGACAGGTGTTTATGGTATGCTTGGCGGACAGTCTGTAGATGTTGAATCTGCCGGACAAGCCATTGAAAAGGAACAGCTGCTCTTTATCTATCGGCTGAAAACGGGTGCGCTTATAGAAGCCTCCATGATGATCGGTGCTGCTCTTTCCGGTGCATCCGGGGAGGAAGTGAAACAGATAGAGACCATTGCTTCTGATATAGGATTGGCGTTTCAGATTCAGGATGACATATTAGATGTGACCGGTACCGCGGGGATATTGGGCAAACCGGTAAAGAGTGATGAGAAAAATCTTAAAACCACCTACGTTACGCTGACAGGTCTGAAGGAGGCGAAAAAAGAAGTAGAAATGTTATCGAACCGGGCAATAGCCGGATTAGATGCTCTTTCCGCCCGAAACGAATTCCTGAGAGAATTAATTATACAGTTGATAAATCGTGAAAAATAGAAGGTGATAACCATATGGTTTTAGAAAATATAAACAGTCAAAATGATATCAAAAAACTGGATAAGGAACAGCTGTCTGTTTTAGCCGATGAGATCAGAGAATTTCTGATCGGTAAAATCAGTGTATCCGGAGGTCATCTGGCTTCTAATCTGGGTGTCGTAGAATTGACCATGGCTATTCATATGGCTTTTGAACTGCCCAGGGACAAGATTATATGGGATGTAGGACATCAGGCATACACACATAAACTATTGACCGGTCGGAAGAATGGATTTGAAACTCTCCGCAAATACGGCGGTATGAGCGGTTTTCCAAAAAGAAAAGAAAGCTCTTGTGATGCTTTTGATACCGGACATAGTTCTACTTCAATTTCAGCAGGAATTGGTTATGTACAGGGAAGTGCACTGATGGGAGAAGACTATCATGTGGTTTCTGTGATCGGTGACGGGGCTTTAACGGGCGGTATGGCTTATGAGGCCCTTAATAATGCGGCACGTTTAAATAAAAATTTTATTATTGTACTGAATGATAATCATATGTCTATTTCGGAAAATGTGGGTGGTATGTCTGCATATCTGAGCAGTATCCGAACCAACGATGTCTATACCGGACTGAAAACAGGCGTGACCAGTGCGCTTAACCGGATTCCGATTTACGGAAAACGTATCGTGAAGCGTATCCGAAAGACGAAGAGCGGAATTAAGCAATGGTTTATTCCGGGCATGCTGTTTGAGGATATGGGAATCACATATCTGGGACCGGTTGATGGGCATGATATGGATAAGATGATAAAAGTCTTTCAGGAGGCCAAGAAATTAAACAGTGCGGTTCTGGTACATGTTTTGACCCAAAAAGGAAAAGGCTATGCACCGGCAGAACGGCATCCGGCAAGATTTCATGGAGCCGAACCATTTGCAGTTGATACGGGACTTCCTGCCGGTAAGAGAAGTGCCGCAAATTATACGGATATTTTCTCAACCGTTATGCGTAAAATCGGAGACCGTTATCCAAATGTGGTTGCGGTTACCGCCGCTATGCCTGATGGTACGGGACTGAAACGCTTTTCCAATATGTTTCCGGATCGCTTTTTCGATGTGGGTATTGCTGAGGAGCATGCGGTAACATTTGCCGCCGGACTGGCAGCAGCCGGTCTGATACCGGTGGTGGCTGTTTATTCTTCGTTTTTGCAGCGTGCTTACGACCAGATACTGCACGATGTCTGTATTCAAAATCTACATGTGATATTTGCTATAGACAGAGCCGGGCTGGTTGGAAGTGATGGAGATACGCATCAGGGTATTTTTGATTTATCTTATCTTTCTACAATTCCGAATATGTGTATTATGGCACCGAAAAACAAATGGGAATTGTCTGATATGATGAAATTTGCATTGCAATATGATGGCCCCATTGCCATACGCTATCCACGGGGAGAAGCTTATGCGGGGCTGGAGCAATTCAGAGCACCAATCGTCTATGGGAAAAGCGAAATAATTTATGACGAAGAAGATATTGTACTGCTGGCGGTGGGAAGTATGGTAAAAGTAGCATATGAGGCTCGCCGGCGTTTGAAAGAGTCGGGCTTTGGATGCAGCCTGGTGAATGTACGGTTCGTAAAACCGATAGACGAAGAACTGCTCCTGCAGATACAAAAAGAACATAAACTGTTCGTGACATTGGAAGAAAACGTAAAGTGCGGCGGCTTTGGAGAGCATGTACTGGATTTCATGAATGAAATCAAAAGCAAAGTAAATATACTAAATATTACTTTACCGGATGACTATGTTGAACATGGAAATGTGGAAATTTTAAAAAGAGAATTGGGGATTGATGCCGAATCGGTCGTAAAAAAAATTATAGCAGAATATACAGGATTATAGGTGAAAGCATGAAGGAACGTTTAGATATATTGCTTGTACAAAGGCAGCTGGCAGTATCCAGAGAAAAGGCAAAGGCAATAATAATGTCAGGAAATGTCTATGTGGACGGTCAAAAGGAAGATAAGGCAGGTTCCGGTTTTCCGGATACGGTCAAGATAGAAGTCAGAGGCAATACTTTGAAATATGTCAGCCGCGGTGGGTTGAAACTGGAAAAAGCAATGGACTGCTGGGGACTAGGGCTAAAAGGCAGGATCTGTATGGATGTAGGAGCATCAACAGGAGGTTTTACGGATTGCATGCTTCAAAACGGAGCGGTCAAGGTATATGCTGTGGATGTGGGACACGGGCAGTTGGACTGGAAACTTCGTCAGGATATACGGGTGGTTTGCATGGAAAAGACAAACATTCGGTATGTGATGCCTGAGAACATACAGGAACCGGCAGAGTTTGCATCTATTGACGTTTCTTTCATTTCCTTAACGAAAGTATTACCGGCGGTACGGGAACTACTGACACCGGAGGGTCAGATTGTCTGTCTGATCAAACCTCAGTTTGAAGCCGGGAGAGAAAAGGTAGGAAAAAAAGGTGTGGTCAGGGATAGTAATGTACACATTGAGGTAATATATAAAGTAGCAGACTTCGCAAGAAATATTTATTTTGAAGCGCTCCATTTGGAATATTCTCCGATTAAAGGACCGGAGGGCAACATCGAATACCTGCTTCATTTGCAGAAAAAAGAGGAAGGTATGGAGATTACGGATATGCCGTTTTTGATTGAAGAAGTAGTTAGCTCAGCACATGAAGCATTGGATAAGTAGGTGACGGAGATGGATAAATTTTACATAATTACAAATAGTATGAAAGATCCTGATTTTAAAATATCCAGGAGTGTCCGAAACTATTTGATGGAAAAAGGAAAACAATGTACGACTCAGGAGAATACGGTTGAATCTGCAATGCGTTCTTACAAATATACGAATGCGAGTCTGATACCGGACGATGTGGATTGTATTTTGGTAGTAGGTGGGGATGGTACGCTTCTTCAGGCATGCAGGGACCTTGTGGAACGCGATATTCCGCTTCTTGGAATTAACCTGGGAACTTTGGGGTATTTGGCTGAAATTGATCAGAAAAGTATTTTTCCTGCATTGGATAAATTAATTTTGAATGAATATATCATTGAGAGACGTATGATGCTGGAAGGGATTGCCAGACATCAAAGGAAAGTATTGATGAAAGATCTTGCTTTGAATGATGTAGTCATTGGGAGGCATGGACGGCTGCGTATTATCAATTTCAATATCTATGTAAACGGTGAATTTTTAAATGCTTACAATGCAGATGGTATCATCATTTCTACGCCTACCGGTTCTACCGGATACAGTCTGTCAGCCGGTGGTCCCATTGTATCGCCGGAGGCATCTTTGCTGCTCATCACTCCCATAGCCCCTCATACGCTGAACACCAGAAGCATTGTATTACCGGAGGATGCGACGGTAACGGTGGAGATTGGGGAAGAAAAGGATGGCAGCAGGGATGGTACAGAAGCTACATTTGACGGGGATACTTCTATCTTATTGAGCGGCGGTGACCAGGTGGTTATTTCAAAATCTGCAAAATCCGCAAGAATTATAAAGATTAACAATATTAGTTTCCTGGAAGTATTACGAAAGAAAATGAGTACACAGTAGGAGAGGGTATATGAAGATAGCAAGACACGCAAAAATATTAGATTTGATTAACCAATATGAGATAGAGACTCAGGAAGAACTGGCAGAACTTCTGAATAAAGAGAACTTTCAGGTGACTCAGGCCACAGTTTCCCGGGATATCCGGGAATTGAAGCTGACAAAGATATCCCTGAACGGTGGTAAGCAAAAATATGCCGTATTGCAGTCTCAGGAGCCAAGCATGAACGAAAAGTATCTGCGGGTGCTTCGGGATGGGTTCTATTCCATGGAAATGGCTCAAAATATTTTAGTTGTAAAAACCGTCTCGGGTATGGCCATGGCAGTGGCGGCAGCCCTGGATGCTATGCATTGGGCGGAAATTGCAGGCTGCATCGCAGGTGATGATACGATTATGTGTGCAAACAGGAGTGTGGAAGATACCTTGATTGTTATGGATAAGATAAATAAGATTGTTGGTGGTGATTAATTATGTTAGTGAATATTCATGTGAAAAATATGGCATTGATTCAAGAGGTCGATATTGATCTGGACAGTGGTCTGAATATATTGACAGGAGAAACCGGAGCCGGAAAATCCATTATCATTGATTCTGTTAATGTGGCCCTGGGTAGTCGGAATTTCAAAGGGTTTGTAAAAAACGAAGCGGAAGATGCCTTGGTTGAGCTGGTATTTATGATAGAAAACGAAATACAGCAAAAACAGCTTATCGATATGAATGTAGCAATGGAAGAAGATGGTCAGATTATTATTTCCAGAAAATTAATAAAAAGCCGCAGTATCAGTAAAATTAATGGTGAGACAGTTCCGATTTCCATGGTAAAGCGTATTGCGGAAATTTTGATTGATATACATGGACAGCACGAGCATCAGTCCCTATTGCATAAGAAAAATCATTTATTCATATTGGATGAATTTGCAAAAGATAAATTGATGCCAAATATGGAGAATTATACAAAATATTACAAAAAGCATCTGGAGTTGAAGAAGGCGTTGGCAGAAATGGAGATGGATGAAGCTTCCAGAAACAAGGAAGCGGACTTTCTGGAGTTTGAGATCCGGGAGATTGAAAAGGTAAATCTGGTTATCGGGGAAGATGAGGGGCTTGAGAAACAATACCGAAAAATGTCAGGCGGAAAGAAACTCATAAGTGCGGCTGCCCAAAGTCTCAGCTTCACTTCCGGTGAACAAAGTGGTGCGGGAGAGCAGATTGGCAGGGCAATACGAAGCTTTTCAGGAATCTTGCAATATGATGAAGAATTGGAGAACCTTGCAGGCCAATTAGAGGATATCGACCATTTGCTAAATGATTTTAATCGAGAAATAGCAGATTACATAGAAAGCTTAACGTTTGATGAAGAGGAGTTTCATCAGATAGAAGAACGGCTTGACATGATCAATCGTTTAAAGACAAAATATGGAAAAACAATTGAAGAAATTCTTGAATATAAAGAAGCAAAAGCGGAAAGACTGATAGCATTAAAAGATTATGATATATATTTAGAAAAATTACACAAGGAATCTGTTATATGTGAAAAAGAACTTTTGAAATATGGGAAAATTATTTCAAATATAAGAAAAGAATGTGCGAAAGAAATGGAAAAGCAGATAAAAGATGCATTGATGGATTTGAATTTTCTGAATGTAGATTTTAAAATAGCATTTGCAAAGATAGAAGCGGCAGTAACTGGTCTGGATGATATCACATTTATGATTTCTACAAATCCGGGAGAATCTGTAAGACCACTTGGAGATGTGGCATCCGGAGGAGAACTTTCCAGAATTATGCTGGCGATCAAAACAGTAATGGCAGATAGAGACGCTATAGAGACTTTGATATTTGATGAAATTGATGTGGGAATCAGTGGCAGGACTGCACAAATGGTTTCAGAAAAACTGGCTTTGATAGCAAGAAATCATCAGGTCATCTGTATCACTCATTTAGCGCAGATCGCTTCTATGGCTGATAGTCATTATATAATTGAAAAAAAAGTAGAAAAGGAAGCGGCACTCACTACTATTAGAAGATTATCAGAAAAAGAGGGCATTGAAGAACTGGCACGGATTTTAGGAGGTGCTAAAATAACGGAAACTATCTTAGAAAGTGCCAGGGAAATGAAAGAATTGGCAGCATGTACAAAAAAATACTAGAGTGAAATTGATGTATTTTCATATACTAAAAAGGATGTATCACAGCATACATTCTTTTTTTACGTTTTTTGCGAAAACAAAAGATATTCAAGAAAGGATATGAGAATATGTTTAATAGATCAACAAATAAAAAACTGATTTGGGCTATCATTGCCGGATTTGTTTTAACAGGATGTGGTGGCTTTCTTATACTGCAGAATAAAATACCGGATAAGGTACACATTGCTGCAGGTCAGGAAAATGAGATTAATCTGTCACTTGGTTCTTTTATAGAAGAAGAAATTTTAGAAGCAGGAAATCAGGGAACTTCCAATATACCGGAAGGTGCGGTCCATATCAGATGCAGCCTGTTCGGTGTGATCCCTATCAAAGACGTAGAAGCAAGTGTGGTAGAGCGTTCTTATGTAACACCTTCCGGTATGCCTGTTGGAATTTATATGGAAACAGATGGTGTTCTGGTAGTAGGTACAGGAACCATAGGCGGAGTCGATGGTTTAGAATATGAACCTGCGCTTAATATTGTACAGTCAGGAGATTATATTGTAGGAATCAATGGGAGTGAAATAAGCGGAAAAGAAGAATTAATTGATAGTATCAATCAATCTGGAGGACAGGAAATCATTCTGAATGTACGGCGTAATAATGATTTGATTAATTTGAAACTTTTGCCGGTTATGACAGGAGAAGCAGAATATAAGCTGGGGTTATGGGTAAGAGATGACACACAGGGGATCGGAACCTTGACATATATAGATGAGCAAGGTAATTTCGGTGCTTTGGGGCATGGTGTAAGTGATGTGGATACCAGCACGATACTGGCACTCTCCGAAGGGATACTATACCATACGGATATTTTATCAGTTACAAAAGGTGAACGTGGTATTCCCGGTGAATTGTCAGGTATCATTCGCTATCAGGATGACCAGATTATCGGAACTATTAATGCAAACACTGACACTGGAATTTATGGTGGTTTAAATACAGAGATTGAGGCATATAGCAGTATGGATGCTGTTGAAATCGCATATAAACAGGAAATAACCACCGGACCTGCCACTATTTTATGCGCTGTTGACGGAGAGGTAAAGGAGTACAATATTGAAATACAAAAAATAAATATTAACAGTAAGGAAGAGAATAAAAGCATGATTCTTAAAGTAACCGATCCGGTACTCCTGGAGAAAACCGGAGGCATTGTACAAGGAATGAGCGGCAGCCCGATTTTACAGAACGGCAGACTGATAGGAGCAGTGACCCATGTATTTATTCAAGATTCCACCAGTGGTTTTGGTATTTTTATAGAAAATATGCTTCGTGTCGATTAAGGTAGATAACTTTTCCTTGATTATGCTCGTAGATGTTTATATAATACAAGTAGTTTTTGTTCTGACAATATTTGGTAAATACAATAACAAATGTTGCGTTGCAATGACAAATTTCCCGATAATATGGAGGCGGATTTCTATGGAGAAACTAAATATTGCGATTGCTGACGATAATGAAAGAGTAGTTCAGTTACTTGAGCATATTGTAAGTAGTGATGATGAATTAGAGGTTGTAGGTAAAGCAGAAAATGGAGAAGAGTTATACGGAATTATTAAAGAGAAAGAGCCGGATGTAGTTCTTTTGGATATTATCATGCCAAAAGTGGATGGATTAACGGTTATGGAGCGTGTAAATCAGGACACATCCATAAAACATCCTGCATTTATTGTAATTACCGCAGTAGGTCAGGAGAAAATTACGGAAGATGCATTTGATTTAGGAGCAGATTATTATATTCTCAAGCCTTTTGACAATGATATGGTCATTAACCGTATCAAACACACAAGAATGAATCGTGAAAAGAATTTTGCGGAAGTACGTAAGGTACATGCCTATGAGAGTAAAAATGAATATATGGAACGTAATCTGGAAACAGATGTAACCAGCATTATTCATGAAATAGGTGTGCCTGCACACATTAAAGGATATCAATATCTAAGAGATGCGATTATTATGTCGGTAGGAGACATGGATATGTTAAATTCAATTACCAAAATTCTGTATCCTACCATTGCAAAGAAACATCAGACAACACCAAGCCGTGTAGAACGTGCAATTCGGCATGCCATCGAAGTGGCATGGAGCAGAGGTAAGATGGATACCATCGATGAATTATTTGGATACACAGTCAGCACCGGTAAAGGAAAACCAACAAATTCAGAATTCATTGCATTAATAGCAGATAAAATAAGACTTGAATATAAAAACAGATAAGACTTGAATATAAAAACAGATAATACTTTTCATTAGAGTCAAAATGAGTTATAATCAAGAAAAGAATGGCTTTAATTTAGGAGGTTTAAAATGAAAAAAGTATTATTTGTAGCTTCTGAAAGTGTTCCTTTTATTAAAACAGGAGGACTTGCTGATGTTGTAGGTTCACTTCCAAAGTATTTCAATAAGGAAAGCTTTGATGTACGTGTAATTTTGCCCAGGTATTCATGTATGCATCAGCAATTTAAGGATCAATTACAATATAAAACTCATTTTTATATGGATCTGGCATGGCGCAGTCAATATGTAGGTATATTGGAAATGCAATATCAGGGAGTCTGGTTTTACTTTGTTGATAATGAATTTTATTTTAATGGAGAAAAACCATATGGGCATATTTATCAGGATATAGAAAAGTTTGCTTTCTTTTCCAAAGCTGCACTTTCTGCACTTCCATTGATAGAATTTCAGCCTGATATCATACACTGCCACGATTGGCAGACAGGACTGATTCCTGTTTATTTAAAAGACAAATTTCATGAAGGAGACTTTTATCGCAATATCAAGTCCGTAATGACGATACATAACCTGAAGTTTCAGGGGATTTGGGATATGAAAACAGTAAGAGATATTACAGGGCTTCCACCATATTACTTTACACCGGACAAATTAGAAGCATATGGAGATGCCAATTATCTAAAAGGCGGCATTGTATATACCGATGCGGTCACAACGGTAAGTGATACGTATGCAGAAGAAATCAAGACTCCATTCTATGGAGAAAACCTGGATGGATTACTGAGGGCAAGGGCCAATGATCTGCGGGGAATTATGAACGGTATTGATTATGATGAATACAATCCTGAGACAGACCCTTATATAGTGAAAAATTACAATGCAAAGAATTTTAGAAAAGAAAAGATCAAGAATAAAATAGCAATTCAGAAAGAACTTGGACTGGAACAAAATGAAAAGAAATTTATGATAGGGATGGTATCCAGATTGACAGATCAAAAAGGGTTTGATTTGGTTTCCTATATGATGGACAATTTATGTCAGGAAGACTTGCAGTTGGTGGTTCTGGGAACTGGAGATGAACAGTATGAAAACATGCTCCGCCACTTTGCATGGAAATACCAGAGCAAAGTATCGGCCAATATATTCTACTCCGAAGAGCTTTCCCATAAAATTTATGCATCCTGTGATTCGTTTTTGATGCCATCGCTATTTGAGCCATGCGGACTCAGCCAGTTAATGAGTCTGCGTTATGGAACCGTACCGATTGTGCGTGAGACCGGCGGATTAAAAGATTCTGTTTGGCCATACAATGAATTTGAAAGCACCGGAACCGGATTCAGCTTTACGAATTATAATGCCCATGAGATGTTCAACACGGTTAAGTATGCACATAATATTTACATTAGTAAAAAACGTGAATGGAATAAAATTATAGACCGCGGTATGGCGGCTGATTTTTCATGGAATACGTCTGCCAGAAAATATGAGGAATTGTATCATTGGCTGGTGGGATGAAAAATTAAAAGATTTAGAAATGTTAAAAAGATTTAGATTAGATGATTAAGAGAAGAGGACGCCAAGCCCTCCTGTTTATATCTATTATGCGAACGGTCTCCTTCGGCGGTTGTTCGAAGCCCCTTAAGGCAGTCATCACTCGAGAAAGCTCTCGTGACTCCTTGGGTCTTCTCTCGCCCTTACGCTGCGATGCAGCTACCCTCATCCGCCGTATTTTCGCATAATAGATATAAACAGGAGGGCTTGGCTGGTTTTTGCCCTTTCAAGGGGTAGTCATACCAAAAGAGTGAGGGCATATCGTGCGGCACAAAAAGCACTTTATTTTAAATTTTCTGTCTTCTATTGTAAAAAATTTTGAGCATCCTTTTTTTTCGAATGAGGCAAGGTCATCCAATGCTCCTGCAGGGCAGGCTTCGACGCATAAACCATCTTAAAAACACTTACTCCACCCACAAGCCTTACAAGTATTACACCCACCTTCAAAAACCAATTCCTCACCACACATTGGACAAGGATTGTTAATCTGTGCACTATCAATCATCTCCGGACCTACATTTGTAGCTTCCTGAACAAAACGCTCATCGCCATCCCCTGATTTATCGCCAGCCTGCTTAACCTTTAATTCCTCCTGAACTTCATTATACATACTAAGCAAAGCATTCCCAACAGCCATAGGACAGCAGGATCCTTTGGAAGTATCCTTTCGGGTAGCATATCGAACCGTATAAGAAGGACAAGAACCAGTACTGTTAAGCTGATCAATAATCGTATAAATATCTACCCCGCCTCTTGCGCTAATGGAAATCATCCTGGAAAGACCGATCATAAAATTATTGCAGCCGCCCTGACTCCCTTTACTCAAATAAACTTCAAGTAAATCTCCGGTATTACAGTCAAACATTGCAATACAGTGAAGATTACCGCAGCCGGTAACAAGTTTTCGTTTTTTTCCTATTACACTGTCAGCAATCTGAATAATATCTCCCCGGTTAAGATTCTTACCGGGTTTTGCCTTATTTCTGGCATTTTCAGATAAAATCCCTGATCTTTTACAGCCATCCCTATAGATGGTTACACCTTTTAGCCCCGCTTCATAAGCATAGAGATAAAGCGCTTGCGTGTCTTGTTCAGTAAAAGTTTCCGGTACATTGATAGTAGAACTTATGGATGCGTCAATATGCGTCTGCCATACAGACTGCATATGGATCCGGCTTTTATAGTCAAGCGTCATAGCTGTAACAAAATATTCAGGCAGTTCTGATTCGTCCGCCAGATTTTGTTCCGCAATATATTTTTCCACAATCGGAGTATAAACTTTATAATAAACGTCTTTCCCATGAAGAGATTCCGTTTTCCGTTCATAGTAATTTGCATAAACAGGCTCAATTCCACCGGAGATCCCAAGCATAGTTGAAAGTGTTCCTGTTGGGGCAATAGTCAAAAGCTGAGAATTCCGTAATCCGTACTTTTTAACCATTTCAAAAGTATCTGGAGAGGTATTGTACTGAAAATATGGAGTCTCAATGATTGCTTCTTTATTACATTTTGGATAGGTACCATATTTTTTTGCCAGGCGTGCAGATTCGGCTATTGCCTGGTCAGCCATCGTAAATCCTATTTTATCGGATAAAGAGACTGCTTCCCCGCTTCCATATGTAATCCCAAGTTTTATCAGCGTATCGGCAATTCCCATAACACCAAGACCGACCTGCCGCCAGTTTTTCACGCTTTCTCTTTGCTCCTCAAGAGGATGGAGCGGAAGACCTTCATCCAGAACATCATTTAAAGCTCTGACAGAGATCCTTACTGTATTTTTAAAATCTTCGAGGTCAAATTTGGCTTCAGAAGTAAATGGTTTTTTTACAAAGGCAGAAAGATTGATACTGCCCAGGAGACAACTGCCACCGGCCGGCAGCGGTTCTTCTGCACATGGGTTTACACCTGCATATTCAAAATCTTCGTCATTGCTTAAAAGATTCCAGTTTTTTATCCGATCCCAGAATAAAGCGCCAGGTTCTGCATAATCCCAGTTGGTATGGGCGATTTTTGAAAATAATTCTCTGGCGGATACATTTTTTATAATTTTTTCACCGGTGGTTTCTCTTGTAAAATGCAAAGTATAGTCAGTTCCGTCTTTCACCGCCTTCATAAATTCATCCGTGATTCTAATAGAAATATTAGCTTTCGTTATCTTGTCCAGATCAGTTTTAATGTTGATAAAATCTTCTATATCCGGATGCGAGCATTCAATAGAAATCATAAGAGCTCCCCGGCGTCCATTTTGTCCGATTAACTCAGTCACAAGAGAATACAGATTCATAAAGGATACGGAACCACTTGTTTCTTTGGCGGCATTATTTATTTTAGCTCCTCTTGGGGCCAGTTTTGAGATATCAACGCCGCAGCCTCCGCCGTAACTATAAGTTCTGGCAAGCTTTGCAGCCGTTTCAAAGATATGTTCAATATTATCTTCAGGAGGAGCCATCACATAACAGTTACTCAGACTCACCTTTTTCCCCTGATGCTGCAGTCCCCGGTTTGAGAGAATTCTGCCACCGAACAGGAATTTTTTATTCACAATCAGCTCCTGTACTTCCGGAGTATTTCCACTGACACGATTCAGCCAGCTATCAAAGCTTTCCTTATCATATTGATACTTTTTTTCCCAAATATCAATTCCTAAATTATTTTGCTTTCCCAGCCATTCTTGTACTTCCATTACATCAATTACCTCTCTTTTATATTAATTCGCATGATTTCATTTGCATGCAAGAGCGAAAACACATAATATTGTGTTTCAATTAAAATAATACCACAGGATGTTGTGCTTTTCAAGTGGGAGTTAAGATATGGGCGGATATTTTAAAAAGGGGGGTATTGCAGCATAGTGGAAGCCAGAACGCCGCTGTGGAATGAGAGGTGCTTCGCACAGAACTTAAACGCTGCCAAAAAACAGCCACCGTGGGAGGCGATATGCTTCACGCAAACAATCAAGGGCGCCCTTAGCGTCGGCGAAATCAACTGCTTACGCAGACCTCGGCGCCCAGGCTTTCCTGGGCGCCGACGTGGTCGTAGTTAGCAGTTAGTTCGCCAGAGCGTTGCCCTGTTTGCGTGAAGCATATCGCCTCCCACGGTGGCGTCCTATTTGCCAACACACATTAACCAGCACTTTTCACTCTCTTATACTGTTTTCCGTCCCTCCCATAATAATAACGGTAATTCCCTATTCTAACACTCTTATTGACATACATCTGTCCATTATTGCCTACATAGTATTTTCCCAGCCTGGTTTTAACAGCCATATACCCGGTAGAATAGAAGTAATACCATTTACCTTTAATACATTGCCATGTCTTTTTTGAATAGCTGCCATTATAATTACGATATTTGGTACCTTTAGCCGTACGAATAAATTTAGCCGTTTTCTTCTTTATATATTGAGGGATCCAGGCTCCGTTCTTTCCTACATATTTACCATTGACCCATTTATTGACTGCCATAGTTCCACTTTTTTGGAAATAATATTTTCCAATCCATTTACTTTTAACCATTGCACCGCTGGCATTAAAAAAATAATAATTTTTCCCATATTTCAACCAGCCGGTATGGACATATCCATTTTTATCAAAGAAATAAGTATAACCTTTGATTGTTTTAAAAGTATTGGAAATATAGTTTCCGGTATCCTGGTCTATGTATTGTAACTTATCATCTACCTCTGACCATTGCCAGTTTGCAGCTTTTACATTGGATGGAACTAATAAAAATAAGAAAAAGAATACTAAAACAGAAATTTTACATTTCAATCTGCCATCCTCCTTTAAAATATGTATTAATAGCAGGCAGTATCTATACGGATAATACCTGCTATTTTTCATTCAGTTGACATACTTATTATGTCATATTTTAATGGGGATGACAAGGTTTTATTTTCTTATGAAGTTCTTAACCCTGTGAAGACCCCTGGTTCAGAATAGAACGCACATGCTGGATTTCATCCTGCGTTGCCTGGGCTGCAGGTACATAGTATTGTTTGCTGCGGGCAATCTGATAAATTTCTTCCTGAGACATTTCACATTGATTACGGATCTGCTTCAATGTTTGTTTTAATTCCTGATTTTCCGTTTGTGAAATCATTTCGCTGTAACGAACTAATTCACCATTGATACCATTCAATGTATCAGTTACCATTGTTTTTTCATCCATGACGTTTCCCTCCTACTGTAAAAAACTCATTAGCTGTTGTTTGGTTTCCTGTGCGGACTGTGCAGATTTCTGGAAAAACTGTTTTACTTCCTGGTCATTTGCCTGAGATGCATAAGCATTCATTTTACAGTGAGTAGTTTCATATCCGCCAATCAGGTGACGAAGATTCTGTAAATCTAATTCTGATATCTTGTTCATGATAAAGCCTCCTTTTCTCATTGAAATTTACACAGTTAGTATGTCAATAAAAACGTAAAATTATTCGCGTGGCTTTTGTAACATCATGCCAAGATACACGCTGCAGAGCAAAATACATAAAATAATAATTTCCACGAAAGGATTTAAATTCCAATTAAATTTTACTATGAAATATTTTACAAAAAATGTAATTCCCGTACTAATGAGAAGAGCAAGAACAGGTTTCAGTATCCAGTTGATGCTGTCAAAATGAAAGTATATATTTTTTCGTAAATGGTAAAGGGCAAGTGCGGCAATGCATAACTGACTGGCCAGTACGCCCCATAGATAACCGGTTATTCCAAAACGGGGAATTGCAAACCATACGAATAGAATTCTTATAATCAGGGCTGCTGTATTGTGAATAAAGGATGTAGTAGTTTTTCCAAGACCGTTTAAAATACTGGAAAGTGTAGTTCCCAGATACAGGAAAGGGCAGATCCATGCCAATACAAGAATAAATTGACCGGCATTTTCATTGTGAAATAGAAGATATCCCATATCTTTTCCATAAACCAAAAACACACCGGTACAGAGAATACCCAGCAGCAAACAGTAACGAATGGTGTTTTCGATAGTATAGGTAATTTGTTTTTTATTATCCGCAGCCTGAGCTTCGGAAACAGTGGGTAAAAGCATCATCGAAATGGAACTTGTGATGGCGGAAGGGAAAAGCACCAAAGGCAGCGCCATACCGGTCAGTACTCCATAGATACTTAATGCTTCAGAGTTCGTTAATCCGAATAACTGCAAACGCATAGGAATGCAGACAGCTTCTACACTTTGCAGTAAATTAATCAATACCCTGTTAACGGTCAATGGAAACGAAAGGGTAAAGATGCTTTTCATATGATGGAGGCTGGGCAGCGAATTTTCCATATAGCGCAATGACTGTTTATGTAATTTTTTTCCAAAAGACGGCTTGAAATGAAATAAAACGGCAGTCAGGCAAAACAGTCCGGATACAATTTCTTCACATACTAAGCCGGCTATTGCCAGAATAGGTGTGACCGGAATACCTTTTTCTATCATTATAACATAGACCAGGTAAGATACACTGACTCTGGCGGCCTGTTCAAGCAGTTGAGTAATTGCAGGGATTTTACTGCGGCGCAGACCCAGATAATAGCCGTTGATACAGGTATGTATGCTGCTGAAAGGGACAGAGTAAGCGAGCAGCCTGATAAGATCTTCACAGCGGGATTCTGAAAGAAGATGGTTTGCAATAAAAGCTGCATTCCGGTGTAATATAAAAAAGGCACACAATGACAGCGAAAAAGACAACAGCAGTCCTGATATAAGAGTATCCCGTGCGCCTCTTTTATCATTAAGAGCCATTTTTGCAGATACATTGCGGGAAATGACTGTTTGGATGCCTGAAGCCGTCAGAGACATCACCATAGTATAGACCGGAAATACCAACTGGTATATTCCCATTCCTTCTGCACCGATTGTATGGGAAAGGAATATTCTATAGAAGAAGCCTATAATTCGGCTAATAAAACCAGCCAGAGTTAAAATGAATGCTCCGCGCAGAATGACATGTTTCTTATTCATGGAGACTCCAATTTACTTTTTCTTTATGTATATTCTACATAGGTACTTGACAGAACAAGTTGTGAGTGTTATATTGGATTTTAATTAATCCCAGTAAAATACTCGGATTAAAAAACGGATAACAAAAGACGGAAGGTGAGAAAATGAAGCTATCCACAAAAGGCAGATATGGACTGAGGGCTTTGATTGATTTAGCTATGTACAGTGAGCAGGAAGCAGTATCCATTGGGAGTATTGCAGCCAGGCAAAACATTTCGGAAAGTTATCTGGAGCAGTTGGTCGGTAAGCTTCGAAAAGCAGACCTGGTGACCAGTATTCGTGGTGCCGGAGGCGGTTATAAGCTGGCGAAACAGGCACAGGAGATTTCGGTGGGTGATATCCTGCGGGCCCTGGAAGGAGACCTGAAAGCGGTGGAGTGTCCCGGGCAGAAAGAGGAAAACAGCTGCCAGAGTGCAGACTTATGTGTAACAAAGTATGTATGGCAGAAGATTAACGACAGTATTACACAAGCGGTTGATGATATAAAACTGAATCAATTGGTAGAAGAAAGCAAAAAAGCAAAAAATAAAGGTCAGGTAAACAATATGGACTGTGAAATTTAAGGAGATGAAAAATGAAGAAATTGATATATTTAGATAATGCGGCAACTACAAAACTTGCACCCGAGGTTTTAGAAGCAATGCTGCCATATTATAAAGAATACTATGGCAATCCTTCCAGTGTCTATGAATTTGCTACGGTCAGTAAAAAGGCAATCAACCAAAGCCGGGAAATCATTGCAAAGTCTTTGGAAGCGCAGGAAAATGAGATTTATTTTACGGCAGGCGGATCAGAATCTGATAATTGGGCTTTAAAAGCAACTTCAGAAGCATATAAATCAAAAGGCAACCATATCATTACGACGAAAATTGAACATCATGCTATTTTGCATACGGCAAAATATCTGGAGGAAAATGGTTGTGAAGTGACTTATTTGGATGTAGATGAAAATGGCGTTGTGAAGTTGGAAGAACTGAAAAAAGCAATTCGTCCCACCACTATCTTAATTTCTGTTATGTTTGCGAATAATGAAATCGGCACTATCCAGCCAATAAAAGAAATTGGCGAAATAGCCCGGGAGCATGATATTTTATTTCACACGGATGCAGTACAGGCATACGGACAGGTGCCGATTAATGTGGATGAATATTATATTGATATGTTAAGCGGAAGTGCTCATAAAATGAACGGTCCCAAAGGTATCGGTTTTTTATATATACGAAAAGGCATTAAGATACGTTCTTTTATCCATGGCGGTGCTCAGGAACGCAAACGCCGTGCAGGTACGGAAAACGTCCCCGGAATCGTAGGATTCGGTAAAGCGGCAGAACTTGCTGTTACTTCGATGGATGAACGGACAAAGAAAGAGAAAGAACTGCGGGATTATGTGATTGACCGTGTATTAAAGGAAATACCATACACGAGATTGAATGGGGATTATTCGAAACGGCTCCCCAATAATATCAACTTTAGTTTTCAGTTTATAGAAGGAGAATCTCTCTTAATCATGCTGGACATGGATGGGATTTGCTGTTCCAGTGGTTCTGCCTGTACTTCCGGCTCTCTGGACCCTTCTCACGTATTGCTGGCAATCGGTCTGCCCCATGAAGTTGCCCACGGATCGTTGCGTCTGACCCTGGGCAAAGACAATACCAAAGAAGATATGGACTTTGTAGTGGATGCCGTAAAAAAGATCGTAGAGCGTCTGCGCAGCATGTCTCCCCTTTATGAAGACTTTATAAAAAATAAATAATTAGTATTAGAGGAAGCACCCTTCGGGTATATCGAATGTCCAAAAAGCATGGACAAAAAGGAGGATATAGAATGTACAGTGAAAAAGTAATGGATCATTTTCAAAATCCAAGAAATGTAGGAGAAATCCAGGATGCTAGTGGTGTAGGTACGGTAGGAAATGCAAAATGTGGTGATATTATGCGTATTTATCTGGATATTGATAACAACGATATTATTCGGGATGTAAAATTCAAGACTTTTGGGTGTGGCGCGGCAGTCGCTACCAGCAGTATGGCAACAGAATTAGTAAAGGGGAAGTATATTACGGACGCTTTGAAAATTACCAATAAGGCAGTGATGGAAGCTCTGGATGGGCTGCCGCCTGTAAAGGTACACTGTTCTTTGCTGGCAGAAGAGGCTATTCATGCGGCACTTTGGGATTATGCAGAAAAGAAAGGCATAAAAATAGAAGGACTTAAAAAGCCAAAATCAGATATTGAAGAGCATGAGGAAACAGAGGAATATTAGAGAAATATTAGGGGATGTCATGGAAAAGAAAAAAGTGGTAGTAGGTATGTCAGGCGGTGTAGATTCTTCGGTTGCTGCGTATCTTCTGAAAGAGCAGGGATATGAAGTAATTGGGGTAACCATGCAGATCTGGCAGGAGGAAGAGTCCGGGCATCAGGAGGAAAATGGGGGATGCTGCGGTCTGAGTGCAGTAGACGATGCCAGAAGGGTTGCACAGGATTTGGATATTCCATATTATGTGATGAATTTTAAAAATGAATTTAAGAAAAGCGTTATCGATTATTTCATTTCAGAGTATTTGCAAGGACGTACACCAAACCCCTGTATTGCATGTAACCGTTATGTCAAATGGGAATCACTGCTCAAAAGAAGCATGGAAATTGGCGCAGATTATATTGCCACCGGTCATTATGCGCGAATAAAGCAATTGGAAAACGGACGTTTTACACTGTGCACTTCCGTGACGGCAGCAAAGGATCAGACCTATGCGCTTTATAATCTGAATCAGTATCAGCTTTCCCATACATTGATGCCGGTAGGTGAATATTCAAAGGAAGAGATTCGGGGAATTGCCGAAAAGATCGGGCTGCGGGTTGCACACAAGCCGGATAGTCAGGAAATATGCTTTATCCCGGATGGCGATTATGCAAAGTTTATCGAACAAAATACCGGACAACCTATACCACAGGGAGATTTTGTGAATATGAAAGGTGAAATCATCGGCCGGCATAAAGGAATTACGCATTATACCATAGGACAGCGTAAGGGGTTGAATCTGGCAATGGGACATCCGGTATTTGTGAAAGAAATTCGACCGGAAACGAATGAAGTTGTTATAGGTGAACATGAAGACGTATATGGAGATACGTTGTACGCAGAGCATCTGAACTTTATGTCAATTTCGGATATGGATGGGGAATTGGAAGTGAGAGCCAAAATACGATATAATCATGGGGGTGCCTCATGTAAAATACGTAAATGCGGTGATGATAAGATCAAGTGTACCTTCTCACAGGCGCAGCGCGCAATTACACCCGGACAGGCAGTTGTATTTTACGATGGAGATGATGTGCTTGGGGGAGGTATCATTTGTCCCCCGGTGAACTAGTACAACGTTCTCTAAATTCCTATTAGAGAACGCTGTACTAGAATCCAGCCTCGGTTAGAATACTTTCAGCTTTACTGTTATCATCACATACACAGAGAACAACGTAATTACCGGATATTTTTATAATAGCTGAATCCAGCCTTTTGGCTTCAGCGGCATTGTACGTAATATAGAGATCTGCCTGATTCTTTACCCGTGTCTCAAATAATTTTTTAACTTCAGAAGTATAGGTATTTTCTTTGCACTTGATGACGGTAATTTCACATGATGTCGCACCGTTGCCTAATAATGCGGAGCTGTCCTCGATTTGTTCCATATCCACGAAGTAGGTAGAGGCCAGAATTTCGGGTGCGATGGAATTTAGGGGATCCGTTGTGATCGTTTCCGCAGCAAGTTTTTCAGCCAGGGCGGCCGGCATCTCTGTTACTTCCTTATTCTCTTTAGAACTTTTGCAGGCAGTTGTTGACAGAAGCAGCATGGCAATTAAAAGAAAACTTATATGTCTTTTCATTCGTCATTTCCTCCTTATATTATATATCAAGTTTAAATGTAATTTCTGAGACAAATTTCTAATCTGTTTCCGTGGAAGCAGTGTCAGACGTTGTATCATCCGTTGAATTAACATAGTGAGATTTCAAATAATCAAGCCATAATTTGCAATAGGAATCATATATATGGACCCCATCACTGGATGCATCTTTTATGAGGGAACGGTTACCGTCAGAAAGCACTTCATTAATAGCTATATAATTATAATCGCTTTGTTCACATAATTCCAGTATTTTTTCATTTAACTTGTCAATGTTAGAATTATTTACATAATCTCCGGTAGTTACTTTAGATTCCTCTACATATGCAACTTCCATGACATAAAAATCAGCCTTTGGCAATATTTTTCTGATTTCGCCAAGACAGATGCGGTATTTTTCTTTAAAGTCATCATAGTTGTAATCACCCAGATTGTTCGTACCCAGCATAATATAAACCTTTTTATAATCGCTGTTATAAAGTGCCTGATAGACGGTAATATTGCCACTTTCAGTAGAAATAAAGGGTGTTTCAAAGATATTTTCCGCATCCATTCCCACGCCGGTTAAAAACGTTCCAGTTGAAATACCGGACTGGTTTCGGAATCCTTCCATTCTGGAATCACCTATAAAAACCGCATCTGAAAAATAAGAATCATCAACGGATGTATCCTGGCGATGAACCACACAAGGGCTGTCCGGGATCTGGGGTACCGGGGATGCCGCTTTTATCTGCGCATCTGTTTCCGGTACATTTGTATTGGTACTTAACTCTTTTTCAGAGGATGCTTTTTCTGTAACTGCACCATTTGTCTGGATGTTCTTTTTTATATTTTCCTTCTTAAACATATTGATCAATATGTTTGCTTCAAAGATAAGCAGTAACATAATAATCAAAATAAGTATATGAAAAAGACGACCTGGTTGCTGTCGTTTTCGTCTTTTGCGCTGCGCCATTTTTTCTCCCCTGATTTTCAAGTATTAATTTGTTGTTATTTCTCCAACTATATTATATAATAAATGCGATAATTGTAAATAGTTTTTTTATTTTTGGGGAGTGTTATTTTATGGTATTCAGCAGTTTGCTGTTTCTGTTTCGATTTCTTCCGCTGGTATTTATTCTTTATTATGCTGCGCCCAGAAGAATTCGTAATATAATATTATTTTTATTTAGTTTGTTCTTCTATGCATGGGGAGAGCCAAAATATGTATTTTTGATGTTATTTTCCATAACTATGGATTTTACAATAGGACGCTTGATCGACCATTATAGAAATATCGGCGAGATAAAGCGGGCAAAGGCATGCCTGATAGTTTCAGTAATTGCCAATATAAGCATTTTAGTATTTTTTAAATATGCGGATTTTATAATAGGCGCTGTAAATGCAGTGACCGGATGGGGAATCCCTCTGCCGGGAATTCCTCTTCCGATTGGGATATCTTTCTTTACCTTTCAAACCATGTCCTATTCTATAGATGTATACCGTGGAAATACAAAAGTACAGAAAAACTGGATCAACTATGGAACGTATGTATCTATGTTTCCCCAATTGATTGCAGGTCCTATTGTTCAGTATAAGACGATTGCGAAACAAATGCAGGAAAGACGTGAAAATACGGATGATTTTTCAGCCGGCATCCATCGCTTTATGATAGGCCTGGGAAAGAAAGTATTGCTTGCCAACAACATCGGAATGCTCTGGGATACGGTTGCAGCCATTCCGATGCAGGAAGTCCCGGTAGTTACTGCATGGCTGGGGGCTTTGGCCTTTACATTTCAGATTTATTTTGATTTTTCCGGTTACTCTGATATGGCGATTGGACTTGGAAAAATGTTTGGATTCCATTTTCTTGAAAATTTCAATTATCCATATATATCAAAAAGTATCACTGAATTTTGGAGAAGGTGGCATATATCTTTAAGTTCCTGGTTTAGAGAATATGTATATATTCCCCTTGGCGGCAACCGCAAAGGGGCATGGAAGCAGGTACGCAATATTCTGATTGTATGGCTGCTGACCGGGATCTGGCACGGGGCCAATTGGAATTACCTTCTATGGGGTGTTTATTATGGTGTCTTTTTGGTTTTGGAAAAATTTGTGTTTGGAAAATATATAAAAAAATTACCGGCGGTTTTGCAGAGAATTTATACTCTTCTCATCGTGATTGTCGGATGGATACTTTTTAAGTGTGAGGATATTGCTTTCAGCGGAGTATTTTTAAGAGCAATGTTCGGTGGCTACGGTCAGGGCTTTTTAAACAGGGAGACGGTATATTTGCTGTATAACAACATAATCCTGTTGATTATTTTGGTTCTTGGTTCAACTTCCATACCGAAAAATCTGGCGAATAGGGCTATTGTATGCTTTAAGGAAAAATCATGGACAGTTACTTTGTTCAAATGTGTCTTTTATACAGGGGTATTTGTAATTTCTGTGGCATACCTTGTGGATGCATCTTATAATCCGTTTTTATATTTTAAGTTTTAATACAGAAATCATTAGAAATGGGAGTGCGTATGAATAAGAAGCAAAATCGGGTCATTATAATATGGTTTCTAATCATGATCTTTGGAATTACGGCGGCAAATTTAATGAAACCGGAGCGGGAATTTTCAGAACGGGAAAACCGCGTTCTGGAGCAGAAACCGGATTTGGCGGTAAGATATTTTTTCTCAGGTGCGTATTCCGTAGATTATGAACAATATATAACAGATCAGTTTATACAAAGGGACAATTGGATTGGCGTGAGAACTGTATTAGAACGTGTGCAGTTAAGACAGGAAATCAAAGATATCTATTTTGCCGGGGATGGGTATCTGATTGAAAAGCACACCGGCACTTTCGGCACGGATACGGCAGAGCGCAATATTTCCTGTCTGGCGGATTTTATGAAAGAATATTTGCCCATATATGGAGAAGAACATATAACGGCTATGGTAGTGCCTAATGCAGTGAAAGTTTTGGAGGAAAAGCTTCCGCCTTATGCATCTCCCTATGATGAAGGAATATACTTACGGCAAATTGAGGAAGCGCTTCCGAATGGAACCTGGGTAGATACGCTTGAGGTGCTGAAAGAACATTCGGATGAAGAGCTATATTATCGGACGGATCATCATTTTAAGACTTTGGCGGCATATTACATTTTTGATGAGTGGGGTAAAATGGCAGGCTTAAAACCTTTGGATTTGGCGGATTTTGAAGTGAAGACGGTATCGGATGAATTTCTGGGGACGTTGGAGTCCAAAGTAGGCGGCAGATTTTCCGGAGATTCGATTCAGGTTTTTATCCCAAAGGAGGAGTACCGATATACCTTAAAGTATAGTAATTCTGAAGCGGTGAAACATAATTTATATGAGATGTCGGCTCTGGAGACGAAGGATAAATATGGTATATTCTTTGGCGGGAATCACCCGTTCGTAGAGGCATCTATTGAAAATGGGAGTATGAGGAAGCTGTTGGTGATAAAGGATTCGTATGCGCATTGTTTTCTGCCTTTTGCTTTTTTGGACTTTTCGGAGGTGGATTTCGTGGATTTGAGGTATTATAATGAGAGCTTGAGAGGCTTAATGGAGAAGAAAGAGTATACGGATGTGTTGTTTTTGTATAATGCGGCCGGGTTTGCGAAGGATGTGAATTTGGGGAAGCTTCGGAACTAGTATGCCCCACCTTAATAATAATGAAAGGGGGGAACTATGAAAAGGATAATTATCATGATATTGGCTTTTGTATGCATGGTTGGATGTGCAGGTAGTAGTAATGTTTCGGAAGAAGATGAAAAAGAAAGCTCCCAATCCAGCGAAAAAGTATCGTTAACGGTGCTGATGCCGGGAAGTTTAAATGATGAAGAAATTGTAAAAATTGTGCAGGAGATGGCTGAGGATTTTAATGCGGACAATCCGTATCATGCGGAGATGAAAGTGGAAACCTATGAAAATGAACAGTATAAGTTAAATCTGGCGACGATGATGGCTAAGAATTCCACCATTGATGTATTCTTTACGTGGGAAGGTGGATTTCTAAAACCATATGTTGATAGCGGAAAAGTATATGAGATCGGAAAAGAATTCAATAAAGACCCGCAATGGAAGATGAAATTTGGACTGGATGAAAATTTTTTTGAGGAAGTGACCTTTGATGGCGGCATCTATGCAGTCCCCTCTACATGGACCACCGCTGTAATGTATTATAATACCAGAATATTTGAGGAACAGAAGCTGAAGGTTCCGGAAACCTATGATGAATTCATTGAAATCTGCAAAGTGCTTAGCAATGCGGAAATTCTTCCATTGGCCCTGGCGGGTTCCGATGCCTGGATGCCGGGCGAATTCCTGCAGCAGGTAGTGAATGGCATTGGGGGAATGGAATTGTATCATGGAACGGTAAATGGTACGAGCGCATGGAATGATATACTGTATGTGCGTGCGGCAAAGGAATTTGCAAGATTGCTGGAAGGTAATTATCTGCCGGAAGATTTTCTTGACCTGACTCAGGATGAAGGGAGAGACCTGTTCATAAACGAAAAAGCAGCGATGTATTTTATGGGAACCTGGGATCTTGCCCTGTTGACCAATGAGACCTCCCCGGTCTCGAAGAACATTGGTATATTTCCTCTTCCGCCTAAGAATTCCGGGTATGAACATGTTATGGTAGGTTCTAAGGATCAGTACTATGCAGTAGCGAAAAACAGTAAAAATATTGAAGCATCCTGTGCATTTGTAAAAATGTTTTCGGAACCAAAATATCAGGAAAAATTTGCGTATCAAGCAAAACACGTAATTTTAACAGGTATAGAATTGGATGAAGAAAGGCTGCATCCATTGTATCTTCAGATTATGGATCTGCGGAAGAATTTAAAAGGATTGACACCCTGGTTTGACAGGAAGTTAGGCGCTGTCTGCGGCGTCGAATTTAATAATGCGGCGCAGTCTATCTTGTCCGGAAAAGATCCGGAAGAACAGATGCTGCAGCTGCAACAGCTATCCAGGAATAATAGCATGGGAGGTTAGCGGAATACTATGGTAAATTTATTGATTGCTGATGATGAAAGAGCGATCCGCAATGGCTTGTTATCCCAGGAATGGGGAAAGATAGGGGTACGTGTGATTGGGGTGGCTTCTAATGGCATAGAAGCCATGGAAATGGTGCAGAATGAAGAGGTTGATATTGTGTTGACCGATATTCGGATGCCTGGGATGGATGGCATTGAGTTGACGCAGTTTATAGCGAAAAAAAAACTTTCTGCGAAAGTAATCTTGCTGAGCGGCTATAGTGATTTTTTATATGCTCAGGCAGGTCTGAAATTAGGTGTCTTCGATTATTTACTAAAACCTTCCGATCCCGATGAGATCTTATCATGTGTCTTGCGCGCCAGTGATGCATTGCAACAGGAACGAACCAGAAGCAAAAGAACCGAACTGTTGGAAAAAGAAATTGATAATTTTAAACTGGTGAAAAAATCTGAGGAAATCGTAATTGAAGAAAATGAAACAACGAAGGACACGGTGCAGGTCATCTTAAAATATATTATGGAACATTTTCAGGAGGAAATTTCTTTAACTTCATTGTCGGAAGAATTACATTTTACATCTGTTTATTTAAGCAGGATCTTAAAGAAAGAAACGGGCCATTCTTTTCTCAAAATTTTAACATCGGTAAGGATGTATCATGCCGCCAGATTACTAAAGGATACTTCTTTAAAAATCAGCGTGATATGTAATCGGGTGGGCATTGGTGACCAGGGTTATTTCAGTCAGGTATTTCGTAAGTGCTTCGGTGTTTCGCCGAATGATTACAGGGCAAATGCAGATTTACATATGTCAGAAACGCAAGGGCAGGTACGTATTAATAAACTCTTAACTTTTCCTTCGCAGGATTGAAATGATTGGGAGTTGTATGCTTAGAGTAAATGACTCACAGGAATGGGAGACGATGAAAAAGATAAATATAATTATTAAAAACAATTTTAAAAATTTATCCCTGAAATCAAAATTGATCATATGTTTTTTGAGTCTCGTAACGATATCGGTATGTGTCAGCACTTTACAAAGTTATCGCCTGTCCGGCAGTATGTTGGAAAAAAAAACCAAAGAATACATGCATGATATCTTTCGGCAGACCATAACGAATATAGAATATGATCTCCAGAAAATAGAAGATATTACGTTTAACATTGTGGGAAATGTGGAATTACAACAATTACTGCATGACGCTATCACGAACCCGGGTAGTTCTTACGAACAGCTGCAGCGAAAAAAGGTGATTGAAAATATGCTGTCATCTTATATCATGACGTATGATGAAGTTGTTTCCGTCTATATAGTGGCAGACAATAATGTTGTGTTTGAGCATAACAAGGAACGTCAATTTCATGATTTGAAAATGCAGTATAAACGTTTTGTATATAAATGGAAAGGGAGCATCTATTGGCATACTACCAATAAGGATAATGGCATTATTACAGCTAACTGTGCAATTAATAACCTGAAGACACAGAAACCTATGGGGTATATCATAATTAATATAAAAGAACAATACATCTATGATAAGTTCAAGGATCTGATGTATGTGGAAGCCGGAGATGTGTTCTTGATTAATTCTGAGAGTAAAATCGTGTCTCACAGTAATAAAGATATGCTGGGTAAACATGTGGATCATATAGATACAATGGGTGCTTTTGATACAAGTACGACCGGCTTTTTTACGGAAGTTATCGATGGGGAAGAGATGTACATATCCAATAGTGATCCACTCAGTAATGGCTGGTGTCTGGTCAGTATTACTCCATCCAGCTACTATCAGAATGAAATCATAGATCTGAGGAATACAATCCTGATGACAGCCCTTGTTATATGTTGTATTGGCATTGCCTTGTCGCTTCTATTGGCAAAAAACTTATCCGGACCGTTAATTGTACTTTCAGATGCTTTGGCTACCTTTGGAAAAGGGGATTTTTCCGTCAGCTGCAATATTGATTCCAATGATGAAGTGGGAAAGCTTAGCCGAAATTTCAACCGGATGGTGACAGATATCAATCAGCTGATTGAAACGGTATTTAAAGAGAGGATTTTGAAACAGGAAGCCGAATTGAAATCATTGCAGATGCAGATTAATCCTCATTTTCTATACAATACGTTAGAAACAATTAATTGGACGGCAAGGGAAAAAGGGGTCAGGGAAATTGGAGAGATGGCTAAATCACTTGGGGATTTAATGCGGGGCACAATCTCCGGAAAGGATTTTATTCTCCTGTCCCAGGAGGAAGAGGCATTAAAAAATTATTTAAAAATACAAAAGTTCCGGTTTGAAGAAAAGCTAAACTTTATAATTGATATTCCCACAGAATTTCACAAGTATATGATTCCAAAGTTTATTATTCAACCCCTATTGGAAAATGCAATTGTCCATGGGATCGAACCTAAGCTTGACCCTGGTACGGTCGAAGTACATGTATGCGGCCAGGATGGTGATCTGATGATTTGGGTTATTGACGATGGAGTCGGGGTGGACAGGGAGAGTATCCAGAGAATATTAAGTGAAGAGGAAGACGTAGAAATAGAAGGTCATACTCTGATTGGCATTAATAATGTGAATCGACGAATTCAAATATACTATGGAAAAGAATACGGATTGCAGATAAAGAATAATCAAGGGAAGGGAACCAGGGTATTCCTGCGATTAAAAGCTATGGAGCAGCCACCGAATGAAACGGATAGTAAAATGAAATGATTTTTTGTGGGAGGTCCTTGAGATGAAAAGAAAATTATATCGTTTGTTATTGCCTGCAGCAATGATCTGTTCCCTGCTGGCTGGATGTGGGTTAGATTTATTGGGAAACCGTGCAGACACTTCTGCCGACAGTGCAGCTATCGACAGTGCAGCTTCCGGAATCAAGGTGATTGGCGTGGCAATGCCCACGCAGTCTGCCGAGAGATGGATCAACGACGGTGCCAACATGAAAGAACAGTTGGAAGCGTTAGGATATAAAGTAGACCTTCAATATGCGGATGACGATATACAAGCCCAGATTTCTCAGATAGAACATATGATTTCAAAGGGTGTCAGCTGCCTTGTGATATCGTCAGTAGACTCGTTTGCACTTGTGGATGTCCTGGAACAGGCGAAAGTGGCAGGAATTCCGGTGATTGCCTATGACCGTCTGTTAATGGATACGGATGCGGTTTCTTACCATGCTACATTTGACAATAAAGCCATTGGCACTTTGATGGCCCGGTATGTGGAGGAAAAGATGGCGCTTGCGACAGCACAGGAAGATGGCAGGACTTATAATGTAGAATTATTCATGGGTTCTCCGGATGATAACAACGCTTATTTTGTATACAATGGAATTATGGAAGTAATTACGCCGTATTTGGAAAGCGGTGTTTTAGTATGTCAGTCCGGGCAGGTGGATTTTGCAAGCATTAATACACTTCGTTGGTCGGAGGAAACAGCACGGGAAAGATGTGAAGATATCTTATCTGCATATTATTCAGACAAGAAACTGGATATTGTAATTACCGCTTTTGACGGTTTGGCCTATGGTGTCCGTACTGCTTTAGAAGGTGCCGGATATACTGCCGGTGATGGCTGGCCCATGATCACTGCCCAGGATGCAGACACCATGGCTTGCAGGAATATATTATCCGGACATCAGACGATGACGATCTATAAAGATGCGAAAGTCCTTTCTGAGAAATGTGTAACTATGGTTCAAGCGGTGTTGGAAGATTCCAAACCAGAGATTAACGATACGGAACAATATAATAATAACGTATTGACAGTTCCAACTTATCTTTGCGTCCCGATTGTAGTGGATAAAGATAACATTGAGGAGGTTATTGTAAAAGGTGGATATTATTCGGCGGAAGAAATAGGTCTCAATTAGCAAAAGCACACTGATGTTTGTAAAAAGGAGGAAATCGGAGCTGGCACTCCGGCTTTCTCCTTTATTGGTTTGTTTTTCCAAAAAAGTGTTTTGGTTTCTAGAACATATCCTCAAGGTGAAGTGGTAAAATGTAATCATGTTACAACAGTATATTAAGTAAAAGAAAAGGGAGGATTTTTATTTATGAAGAAAAAAGTACTTAGCCTGTTACTGTCAGCTGTAATGGTTGGCTCGCTGCTCGTTGGTTGTGGAACTACGAACACCTCTAATGACAATGCCGGAACAACCGCAGATACTGCATCTAATGTTGCGGACAATGATGCATCAGGGGAAACACCCGCTGCGTCCGCCAGTGGACAGATCGTTGGTGTGGCAATGCCTACGCAGTCTTCTGAAAGATGGATCAACGACGGTAACAACATGAAGGAACAGTTGGAAGCTTTGGGATATGAAGTAGACTTACAGTATGCGGAAGATGATGTCCAGGCTCAGGTTTCCCAGATTGAAAACCTGGTAGCAAAGGGTGTTGACTGCCTGGTAGTGGCATCGGTAGACTCATCTGCATTAGTTAATGCATTGGCACAGGCAAAAGCTGCCGGAATCCCGGTAATTGCATATGACCGTCTGTTGATGGATACCGATGCAGTTTCTTATTATGCAACCTTTGACAATAAAGCCGTAGGTACCCTGATGGCTCAGTATGTGGAAGAAAACATGCAGCTTGCCACAGCCAAGGAAGAGGGCAGAAGCTATAACGTGGAATTGTTTATGGGTTCTCCGGATGATAACAATGCATACTACGTGTATGACGGAATCATGGAAGTGATTCAGAAATACTTAGATGATGGCGTACTGGTATGTCAGTCAGGACAGATTGATTTCGAAAGCAACAACACGCTTCGCTGGTCACAGGAAACCGCTCAGCAGAGGTGTGAAAATATTTTGACTGCCAATTACGCAGATCAAAAATTGGATATTGCCATTACCGCTTATGATGGATTGGCATACGGCGTCCGTTCTGCTCTGGAAGGTGCCGGATACAAAGTTGGCGAAGATTGGCCGATGATTACTGCCCAGGATGCGGAAACTATGGCTTGTAAAAACATCTTATCCGGACATCAGACCATGTCCATCTGCAAAGATACGAAAATTCTTGCTCAGAAATGCGTAACCATGGTTCAGGCTGTTTTGGAAGGTACCGAGCCGGAAATCAACGATACGGAACAGTATAACAATAACGTGCTGACCGTTCCGTCCTATCTATGCATTCCGGTTGCCGTGGATAAGGATAACATCAAAGAAGTGATTGTGGACGGCGGAGTATATAAGGCAGAAGATATTGGTTTGTAAGATTCTTCGCTGGAACAGGCCCCATAGCTTGCTGCGGGGTCTTTGACTTTACATATAAAAATAAAGGAGATGAGAGCAGATGTCAGATATTATTCTGGAAATGAATCATATCACTAAGGAATTTTCCGGCGTAAAGGCACTGGATGACGTTTCTTTTCAGGTGAAACGTGGAGAAATCCATGCCCTTTGCGGTGAGAACGGAGCCGGGAAGTCTACACTTATGAATGTACTTTCCGGAGTATATCCATATGGAACCTATGATGGCGATATCCTGTATAATGGACAGATTGGTCAGTTTCACAACATAAAGGACAGTGAAGGGAAAGGAATCGTCATCATTCACCAGGAGCTGTCACTAAGCCCCTTCCTGTCCATAGCGGAAAATGTGTTTATCGGGAATGAGCAAACATCCATGAAGGGTGTCATTAACTGGACTGAGACAAGAAGCAGGGCCAAAGAAATGCTGAAAAAGGTTGGTCTGGAGGACGAAGATATCAATGCACCGATCAGTTCCCTGGGAGTAGGAAAACAGCAGCTGATTGAGATTGCCAGAGCCATGGCAAAAAAGGTGGAACTACTGATTTTAGATGAACCTACCGCAGCATTAAATGATGAAGAAAGCATGAAGCTCCTTCAGATTATGCTGGAGCTGAAGAAACAGGGAATTACCTGTATCATAATTTCCCACAAGTTAAATGAAATCAGTTATGTATCGGATGCCATTACCATTATCCGGGATGGCAAGGCTATTGAAACTCTGAAGAAGAGCGAGGACTCCTTTTCCGAAGAGCGGATCATCAAAGGGATGGTTGGACGTGAGATGACCAATCGTTATCCCGAACGAAGCCGGAAAGAATGTCCCATTGGAGATAAGATCATGGAGGTGAATCATTGGAACGTATACCATCCTGATGATGCGAACCGGATAATGATAGATGATATCTCTTTTCATGTGCGTGCAGGGGAAGTGGTTGGATTTGCAGGCCTGATGGGGGCCGGACGTACGGAGCTGGCCATGAGTATTTTCGGAAGGGAATACGGACAGAAAATATCAGGAGAGATCAGGATGCATGGGAAGAGCATCCATTTAAAGCATGTAAAAGATGCCATTAAAAATAAAATTGCTTATACTTCTGAAGACAGAAAGACCTACGGACTCGTATTAATTGATGATGTGAAGCACAACATGACCATGGCAGCCATGAGTGAATATTTTTCTAAAAATGGCGTGGTAAATAGTAATGAAGAAGTGATTAAAGCAAAAGAATACAGAACTTTAATGAATATCAAGGCAAACTCAATTCATCAAACGGCAGGCTCCTTGTCCGGAGGAAATCAGCAGAAGGTAGTGCTTGCCAAGTGGATGCTCACCCAGCCGGATGTGTTGATCCTGGACGAACCCACCCGTGGCATAGATGTAGGGGCAAAATACGAAATATACTGCGCAATCAACGATATGGCTAAGGCGAAGAAGGCCATCATCGTAATTTCTTCTGAAATGTCTGAATTAATTGGAATCTGTGACCGGATTTATGTCATTAACGAAGGAAAGATTGTGGGAGAGCTAACCAAAGAAGAAGTATCACAGGAAAAAATTATGGGCTGTATTATGGCGCATAATAGAAATGAATGAGGAGAATGATTATGACGACGAAGACGAAAAGAAATGTTGATTTTAAGCAATATGGCATGTTTATTGCTTTGATAGCAATCTTTTTAATATTTTTCATACTGTCCAAAGGAGCGAATGCCACGCCTGTTAATATCAATAACCTGATTATGCAGAATGGTTATGTCGTGATTCTGGCTATCGGTATGCTGTTCTGTGTATTGACCGGAAACGTAGACTTAGGGGTAGGTTCCATTGTTGCGTTATGCGGCGCCTGCTCGGCAATCCTGGTTGTGGATATGGGGATGCCCATCTGGGTTGCTTTTTTGGCCGCCCTGCTTATAGGGGGTGCAACAGGAGTCTTTACAGGGTTTTTCATTGCTTATCTGGGGATTCCGCCTTTTGTAGTGACCCTGGCAACCATGTTGATGGGCCGCGGTCTTACTTACACGATCTTACAGGCACAAACCAAAGGTCCTTTGCCGGAGGGTTATGTAAGGGTAGGGGCAGGATTTCTTCCAACTATCAAGGTATCTTTTGGAGGCGGCACGTTGGATCTCATATGTATTTTCGCAGCCATCCTTGCAACAGCAATGCTTATTTTCTTTGAAGTGAGAAACTACAATATAAAAAAGAAATATAACTTTAAAACGGAGCCTATTTGGCAGATTGCCATTAAAAATATTATAATTCTGGGTATTGTATGGTTCTTCTTCTTTAAGCTGGCAAATTACAACGGCATACCCATCGTCCTCCTTATCATGCTGATATTGGTAGCCATTTACCACTTCATCGCAAGCAAGACAGTGGCAGGGCGCCAGGTGTATGCATTGGGAGGAAATGCAAAAGCGGCAAGGCTTTCCGGTATTAATACAAAAAGGGTGTTTTTCTGGGTCTATGCAAATATGGGTCTTTTGGCAGCATTGGCCGGCATTGTATTATCGGCA
>Ga0153953_1000025_pt1 | contig 34379 bp, 38 predicted proteins | sample TSNJ037MetaG_FD_104718 | JGI IMG/M metagenome (GOLD analysis project Ga0153953, IMG submission 104718) | Attine ant fungus gardens microbial communities from New Jersey, USA - TSNJ037 MetaG | ecosystem: Host-associated > Fungi > Mycelium > Unclassified | place: USA: New Jersey, Wharton State...
GTGGGTAGAATTCGTCAATATATTCCAACGCAAAGCTCATAATTGGCTTACTTATAAAACAGACTGAAAAAATACTAGACTATTTTGGAGATTTATGAGAAAATGACTAGGAGTATAGCACTAAATGGATTTCTGCAAAACGCATTATCCTGTTAGTGTGTACATACATAAAGTAATTTACATTTGAAAGGAGTCTTACAATGATTTATTCACATGAAGTCGAAACAATGTGTAAAGTGAAACAAGGCGTTGCTCATGGCGCTGCCCCAATCCCGGAAGAAGCAAAATGGGTAAAGGCAAAAGAAGTGAAAGACATTTCAGGTTTGACACACGGTATAGGCTGGTGTGCACCACAGCAGGGGACCTGCAAATTAACTCTGAATGTGAAAGATGGCATTATTCAGGAAGCACTGGTGGAAACGGTAGGATGTTCAGGAATGACACATTCAGCGGCTATGGCTTCTGAAATACTTCCGGGCAGGACACTTCTTGAAGCTTTAAATACAGACCTGGTTTGTGATGCGATTAATACGGCGATGAGAGAATTATTCTTACAGATCGTTTATGGCCGTACGCAAAGTGCATTTTCAGAAGATGGTCTTCCAATTGGTGCGGGTCTGGAAGATCTGGGTAAAGGTCTGCGTTCTCAGGTTGGTACAATGTACGGAACACTTGCAAAAGGTCCTCGTTACCTTGAAATGGCAGAAGGCTATGTTACGGGAGTCGCATTGAGTGAAGATGACGAAATCATCGGCTATCAGTTTGTAAGCTTTGGTAAGATGATGGATTTCATTAAAGCAGGCGATGATGCCAACACAGCATATGAAAAAGCAAAAGGTCAGTATGGAAGAGTTGCAGATGCAGCCAAAATCATTGACCCAAGACATGAATAGTCAGCTGTTTATCATTATAAATAAGGAGGATGAAAGATAATGGCTTTATTTGAATCATATGAAAGACGTGAAAAACAAATTTTGGCTGTATTAGGACAATACGGAATAAATTCCATCGAAGAAGCGGCAGAAGTAACCAAAGCTGCAGGTTTGGATGTATACAATCAGGTGGAAGGCATCCAGCCGATTTGTTTTGAGAATGCGAAGTGGGCTTACACAGTAGGTGCAGCGATTGCAATCAAAAAAGGCTGCAAAAAAGCTGCAGATGCAGCGGCAGCAATCGGTGAAGGTCTTCAGGCCTTCTGTATTCCGGGCTCTGTTGCAGACCAGCGTAAAGTAGGACTTGGACATGGTAATCTGGGCAAAATGTTGTTGGAAGAAGAGACGAAATGTTTTGCATTCTTAGCAGGGCATGAGTCCTTTGCAGCAGCAGAAGGTGCTATCGGTATTGCCGAAAAAGCAAACAAAGTCCGTAAAGAAACATTACGTGTTATTTTGAACGGTCTTGGAAAAGACGCAGCTCAGATCATTGCACGTATCAATGGATTTACATATGTTGAGACAGAAATGGACTACTATACCGGTGAAGTAAAGGAAGTATTCCGTAAATCATATTCAGACGGTCTTCGTGCCAAAGTAAATTGTTATGGTGCAAATGATGTAACAGAAGGTGTCGCTATCATGCACAAAGAAGGCGTGGACGTTTCCATTACCGGTAACTCAACAAACCCAACCCGTTTCCAGCATCCGGTAGCAGGTACATACAAAAAAGAATGTATGGAGCAGGGTAAGAAGTACTTCTCCGTAGCGTCAGGCGGCGGTACAGGCCGTACGCTTCATCCGGATAACATGGCAGCAGGCCCGGCATCTTATGGTATGACAGATACTATGGGCCGTATGCATTCAGATGCACAGTTTGCCGGTTCCTCATCTGTACCGGCTCATGTTGAGATGATGGGATTGATTGGTATGGGCAACAATCCGATGGTTGGTGCTACTGTGGCGGTGGCTGTTAGTATCGAGGAAGCTGCGAAGGCTGGTAAATTATAAGAAAGTCCCTGTTTTCAAGGGTTATAGACGTTGTGAGATTTGGTGAAATGGTGTGGAATGTGGTGTGTAGCACACATGCAACTCACAAGTAACTCACACGAACAACTCACAAATTTTAGATTGAATAGAAGTAGTATTTTAGAGGTGTATCAATTTCGGTTGGTACATCTCTTTATCTTTTGATTTTCTTCATTTTGGAATGTAATTGCTCCATGGTACGGTGCAATTCAGAATTTTGCATAGCTGGTTTACAGTATGGGTGGTGATGCTTTTTCCCGTTTTCATTGCATAATATGCAGATCGTGCCCCCCCCCCTTTTGGCAAGTTCATAGGAACTGATATTCATTTTTTTCATAGTTTCAAATAATGGCTGATAGCTAATCATATTGTCACCTCATGTTCTAAGTATATGTCTATACTCGGATATTGAATATGTACGAAAATAAGAGTATAGACATTGTCACTTAGTCATCAAGGTATTCAATTACATCAGAGACAGAACATTTTAGCAGCTTGCAAAGCTGATTAAGGGTGTTGGTACTGATACTATTGCCTTGCTGAATGGAATAATATGTTGATCTCGCAAAGCCTTTTTTGAATAAAGCATATGAGGTAATGTTTTTTTGCTCCATTGTTTTAAAAAGTGGTTTATAACTAATCATAACGCACCTCCTTAAATACTATTATAAATTCATACTCGGATATTGAATATGTACGAATAATCGAGTATAATATATGTGTTAATATACGAGTATATTGATTTGCAACAAGAAAGGAGTTAAGGATGTCATATTTAAAGGAATCATTGAAAAGGGCAAGTGTGCAATCGTTAAGAGAGTATCTTCTGTATGGAGTTGATGGAGATAGTTTCACGACGACAAGTTATGAGGTGCGGATTAAAAAGGCTTATGAAAAGTGGATCAATATGGTCAAGGAGTATGAGGAAGAGTGGGAGAGTTCAAAATTATTTAAATGTATTAGTGAAGTTATAACAGAACATGAGCATATTTATATGGAAGTGGGAATACAGTCGGGTTTTCTACTGGCCAGAGACATTGAACTGAGCGGAGAAGAGGAGGGGCTTTGTGAGAAGTATAAGGATATGTATAGTTCCTTGTTTCAGGATGTGACTGTGGTGATTGAGGCATTGCAGAAGGCACAGAAGGATGCAGAGGAGATATTTATATCTAAAAGATAAAACAGTATTTGCGGCGGCAATTCAGAAGATGTTTTCAGCAATTGATAATCCCCGGTATATCATTATTAAACAGGATGGTATTGCAGGTATCGGATTATTTTCAATGTATTCACTGATTCGGATTTGAAGATTTATAGTGATATTTTATCTTAAGAGGGACTACATCAACTTTTCATGGTTTGTGCAGTTTTATATATCTTTAGGAATGAGAATAATATATTTATTTATTAAAGCGGTTGAGATTCCCTCAATAATTGGATATAATAAATATATAGGAAGGTGGTGTGCCTCATGCAAAATGCAATTGAGAATGTATTATCACAATATACGAAGGAATTACAAAAAATATATGATATTCATTTAAAGAGTATCATATTATACGGCTCTTATGCGAGAGGTGACTTTATGCCGGATTCGGATATTGACATTATGATATTGGTTGATCTTTCTGATATCGAAATCAAGAAGTATTCCGAAAAACTTTCCAGATTGACTTTTGATATTAATTTGGATAATGATTTATTACTTATGCCAATTGTAAAAAATATTGATCATTTTCAATATTGGGTAAAGACATATCCGTTTTATAGTAATGTAAAAAAAGAGGGGGTACCTTTATATGCAGCATAGCTCAAATGATCTCGGTACGCCAAAAGATCTGGCACTACACAGAATAAATGTTGCAAAAGAAGATTTGGAAACAGCCGAGAGTAATTATTTGGAAAACCATTTGCGTGCAGCTAACAATAGGGCATATTATGCCATTTACCATGCAATGACTGCTGTTCTCGCAATTGAATCAGTAGCATTTAAGAGACATAAAGATACAATTGCATATTTTAATAAATTTTATGTGAAAATAGAAGTATTTCCAAGAGAGCTGGGGCGGAAGATTAGTGTAGCACAAGAAATAAGGCATGCCAGTGATTATGATGAGTTTTATCTAGTGACAAAAGAAGAAACTGAAGCTCAAATAGATTCAGCAAGAGAATTAATTGAATTGGTTGAGATTTTTTTAACAAATTACAGTTCTGTTGAAAAGTAGAAAGGTCATGGAAATGGCTTGATATAAGGATTTGCAAGGACTGCGCCAATCTTTCATGGTTGGGGTAGTTTTTGCATAATAAAAATAAATTGTATTTCAGTATTAAAGTCTGCTATAATAAAGCTATTAAATCAAGCTTTAGTTGAGTAGTTGTAACTATAGGTTATTTATATTTTAAACAACATATAGTCCAGGACGATCATACCAGGAGGAAATAAAGACATGCCAGACTTAATCAAAAATATATACAATTACGAATCACTCCGCAAACTCGCCTTGGATATTCAATCAGTCTATGGCGCATTTCAGGTAGACGAGTTTTTGAAATCGACAATGGACGAAACGTGGAAGGATTTAGAGTTAAAAGACAGGATTGTACAAATAAGTGTGAATCTGGGAAAATACTTACCAACAGATTATAAAACGGCTATTAGTATTATTGATAAAGTGGTAATGAACTATGGCACTTGGTTGGATGGATTTGTTGGCTTCTTTCCAGTTTTTGTTGAGATTTACGGCCAAGATGAAGTGAATTGGGATGTTTCTATGGCTGCCTTCGCAAGATATACGCAGTACGCATCTTCGGAACTTGCAGTAAGGTCGTTTATCATTAATCATGAAGAGCGTATGATGGCACAGATGAATGCCTGGTCTAAGGATGAAAATGAGCTTGTCCGAAGACTTGCCAGTGAAGGTTGTCGCCCTCAGCTGCCGTGGGGGCAGGCACTCACTAGTTTTAAAAAAGACCCTGCACCTATTCTCCCAATATTGGAGCGGCTAAAGACCGACCCATCAATACATGTACGAAAGAGTGTTGCAAATAATCTGAACGACATTTCCAAAACGCACCCTGACTTAGTGGCTAAGCTTGCAAAGGATTGGTATGGGAAAAATGAATACACCGATTGGATTGTAAAGCATGGATGCAGAACACTACTTAAAAAGGGTAATCGTGATGTGCTGGCTATTTTTGGATACCATGATGTTACTTCTATAGATATTGATGACTTTGCTTTAGGAGCAACATCTATTTCGCTTGGAGAGGATATTACTTTTTCATTTGCAATTTTAACAAAGGAAGCGGCAAAAGTAAGATTAGAATATGGAATAGATTATGTTAAATCGAACGGAAAAAGGAATAGAAAGATATTCAAAATATCAGAAGTTTCATTAAAAGAAAACGTGAGGAAGCCTTACACAAAAAAACATTCTTTCGCAGATGTAAGCACAAGGAAGCATTATCTGGGAACCCATTCGATTACTCTTATTGTCAATGGTGTAGAGCGAAGCAAACTGGATTTCGAATTAGATGCGTAATTTATGGCTACTGGTGAACAGTACAAGTAGAGCATAATGTGAAGCTAATAAATATTAATTAGTTGAGGAATCAAAATATGCCAAGGAGAGAGACAAACTGTGGAAGAAAATAAAAATAGAAAGGATGCTCAAGATAAAGATTTTTTCACAGGATATGATTTCATATCATTTATTTGAGCAATATCACAAGACGGATTGTGATATAGAGGAAATGCAAATGGAACTATATAATTATTTAAGGCAATATCCAAATGAAAAGGGCTATTATGAAAAGTATGGAGGAAGTTTTTTACCTGATGAATTAATACCTGCATTTGAAGAAATAACGGTAGCATATCAGGCTATTTGCCATTCTGCACAATTTATTGCAGAGCTGCGCAGAATTCGAAAAGAATTTCAAGGGCGCCCTACACCGGTTTATCACTGCGAACGTCTTTCAAAATCTATCGGTGACGGTACCTGCCAGATATATCTGAAACGTGAAGATTTAAATCATACAGGCGCACATAAATTAAACCACTGTATGGGCGAAGGCCTGTTGGCAAAATATATGGGCAAAAAGAAGTTGATTGCGGAGACAGGGGCAGGGCAGCATGGTGTGGCGCTAGCTACCGCAGCCGCTTATTTTGGCCTGAAATGCGAGATTCATATGGGCGAAGTAGATATAGAAAAACAGGCACCCAATGTCACCAGAATGAAAATACTTGGGGCTGATGTTGTTCCGGTTACTCATGGGCTGAAGACCTTAAAGGAAGCAGTAGATTCTGCTTTTGAAGCATATGCAAGAGATTACAGGGAAGCGATTTACTGTATTGGGTCTGCAGTGGGGCCGCATCCATTCCCCTTGATGGTACGTGACTTTCAAATGTGTATTGGACAAGAAGCCCGGGAACAATTTTTAGATATGACCGGTATACTTCCGGATGCAGTTGTTGCATGCGTTGGCGGCGGAAGTAATTCGATTGGTACTTTTGTACCGTTTATTGGTGATCCGGTAGATATTTATGGTGTAGAGCCGATGGGAAAAGGACCGGAAGCAGGAAATAATGCAGCAACTATTACCTACGGTAAGAAAGGTATTCTGCATGGCTTTGAAAGTTATCTTCTTCAGGATGAAAATGGAGAGGCGGCTCCTGTATATTCCATAGCCAGCGGATTGGATTATCCGGCAGTTGGACCGGAACATGCCATGCTGCATGATATGAAGCGAATAAATTATGGTTCCGTGACCGATGAAGAAGCGATAGAGGCATTCTTTAAATTATCCAGACTTGAAGGAATCATTCCGGCTATTGAAAGTGCCCATGCCTTAGCTTTTGCAATGAAACTTGCCGAAAAAGGCAAAGAAGGTGCGATTCTTGTGAATTTAAGCGGGCGGGGAGATAAAGATATTGATTTCGTTGTAGAAAAGTATGGTTATGGGGACAAGTTTTAAAAAGAAAGGGGTGCCGGAGCTCTTGCAGCCGCTTTTTATGCTTATGAAATATCGGTGGAAGAGCTGGTGTAATAGTAAATAATGAGGAGGACTAGATACATGTCCCAAATTAATTATCGGCGCACTTTAAACATCATTTTTGCTGAATCGATACTTACATATTCAGGTATCTTTCTCTGCATACCTATCATGACTGTGTTTTGGAACCGCATAGGTATGAACCAGTTTATGATCGGAGTTTCGCAAATGATGTGTGCGGTAACATTATTTTTGTTTGATGTTCCGATGGGATATTTCGCAGATCGGTTCAGCAGAAAAGCATTGAATGTTATCGGCGATATCGGCATTATGGGGGCATTCATTTTTTATGCCTTTGCGGAGAATTTCTGGATGGTTGTAGTAGGCGAAATTCTATGTGGACTTTTTTTGGCTATGTCTGGTGGTGTTGATAGGGCGTTTCTCAAAATATACTCGGATAAAATTGATAGCTCTGGTGAACTTTTTAAACGAAAGATGGCTCATCTTACCGTTTGGCAAATTATCAGCATGTGTCTTGCTATTTTAATCGGTATGTTTATTTCGAAATATGATATTCGCCTGACGTTATTAGCGGTTGCTGTCCCTTTTCTTGCGGCGGCTATATTGGCGCTCCTGATCAAGGACATTGGCGAAAAAATTGTAGCAATGCATACGAACCATTTAAAAGATATGATTATCACCTTCAAATATGTTGTGAAAAACACCGAGATGAAATGGCTGATTTATTCTTATGCGATTGGTTTCGAGGTGACTCATCCGATTATATGGGCATTGACGCCGCTTCTGGTTAAGGTTGGCGTTCCTGTCTGGCTTGTTGGGATCGGGTGGCTCCTATGGTATGGGTTAGCGCCGTTGGGAGCGTTGTTTGCAAAGAAAACGATGCACTTAAACACATCAACGCAAATTTTTATTCCATTTGCGATAGTTACATTGGCATCGTTACCTGTTATCATGCTTCCAAACTTGATAACTATTTGGTTGTTCCCTCTTTCGGGGATGGCTTTTGGATTAGTGAATATATATATCATGCCAAAAATTCAACAAAAAACCGAAGAAAAATATCAAGCCACCATTGTTTCAATAGCATTATCATCATCAAGGTTGATATACATACCAATCGTTTTAATTACCAATTATTTTGGCAATACCAATCCGCAATATATCCTGCTTGCAACTCTGTTGATATTTGCTCCATTAACGCTGCTTGCTTGGATAAAGCTCCGGGGTTTCAAGAGTGAATAGGGCGTATACGCTAAATTTTGATATGCATTAAAGGGGTGAAAAGTTATGCCGGAACTACCGGAAGTAGAAACCGTTCGTAAAACGTTAAAGAACTTTATCATTGGAAAAAAAATCAGGGAAATCAGTGTTCATTATGATAAGATCATAGTAGGGGATACAGAGATATTTGAGAAGTCATTAAAAGGACAAACAATTCGAGATATTGATAGGATAGGGAAATATTTAATCTTTATTTTGGATAGTGATGCGTTTATTTCTCATTTGCGCATGGAAGGGAAGTATAATATTGTAGAAGCTTCTAAGCCGCTGAATAAACATGAACATATCACCTTTTATTTTAGTGACGGCACTGAATTGCGCTATCAGGACACACGGAAATTTGGGCGTTTAGAACTGGCAAATAAAGAAACATATTATCAGGATTTACCTCTTTGTAAACTTGGACCGGAACCATGGGACGCAAATCCTAAAGAGATATACTCAAAAATACATAAGAGCAGTCTGCCTGTTAAAACATTGTTATTAGATCAAAGTATTATGACCGGAATCGGAAATATATACGCTAATGAAATCTGCTTTTGTATGAAAATGCATCCTAAAACACCAGGGAAACGTGTTAGTAAAAAACGTGTTGAAGAATTAGTAGAAGTATCGAAAGAAATATTGGAAAAGGCCATTGCCCAGGGAGGAACGACTATTCACTCTTTTGATGCCAATGGAATAACAGGGTTGTTTCAAGTACAGTTACAAGTACATATGCAAAAAGTTTGTCCTGTATGTAATGAGGAAATGACTAAGGAGAAGATTTACGGCAGAGGAACATATTATTGTAAAGGGTGTCAAAAAAAGAGAGGATAAGATAGGGTTGCTGAAAAAGGAACAAAATTTATACATTGCTTTTAGAAAGGAAACCTTGTATACTTAAGTACATTAAATAAGTGTAATTTCATAGGAATGGCATTAAAAAGTAAGCAAGCAAATACAACTGCCCAATATAAGTTATCAGACGGATTGCAAACTAAATTTATTTAAAGGAAGTTCTTAAACATGGATATAAAAAACATATGGAAAAGTTTTGAATTGAAAATAGCTCTGATTATTTTGTTTATTACCTTGTCATTATCTTTTAGTTTTTATTTTCTGATATATAATCAATATAACGATTTGACAATTAAAGATCTGAAAGAAGATGCAATGGTTGTTTATGAATATGTTGAAGAAATCATTGATGAAAACAGCTTTAAGGAGCTTAATACCATTAACGATGAGGAAAAAGAGGTTTATTTGTCTACTCATGAGCAAATGGATCAGATCAGGCGTATTGCCAACATTCGTTATCTTTACACCGCAAAACAAAATGCAAATGGCGAGTATATTTATGTTTTAGACGGACTTGACCGAGATGCAGAGGATTTTCGTCATGTGGGAGATCCTATCGAGGAAGAAATTATACCCGAACTTAAAGAAAGCCTTAATGATGAAGTTGTTATGGGTGATAAGATTATGAACACTGAATGGGGTGCGGTTTATGTTACGTATTTCCCCGTGCATGACAGTGACGGAAACGTTATCGGGGCAATCGGTATGGAATTTGATTGCGAGAGCTTATATAAATCTTTCGTACAGGTAAGAATACTTACTATTGTGATTGCTCTAATTTTAATGATTATCTTTTCTTCTGTTGCAATTTTTATTTTGAAAAAGTTAGTAAGAAAAACAGAATCCGAGTTATTAAAAAAGGATCAGCTGCTAATTGCGGCAAAAGAAGAGGCGTTGAAAAACAGCAGGGCAAAAAGTGAATTCCTCTCGCGCATGAGCCATGAAATTCGCACACCGATGAATGCAATAATTGGTGTGACAAAAATAGCGGACAATACAAGCGATATAAGTAAACTCAGATATTGCCTGGATATAATTGGAACATCCTCCGCTCAATTGCTCAACCTGATTAATGATATACTGGATATGTCAAAAATAGAGGCGGGTAAATTTGAGCTTGATTTTGTTCCCGTTAATATTGAGAAAATGCTTATGAAGGTATGTAATTTAATTATTGATAAAACCGAGCAAAAGGGTCAAAAGCTTAACATAAGTTTAGACAAAAATATGAGCATGCATTACATTGGGGACGAACTCAGACTTTCTCAGGTTATTACAAATTTGTTGTCGAATGCGGTTAAGTTTACACCCGAAAAGGGAGTTATCACTATGACCGTGGAGGAAAGACAAAAAGAGGATGAGTACAGTGTTCTGCGTTTTACGGTTGCCGATACAGGCATTGGCATGACAAAAGAACAGATTGGCAGATTATTTACATCTTTTGAGCAGGCAGACGGAAGCATTACACGAAGGTTCGGCGGAACAGGACTCGGGCTCGCTATATCCAAAAGCATAGTAAAAAAAATGAACGGGAAGATATGGGGTGAGTCGGAACCAAATAAAGGCTCCGTATTTACTTTTGAGGTTAAGCTTGAACGCTCACAGAAACAAGGCGGAACCGTTATTTTTGACGGTATAACCCCCTCGGATTTGAAGTTGCTCATCGTGGATAATGACAATGATATTCGCCGGCACATTACTTCTGTCGTGGATAACTTCGGCATTCATACCGATGAAGCGGAAAATGGAGAAACTGCTGTCCGGCTTGTTGAAACGGCAAAAGAAATCCAAAAGCCGTATGATGTTGTTTTCATTGATTATGATTTGCCGGATATGAACGGCATAGAAACGGCAAATGTGATGGGCAAGATGATAGATAAAAATACTGTAATTGTCATGACCTCATTTTCCAAATGGAACGAAATTCAAGATTTGGCAGGAAACGCAGGTATCCATCGATTTATATCAAAACCTTTATTCCCGTCGTCAATTTTGGATGTAATCAACGAGATTGTGGGAAACACAATTAAAAATCTCGAATTGGAAACAGGGGCGAAAGAAGAAGTTCCGGATTTTTCCGATATTTCATTACTTCTTGCCGAGGATGTTGAAATTAACAGGGAAATTTTTATAACTTTACTGGAGAACACAAATGTTAAGATTGATATAGCGGAAAATGGGCTGATAACTGTACAAAAATTTAAGGAAAATCCTGAGAAATACGATATAATTATTATGGACGTTCAAATGCCCGAAATGGACGGTTATGAGGCCACAAGAGTCATCCGTGCGTTTGATAATCCAAAGGCAAAATCAATCCCTATTATTGCAATGACAGCAAACGTATTCAAGGAAGATGTTGAAAAATGCATCGCATGCGGCATGAACGACCACCTTGCAAAACCGATTGATGTAAAGGCAGTTGTTGAAAAAATTTCATTATATTTGAATATTTAGATTAACAAAATCAAAGCCAGATCGTATATCAGAACAAAGCCCTTATAGGAACTGCCTTAATCATTCGTGGTTGAGGCAGTTTTTAGTAGATTATTTAATTCACTGATGATTATTCAGGAAAAGTTTGCTATAATCATTATAGTTATATATTAAACAGCAAGGGAGAGGATCATATGTATTTGGACCAGGCGAATGGTCTTGCACTATATCTGGTGGTGGGTGTTATTCTGTTTTTTATTTTATGTATGTGCACAGTGTTTATGATTAAAAGTTATCGGGCGGGTATTGCCATAGGCATGGATAAGAAAATTCTGAAACGGGCAATTACATCCAGTATTACTTTTACGGCAGTACCAAGCATTAGTATTTTACTGGGAGTCCTTGCATTAAGCGGTTCTTTGGGGATTCCGTTGTCCTGGCTTCGGCTGTCGGTTATTGGTGCTCTGCAGTATGAGCTTAATGTAGCGGAAATTGCCGCAACAGCAATCGGACTTGGCGGATTAAAAGCGAGTGAAATGAATATGCAGGCTTTCAGCACCATATCTTTGGTAATGACGGCAGGAATTTTAGGCGGACCTCTTTGCTGTATATTTTTTTCAAAGAAATATATGAAAAAAGTGCAGAAAAACCCGAAACAAATCCAGACAGGCAAACCATCCTATAGTACGGTTGCAGTAACTGCAATGTTTATTGGTTTGTGCAGTGCTTATATTGCCTCTTATATCGGGACGTTTGTGTCTACCGGTGATTTCATACCGCTGCTTACAGCTCTTTGTGCAGCGGCAGTTATGGCAGTATTTGAATATTTTACAGTTGTGAAAAAACAGGTCTGGCTGGATAATTTCAGTGTTGCAACCAGTATGCTGCTGGCAATGGCGGCGGCAGTATTGATAAGTGGGATTGGGAGGTAACTATGACAGAGCAGGAAAAAATTCAATATTTTGATAAAATCAATAAACAGTTTCATTTCATAGGAAAAATAATGACCATTCTTTCTATTGCTGCACTGTTATCATTTTCCTTTATTGCTGCAGCAGCATATGGTGTATGGCCTTCTTTGAAAGGATTTCTCGCCGGTTTTGCGAATGTAGCAGTTATTTATTATCCTGTTGCAATTGCTGAATTCCTGATTTTTGCTCCGATGCTTGGAACAGGAGGCAGTTACCTTGCATTTTTGACCGGTAACCTGACGAATTTAAAAATACCATGTGCCATGAATGCCAGGGATATAGCGAAGGTGGAGACAGGAACACCGGAAAATGAAATTATTTCTACTTTAAGTATTTCCGCAAGTGCAATCACAACGATGCTTATCATTTTTGCAGGTGTGCTTTTACTGACGCCGCTGCGTCCTATCCTGGAAAAACCGGAACTGGCGCCGGCTTTTGATAATGTGGTAGCGGCATTGTTTGGGGCACTGGGCTTGAAGTATTTCCTAAAGCAGCCTAAGATTGCAGTTGTTCCGCTGATCATGATGACTTTGCTTTGTATTCTGGTACCTTCCATGATCAGTCAAACCAGCATTTTGATTATTCCTGCAGGACTGCTGGCACTGGGGATTGGGTATATACTGTTCAAGAAGGAAAAAATCAATGTATGACCATGGTATTGCTGACAATGTAAACCCTACAGGAGAATTGGAGGTCAAAGATGAACATAGCAGCAGTTTGTGTTTTGGTTGTTCTTATCATCCTTATTCTTATTCTATGCATTTGTCTGATTCGCGCCCTGTCTTTAAAGCCCACACCGGCAATGGATGTAAAAATTGCAGAAGAAGTGGATGAGCGGGCTTTATTATATGGGAAACGACTTGGAGACATGATTCGCTGCGAAACAGTTTCCAATGATATGGATAAGGATACAAGTAAATTCTATAAATTTCATAAGGTATTGGAAGAATTATTTCCGGACTTTCATACTGTCTGTGAAAAAAATGATTTTAATGGCAGTCTGCTATATAAATGGAAAGGTAATAAAGGAAAAGAGCCTGTTCTGCTTATGAGCCACATGGATGTGGTGGAAGCCAGCGGGAAATGGGATCATGATCCCTTTGGCGGGGAACTTGTTGATGGGAAAGTATGGGGACGTGGGACGGTTGATACGAAAGGGAATTTATTCTGCATCATGCAGGCGGTAGAGGAATTAATAACGGAAGGATATCAGCCGGAGTGTGACGTTTATATTGCAAGCAGCTGTACGGAGGAAATTGTCGGGGAAGGGGCGGCAATAATTGCACAATATTTAAAGGAGCATGGAATATGGCTTAAGTTGTTACTGGATGAAGGCGGTATGATAATGGAAAATCCATTAGGCGGTCTGAAAGGGACCTATGGCATGGTCGGCGTATTGGAAAAAGGCTATGGAGATGTGAAGTTTACAGCCGGAAGCAAAGGCGGTCATGCCAGTGCGCCATCGAAAAATACTCCCATTGCCCGTCTGGCTGCTTTTATTTGTGAGATAGAAAAGAAAAGTCCGTTTAAAGCCCGGCTGAACCCTACTATTTTAGAAATGTTCCGTTGCTATGCGCCAAATATGGTTTTTCCAATGAAGTTGGTTTTTGCCAATCTTTGGCTGTTTAAGCCTGTACTGGCGGGGGTGTTATCCCTTATGAATCCCTTAGCCGGTGCCATGATTAAAACCACATTGGCTTTTACAACGGCAAAAGGTTCAAAAGGTTATAATGTATTGCCGGAGGAAGCTTATGTTACGGGGAATATGCGCTTTATTCACCATCAGGGTACAAAGGAAAGTATTCGTCTGGTAAAGGAAATTGCGGAAAAATATGATATTACGACAGAAATAATAAGTACTTATGAACCATGTCCTGAGGTGGATTATAAAGGGGAGGCATTCAAATTAGTAGAGAAAACTGCAAATGTCATTTATCCGGGAGTGGGGATTACCCCTTATGTTATGACAGGTACGACAGATTGTAAATTTTATAGTGAGGTCTGCGATAATGCCCTGCGGTTTGCCCCTCTTTATATCAATAAACAACAGCATGCATCCATACATGGGCTAAATGAGAATATTGATGCGGCTTCATTGAAAAAGGGAGTGGATTACTTTAAATTGTTGATTAAGAGCCTTTAAATCCAAGGCTATAACTGCAATTGTATCGAAAGTTATTAAATTTAAAATATCAAAATTTGAAAAGATTACCGATAAAAAACGATTAGAGAAGATAAGTACGCCAAGGCATACTTGAAAAAAGAAAGAGCGAAACAATGGAAGGAAAATTATGGGACATTTAACGACACGGGATGCATATAAAAATCTGGGTGACCGTATTAACTGGTTTACGCAGGGGGCACCAACTTCAAAGACACTGTATCAAATTTTACAGGTACTCTACACAGAAAAAGAGGCGAAATGGGCTGCGCTGCTTCCGGTACGTCCATTTAGTATTAAGAAAGCGGCACGTATATGGGGGACAAGCGAGGCTAAAGCAGAGAAATTATTGAATCATCTCTGCGGAAAAGCTCTTTTAGTAGATTCTTATCATAATGGAGAGCGAAGATTTGTGATGCCGCCTCCAATGGCAGGTTTTATTGAGTTCGCACTTATGCGGACTCGAGGTGATATTGACCAAAAATATCTAAGTGAACTCTATTATCAATACATGAATGTGGAAGAAGATTTTGTAAAAGATCTATTCTTTGCGACGGAAACACGGCTTGGACGAGTCTATGTCCAGGAACCCGTGCTTACGAATGAAAATACGAACTTTATTTTGGATTATGAAAGAGCAACACATATTGTAGAAGAAGCAGAATATATTGGACTTGGCGTTTGTTACTGCAGGCATAAGATGATGCATGCGGGTCATCCCTGCGAAATAGATGCACCTTTGGATGTGTGCCTGACGTTTGATAATGTGGCCCGATCTTTAGCGCAGAATGGTGAGTATGCAAGACTGATATCTAAAGAAGAGGCAAGGGATGCATTAGAGCGTTCTTATAATCATAATCTTGTTCAGATCGGAGAAAATGTCAGAGAGCATCCTGCATTTATCTGTAATTGCTGTGGCTGCTGCTGTGAGGCCCTGCAGGCCGCACGAAAATTCAGCCCTGTGCAGCCCGTGGCTACAACGAACTATATACCCAAAGTATTTATGGAAAAATGCATTGGATGCGGTAAATGCGCAAAGGTCTGTCCTGTTTTAGCAATTAGCATGAAAGAAAAGGAAGCAGGGAAAAAGAAGGCCGTTATAAGTGAAGAAATTTGTCTTGGATGTGGAATCTGTGCAAGAAATTGCAGTCCAAAAGCGATTGAACTAAAGCGCCGTCCAGTCCGGGTGATTACTCCGGTAAACAGTACGCATCGATTTGTAATGCAGGCGATTGAAAAAGGTACGCTGCAGAACTTGATATTTGATAATCAGGCTTTTGCAAATCATAGAGCAATGGCGGCTGTCTTTAGCGTAATACTAAAATTACCACCGATAAAACAGGCCCTGGCAAGTAAACAACTTAAATCTATTTATCTTGATAAACTGCTTGGCAGTGTTGAGAAGAACAAGGATAAGACGAGCAGATAATATTAGCTTTCGAGGTTCGCAAAAAGTTTTCTGCCATAATTGGATGACGAAAGGTCATTGACAAATGATATGCTAAGGAGGGGTTTTATGCAGGAAAATGTAATAAGGTGTGCCTGGGCGGGAAGTGATGAATTATATCAAAGGTATCATGATAATGAATGGGGGCGACCGGTACATGATGACAACAGACTATTTGAAATGCTTATTTTGGAAGGGATGCAGGCCGGATTAAGTTGGATTACCATTCTAAGAAAAAGAGAGAACTTATCCAAAGCCTTTGATAACTTTAACATTGATAAAATTCTGCAATATGATAATAAAAAGGTTGAAGAGCTGCTGCAAGATCCTGGTATTATTAGAAACCGGTTGAAAGTCCGGGCGGTTATAACGAATGCAGGGGCCTTTCGGAATATACAGAAAGAATATGGAAGTTTCGATGCATTTCTATGGTCATTTGTAAATAACGAACCAATACAAAATTGCTGGGAAACCATATCCGAGGTACCGGCTAAAACTGAATTATCTGATGAAATCAGTAAAATCATGAAAAAGCGTGGTTTTAAATTTACCGGTTCCACAATTATGTATTCGTTTATGCAGGCTGTTGGTTTGGTAAATGATCATACTACAGATTGTTTCGTATATCAGGATATCAAATCAAATAAGAAGAATACAAAAAATGGTTAGCGTAGATAAAAGGAACAGCAGGAAAATCAATTCCTGCTGCATTCGTTTTATACCTGGAAATGTCAGTACTTGTTATAGCACCAAAACCAGTCTTTACAGTTAAGGTTTAGAGATTGTGGATTCTGCTGTCTTTCTATAAGCTGATTAATAGTTTTTGGCGGAGGTACCATTGTTGTCTGACCTGGCTGCCAGTTGGCAGGTGTGACAACTTTATACTGGTCCGAGGTCTGAAGTGCGGTAAGCAATCGCAGTATTTCAGGAACACTGCGCCCGTTTGTCATGGGATAGACAAGGATTGCCCGTATGATTTGCTGGGGATCAATAAAAAACACATTGCGCACCGTTTCATGATTGCTGACATCCGGAGCGATCATACCATATAATTTAGCCACTTCTCCCATTCTGTCTGCAATCACAGGAAATGGTATCCGGATTCCGGTAGTCCTGTATATTTCATTTATCCAGGCAAGATGTGAAGGATTACTATCAATGCTTAATCCAATAAGCTGCGTGTTTTTTTCGGCAAATTCCCCGGCTGCTTCAGCAAATGCAATAAACTCAGTGGTACAGACCGGTGTAAAATCTCCTGGATGTGAAAATAAAATCACCCATCTACCTTTAAAATCAGATATTCTAATTTGTCCTGACGTAGTGTCAGAGGTAAAGTCCGGGGCTTTCATTCCTATATGCAATTGATTTGTTTCCAAAACGATCCAACTCCTATTTACATTTGTTCCATTATATGTTCGTTTTTCGGAAAAGTGAAAAATTGCACGATTTGTGGGGATAGATGATGGATTTCTAAAAGATGAGATTAAGATTCTCCATATATATTATAACATGCCACATTTATATTAACAAGACTGTCATTTTGGGTATACATATGTTAGGATGAACTCATAATATATTTGAATGGATAAAGATGGTGCGAGGTGGTTTTAGCAATGAAAAATTATCAACAGGAACTGGGTATTGAGAACAGGCATTTGGAGCAAATGATATCTATGGCTAAAAAACAGTTATCTTCAGCCAAAATCAGTATTGAAAAAAAAGAGGCTGATATTATTTTGTCAAAGAAGGAAATGTGGGAGGATAGTACCCATTCTTTTTCAAATCTTTATTCTTTTCAGGGATTTCATGAGCTTGTATCATTTAATCAATTTGCTAATCCATTATCTGATAATATTTCCGAACAAGAAAGATTAGCTGACAAGATATGGTCATTAGAGAATGTAATAAAATCTCCATATTTCGCACGCATAAATTTTAAATTCGATGATGAAGATACGTATGAGAAAATTTATATAGGACGCACCTCTTTAACCGGAGAAAAAGCCTATGATATCTATATCTATGACTGGAGATCACCCATAGCAAGCGTCTTTTATCGGTTTGGGACAGGAGAAGCATTTTATGAAGTACCCGGAGGAAAAGTAACGGGGGAGGTCAATCTAAAACGGCAGTATGAAATAAATAATGGAAACCTGGAGTATTTTTTTGACTCAGATATTCAAATTGTAGATGAGTTTTTGAGAAAGCTGCTGTCCGGGAATACCTCTGCAAAGATGAAAACAATAGTTGAAACGATACAAAAAGATCAGGACCTGGTCATCAGGGACATGGAAAATGATTTAATGATGGTACAGGGAGCCGCAGGAAGCGGAAAAACTTCAATCGGTCTGCATAGAGCTGCATATCTTATGTATAAAGGGCTGACGTCAAAATTATCGTCTAATAATATTATCATTATTTCGCCGAATACGTTGTTTGAAGAATATATTTCAAATGTACTGCCCGAACTGGGAGAAAGAAATGTGGGGTCCGTCATATTTGAAGATTTGTTCAGGAGGATCTTACAGAATACACAGATACAGACAAGAAATCAGCTTTTAGAAAGTCTGATTTCGTCGAATGATAATAAACGCAGATTTATTATGAAAAGCAGCATGGAGTTCAAAGCGTCTTTTCAATTTAAAGAGATCCTTAACCGTTTTATTCAAGACCTGCAACGCAATTGGATAGATTTTAACGATATATATTATGACGGTAAAATCATTGCAGACAGGCAGCTAATGAAAACCAGGATATTGGCCGGTGATAAAACAACTCTTTTAGGCTTGCGTTTGCAAAAATTAGAATATTCTATTTTAGAAATAGTACATGAATTACGAAAAAGCCGTATAAAGAAGTTAGAGGAATTTATAGCAAAAAACACAGATCATTCCTTTGATGCAAAAGAATTTGCACGTTTGCTTTCTATTGATGAAAGCACTGTGCTTATAAATGAGATAAGAAAATTCACCAGATTAAATATTATGAAACTCTATAAAAGACTGTTTCATGATAAAAAATATTTTTATCGTTTAGCTCAGGGGATAAAATTACCGGAATGCATAGAAATTATTATTGATGAAACAAGCAAAAATCTGAAAGGGGATCACTTATCCTATGAAGATGCCCTGGCACTTGCATTTTTAAACGTAAAAACTAACGGTTGTGATGTGGATAAGAACATAAAGCAGGTTGTAATTGATGAAGCTCAGGATTATTATCCCCTTCACTTCGAAATTTTGAAGGACTTGTTTCCAATCGCACGATACACAATTTTAGGAGATATCAATCAAACGATTGAAAAGCAGGAAGATTTATCTTTGTATGATCAAATATGCAAAATACTTTGTAAAGAAAAATCGGTTCTTATTACTTTGGATAAAAGCTATCGCTGTACAAATGAAATCCTGGAATACAGCACTAAATTTATTTCAGGTGGTTCTAAAATCAAAAGCTTCAGCCGTAAAGGAGAGGTACCAGGCGTCTATGAAGCGTTCAGTTCCTCAGAGCTTACTAATATGCTGATAAAGGAGATTCAATTATGCAATAAGACAGGATACCGGTCAGTCGGATTGATTTGTAAAACTGAGAAAGATGCAATACGTCTGTATGACCAATTGAAAGACAGAATTCATATCAGGCTGGTAAAAGGCGATAGCGTAGAAGATTTAAATGGCACGTTTATCATACCGGTATGTATGTCAAAAGGACTGGAATTTGACGCTGTTCTGATATGCAATGCCAATAAAAAGCATTTTAATACTGAGGACGATAAAAATCTTTTGTATATCGCATGCACCAGGGCACTTCACCGTCTGAATTTATTTTATTTCGGTGAAATCAGCCCTTTGTTATAAGAATTACGTTTGTAACCCAGGGAGAATAATATTATAAATAAGGAGTGATACTTTTGGTTTCTGAATCGGTAGCGAAAATACTTGCGGATATAATAGAGGCTGACTATGAAGAAGTTAATCCGGAGACAGAATTGACGAATGACAATGGAATAGAGCGGATAGATGTGGCAAAACTGATGATTGAATGTGAAAAGAAGTATAAAATAACTATTTTTGATGAAGATGTCCATACCTTCAAATGTGTAGGTGATATTGCAAAGTATATAGAGGAGATATTGTCTGAGGATGCTAAATCAGCGGTATCTTCTGATGAAGAGCGTGAAGCGTGGTATTATAAATAGAATAAAGAAGTGTCTAAATAGTTTCATAAAGATCGATAGGGTTCATCCGGTATCGGTGGCAACACGGTTATGGGAGGGCGCTTTTCTTGTAAATTACTTGAAAAACCAGCGGCAGGAGGGCAAGGGACAGCTTACGTAAACAATTTGCAGGCGGTTTTAGCGTCGGCGGAATCCACCATTTACGAAAACCCGGCGCGACGGCATCCGGAGCGTCGTTGGTTGTAGTTAATGGTTAGTCCGACAGAGCGTTGCCTGCGTTTACGTAAGCTGTCCCTTGCCCTCCTGCAGCGTCCCCCCTCCATAATATGCACCTCGCACATCGTCCCCTCTTTTACTGTTTTCTTGACTGACCTTGCAATTTTAAAATATGCACCCAGATTGATAAACAAGATTGAAAATTCCATGAAGATATAGTAAAATTGTTTTACTGGAAAAATTTAATACACAGGAGGAACAAAAATGGATTTTCTTTTGGAAGGGATTACCAGCATTACATGGCAGCAATGTATCATGTATGTAATAGGCGTGATTCTTATTTATCTTGCGATCAACAAAGATTTTGAGCCGGCCCTGCTTATGCCAATGGGGTTTGGTGCTATTCTGGTAAATCTGCCGCTTTCCGGAGTGATAAATCAAACCGTTGCAGGAATTGGCGAAACGGGAGGTATTATTCAATGGATGTTTGAGGTAGGGATTGAGGCTTCGGAAGCATTGCCGCTTTTACTGTTTATCGGTATTGGGGCGATGATTGATTTTGGTCCGCTGCTTTCAAACCCCAAAATGTTTTTGTTTGGTGCTGCTGCTCAGTTTGGCATTTTCGCCACTATCTGCATTGCTGTACTTCTTGGCTTTGACTTAAAGGATGCTGCTTCCATTGGAATCATTGGCGCGGCAGACGGACCTACATCCATCCTTGTTTCGCAAAGCTTAAAATCGTTGTACGTTGGTCCGATAGCGGTTGCAGCTTATTCTTACATGGCATTGGTACCGATCATTCAGCCAATGGCAATCAAAGCAGTCACCACCAAAAAAGAAAGAATGATACGGATGTCTTATAATCCGAAAAATGTCTCTAAAACGACACGGATTCTATTCCCTGTTATTGTGACATTCATTGCGGGACTGGTAGCGCCGATGTCCATATCCTTAGTTGGATTCTTGATGTTTGGCAATCTGCTTCGTGAATGCGGCGTTTTGGACAACCTTTCCGATACGGCTCAAAATGTGCTTGCAAACCTGGTTACCCTGCTTCTGGGGCTTACCATTTCTTACAGCATGGTTGCAGAACAGTTTGTTACTGTTCAAACACTGCTGATTATGGTTTTAGGTTTATTTGCGTTTATATTTGATTCAATCGCAGGAGTCTTGTTTGCGAAATTATTAAACCTGTTTACAAAGAACAAGATTAATCCAATGATAGGTGCGGCGGGTATCTCCGCATTTCCCATGTCCTCCAGAGTCATTCAAAAAATGGCGATGAAGGAGGATCCGTCAAATATTATTTTGATGCATGCCGCCGGAGCAAATGTGGCAGGGCAAATCGCTTCCGTAGTGGCAGGTGGGCTGATATTGAACCTTATTTCAAAATTGATTTAACCTCCAAAGCAAGTCCTCCGCTTTTATGCGAAGTGAAAGCGGTGGGTGGGACTTGCTTGTTTCAGTAAGAGATCAGGCTCTTACTGAAATGGCAGCAAAGCTGCCAGGATGTTACGAGTAAGCAGCGAAGCGGAGCACCCTTCGGGTATCCCTCTATGCCATACGGCAAGAAAGAGGAAATACGAGTATCCGCTTTGACTAAAAAGGAGAATCTAATATGAGTATTAATATGACGGATTTAATAAATTCCTTCCGCATTATGGGACAAGGTATGGCTGGTATTTTTGTGGTGTTGATAGTGATCGCTCTCATTGTCACTCTGCTTACAAAGCTCACCAACCGATCCGGCAGGTAAAGTAGAGGGGTCAAAATACCTTTTGACCCCAACATCATGACATGATCAATGCCAGAGTCTGACAAGTCAGACTCTTATTTTATTGTTCGAAAACGATAAAAATTCTAATAGTTGTTATTTTTTTGAAATTTTTTGAAATAATAGCATTGACATAAAAAAAAATTATGTTATACTATAGTTAGTAATAATTACTTACTAACCAAGATAGGGGAGGTCTTACATGAATGAAAAGCAGAGTACATCAAAGTAATAAAATAATTCAAGTTGCAGATAGATCGTTAAGCAGAGTAATTAATCAAAAAGCAATTATAGATAAAATTTATCAGTGTGACGGCATATCAAGAGCACAATTAGCAAAGGATTTAGGAATAAGTAAACCGGCTGTTGCCAGTAATGTTGAAAATCTGATTGAGATTGGTCTGGTTGAAGAAAGGGGAGAAGGTAAGGCCGCAAAAAAAGGTGGAAGAAAGCCTGTCATGCTCTATTTTAATAAAGATCACAGATACGTTGGAGCACTTGATTTAGCCTACAGTCGGCCGGTATGTGCTATATCTGATTTAAATAATCAGGTTATCGGATTGAAAAAGGTTGATGATTTGAAAGAGGTTCCGGAGGATATACGTAGAGAACAAGTTAAAAATACTTTTTTGGATATTATGAAAGAGCACCGCATTTCACCATCGAAACTGGATACAATCATAATTTCTCAACCGGGTATTATTGAGGATGACCGTGATAAGCACTATTCCGAAAAACGGCATCATTACTGGACTGAAATTGGTCTGAAAAATTACTTAAAAGACCAGCTGGGAGTAAATGTGTCCATCAGAAATGACGTTAATTTAGCAGCTATCGGAGAAATAAATTTTGATTGTGATCAAAAGGTTGAGAATCTTATTTATGTAAGCTGTGGTGTGGGACTTGGAGCAGGCATTATTTTAAATGGAAAGCTTTATAATGGAGAACATAATGCTGCCGGAGAAATTGCTTCACTTATTATGGAAAATGGTCAAAGTTATGAAGAATATATAGCAATGGAAGGCTTAATTAAAAAAATAGAACGTAAGTATAAAGAGAATGGGGTGTCAAAGAAAGTATCCTTTTCTGAAATTGTATCACTGGCTAAACAGGGCGATCCGCTTGTGAATGAAGCCGTTTTTGAAATTGGGAGACATTTAGGGTATGCAATTAATAATTGTTGTGCGGTATTAGGTATAACGACTGTAAAATTTGGTGGTGAATATCTGGAACTGGGAGATAAGCTGTTTGAAGGGATTGAAGATGTTCTAAAGACAAAAGCAATGTTTAAACCGGAAGTAATGCCTAGCGGCTTGAGACAAATAGCAGGTATATTCGGCTGCTTTGTAGTAGGAAAAGACAAAATAATTGAACGATTTACAAATGTATGAATTAGATGACTATAAGTTGTTTAAGATAAAAGTAAGAATAAAAAATAAAGGAGGTGAAAATGATGAAAGTTATGTTTGTATGTTGTGCAGGAATGTCAACAAGTCTTCTTGTTGAAAAAGTCAACAAGGCAGCTGCGAGTAAGGGGATTGAAATGGAAGTATACGCTCTCGCAGAAGCAGAGGCAAGAAAAGATCTTTCTCAGGCAGATATTCTTCTTTTGGGTCCACAGGTCAGATATTTGGAAAAAAGTTTTGGAGAAGCGATCAAGGGAACCAACACAAAGCTTGGCGTAGTGGATATGATGGCTTACGGAAGAATGGACGGAGAAAAAGTATTGCAGCAGATCCTGGATATCAGCAATGGGTAAATAACAAAAAAAGCAAATAACAAGAAAAGAGTAAAGAAAAGAAATTAGAGGAGGTATTTTTTATGGGTAGTAAGAATAATACCGTAATGGAGAAACTATTAGCAACAGCAGGTAAAATAGGACAGCAGCGTCACTTAGGAGCAATTCGTGATGGATTTGTTACATTAATGCCACTTATGATCGTAGGATCGGTTGTAACCTTGATCAACAATTTCCCGATTGGTACAGGAGATAATCCGGACAGACAGTTTTTAAAACAAATTTTGGCTGAGACGAAATGGCTGAGCTGGATTACGGATATAAACGGCAATGTTTGGTGGGGAACATTCGGCATGCTTTCTATCCTGGCTGTAGTCACAATTGCGTACTTTCTTGCAAAGTCTTATGAAGCGGATAGTCTTTCCGCAGCGATTATTTCGCTGGCATCATTTTTGACCGCAGTACCGCAGATGGCTTTTATTACTCTTGAAGATGGTACGGAGGCAGCCGGATGGGGATTTATCAATTTTAAATATATAAATGCATCCGGGCTGTTTGTTGCGATTGCCGTAGCGCTGATTGCAACTGAAATTTTTGTAAGATTATCCCGCTCCGGAAAACTGGTAATTAAAATGCCGGAAGGTGTACCCCCGGCAGTATCCCGTTCCTTTGCAGCACTGTTACCGGGTGTTTTGACAGTTTTAGCAGTTAGTTTTATTACCGTAATGATTAATCTTATAGCGAGCAAAAATGTATTTGATTTGATTACAGAGACGATTATGAATCCTTTAACAAAATCATCCGGTTCTCTGGCATTTGGTTTGATTATTGTTTTCCTTACCCACTTATTATGGGCATTCGGTATTCACGGACCAAACATTTTTGAAGGTATCCTTCAGCCGTTAAATGCTAATGCGATAGCAACAAATACAGCACTATTGGAAACAGGCGCAACAGCGGGATTCGTTATTTTTAATAAATCTTTCCTGGATGCATTTGTATATATGGGAGGATCCGGCGTTGGCTTGGGATTAGTCATTGCCATACTCTTAGTATCAAAATCAAAACAAAACAGAATGGTTGCACGATTAGGTGCGGCACCGGCATTCTTTAACATTAATGAGCCGATGCTTTTCGGGTTGCCGATTGTATTGAATCCTGTATTTGTGATACCTTTCATTCTGGGACCGATTATATGTTTAGTGATTGCTTATTTTGCAACAGTGATCGGATTTTTACCAATCGTCAGAGCAGTCATTCCCTGGACGACACCGCCAATTTTATCCGGTTTGTTTGCAACCGGCTTCGCATGGCAGGGTCCGGTTATCCAGATTATAAATCTTGCATTGTCGATTCTAATTTATATTCCGTTTGTTAAGATTGCGGATAGAGCAGAAATGAAAAAAGAAGCATAAAAATAAAAATTAGAAGAGACAGAAAGGAGAAAATATGGATAGCGAAAAAGAGATGCTCGTAATGAATCTGATTGTAGATGCAGGCAGCGCAAGAAGTTATGCAATGCAGGCAATCCAACTTGCAAAAGAAGGGAATTTTGATGAGGCTTTAGAAGCCCTGGAAAATGCAGATAAAGATATGTCGAAAGCCCATGGCATGCAGACGGATCTGATCCAGAATGAGGCAAAAGGAAACAAAACGGAGATCGATTTGTTTATGGTACACGCTCAGGATCACATCATGACGGCGATGCTTGCACGTGATTTGGCAAAAGAAATAGTAGAACTTTATAAGAAGCTGGGTTAAAAAGGTATATAAAGCATGAAAATAATATTTAATGCAGATGACTTTGGTCATTCAAAAGGTATCAATTTAGGTATCATTGAAGCACACAAAAATGGAGTGGTACGTTCTACTACCATGATGGCGGGCATGGCCGGGTTTGACCATGCCGCAGCCCTTTCAAAAGAAAATCCGGAGTTAAAAATAGGTGTACATCTTACGCTTACTGCCGGAAAAAGTGTTGGCGGGGTTTATGAAACGATCACTGACGAAAACGGATATTTTCTAAAATTAAATACGTTGACGGATAAGATAAATGAGATAAACCTGGATGAAGTAGAAAAAGAATATGAAGCGCAGATTCAAAAAGTTCTTATGGCCGGAATTGAAATTGATCATTTTGACAGCCATCATCATACACACAATTTAGATGGCATTGTAGATATATTTTTAAAACTGGCAAAAAAGTACAGGAAAAAAATAAGGCTTTATAAGAAAGATCTTTTATGCGAAGAATTTGCAGATATTGCAACGACTGATAATTTCGTTGACAGTTTCTATAATGAAAATGCTACGACAGATTATCTGAAGCAGATTATTTCTGAGCAGAAGGGAAATTCTCTGGAGATCATGTGTCATCCGGCATATGTGGATTATGCGCTTTATAAGAGCAGTTCTTATAATATCAAAAGAATTTTTGAACTTCATGTGCTGACCGATGATGAACTGAAAGATTATTTGGAGCAAAACAATATACAGGTATGTTCATTTTCAGACTTGTAATTTAAATTGAGAGGAGTGAATGCTGTCATGAAAACTTTGAAAATCGTAACGATTGGTGGTGGTTCAAGTTACACTCCGGAATTAATAGAGGGATTTATTAAACGCTATGATACGCTTCCGGTCAGGGAGATTTGGCTTGTAGATGTGGAAGAAGGCCGGGAAAAACTTGAAACGATAGGAGCTTTGGCGAAGCGAATGGTAAAAAAATCAGGGCTTCCCATAGACATTCATTTATCCTATGACAGAAGAAAGGCATTATATGGTGCGGATTTTGTTACAACGCAGATTCGTGTAGGACAGCTGGACGCCCGGGCTCTGGATGAGCAAATTCCTTTAAGATATGGTCTTCTGGGGCAGGAAACAAATGGAGCCGGTGGTATGTTCAAAGCATTTCGCACGATTCCGGTAATTCTGGATATAGCTAAGGATATAAGTGAACTTTGCCCCGATGCCTGGTTTATCAATTTCAGTAATCCTGCCGGAATGGTTACGGAAGCCTGTTTTCGCTATAGTCCGTTAAAAAAAGTAATAGGACTTTGCAATGTACCAATTCACATGGAAAAAGATATTGCCAAATTACTGAATGTGGATGAAAACAGAGTGTGGGTAAAATTCGGCGGATTGAATCATATGGTATATGCACTAAACGTCTATCTTGACGGAGAGGATGTAACTCAAAAAGTGCTGGAACTTTCTACCGATCCGGTAAAAGGCATGGCAATTACAATGAAGAATATTATGCCGGTAAGTTATGAGAGAGAATTTATTAAGGCACTGGGTGTGCTTCCCTGCCCATATCACAGTTATTATTACCGGAAAGAAGAGCAGTTGAATGAAGAATTGAAACAGCTGAAAACAGGTGATGTAAGGGCTTTGCAAGTACAAAAAATTGAAAAGGAATTATTCGAAATTTATAAAGATGAAAGCCTTGATATCAAGCCTCCAAAACTGGAACAAAGAGGCGGTGCCTATTATTCGGATGCAGCCTGCAGCCTGATTGAATCTATTTATACGGACCGAAAGGATATACAGACGGTTGACACAAGAAACAATGGTGCAATCACCGGTATCGACTCAGAAAGTACCGTAGAAGTCAGCAGCATCATTACAAAGGAAGGGCCAATCCCTCTTACGATTGGACAGCTTCCTCTCTCGGTAAATGGTCTTATACAGCAAATAAAATCTTTTGAAAGAATTACAATTGAAGCTGCAGTTGAGGGCGATATGGATAAAGCCTTGTTAGCATTGACGATAAATCCGTTAACGCCTTCAGATAAAGTGGCAAAGAGCGTAATCCGTGATCTTATGGAGGCACATAAAAAGTATCTTCCGCAGTTTAACCTCCCGGGAGGTACGAGTAAGTAGCTAAGCGGATTACGAGTGTCCGCTGGTTTAATCATCCGGATGTAGGGAGTGAGTGCATTGAAATATTTTATCGGAATCGATGGAGGAGGTACAAATAGCAGACTATTGGCCGTAGACCAAAGCTATAACTTCATTGGCAATGCATTTGGCGGCAGTACAAATTTAGCCTCAAATTCAAAAGAGTTTGTTTATAATAATCTAAAGAATATCGTTGATAAATTTTTAAAAAAGAGTAATATGAAAATTGAGGATTGCGTTGGAATTTGTATTGGAAGTGCAGGGATTGATTCGGTAAGCAGTAGTCTGGCTATGGAACAAATACTTAAAGTTATCGGTTTTACATGCCGGATTATTGCTGTTAATGACAGTTTACTGGCATTGGCCGCAGTGACAAAAGGCGGGCCGGGAGTTGTTGTTATTTCAGGAACAGGTTCGATTGCTTATGGTATGGATTCAAATGGAAAATCCGTTCGTTGCGGAGGATGGGGACACATTTTGGACGATTGCGGTTCTGCGTATTGGATGGGTAAAGAAGCGCTGAAATGTGCTCTTCGTTCCTATGATGGCAGAGGTGAAAAGACAATATTAGAAGAAATTTTTCAAGAAGAGTTTCAAATTGAAAACGTATCTGATTGTATGGAACGGGTGTATTACAGATTTGATAAAGCTGAAATTGCCGGTTATGCATTATATGTAAAAGAAGGCGCAGCAAGAAAAGATAACGTGTGTATGAAAATTATTGATACAGCATCAAAGGAGCTATTCATACTTGCCGATACGGTGATTAAAAAAATAAAGGAAGATTCTCCGGTTGTTATAGTGAGTGGCGGAGCCATATTAAATAATGATATATTGTTTTCGTCATTTCGGATGCATATGGACAAACATTATCCAGGTATCAAAGTTATAAAAATAAACAAAGAACCTGTTATGGGAGCCATACATCTCATTGTTTCACAGGTAGAAGAATTAATTTGTTAAACAAAGGAATCGTTATAATTGCGATTAATAAAAGATGATAAGGAGGACAGCGTTATGTTAAATCAAAAAATTACAGTTAAGAATCCTTCAGGACTTCATATGCGTCCGGCAGGAATTTTTGTGAAAGAAGTGGGGCGGTTTAAGTCTGAAGTAATGATTTATTTTAAAGGTAATGAATATAATGCCAAAAGCATGTTGAATCTTCTAAGCGCTGCAATTAAATGCGGCGACGAAATTGAACTTAGAATCAATGGTACAGATGAAGAAGAATGTATGAAATCAGTCGTTGCTGCCATCGAAAGCGGATTGGGTGAATAGCAGCAGCAGTAAGAGAGGTGCTGATATGGAGTTAAAAGGATTAGGCGTTTCGGACGGGATCGGAATCGGGAAAGCAGTCGTTCTGGAAAATGAGGAGTTCGATGCATCTAAATACGAAGTGGATTCCAATGAGGAAAAGATACGTTTATCAAATGCGGTAGACACCCTATTGAAAACACTTGAAGAAAAAGCAGAACAGGCGTCAGGTGAACAGGCGGAGATTTTAGGGAGCCATGTCAATATGCTGCAAGATCCGATTTTGATGTCTGATATAGTTAAGTTAATAAAAGATGAGAATTGTAATAGTGAATATGCGTCTGCAGCAGTATTTGATCAATACATTCAAATATTTTTATCCAGTGGAGATGAACTCTTAGAATTGAGAGCTTCCGATTTAAAAGATATTAAAAATAATCTGCTTGCCACTCTTTTAGGAAAGCCCTTGATGGATGTCAGCCGGTTACCGGCAGGTACGATATTAGTGGCGGAGGAACTTACTACATCGATTGCTGCCGGGATCAACCCTGAAAATATAAGTGCAATCGTTACAATGATGGGTGGAAAGACTTCACACATGGCAATCATAGCCCGTTCCATAGGCATTCCGGCAGTCGTTGGCATATCAATTGAGCAGATAGAAAATGGCACATCCATGATTGCAGACGGCAGTCATGGAATATTACATCTAAATCCTTCAGAAGCCCAAATAAAGGAATATAAAGAAAAGCAGGATGTTTTGGAGCAAAATAAACTTGCTTTGGAAAAATTCAGAGGCATGAAGAGTATCACCCCGGACGATAGAGAGATAGAACTGTGTGCCAATATCGGTTTAGAACTTGATATTGATGTAGCAGTAAAATCAGATGCAGAAGGTGTTGGCTTGTTTCGAACAGAATTTTTATACATGAACCGGAACTTTGCCCCCGGTGAAGAGGAACAGTTTAACGCATATAAAAAAGCGGCAGTTGCTTTTAAAGAAGGGTCTGTGATTATCCGAACGCTGGATATTGGCGGTGATAAAGAGATTCCATATATGGAATTAGAAAAAGAAGAAAATCCATTCCTGGGATGGCGGGCAATTCGGTATTGTTTAGATAAAAATGAAATATTTTTAACACAGATCAGGGCCATATTAAGAGCATCTGCTTTTGGTTCCATAAAAATCATGATTCCGATGATTTCAACAGTAACAGAAATAAAAAGAGCGAAAAAGCTGATTCAACAGGTAAAAGCAGAACTTACAAAAGAAAATATTGCATTTAACAAGGAAATTCCGGTGGGAATTATGGTTGAGACACCGGCGGCAGCGATTTTAGCAGACCAATTTGCAAAAGAGGTGGATTTCTTTAGTATTGGAACAAATGACCTGACACAGTATACGATGGCCGTAGACAGAGGGAATAAGAAGGTCGCTGATTTATATTCTACTTACAACCCGGCAGTGTTGAGACTGATCTACCATACTGCACAGGCAGCAGAAAAAAATGGAATTATGTGCGGCGTATGCGGCGAATCTGCTGCGGATCCGCTGCTGATAAAGTTTTTAATCGGCAGTGGTATCAATGAGTTAAGTATGTCCGGAGTCAGCATACTGAAGGCTCGGGAAATCGTTAGAAGTTCTTCTTATCTTGAATTAAGAGAAAAAGTGAAAGAAAATTTGGAGCAGCTTCAGGATGTGGAAGATGCAGTGGACTTTTTACAAACATTATAGAATCTAGACTGACCTTGCACTTTTGAAATATGCAACCTTATCCCTATATCTTTATTGACATAAAGGTATAGGGATATTATAATGATACAAGAAGTAAGTAACTAAAAATTACAAATAAGCTTTTTGTGGTCATGCTGCGTTGACGGTATGACTGAACAAGGGAATTGGGTGTGAATCCCAAACGGTACCGCCGCTGTATGCGTGGAGTCTGTTGCTCGTTGATGAAATTCAGTCATTGGGGAAACCTGAGAAGGCAGAGGACAGATGAAGAAGTTTTACTTCGCAAACGTGAGTCAGAAGACCTACAAAAAGAGAACGCTGATATGTGGAATATATGACAGTCAACGTACATACACAGAAAATACGGCTGTGACAATGATTATTGTCACAGCCGTATTTTTGGGAAGTTCACACTCTTTTTGAGAAAGCAAATAGCTGTCACCTTAGGAGGGATTAGTTATGGCAAAATGGACAAAGAAAGAAAAAAGCATCATATTTTTAGTAGTGATAGTCACTTTATTACTGGCATTCCCCCAGAATGTTTTTGCAATGCATATTATGGAGGGATACCTTCCTGCCGTTCATTGCATTTCATGGGGAGTGATCTGCTTACCATTTCTGGCAGCAGGGGTAATCAACATTCGTCGTACGATTAAAGAGAAACCGCGCGCATTAATTTTATTGGCAATGTCCGGTGCCTTTATTTTTGTTATATCGTCTCTAAAGATACCATCCGTAACAGGAAGCTGCAGCCACATGACAGGGACAGGTTTGGGAGCGATTTTATTTGGTACGGCGTCCACCAGTATTCTTGGTATCATCATACTTGTTTTTCAGGCGATCTTATTGGCACATGGCGGATTAACAACGCTTGGCGCAAATACATTCAGTATGGCGATTGCAGGGCCTGTTTTCACAGTATTACTGTATAAGCTGGGTAAAAAATGTAATTGGAACAGGAAAGTAAATATATTTATTGCAGCGGCCATGGGAGATATCTTTACATACTGTGTCACCAGCGTACAGCTTGCTTTGGCATATCCGGGAGAATCAGGCGGAGTTATTACAAGTTTATTGAAATTTCTTGGAGTATTTGCACCTACACAATTACCACTTGCTGTGATTGAAGGTATTATGACGGTATTGATTATCATGGGATTGGAAAGCTTTGCAGCAACTGAATTAAAAGAAATAGGTTTTTATAAAGGAGGTAAGTGAGATGACAAAGAATAAAAAAATTGTAATTGTATTGATAATTGTTGTGTTACTCATTGCCATAGTTCCTTTGTTCGTGTTAAAAGGTGCTGAATTCGGAGGGAGTGATGACGCAGGGAGTCAGGTGGTGGAAGAAATTGAGGGAGAGTATGAACCCTGGGCAATGCCTGTCCTGGAAAAGATAATTGGTCAGGAGATTCCGGGCGAAGTAGAAAGTCTTATATTCTGTATACAAACCGGAATCGGTGTTGGAATTCTTGCCTATTGTTTTGGTTATTTAGCCGCACGAAAAAAATACTCTGCATTACAATGTGAAAACAGGAGTGAGTAATAGGAAAACAGGAGTGAGTAATAGAAAAACGGGAGTGAGTAACAGGAGAACGGTATGATAATAACTGCGGTTTTAACAGTGATAGTGCTTTGGTGTCTTTTCTATGGCAGTATTCCAGGCCAGGTTTTAATATTCCTTTGTCTTATAATGGGCGGGACGATAGCAGTATTTGGGCGTCATAAAAAGGAAGGCTTTTTGATAATAGATATATTAGTCCGGAAGTCCCGTTTATATCATGTAAATGCTTCGCTTAAGTTTTGGACCACAATCATATTGATGATATTATGCATTTCCTCAAACTCTGCTGTTATTGGTATATTTTTAGCTATAGTAATGTTGTTTTTAACGGTAATTGTGGGCGGATTTAAAATACATGATTATATGTCCATGCTGGTATTACCTGTTTCTTTTCTATTATTAAGCGGGTTGGCTCTTCTTATTGAATATGGGGGTTTGCCTGCAGGAGTTCTGAATCTGCCTTTTTTCCATGGATATTTATCAGTCATGCGAACCGACCAGATACGGACGGCTCTTGTGATGTCAAAAGCGTTTGGTGCAATCAGCTGTTTGTATATGCTCAGTCTATCCACACCGATGTCAGATATCATCGAAGTTTTGAAAAGAGCACATGTTCCGGACGTGATAGTGGAATTGATGTATTTGATTTACCGCTATACATTTCTGCTAATTGAAATGTATTATTCCATGAAAAATGCTGCGAAAAGCAGATTAGGAGATATAGATTATCGTACCAGTCTGCGTACCACCGGAAGTATATATTCAAATTTGCTTGCACGCAGCTACCGGCAGGCAAACAACATGTTTGATGCTATGGAAAGCCGCTGCTTTGAAGGGGAGATCCGTTTTTTGGAGAGCAGAAAAAATATGACCCTTATTCAGGTAATTACTGCGGCGGGAATCATGTTGATTACTTTGGGCTTACGATTATGTTAGTGGAGGTGGAATGTTTGGAAGAAATACTTCGTTTAGAGGGAATAAGCTTCTGTTATGAAGAAGAACGTAAGGCGTTAAACAATTTGTCGGTTTCTTTGTATGGTTCTGAAAAAGTTGCGGTAATTGGAAATAATGGAGCGGGAAAAAGTACATTTTTTTTATGCTGTAATGGAGTTCGAAAATTCAACGATGGAAAATTATTTTTAAGAGGAAAAGAAATAGGAGATTCAAAAAAAGAACGTTCGCTGCTGCGTCAAACTGTCGGGCTTGTATTTCAGGATCCGGATAGTCAGATTATTGCAGGAACAGTAGAATCGGAAATCAGTTTTGGACCAATGAATTTAAAGCTCACCAAAGAAGCAGTCCGAAAACAGGTTGACGATGCGATTGCGAATATGGAGTTAGAGGCATTTCGCAATAGAGCTCCGCATTATTTGTCCGGCGGAGAAAAAAAGCGTGTAAGCATTGCAGATATTCTGGCTATGAATCCACAGTTGTTACTTTTTGATGAACCGGCTGAAAGTCTTGATCCGGACAACAAAAGACTATTTGAGCAAAATTTAGATATACTTAGTAAAAAGGGTCTGGGTATTATAATAGCAACTCATGATATGGATTTTGTGTGGAGGTGGGCGGACAGAGTATTGGTACTCCATAAAGGGGGATTGGCTGCGGATGCAAAACCGGAAGGTGTGTTTTCCGATGAAGTACTGCTTGACGCTTGTGGACTGGTTCAGCCTGTTCTGTTTCAGGTTGGAAAGATATGTGATATGGAACCTCTTCCGCGGACTGTTTCTGATATTCATAAGTTGAGGTTGTAAAAGAGGTTTTGGAAGAGGGACGCCAGGAATCCCTGCCAACTATCTTACGCAAACCGGGCTCCTTCGGCGGTCGTTCGGAGCCCGGTTCGCGTCAGAAGTTTGGCGGTGGTTTCCGGCGTCCTGTTTTCATATGCACATATTATAA
>Ga0153953_1000026_pt1 | contig 34299 bp, 29 predicted proteins | sample TSNJ037MetaG_FD_104718 | JGI IMG/M metagenome (GOLD analysis project Ga0153953, IMG submission 104718) | Attine ant fungus gardens microbial communities from New Jersey, USA - TSNJ037 MetaG | ecosystem: Host-associated > Fungi > Mycelium > Unclassified | place: USA: New Jersey, Wharton State...
AGAGGATTATACCAAATTCTACTCCTAATACACCAGTGGCAATAGACCAGAGTAACTCTAACAACTAATTAAATAAGCATTATTCCAGGTTTAATTAGTTGTTTACTCCTGTAATTCCTATCTCTGACAGCCAAGACATCTGTAACTAAGGAAGCAATATATATAGAGTAGATCACCCTCTAGGAGCCTTATTCTATTCTTTGAGATTTCTCCTGGAGATAAGTTATAATGTATTCTAGAGTGTAATTATATATTAAGGTTTCTTCTAGAGTCTACTTTGGTCACTCTTATATGGCTAGGACTTTGAAAGTTTGTCATTGACTATATCAAGTCCTATAGTATTTGTATGTGCAACAAGACCCAGTACCACAAGCCTTATAGACATCTTCAACAGCTTCTAATCCTTCTACAACTCTGGATATCTATTTCAATAGACTTTATTGAATACTTATCCTTATCTGACAGATTCACAGACATCTTGGTAATCATAAATAGACTCACCAAGTAAGCAATCTTTATACTCACTCACAGTAAGCTGGATTCAATGGGCTTAGCTAGACTATTCATTCAGTATATATTTTCAAAACATGGGGTACCAACCTAAATTACCTCTGACCAGGACATAAAATTTGTGTTTAGATTCTTCCACTTCTTGGCCATAGTCTTAGGAATAAGATTATATTTCATCTTAGATCACTACCCTGAGGCTGATAGACAAACTGAATATACTAATTAATCCTTGGAACAATACTTATATATTTATTGTGACTATCAACAGGCCAATTGGGCTCATTTACTATCCTTAGCAGAATTTATATTCAATAATGCTCTCTTGTTGACTACTAGGTTTTTACCCTTTTTTGCAAACAAAAGGTACTATCTCTACATACATTGTCAGCTAGCCTCTAACCTATTTTCCCTAGCTACCCAAACCTATGTTGCCAAACTGGACAAGATCCACAACTAGCTAAAAAGAATGATCAAGAAGTCCTAATGATATTACCAGGGACTAACAGACTCAAGAGGATCTTTACTCCCAGACATCCAACTAGGAGATACCATATTTGTGCTGGCCAAGTTTATAAATACTATCTGACCCTCCAGGAAACTTGCTGAAAGGTATTTAGATCTATTTGAGATAACTAGTAAACTAAGTCTGCAGTTTTACCAGATAAAACTACTAGACCACCTCTACTACATTTACCCAGTATTCCATATATTGTAGCTTAAACTAGTATCCCTTAGCAACATCTCTAGATGAACTAATCCACCTGTAATTATAAATAGTGATCTTAAATTTGAAATCACCCAAGTACTAGACTCAAAGATAAATTGCCACAAAAGAGTATTTCTCCTCTACTATATCTAATAGTTGGGCTATGAGAACACTCTAGATGAATTCTCTTGGCTAGATGCATTGGAACTCATTAACATACCCAAACTAGTACAGAATTTCCATCTACAAAACCCTGACAAACTAGGTCTAGACCTCAATTTTTTTACTACTTATCCTTATACCTGAACTCTAATTTACTAGTAGATAACCACCTTACTCACTTGGGTTACCAGTTCACATGCTAATAGGCCACAAGAACATAGCTTTGGGAGGAGGGCACTATTATATACTATAACATCTAAGCTATCAAAGGAGTAACAAGCTACCCTCTAGAACTCAACTTCTCTCTTGGTTCTAGCTCCACTAATAGAAACACTTCTACTATTCCAAATTGATCCCTCTCTTACTGACATATATATATATATACTATTTGGGCCCTTAAAAATACCCTTAGTCTTGTTCTCAACCTAGCAATCCTGTTTATTACTAGTCTAATAGGATTTTCCCCCTTGACTTCTAGAACCTTCCTCTGCAATGCTGTTACTCCCTCTCTAGTAGGGCTTGATAGTAACATTTACTTTGACAAGTTAGCTACATCAGCTTCTTATCTCAAGAAAGAGAAAGAAGAACCAGTACTTATTAAAACAAAACCTGATCAACCTATTCCTGTTACCTCCTATTAAACCAAAGCACTAGCAGTTACAGCTTTACCTAAAAAGTCAGATCAACAAGTTACAAAAATAAGAAAACCTAGTGAACATATACAACAATTACTTCATAATAAAGGAACTGCTTCAAACTGGCCATCTAATCCAATTATTTCCAAGGGAGTCCAAATTTCCCAACCATCTATTATTTCTGAGGAAGAGAAAGCAGCTGAGCAGATGATGTCTATAGATTACCTAGATAAGTATGCTTTGGCTACAGAAATCAGCAATGCAGAAACCTTTGAACTATAGTCCTTGAAAGAAGCCAAGAGTCAACCTGACTGGTCTCAATGACAAGATAGAATAAAAGAAGAGTTAGTAACACTCAAAGCAGCTAGAACATAGGAACTTGTTAACCTATCTGAAGGTACAAATATTATTGGCTCCAAATGGGTATTCTACATCAAAAAGGATACAAGTAGTATCATTATCTGTTATAAAGCTTGTCTTGTAGCACAAGGTTTTTTTCAAGTCCCAGATGTTAATTATTTTGATATGTTTATACCAGTAGCCAAACTACAATCTATTTATATCATTCTTGCCATTGTAGCTGAAGAAAACTTTGAGTTGCATCAAATTAACATCAAAAAAGTATATTTAAATATCAAACTCACTAAAAACAAAGATATTCATATAAAGCAGCTACCAGAATATATAGAAAAAGATACTAAAGACAAAGTATACTATTTATGGAAAATACTATATAGACTAAAGTAATCAGAACATCATTGGTACCAAAAACTAGTTGACATACTTATATACTATCTTGGGTTTATCCACTACTATATTAATAAAGCTATTTTCTACTGATTTATTGATGAAGACTTTGTTGTAATTCTAGTATATATAAACAACTGTACTATTGGATCAAATTTAATTGAGTATATTATACACTTCAAAAATTTAATCCAGGAACATGTTGAAATCACTGATATAAATTAGCTACATTGGCCTTTAGGATTAGAGATTACAAGAAATTACAAATTACATACCATCAATATCTCACAATACTCTTATATTGACTTTATCCTTCATCACTACAACTTTGATTGTCTTAAACCTATATCTATCCCAATGGATATATCCCTGAAACTATCCTCAGCCCAGTGTCCCAGCACTACTGCCAAGATTGCAAGAATACATAATATATTATACTATAAATGTGTTGGAGAGCTTATTTATATTATAATTGGCATATGCCCAGACATTTTCTATACTATCCAAACTGTATTGTGCTTCATGCATAACTCTGGACTTGAGCATTAGTAAGCTGTTGAAAGAATATTTTGCTATCTTAGTAAAACAAAAAACTTATAGCTCATCTATGGATATGATGTTATAAATCCTAAACTCCATGCATATAGTAATACAGATGGCAATATAGCTGAAGATTAACATATCTTATCTGGATATACAGTTCTTTTGAATGGTAGTGTAGTATCCTAGAGCACTAAAAAACAAGAAATCATTAGCTTATTTATTACTAAAAGTAAGTACATTACTGTAACTCATACAATGAAAGAAGTCCTCTGGTTGTAATCTCTTATTCATGAAATTTTTGGCATAACACTAGACCCAACAATACTTTATTCTAATAACAAATCAGCTATTGAACTCATAGACAAAAGAACATTGTTACTATGCATATACCAAGTATATTGATATAAAAGACCACTTTATCTGCTAGATTGTTGAAGAAGGCCAAATCAAGTTAGTTTACTGTCTAACAGATAAAATGATTGTAGACACTCTTACTGGAGCATTACTATTACCAAAAGTCAAGCACTTTGCTTCTATACAAAGTGGCAATTGTTCACATAGTAGAAACTGTTATATTTACAGGCTGTATCCTTGAAATCTTGTATTATCTATTATTGCTATTGTATTCAGAGAATATATATAAGTAGCTAGAACATGTACTGATACTTCAGTTATTTACACATAAAGACTAAGTATCACAAGGTATTTTCTTATATATAGTTATTTACACATGAAGACTGAGTGTCACAAGTTTATCATATTTCTACATTTATCTACTATCAGAACAATTAAACAGTAGAAGACTACTTAGACTTCTTTCAATTGCTGGTCTTAGATGCTAGTTACTCCAATTCAAGAACCCTTGTTGTCAAGTCTAGAAAGAACTATAAACAGATATCTAGAACCAAATTGTGACCATGCCAGTAGTATGCCCCAGTGATATAGATCTAAAGACATAGTACAAGATGGTCAAAAGAATAAATCAAGCTCACCTAGTAAACAAGACCTTCTAGTTCAACTAGAAGTAGCTTTCTCTCTGCTCTACTCCAGTATGTCCACTTTCTCTGTTGGTTGTTTGTCCTCTGTTAGCAACTGACTCAAGAACCTTAATATTAGGGATTAACTCAAGATAGCACTTTAAGGTTAGAAAAGAACTCAATGGAGTTTTCACTCAATTACAGTCTACTATATATACAAGTATACTATTTGTCCTTACTTAAACTACAAGTTGTCCATCAGCTATTGGTTTAACTCTAGTCCATGTCCATTCTATTCATAGCTTCTTGTCATAGTCAAGGCAACTCATGATAGTACCTCTCTCTTAAGGGTTTTTGTTCCAAGGATTTTTACAGCTTATCATATAGGTCTCATAAATTACCTATCTCATCTTCTTTGTCCTATTTTTCTATTCCACTCTCTTTCAATTTTTGTTCTTTTTGATTTTTTTTTCTTTGTCTTTTTTCTAAATTATTTCTAGTATTTGCTTTTTTTTTTGTTTTTTCTGTTTTTCATCGTTTCCAATTTCTCTTCAATTTTTCCCAATATTCCCTATTAAATTTCTTATTATTCTATCTGTATAATAACTTTGCTGTATATTGCCCTAGTAGTTTTCCTTCTTGATCTTCCTTAGTATTCTTCTTCTTTATTTACCTGATATCTCTCTTATATTTTTCTTCTTCAAATTTATTTACCAAATCTTGTATATTCCCCAAGTTTTCTCTTAGCTCCTATATATCTTCTTTTGCTATATACCCTTTTCATCACACTAGGTATTTATCTCTCTCTCTAAACTTTCTTTTGTTCAATATCTTCTCTACCTTATATTCTTCATCTCTATCAATTACTACTAGTGATAGCCATTTCTTTCTCTGACCCTCTACTTGATCTTTGTACTTATATACTCTACTGATATTAACTACCAAATGTATCTTTACTATACTTGACAAATCTAGTTCTATTGCATTTGTTGAAATTATTTTTTTTACTTAATAAGGTCTAACAAATCTTTCAGTTAATTTTTCTGATCTTCTTCCTTGCATCTGGTACTTTAAATCTTCTGTGCTCAAGAGCACTCAGTCTTCTACTCAATGTTCTTCTGCCTCACTTTTTTTTTAATCTGTATACTTTTTTATTTCCTCCTAACCTTTTCTCAGTACCACTTTTGCCCTCTCATGAACTTTCTTTATTCTTGTTGCAAATTCTTCTGCCTTCTCAAACTTCCTCTTTTTTCTCATCTCAAATCCTATATATGAGTCTCATCCAATATTTGCCTTAAATAGTGATACTTTTATACCAGTCTGTACTTTATTATTATATACAAACTCTGCTATTACTAACTAATCAGACTATTGCTCCTGCCTATGATTGATAAACATCCTCAGGTATTGTTTCAACTCCTGATTCATCCTTTCTATCTGTTTATTTGTTTATGGGTGGTAGACTGTTGACAACTTTGTATCAATTCCCAACATATGACTCCATGGCTTTTCTGGTACTGTATTAGGCATAAGTTTTTCTACAGGTACCTTTGTACAATTTTGATTCCTTTAGCATATATCATATTCTTTTATATACTTTTTGACTTCTTTAGTGATCCCAGACCACCAAAAATTCCTCATTACCAGCTCTGTCTTTTTCACTATCTTCTATATTCTTCTACCAGTGTATTATAGTGTAGCTAAATTACCTTTGCCCTCAATTTCTTGTCCCTTGGAACATATACTTTTCTATCCCTCAACATTAATCCATTCTCTTCTTGCTACTATTTATTTTTTAATATTTTAACACCTGCTCATTTCATCTCTTTTATAACTTTTACTACCTTATTGTCTTTTGTCTCTGATTTTCTAATCTTCTCTAATAGGTCTATCTCTTCAATAACCACTTTTGTTACCTATATTACTCTAATTTCCAACTATTCTTCTTTTGCCAATACTTTATCTTTGTTATCTCTCTCTATTCCTATATACTAGTCTGAACGTTTACTAAGGCTGTCAGCTCTTTCCATACTGCTTCTTGGTATGTATTTCAGTGTAAAATCAAATCTAGACAAGTATAATATCTATTTTGCTTGTCTTCAATTCAATTTTTGACTACTCATAAAATACTTGAAATTTTTGTAATCACTTCAGATTTTAAATTTTGTCTGTATACTTTCTAGCAAGTGCCTCTGTTTTTCTAGATATTGAATTATTACTAGTATTTTCCTATCATGAATTTTGTAATTTTTTTCTATTTCATTCAACAATTTTGAAATAAAGACTATCAGCTTTTACTTATCATCTTTATATCTTATTGAGAGTATACCCTCTGTTATATATTCTGATGCATTTGTTTTTACTCTTATCTCTTTATCTAAGTCAGGCACCATTAATACTGGTCATATTGTATACCTTTTTCAACTTCTTAAATGCCTTCTCTTACTTTTCTCTCTAATTCTACTTCTTATTCTTTCTAACCAGCTTATGCAGCAGTTTAACTATTTTGGCAAAATCTTTCATGAATCACCTATAGTAATTTGCTAATCCCAAGAACTTCTGTATATCTTTAACCATTTTAGATCTTGGCTATTCCAGAACTCCTACTATTTTTTCTTTCTGTATTTTAATATCCTTTGTTTCCATTACTAATCCTAGAAAGTCAATCTTTTTAACCTTTCACATGCATTTCTCAGATTTCACATATAGATCATTTGTTTCTATTCTTTTCAGTACCCCCTCCACTATCTCATTATACTCTTTTTTGTCTTCTGTTTCTATCAATATATCACCTATAAATGCTACCACATCTCCTATACCTATTAGGTCTTTCAAAATATCGTTCATCATTGCTTGAAATGTTGCTAGTGAATTTGTGAGACTAAAAAACATTATAGTAGGCTTGTATACTCTAAGATACATTATGAATGCAATCTTCTACTTATTTTTCTTTTATCTATGTATTGTTGTATCTCCAGCACAAGTCTATTTTTGTAAACACCTTCTTTGTCCCTATGGTGTTGATTAAGTCCAAAATCAAAAATAGAGAGTAATTATTCTTAACTGTCTCTTTATTTAAATACCTATAATCTTATACTATTTTTTTTTCTATCCTTTTTTTCTACAAAAAATACTAGCAAAGTCTAAGGTGACTTTGAGAGTTTAATGTACCCTTTTCTCAACTGCTTCTCCACAAATTCTCTCACTTTCACTTTTACTTTTCTCAATATCAAATATATTCTTCTTTTTCTTGGTATAAAATCTTCTTTCAGATTTATTACATAGTTTCAAGATTTTTTCACTAACATTCTTTCTAATTCTGCCTTCTCAAACACTTTAAGCCATTTGTGAAATTTCTGTGGCATTATCTTTCTTACTTTTTCTCTATTTAATTTGACTTTATCATTAAACTTCTTTTCCAATGATATTTTTTATCTATCTCTATCTGCCTTTTCCACTGCTTTAACTCTTTTTCCTATCTTTTTCCTTTTTTCTGTGTCTTCTTTTACTGCTAGACTTCTTTCATAGATTGGTGGGTATCTTATTATTTTGATCTCTTCCATCTTCTAATTTATCTTTGGATTATATGCTTGTAACCATAGCATACCTAATATAATATTCATTTTCCCTAGATTACATATATCCCTTATTCTTTCTATGTGATTTTTGTAATATATGTTTACTTTGGCCTAGTATATTATTGCTCCTCTGTTATTATTTGTACTATCTACATTTTTTACTATCACTGGTCTCTCTAGCTTCTACAGTCTAAATCTATGCTTTGCTGCTATCTTTCTATTCATAAACATTTCTGTCACACCACTATTCAAGAGTACTTTGACTGTTACATCTTCAAGCATATTTACCTTTCTACTCCAATATTCAACCACATCTCTTTCAACATCTTAAACATTCTTCTGATAGTCCTTTGGCTAACCTCCTTCTTTGCTATGCTTCTTGGAATCTCTATTTGTGTACTGCTCTGCTATACTTTTCTCTATGGGGCATGCCACCACTCTTCAGTTTTACCACAGTTTTTTCTTTTCTGTTTTACATTCTGGATATACAATCTCTCTTTTTTTTTGTTCCAATACTTTTTCTCCTATTGTATCTCTTCTTCTATACTTTATACACTACACCCTTGTTATCTCTTCCTTTTTTACTTTTTTTTTTTTTCCATACTTCCTAGCAGAAGTCACACTGCATGTTTTTTACTTGTTTTTTGAGAAGAAATCCTTGCTTTTAGTTTTTGTAGGTTTGGACTTTTTTGCTTTTACATTTTCCACAATCCATATACATTGCTACTATCTTTTCTATCAATCATTCTCTCTCAAGCAAAAGTGTACCTTCTGGAGGTATGCTCTACTCCTTATAATATTCCTGTGCTTTTTTCTATATAGGATATACTGGTTTTTTTCTTGCTGTGTCTTTTGTGGCCTAGCCATATGCATTGCTTTCTTCTCTTTGTTTTTTCTTTTCTCTACTATAATGTTTGGGTGCTTCTATTTGTAGTATCCCAGCTTCCAACACCTAAATACTTTTTTTCTTCTTCTTTAGTCTTCTACCTTTGTACTTCTACTTTCTCTCTTACACTATATCTTATTACTCAACTTACCAATACTTTAAATTCATTTTGGGGAATCAGTTTTTCTTTTTTCTTTTTCTTATTTCTACAGTTGTAGACCAGGTGCCTAAACCCTTTGTAGTTAAAATATCTCTATTTTTCTCTTTCTTCTAGTTTTGCCTTTAGTTTGGTGAGAGTACACTATTGGTTGAACATGTTGCTTATGAGTTAATTATACTTTTCTAAACCTTTGCATGTATAGATAATAATACATCCCCAGCATAAGGCTTTTACTGATTAAAAAGGTACAGATAATTTACTAAACAATACTATTCAATTGCTAGGTCAGGTCTTAAACATGATACTTGGGTTTGATACCAAGTTTCTACTATAGCAACTTAGCCTGAGATAACTTAATCATACTCCAAGTCCAAGTTAACAAGGAAAACTCAATGAAATCTCTATTAGATTCTGTATACTACTTATACAACTACTACATAGTCTGTATACTACTTTCCCACACTCACCATATCATGTGATCCTTGTGACATCCTAGTATATGAATGTGATATGTGATATCTATCATATAACACTTTCTCATACTCCTTTCTTGTAGTAAGTCCAAATGAGAAGAGAAAAAAAAAGAAATATAAATAATAACTTAGCTGTTTTGCCAAGTCATAATATCTACTAGCAGTCCCTAACTGACTACCAAGTTCTCTTTATAGTTAGGACCTGCTATCTGTCATAACTTGGCCAAATGGCTAAATCAATATTTATATTTCTTTTATTTTCTTTTTTTTTTCTTTAATTAGAAAATCAATAGACATATGAGAAGGGAATAACTCAAAAGAAATGCATGGAACTTTATAAATAAAAGTAAATACAAAGTATATATAAGTAGTATATAACAATTGAATAAGAACTCTATTGAGTTCTCCTTGTCAACTTAGACTAGGAAAGTGATTAAGTTGTCTCAGGCTAAGTTGCTATACTATTCAAAAAGACCAATGATCAAGCTGATTACCAATTGAGGACAATAAAAGAATATAGTTTAGGCAGGGTTCAAAACAAACAGTGTCTTGAGTATGAAATTGAGTTTTTCTATTAATGACTAACTTGAGAACCTTAAGTTAAGGTTAAATTCAAGGCAGTTCTTCAGGGTTAAAAAAAAACTCAATGGGGTTTTTGCTCAATTGCAGTTTACTATATATACAAGTATACTATTTGTTCTTGTTTAAACTACAGATTGTCTATCAGCTACTAGTTTAACTCCAGTCTGTGTCTATTTTATTTACAGCTCTTTGTCATAGTCAAAGCAACTCATAACAGTTGTAGAATACCCCAGTAAATATTGGAGCTGGTATCCCAGAACTATTGGTAGCCTTAGATATTAAGATACACAGGATAGTATATTAGCACTTGCAATCTCTGCCTTTACATGAAAGCAGTAAGACAACCTTTAGTCAAAGAGCTCCACTTACTTTTAGTACCAGACACCAGATAGAATATTCTCAGTGTTAACTTTATAGTAGAGCTCCCTGAGTTCTCTAGATGTAATGCCATTATAACAGTCATGGAATTAGTGTCAGAGAAAGCCTATTTTATTCTGACACACACAATGGTAACTATAGAAGGAGCAGCAAAATTGTTCCTATACAACATGTGAAAATTCCACAGATTACCTGAGCATATAATCTTAGACTGTAGACCTCAATCTATAGTACTCTTTACAAGAGAACTTTACCAACTACTAGAAATACAACTGGCATTTTCTACAACTTAGCATCTACAAATAGATGAACAAATAGAATATGTTAACCAAAAACTTAACCAATACCTACACCTCTTTATCAATAAGCAACAAGATAACTGGTATGACTTATTGCCTATAGTAGAGTTCTAGCACAACAACTATATAAATGCTTCTATCCAGCAAACTCCATTCCTGCTTGATACTAAACAAACTCCTACATAGGTTTCAAACCTAGGTAATATTCCTCCAGATTAGAGATGGTGAACAAGTTCATGAAGCAAATAGAGGTAGTAGTCAAAGAGATCAAGTCTGCAATTTGGAAAGTATAAGAGAACATAACCCAATATTACAGCCAAAGAAAATCTCCTATTCTAGTATTTTATTCTAGAGATCAGATATTCCTTGATACAACTGATATAAAGACTACACATCTATTACAAAAGGTTACTTACTTGATTTGTGATTAATGAATATAAATTCAAAAAAGGCTTAGAAGTGAAATTTAGATAGTAACAAAAGATGTTATTAAGTCTAAGGTTTATTATCAGATATAGAGTCCTTATATACATGATCACTACCTATTGTTTTATATATAAAAGTTCTATTGTTCTTGAAATAGAGATAATCTAACCATCTTAGGGCAGTCCTTTGTTCTATTTAAGAACATATAATAATTTATAGGTAATAGATTAGTATTATATACAAACATTAAGGACCTTATATTTCTATGGGATTTTATTGCCTTAGGATTTATTTATGGCCAAAAGAAGCACATTAAAGAGAGCTTCATGATGAATATTGAAGCAAACAATTATGTTCAGCAGTTTCCAAGATATTAGCAATTTAGTATTTAGTATTTGGTACCTTGGAGGTCATTGACTAATCTGCTAATAATTCAGTAAATACTAATTGCTTTGAGACATTTTTAGTATTGTTGGAAAGGTCTTCTTAAAGGCTTTTAGTGGCCATTTGAATTGTCAAAATTGGTTGAGTATTCCTGGAGTTATGGTCCAAATGAAGTTTATAACAATACTTCTCTCTGAAACTATCATATCATCGTCTTAGACTCTTTGTAATAGAATGATCTCTTATCTACCATCTCAAGCTGCCCCATATAATGAAGAAGCTCTATCCTATGTTTAACATAGTGAAGCTGTCTACCACCTTAGACAATCTAATCTCTAGAAGAAGACCTAAGTTTCTGCTACCATCTATTGTCATTAATAAAGAAGAGGAGTGGAAGGTAAAAGAGATCTTGGACAGTTGCTGGCATGGAAGGAGATTTTAGTTCTTAGTTTTTGATAAAGTAGAAAGAATTCAAAAGAGAACACAACTCTTGGAAAATAGTCTTTGATGTTCCAGTACCAGATCTTGTAGTAAAATTCTATCACAACTATTCTATGGTCCCTAGTTTTGTGTACTATAACTAAGATAGCAATTTGACACCTATTAAGATATCAACTCAGTTTTTTAAGTGCAGAACTTATATATTCTAAGTACCTGTTAAGATGTCAACTAGATATAGTCAGTACTTGTAAATAGTCCAGAAAATATAACAATATTCATTTTAGTCCTTTAAGTACAAAACTAAGGTATAAAAAGCTACAGTAGGTGAAAAATCTCCTAGCTTACTAATTTACTGATAACAGCCATCAGCAATAAGAGATATAAGACAAATAAGAAAATGACTACAAAAAACCGTAATACCTAGATATATTTGTTGAGTGAACTTTGATGCAATTTTTCATTTCAGAACTATTGCTTTAAGATACAGCAATTTTGAAAAGAGAGTAAATGTAAAAGAACCCTATTAATACCATCTCTGGAACACTAGATCTATTTTCTAGAACAACCTTGTGTCTAATTAAATATTACATAGTAATATTTAATTGTCTTTAGCTTGACTTGAAGATTTCTAACCTTGACTAACAGAACTTTAGGATCAGAGATGTCTTGACTATAGAAGTATATACTGTAGAGTATACCCCAGAAGCCTTATTTTAATTTCTAAAGATTTTCCTAGAGGTAAGTTATAATATATTTAGAAGTATAATATTACCAAGAATTCTTCTAGAATTCACTCTGTTCTGATTGTCCTTACAAGAAGTATTCCAGTGGTGGAGAATAAGTCACCAATTATTATCAACATCTTGTTCACTTTATATTTACCTAGAGATTATAAATAATCAACAGTTAAATTTGCAAAACCACTAGATTAGTGAGTTTTTCTCTTGTTCCCTTTGCTACTTGATTTGGTCAACAGAAGCATTTGATTAGATTTGGATTTCTTCTTATTTTTGTTGGCTTGACAATTATATTTAGTATAATTATAGACAAATATAAGTTTAGCACTGAGAAAGAAATCAAAGGTAAGTGCTTTCTTTTTATCAAGAAGGTTCTATTTAACAGTATCCTAGATATTTGAGCAAGATAAGGAATGGAGAATAGTATAAACAACAAGAATATCATCTAATTTATGTTTAGCTTTAGTAATACAATACTTCAAGTTTAAGAAAAAACTAATATGGTCTGACATAGAAATATATTTGTTCTAGTTTTTGAAGTATAGTTCCTAAAGATAATAGTAGACATTTGTGTCTTATTGTTACATAATATAAAGCTGACACAGTTTATTCCATATTTCTTTCAAAGTAGTGGCTATATCAGATAGAAAGGGATAGCAGTGTAGAAAGACTAAGAATATACTAGAAATTACTATAAATATATACTCTAGGTTCCTGTAGTGTGACTATTGGGTTGAGCTAATCCTAGGACTAGATTGTCTTTTATTTGGGGTGAACAAAAAGAACTTGACAGAGTTTCCTTTAGATTTGGACTACTATCTATACCTCTTACACATAGTCTATACTACTAACTCTAATCTACTAATAATCTAATAGAATTTACTAAAATGTTCCTTGACATGTGATCTGTGTATAATATGACTGATTATGTGACAAATGTAACAGGTCATGTAATCCTGATCATGTGACTCCCTTTTATCTAATTCAAAGAAAAATAAAGTAAAAAATAAAGAATTAAAGAAATAAAAAGTTATTATAGTCAAAATAGCTCATAACAGTTCTGGAAAGTAATACAAAGAATGGAGTCAAAGAATAGAACACACTACTAAGTGAAATAAGAGACATTGCTTTCTGGTCCCATGGTTTTATAGCTAACTTAGAAAAAATATAATGACAACAAAGAAATGGATGTTATAAGCTATCTTAGCTATAATAACTTTTTATTTCTTTAATCCTTTATCTTTTACTTTTCTTTTCTTTTAATTAGATAATAGAGGAGTCACATGATCAAGATCACATGACCTATTACATTTGTCACATAATCAGTCATATTATATACAGGTTATATATCACATATCAAGGAATATTCTAGTAGATTCTATTAGATCATTAGTAGGTTAGGGTTAGTAGTATAGACCATGTGTAAAAGGTATAAGTAGTAGCCCAAATCTAAGGGGAACTCTGTTGAGTTCTCTTTGTTCACTCTGAATAAAAGACAACTCAGTCCCAGGGTTAGCTCAACTCAATGGTCATACTACAGTAGAATGACCTTGGCTTTAGCTTATGTACTGTACTTTGATCTCCTATTACTTGTTGTGGTCACATATTTCAGAGTAGTGGAATATTGTCCAAAAAAAAGGTAAATTCAGAAGTAATGAAGTTGGAAAGTATATATCAAAGAGAAAAAGCACTACAAGACTATGGAAAAGGTGACTTTATAACTTTAATCTATAAACTAGAGAATTATAATATACTAGTAGAGTATTTATACAAATCCCAGAATAAGAGTTAGAGTATAAGTGTTTGGTCTATATTATGATCTTATAGAAGTAGACAAATTAGGAGTTCAAGAGCACAAATTATAATGAAAATGAAATAAATATAAATATAAATAATAAATAATACTGAATTTCTGGTATATGACAGGCTGTCTGAATATGTTTATATTATCCAAATTCAATTGCTCTGTACATCAAGCTTATAGTAGCAAAATCAAATTCTAACTACTGCATATATTGATTTTACAAGCAACCTATGCTTAGTGCTCAGCAGAAGTAATGAAAACAGATAGCTTGGTGGTGGTAACATCAGTAAAAGGACTAGAAGGAAGTTTAGGGGAAAAGTTATTGACTATCAACAATAAGCCAAAGAAGTCTCACTTGTAGAGCTGATATCATATTGTTTGACTAGGCATTATAGTTATTTCTATTCATCTTGGAAAAGTTCAGCATTGAGAATATGTTACTAATAGATACTATGATCTATAGGAGAATATATATTGTATAGAATGTCACTCAAAATACTATGCAACTGAAACTGAGATTCAAAAATGAAGACTAAGTATTGAAAAAATAAAAAATAAAATGTACATCTAAGATCCAGACATGAAAACTAAATCTCAGAGATACAGAATAGCTACCTAAATACCAGATTGTAGATATATACATATTTACTGTAGAATACAGAAGCTCCAAGGTAGTGAAGTACTCATAGTTAGGAAAGACCAAAAATAAATAAGTAGATAATTAAGAAAATCTCTAGAAGAATATAATAGCTGTTACAACACTCCCAAACATGGCCTCTTAACAGACTCCAGGAACAAGATGAATAGTGTTATAAGTTATCTTGGCCATAATAACTTTTATTTCTTTAATTCTTTATCTTTTACTTTTTTTCTTTTAATTAGATAATAGAAGAGTCATATGATCAGCCATATCATACATAGGTCACATGTCAAGGAACATTCTAGTAAATTCCATTAAATCATTAGTAGGTTAGGGTTAGTAGTATAGACCATGTGTAAAAGATATAAGTAGTAGTCCAAATTTAAGAAAAACTCTATTGAGTTTTCTTTATTCACCCCAAATAAAAGACAACTCAGTTCTAGGGTTAGTCCAATCCAATGGTTGCACTACAAATAGTACCAATCATTCTTTAAAACTACTATTTCAACCAACTGATCTGCAATTATTTCTACTAGAGATAACCAATCCCTTCTCAATATCTACTGTCAATTACAACTGATTTTTTACCATACCTACTATAGGTTTTGCAATAGCTACACCATAGCAAGTGGAGTTAGAAAATGTCTTGCTAAATATCTAGAAAGAAAAGTATAAAAATCTTGGTAAAATAAGAGGTATTTTAACTGTTAACCTTTTTGTTAATATCTGAGGTAAGACTTGAGTACATCTAAGATGATGACTATTCAATACCTAGACAATTTACTTACTATTATTATGCTAGATAAATATAAGCTGTTTGTCATAACTTGGCAAAATAGCTAAGTTATTATTTATATATATATATATTTTCTCATTTGGACTTGCTATACAAGGAAGGAGTGTGGGAAAGTATTACATGACAATGTTGTATGTCACAGGGTCATATCACATGATGAGTATGAAAAAGTAGTACATAGACTATGTAGTAGTTGTATAAGTAGTATATAGAATCTAATGGGAACTCTATCAAATTCTTTTTATCAACTTAGACAATCAACTATTCACTTTGTACCATTAAGGTATCAATACAATATCTCAATCTTAGTATGATTCTCTTATAAGCAGCCTGCTCAACTAAAAGCATACCCTTGCTAAACTAAAGGTAGAACTAAAAGGAAGAAAAAGAAAGATGTGTTAATGTTGTAAGAAGTTTGGGCACCTGGCCTATAACTACAGAAATAAAAAGGAGGTAAAAGGGAAACCAACTCCCTACAATAAATTCAAGGTAATGGCAAGTAGGGTAATGCAATGTAGAGTAAGAAAAAAAGTAAAAGCAAGAAAACAAAAGACAATGAAAGAAATAAGATGTTTTAGATGTTGGAGAATAGGACACTATAAGTAAGAATGTCCAAATATTGAAGTCAAAAGGAAAAGAAGAAAAGAGAAAGAGGTAGTATATGTAGCTAGACTACAAAAGGTACAGCAAGAGAGGAGGCTGGTGTATCCTACATGGGAAAAGGCATAGGAGTACTATGACAAATAGAGTATGCCTCCAGAGAGTGTACTCCTACTTGAAAGAGAATGGATCACAGAAGAGACTGTGGCAATATATGTAGATTATAGAAAATACAAAGACAAGGGAGTGCAAACCTACAAACCTACAAAAATTAAGAACAAGAATTCCTTCTTGAAAGACAAGTAAAGAACATGTGGTGTAGCTTATGTCAAGAAGCAAGAAAAGAAGAAATAATGAAAATACAATATATAGAATATAGAAGGAAGAATGCAATTGTAAGGAAGGTATTAGAATGGGAAAAAAGAGAAATCTTATATCTAAAATATAGCATAGGAAAAAAAAGAGTATGTAGAACTAGGAGAAAGTAGTATGTAGACAAAGGTTCCAAAAGACTATAAAGAGAACACTCAGAGGTAGTTACCCAATAAGCTAAGAGAAGATTCTGGAAGCTAGTGTAATATTTGAGTAAAAATAAATCTATTCATACAAGCTGTTATATATACTACAATAGGTAGTCTGTGCACAATCACATGAATACTAACCAATAATACCACAATGTTCTTATATAGTTAAACAGGCATTACCATGATAACATAAAACAGAAGAAGTATAGAAGATAGTAAAAACACAATGTAGAAGATATACTTAGTCCATAGATACTGGGCTTATCTAATAACTAAGTATGTCCCTAAGATGTCCCCTTACAGTTTTCATCTGGACCTCTGGTCCAACTTGAACCCTCTACTAATTCTGAGTAAAGTTAATATTGTATTGCCTATTAGATTATTGTGTTCCCTTCCTTCAACAATCTGTGTAAATATAACAGTAAGTAGTCTTGTGTATATACTACAGTCTACTATACTCCCTTTCTCTAGTAGTATTGTTTGCAGTGTATAAAGTAAGTAGTACCATATACAATATATTATATTCCTTTCCTCTAATAGTTTCTAGTTTGCTATACTTTCTTTTTCTAATAACTACTAGAAGTCTTGTTTGTAATCTGCTATATTATTTTCCTTCAACAGTCTATAGTTCACTATATTTCCTTTCTCCAATAATTTGTAGTTTTTTCTGATTTTTTTTGAATTTATTTCAATTTTTAATAAATTTATTGGATTTTTTGAGTGAAAATAGAGGAAAAAAGAGAAAGTGTGCTAACAAATGCTTGTAAAGCATTGGCTAAGCATTGCTTAAGCAGCCATCTTCCTACATTGGTCTTATATACTTAATAGACAAGGCTTTCATTTGGGTCTATGGCCTGACTTAAATCCTCTACTAGTTCTGAATAGTTAAGTATATATTGAAGTCAGTCCACTATACTCCCTTCTTTAACTTTTTGTGTATTCTGTCATATTTTTTCAATCACTTACTGACTTAACTATTCTAACTGACCTTATTTACTTCTAATATTATAGTAGAAATTAATCTCAAGTCTATTGTCCATATATATACAATCTATAATCTAATACTATTGAATATCTCTTTATATACTATATTAAGTATTCTTCTACTCTCCTGGCTCTGTTCTAGAAGAAGTACTGAAATGTTTAATGCTGGAGTACATCTTAAAAATGCTACATAAAGTTGTCCATGTGAGAACACTGATGTCTGTAGATTAATCTTCATATGCTCCACTGATTATCCTTGAGACTTGTTGATAATCATAGCAAAGGCCAACCTGACTGAGAATTGAAGTCTCTTGAGTGGTATAGGCAATGTGTCTGCATTAGGTGATAACCTGATCCTTGGAATCAATATAACCTTTCCTCTAAACCTCCTATCCTTGCTAATAATTCTATACTAGAGCACCTTTCTCCTTGTATTCAATACCACTATTCTTGTTCCATTGCAAAGTCCTTCTTCTGGATCCAAGTTCCTCAGTAAGATAACTGGACAGCTAACCTTGAGACAAAGTAAAGCAGGAGGCAATCCACTACTATTGAGTTGTTGAAGAAACTCTACAGGATAGGCATAGTGCATTCCATCTTCCTCAGATACAGAGTCCATACTTCTCAGTATATGGACCTCTGTATTTGGTACTGGGTTGAACTGTTGGAGAATAGCTTCATTAATATTATGCACCTCATTATTTCTAGGACAGAGGATAATGCAATCCAAGAAGTATTGGTTATCTTGAACTCTTAGGTTTCCAATTCCTGGATAGATCCTATTGATAAAAGTGTTGAAATTAGTGCAAACTGTAGACTGAGGAACTTGTATCATCTCATTATCATCCATAGTTGATCCAGCACCAATTTTCAACAACCACTGAGTATGCTGATTGTCAGCTTTAGAGTGGTCCAAGTGTATATTGTGTCTGAGATGTAAGAACTTGATATGTCTTCATAGATTTCCTCTACAAAAGAATGCTGCTGCTACTTGTTAATGTGTTCTTTTAGGCACCACAGGTAAAGTTTGACAAAAATCCCCTCCAAATACCACTTTAATTCCACTAAATGGATAATCATTCTAGATAATATATCAATTCAACAGCTATCAAGTGCAAGTAATCACTTACTTCAAGTAAATCTCTTAGACATTGATCAACAGCATCAATATCATACTTGTGCTGTATAAGAACTTCATTCTAAATGATAACCTTGGTCTGTTAAATAACTGGAAACATATAACTATTCTGTTTGAGTCCAGCAATAGAGTCCTCATTAATAGAAAGAAGAATCTTAAAGTGTGAATGAGATGTCCTTTCTCCATCCAGCAAAAGAGCAGCAATTTCAGATAATACTACACATAGTGCTATCTGTCCTCTTCTCCTAACCTTAGCAGCAATAGTATTACAAAGAAATGTCTTTTTACAACCACTAGCAGTATGAATTAAAAAAAGGTGACCTTGATTGTTGGTAATAGACTCCAAAACAGTATCAAAAGCAGTAGCTTGTTCAGGGTTAAATATTGCTCTCTGCTTATTTACCAAAGTTGCTATTTCATCTACATCATACTGCTCAGCCTGTAAGAGAGGATTGGGTATTCTGTGACCCTACTATTACTGTTGAAGAGGTATAGGTAAAAACTTAACAAGACTTCTTCCCATTCCTACCAATATTCTGTTTAAATTCCAAAGACTATAATCATAAATATCATTCTCTGGTATCTTCTGGTCAGCTTGGTAGTGGTTCATATGATATAGTTTGTGCTTGACATCATCACACAATCCAGCCTTAAATTGGTCCCAGAGAACATGAAGCTCAGCTATTTCATCAGTCAGCAAGATTACTACTAACAACCAACAACATGCTACTCCAGACTGTATTGCAATTGCTTCCTTCAAACAAATCCTCCACTCATGATCATTCTCCAGTAATTCTTTTACCATATATGTCTTCTTGAATATAACAAACACTTGGCTATTCCAGGTCTTCAGATGCTTCCAACTTTTTCTATCTTTAAATATAGTCAAGAGAAACTATAAAAAGAACTGCTCTCCCTTTGATGGTAACACAAAGTATATTCTTCCAATTATCTTGGCATATCGTCTTGGATGCCATGACTTGACTTTAGTATTCTAGGTATAGTGTTGAGAAAACTGCCAGTAAGTAAGGCCTAATCCATTATTATATATAGAGTTATAATCAAACCAAGTAGTAAGCTGAGTCTTCTCTATATTTTGCCTGGCCAATACTTCATTAACAGTTTGGTGTATATGAAAGTTAACATAGTGCTTATTAGAAAGATAAACAGGAAGATATTGGACAGCTAGTAACTCTCTATACATATTAAACTCAAAGATCTTCCAGCAAGCTTCAGTTGGACCAATAAACTAACCATCCAAGTATGCTTTGATCTCATCCTGTATTCCACCACCAATCTCTATAGTTACTCTATTAGAACCCTTATAGATGTACTTGCTGAGATACTTGACAGTTCCCAATCTAGCAGAGACTTCTACATTAATATAACAATCAAAAAGAAGAAGAAGTTGAGAACAGTAAGAAACCATATATTAATTGGTAAACCTGGCTCCATTGCATTCAAAAACCAAGCCATTATCAGGCCTAGTATAGAGTGGATAACTGTCCTCAGTCTAGTCTATTCTCTTTATAGTCTTTGGGAAAGTGTTTACTATATCATCTATTGACTATACACTTGGCTTGGGGATTGTTAATACCACATAGACCATGCAATATATATTTGGTGACTTTTGTATAAAAAAGTGACTATAGTTGAGGATTAGGTAGTTGTGCTAAAATCATAGAGTTTATATGATGAGAATCTCAAATATGATCTTAAGGATGAAGAAAGATAAGCAAGTGAATGTGGGAAAGACCTCTTTTCTGAAACTCAATAATATAAATATAAACTACAGGAATACTAAAGAAACCACTGTCAATGAGTTTAAGAAGTGCTTTCTTCTTTTTCTCAAAAACATGTAATATAATATCAGGATAATCAGTGGCTGTTTGTCCAGGAAAAAGACTGAATAATTTCTAGCCACTTATGATTGGCAGTCTTGGTGAGGAAGAGATCTGGTTTGTGAAAATGTCTACAAATAGCTATAGTATCCTAGAAAAGCTGGATTATAAACCTAGGACTTTCTACATGAGAGGAAGGAAGAATAAATTTGCATTCCAAAGGTTTAGCATCTTCATTATCATATCTATCATATATAGCAGTATTCTAGAGTTCTTGATAAAGCTCAGATCTAAAAATGTGCTAATGTATTCTAGTTCAATTGAGTTTTTTTTGCTTACAATTTGCCCATGTATCAACAACAAATTGCTAGAACAACTTTTTACCATAAAAAAAAGATAGCTGAGGATTTTCCCTAACATATAGATGATAGGTATAATAGCATATATCAAATACACACTATAAGTTAGCTCTTTCTTCCTCTTCTCTTTATCTTGTATTTTTACCTCTCTCTCTGAGTTAAGCTCCATGAATAGGAATTCTTGGATGCCAGCCATTTTCACCCTTGAGAAAAAGCAAAATATAGTGAAAAGCAGTATATAAAGAATTATTTTGGCTAATTTTTTGAAGTTGTTCTCCTTTTGCTTATAAAACCACATTTCTATTATCTATTGCATGATATACTTCTTGTTGTCACTTAGTTGTGAAGGCTTATAAACCACTTGAGATGAATGTTCAGGAAGAACTTAATAGAGTTCTCCATTGGATTTACTAGCTACTTATACAAATATTCAAAAGTCTATATACCTGTCTCCCACAATCACAAGACCCTTACTAGGTACTATATAGTTTATGTAAGCATTACCACACTATTTATAATTTAAGTCCTTTATGGAAACCAATAAAGTCCTTTAAGTTGATAGATATGTGAAAAAGAGTTTTCTTCTTAGGAGCTATCTCATAACATGGCCTCCCTTTCAAGATTCCTCATTCCAAGGAATGTTTCTATTGATTCTAATTTTCTTTCCATCTTCTCTTTCTCTGCCTCTCATACTCTTTATTTGACCATCCTCACAATACTTTTGCTATAAACCTTCTAGGTAATTCTCTTAAGAATACCTTCTTGTTATCTTCTTTTTCCTGTCTCCTTATTTCTCTGGCCTCTTCCCTATACTCCCTCTCAAACTCTTCTACCAACTCTTTTGCATTTTCCAAATTTTCTTTACTTTCCTATATATCTTCTTCTGTCATATATCCTTTCTATTATATCAAAAACTTCTCCTTTCCTCTTATTATTCTTTTATCTAGTATTCTCTTTACTTCAAACTCTTCTTCTTCTTCTATGATAACTGGCTTTGGTGGCATTCTTTTCTGTCCTTTTACCTGGGGCTTATACAGGCATACTCAACTTACATTAACTATAGGATAGATTTTAATAGAACTAGGTAGTTCTAACTCTATAGCATTACTTGAGATGATTCCTTTTACTTTATAAGGCCCCACAAAGCACTCCATTAGTTTTTTCAATCTTCTTTCTTTCATTTTCCACTTTAAATCTTTGGTACTTAGCAATACTAGGTCCCCTACTCTGTATTCCTCCCCTTCACTCTATTTTCTATCTGCAAATCTTTTCATTTCCTCCTGTACTTTACTCAGTGCCACTTTTGCTTTTTTCTGGATCCTTTTTATTCTCTTCACAAACCTTCCTGCTGCTTTGTACTTTCCCTTCCTTCTTTCTTTGAATTCTATTCTTGGGTTTTGACTGTAATTAGCCTCAAATAGAGAAATCTTTGTAGCTGAATGTATTTTATTGTTATATGCAAATTCAGCAATTCCTAATCAGTCCAGCCACTGTTCTTGTCTATAGTCAATAAAAACCCTTAGATACTGTTCCAACTCCTAGTTTACCCTCTTTATCTGCCTATCTGTCTGGCAGTGGTAAGCCATAGACAGTTTTGTTTGTATTTCTAACAGCTTGTTCAACTTCTTTATTATTCCTACCATAAACTGTACTCCTCTATCTGATATAATGCTTTCCAAAAGTCCATGGAGCTTCCAGATGTGGTCTCTAAACAATCTAGCAAGTCCCTCTGCTAATGTTTTTTCTGTGGTAGCTATAAAGTGTGCCATTTTACTGAACCAATCACACACTACTAAAATTGCATTATATTCCTGAGCTGGTAATAGCTTTGTAATGAAGTCTGCTGAAATATAACTTCATGGTTTCTCTGGGATCATATTTGGCATAAGTTTTCCTGCCAGGGCCTCACTTCTATTCTTATATCATTGACAGGCATTGTACCCATCCACATATTTTCCTACTTCCTTTGTAATCTCTAGCCACCAGTAATTTCTTGTGACCAACTCCATCATTTTTTATCTTCCCCCATATCCTCCCACTAGTATGTCATGATATAGGTATACTACCTCTCCTCTCAGTTCTCCTTCTAGCATATATATACATTCTTCCTTCATAACTATTTCTTCTATTGACTATTCTTTATCTCTAAGGCTTTTTATTCCCACTTTCTTTAACTCTTCTACTGCTTTTACTACTTTCTTGTCCCCTTTCTGCGCTTTCTTAATTTTTTCCCTCAGACTTCCATCTTCTACTAGCATTTCTACTTCTCTTATCCACTCTAGCTTAATCAATGTCCTATCCTTGTTATTGTTCTCCACTCCCTCCTGCCAGTCTACTCTTTAACTTAGTCTATTGGCTTTACCCATACTTTTTCCAGGGATATGCTTTAAGATAAAGTTGAAGCGTGACAAGTACAAGGCCTACCAGGCTTGTCTACAGTTTAGCTTTTGACTTGTCATGAAATACTGGAGGTTTTTATGGTCTGTCCAGATCTTAAACTCTATTTTTGCCCCTTCTAGATAGTGTTTTTATGCTTCTAAACATCAAATTACTGCTAACATCTCTTTGTTGTGAATCTTATAGTTTTGTTCCATTGCATTTGGTGACTTAGAGATAAAGGCTATTGGCCTTTATTTCCTATCCTCACACTTTGTTGGCAACATTCCCCCTGTTGCATAGTTCAATGTGTTTACTTCTACTTGTATTTTTTTGTTCAGATCTGGTATTACCAAGACCAGCTCTGTTGTAAATACCTCTTTTGGCTTTCCAAATGCCTTCTCTTGTTCCTTTCCCCACCTCCACTTCTCTTTTCTAACTAGTATATGTAGTAGTGCTACAAGCTTTGTAAAGTCCTTGATAAATCATCTGTAGTAGTTGGCAAGTCCTAGAAACTTTTGTACTTCCTTTATGTTTCTTGGCATTAGCCAGTTTAAAATTCCTTCCACCTTATCTTTCTGTATTTCTACTTCCTTTGGTCCTATTACTACTCCCAAAAACTCCACCTCCTTTACCTTTTGCTAACACTTTTTCCAGTTTCATGAAGAAATCATTCTCTTTGAGTCACTTCAATACTTCTTCTACTATTTTGTCATACTTCTCCTCTATTTCTGTTGCCACAATAATATTGTCTATAAAGGTGGCTGTGTTTCCTTGATTTATTATGTCACAGAACAGATCATTTATCATTGTCTAGAAGATAGCAGAGGAGTTTGTGAGCCTAAAATACATTACAGTTAGCTCATAGGCTCTAATATGTATTATAAATGTTGCTTTCTATTTGTCTCCTTCTTTGATTCTAATATTGTTATACTCCCACCTCAGGTTTAGCTTTGTAAAAACCTTCTTACTGCCTACTCCATCCAGGATATCAGCAATCAGTGGTAATGGATACCCATTCTTGACAGTCCACTAGTTCACATGACTATAATCCTATACTATTTGTTGCTTGCCATCTTTCTTAGCTACAAAATGTACTGGCAATGTCTGTGGTAATTTCAACAGTTGGATATATCCTTTTTGTAGTTAATCCTCTACGAATACTTGTACCTCCTTCCACTTTCCTCAACAACAGATATACTTTCCCTTTCTTAGGTACAAAGCTCTCCTTTAACTCTATTGCATGATCCCAGACCTTTTGCACTGGCATTCTTTCTGACTTTCCAAATATCTTTTTCTACTTCCAAAATTTCTTTGACACCAACTTCTCTTAGCAGCCACAGTGTGCACCACACATCTTTTACTCTCTCAGTATTACTTTGACAATAGATTTTATTACCTAGATTTTCTGGATGCAATACACTGTATGTATTTGAGAAGGCCAGTCAGAAACTCACTGTCCTCTATTGTTTTTTGCCAACTCTTGCAGTATTTCTACTATTCTTTTTTCTCTTTCTTTTCTCTGCCAATAGTTTTTGGCTATATGGCCCCACTTTCCACAAACAAAGTATGTTCTGTTCTCCCCTCTCTCTTTGTTAATATCCATTGTATTGGGATCTCTTTCTAGCCCCTGTTGTCCTGCTCTGTTTTGATATCCTGCTCTATACTAGCCTTTATGTGATTTTATCCCCCCTTTCTCTATATAATCCTCCCCTAAGTTCTTCCCTAGACTGTACATTTTCCTGTGGGTGTACTACATTCCTCTCCAACATTCTTTTCTCTGCTCTATTCTGTCTTTGGTTCCTGTCTAGTCTGACTGCTTTTTTCTGCTATTCTTCTATTGTACTGGAGGAGCTTTCTGCCTCTGCCAACTTCCTCCTGATTCCCCTGTTCAGCCCCCTCTTGAATTCTTCTATAAGAGGCTATTCTTCATATCCACTTTCTCTTACAATTTTCTTAAATTCTTGAACATACTCATTATATGTCCTTTCCTCTTGTTCTATTGTCCTTAGCTACTCTACTTTTTTCTCTTCTTCTGCTGTTTTCCCAAATTTGTTTCTTATTTTGCTAAACAACTCCTCTGCCATTTCTGCTTTTGACTCTCTCTTTGATAGTTCATCTAGCAGATTGTTCTTCTATGCTTCTGCCACTTTCCCTTGTACATAAGATAGCACCTAAGCCATCTTCATCGTCTTCAACTCCCCCATTATCTTCATACTAAGATACAAGTGAACTGTATTGATAAATGCACTCACTTTCTCTATTTTCCCACTAAACAAAAGAGATTTTGCTACCTCTACTTTTGCTCCCCCATTCTGCTGCAAAAGGGAAGTCACCTACTGCTGCAGACTGGTTATTAGAGAAAGGAGTTACTTTTCCTGGGTAAGAGGAGTGGGTTGTAGTGCAGAAGCAGTGGGTTGCTCTGTAGGTTGCTGTTGCTGAAATATGTATGGTGGTAATGGTGATGGTGATGGTTCCTCATATGAGGATGAATAGTCTTCTTTGTCTAAACTTATGACTAGTTACCAACTAAGAAGAGTGAAAGAATATTATTTCTGAGAAGGGAATCCCTAAGCTAGATAGGGCTTTAAGAGATTACTGTCATTCCCCTACATAAACTGATCACAATAGACCAGTAGCATAGAGCTGATAGTGAAAACTAAATACAAGCCCACTTGATATGAAGATCAGGTCTTGGACAGAGATGAGTTTTGTCCAGGCCATCTACCCACTGTCAGTTAGGGACAGTGAAGTCCCCTTTACAGCTAGGGCCTGCTTTCCAAAAAGCTTTCAAGTGCTGTGTTCATTAGCAAGGATAATAAGAGAGTAAGTAAAAATAGAGATATTGAGGCTGCAAGGTATAGGGTTGACAATGGTGATCAAGTTCTTGTGTTGTTGCTTAGTCATGAAGGCTTATGGACCACTCAAGGTAAGTGTTCAGAAAGAACTCAATAGAGTTCTCCATTGGATTTACTAGCTACTTGTACAAATGTTCAATGGTCTGTATATTTGTCTCCTGTAATCACAAGACTCTTACTAGGTACTATATAGTTTATGTAAGCATTCCCACACCATTTCTAATTTAAGTCCTTTATAGAAACTAGTAAAGTCCTTTAAGTTAATGGACATATGAAAAAAAGTTTTCTTCTTAGGAGCTATCTCATAATACTCCTTCTAGAATAATAACTGTAATTTCTTTAGTAGTAGGAAGATTATGAGTTCTCTGATCTTGTTGTAAGTTTACATGTAGCCTAATTGTGATCACCTCTTGTTCCTCTACTAGCTTTTCTCTAATAAGTTCATAGGCATGACAGTAATGACCAATATATAGATAACTATTCAAGAGTATTATTTGAAGATCCTCTATTACCACAGGATCAAGATTATAATTGTTGTCTCTCCTGACATTGAGCTGCTCTGTTATGTCAAGAATATAGATTTGTGTATAGGTAGGAGTATAATTACCATGTAGTAGGAGAGTATCTGTGAGATGATAAAGTGCATCTTGAATCTTGAAACAATAAGATCCTGATTGTCTAGTAATAGAGTTGTTGGTCTTCACTTCTACTGAAGTTATTGCAAATGTTACATTATACTACCTGATATTATTATGGAAATTCTTTAAGCAATAATTATCTCCTGTCAAGTAGTTTTATAGAACTCCAGTAAGAGCTTGAAGAGGTAGTAGCTGAATCTGTTCTCAAGAACAACATATGCCAAACTTGGGATGATTGTAATGTGAAATTTTAAGCTTTTTACAGTCAAAATGAAGTGCATGGCAGTGTGGGCAAACAACAGATAGAATATCCAAGTCAACATATTGTATATTAGTTTCTGAAAATGGTTAACCAGTAAGAGAATAAAGAACAGGTTGAAGAATTGGTAATAGAACACCATCATCTTCTTCTAAAACATTGTTCTAACAAAATCCTTAGTAATCAAAGTTATATAAGCAAAAAATTATTATGCCATATCAACAACTTCATTATTAATCTGGTATATTTAATCATCTCTATTAATAATATTCTGCAAAATCTTGTAAGAATTTATAATTAATAATATCAAAATCTGTTACTTATTACTGTTTGAATTCTATTAACATTTTCTACCATTATTCTGTTAACATCTTGATTGCCATTCTCATTTACCAGTTGTTCTTCATAATCTAGACCATCTTTTCTTTTATTTCTCCACCTATTTATTATTTTATTTATTTGAGCCATTTATTGTCTTTGTAGATCAGCTATAGCATCCTCAAGATTTTGTAGAACATCTAAAGAATTTAAAAACTATTTTTTTCCTTTTCCTCTATTCTCCCTAGGGGCAGGAGTATTTTGTAAACTATTAGCAGAAGATATATGATGTTTTCTTCTCCCTCTTTCTTTATTCTAGACTAGAGTAGGATGAATATTTTAAAGTAAGAATAAAGCTGTCATTGAGTTCATTTCTCAACTCTTCTAAGTTGATACTCCTGTTCAGCCAAATCCATCTAGAAATGACATTTATATAGTCAAATAGTCAATATAAATTATAAAAGAAGTCCAGGCACATGAAAATAAAGATGGACAGATCTCAGACATAGTTTCCATCCATGCTGCAGAGTTTTTCAGAAAGATGTTATACCAATCCTAAATTCTTCAGGATTCAGCTGCTATTGTAAACTGACCTGCTCTCAGTAGTCTGAAAGACAAACTTTCCTCTTTATACCTAAGAACCAACCTACATATGTTGTAAGTTAGCTCTAAAAAAGGAAAATATTTCCCATACATTCATCAACTTGATAGAAAATCTCTAGAGATATAATACAGAAAAGATATAAATAGCATGGGACAAGATTATATAAGAACTATATAGCTATTAAAGATAGTCTTGTGACCATGGGAAATTGGCATATAGACCATGGCATATTTGTATAAGTAGTAAAAGTAATCTAATGAAGAACTCTTTCAAGTTCTTCTCTTTTAATCATCACTGGTTGGGGTTAGAACTTCAAACTCTAAGTCTGTACTCTTAATATTAAAACTCAATATCTCAGGTAACCCCTTACCTTGAGGCCTTGTCAATACTTACTCTTATTATTGCCCTTGCTAGTGAGCATAGTGCTTATAAGCTTCTTGGAAACCAGGTCCTAGACATAAAGAGAACTTTGTAATTAGTTAGGGACTGCAGGTAAAAAACATAGACAATACCACTGTTCTTACTTTGAGACCTGACCTTGCTTTCTAGTATTGTTACATACCTTCTCTTCACTATCTGCTCTATGCTACTAGTCTATTGTAATCAGTTTATGCAAGAGAACAACAGTAACCTCTTAAAGGCCCATCTAGCTTAGAAATTCCCTTTTTAGAGATAATATTGTTTCACCCTCCTAGTCGGTAACTAGCTATAAGTTTAGACAAAAAAGACCATTTGTTCTTATATGAGGAATTATTATCATCACCATCACCATTGCCATCACCACTGCCAAACATGTTCCAACAACAGCAATAGCAATCTATGGAGCAATCCACTGCTCTTGCATTACAAGCTCCTTCTACCCAAAAGAAGCAACTTTTTATTCTTATCACCAGTCTACAATAGTAGGTGGCTACTCTATTACAACAAAACAGAGGAGCTAGAGTGGAGATAGCAAAGTCTTTGCTATTTAGTAAAAGAATGGCAGGAGAGGACAGTGGGGTTGGATAGAAATCAGAAACAAAGTAGGGCAGAAGAGAGGATGCTAGGAAGGAATGTAGCATGCCTATTGGAAAATGTGCAGCAAAAAGAAGTATTTGGAGGATTGTATGAAGGGAGAGAAGGACAGATCATGTAGTAGACAGAGGTTCAGAACTCTAGAGGAAGATATTCAAATAGAAGAAATCAGTATAGAAGAACTGAAGCAGAGCCAGAACCAATAGCAGTAGATGGAGTAGGAAGAAGAGAAGGGTATCAAATTTGCTTCAACTGTAGAGGGTTTAGGCATATGGCTCAGGATTGTAGAAGCAGAAAGCAGGAAGTCAGGGAAAGAAAGAGGATTAACCAGAGGGGCAAGTCATCAAAAGAGAATAGAGGTCAATAAACTCCTGGCTGCCCTTCTATAATAAGTACAATGTTTTAAAATGTGTACAATTGAACAATAAATTGCATATCCAAAACATTGAGAGAGTAAGAGATGTGAGAAGAACAGTGAAACTACTAAAAGAAGTGTAAATAGAAGTAGAAGTAGAGAAACTGAACATCTACAAAGGGGTATCTGTTAGAACCCTACTAGATAGTAGGGCAATAGAGTTATTTGCAGACAGAAAATTTGTAGAGAAATAGAGATTTAAAAAGGTGAAACTAGCAAAACTGATCTAGATTAGAAATGTGGATGGAACGAGCAACAAGGAAGAAATAGTGATATACAAAATAGAATGCAATCTATACTACAAAGGGTATGTAGAACAAGTAAAGATGAACATATGTAACCTAGAGAGGACCAAAGTGATCTTAGAGATACCATAGCTAGTGGTATACAACTTTGAAATTGACTAGGAGAAAGGAAAGGTAAAAATGACAAGATGTTCCTTACTGTGTGAAAGAAACAAAAGGATAAAAAAAAAGTGAGAAGAGGAGAAAAGTTGAACAAGAAAGTTATGAGGGAGCTGGTGCCAAAAAGGTTTTAGAAATGGAAAAAAGTGTTTGGAAAGACAGAATCAGAGCACATACTAGTGCAAAAGGCCTGGAATTATACTATAGAATTAAAAGAGAGGTTTATACCAAAAAAAGTAAAGGTATATTCATTATTAAGAGAAAAATGAGAAGAAGTACAGGCATTTGTGGAGGACCAGCTATGCAAAGAATATATCCAACCATCAAAGTTACCATAAATATCTCCAGTTCACTTTGTAGCCAAAAAGAATAGAAAGCAACAAATGGTACAGAACTGCCAATATGTAAATTAGTGGACAGTAAAAAATGGCTATCCATTACCATTGATTGCCAATATCCTGGATGGAGTAGGAAGTAAGAAAGTATTTATGAAGCTGAATTTAAGATAGAGCTACAACAATGTTAGAATTAAGGAAGGAGATGAATGGAAGGCCACTTTTATGATATACATAAGAGCATATAAACCTGTAGTCATATACTTTGGCCTCATCAATTCTTCTACCACTTTCCAAACTATAATAAACAACCTCTTCCAAGACATAATTAACCAGAGAACTATAGCAACCTTTATTGATGACATTATTGTAGCAACCAAAACAAAGGAAGAACATAATGAGGTAGTAGAGAAAATATTGAAGTGGTTGGAAGAAAATGATTTATTTGTAAAACCCAAAAAATGTAAATAAAGGGTTAGGAAGGTGGAGTTCTTAGGAGTGGTAATTGGCCTGAAAGGAGTAAAGATACAGAAAGAGAAGGTAGAAGAAGTACTCAACTAACCAGTTCCCAGAAATGTAAAGGAAGTACAAAAATTCTTGGGATTAGCCAACTACTATAGGTAGTTCATTAAAGACTTTGCCAAGGTAGCAGTACTATTGCACCAACTAGTGTGAAAAGAGAAAAAATGGAGGTAGAGAAAGAAACAGGAAGAGATATTTTAGAGAATAAAAAAGATATTCACATTTGAACTAGTATTGGTAATACCAGACCTAAATAGAAAAATATGAATAGAAGCAGATACATCAGATTATGCAATGAAAGGAGTGCTGTCGGTAAAAATGTAAAGATGGAAAGTGGAGGCCAGTAGTATTTATATCTAAGTTGATGAATCCAATGGAAAGGAACTACAAAATTCACAACAAAGAAATATTAGCTGTAATCAGATGTCTAGAGACATGGAGGTATTATTTAGAAGAGGTAAAGATGCAGTTTGAAATATGGACAGACCATAAGAACCTATAGTATTTTATGACTAGTCAGAAACTGGACTATAAACAAGTAAGATAGGCACTATACTTATTCAGATTCAATTTCATACTTAAACATGTACCAGGAAAGAGCATAGGAAAGGTGGATGGGCTGAGTAGGAGACTAGACTGGTAAAAGGGGATGGAAAATAATAATGAGAATAGGACACTAATAAAACCAGAATGGGTATAAAAAAAATAAGGTGAGGGAAAAAAATACTAATTGAGGAGAAAAGTCTCAAGAAAAGAATAAAGAAGGCATAACAGAAGAATAAAAGAGTAGTTAAAGCAGTGGAGGAGCTAAAAAGGTTGGGGGTAAAGGCATTCAAGGAGAATAAATAAGTAATAGAGAAAGGACTGGTACTAAAGAAAGATCAAATTTATATACCAGAGAAAGAAAATCTAAGAACAGAGATAATACAACTATATCATAACACCCCAGTAGGAAAGCATGGAGGAAAATAGAAGATAGTAGAATTAGTGGGAAGAAACTATTGGTGACTAGGAATAACAAAAGAAGTAGAGAGATACATAAATAGGTACAATGTTTGCCAAAGAAACAAAAACTAGATAGAAGCTTCAGTAGAAAAACTAATGCTGAATACAATCTCTGAAAAACCATGGAAGTATATTAGTGCTAACTTCATTACAAAACTCCTCTTAGTTCAAGAGTACAATGTAATATTAGTAGTATGTGATCAGTTTACAAAAATGGTCTACTTTATCGTTACTATAGAAAAAACATCAGCAGAGGGACTAGCAAAATTGTTCCAAGATCAAGTATAGAAGCTCTATAGACTCCCAGAGAGCATTATATCAAATAGGGGGTCCAATTTGTAGCAAGAGTAATGAAGGAGTTAAATAGAATACTAGAGATCGAGATAAAACTATTAACAGTCTACCACCAATAAACAGATGGGCAAATAGAGAAAGTAAACCAAGAGTTAGAACAGTATCTCTATATATTCATCAATCATAAATAGAAGCAATAGCTAGAATAGCTAGGAACAGCAGAATTTGTCTACAACAACAAAATCCATTTGGCAACAAAAATATTACCCTTTAGGGCAAACTGCAGATAGGACCTAAGAATGGGATTTGAAGGAAGGTAGAAAGAAAAGTACAAAGTAGTAGGGAAATTCATAGAGAAAATAAAGGAAATTTAGAAGAAAGCAAAAGCAGCTCTAAAAAAGGCTCAAAAAGAAATGAAGCAGTATATAGATAGGAAAAGAAGAGAGAGAGACAAATATAGAAAAGAGAACTTGGTAATACTAAGTACAAAAGACTTGAAGTAGCAAATGAAAGGAAGAATAATGGAGAAACTAACAAAGCAGTTTATAGATCCATACAAAGTAAAAGGGGTTGTTTCAACAAACATAATTGAACTTGAATTACCTCTGACTATTAAAATACACCCAGTAGTCAATATAAGTAGAGTATGATTGTACAGACCCCAAGTAAAGGGCCAAAAAGTAGTACCACTGCAACCAGTAGTTATAGATGATAATAAAGAGTACAAAGTAGAGAAGATTCTAAACAGAAGAAAAGTACAAGAGAAGGACAAGTTCTTAGTACAATAAAAGAGGTACATAGCAGAGGCAGATATATAGAAAGGAAAGAAGAATTTGGAAAATACAAAAGAACTAGTTGAAAAGTTCAAAAGGGGGTATAGGAAAGAAACTGAAAATGTCAGACAACAGGAACTAAAAGAAAAAGAAAAGGAGTTTAGTTAAGAACTACCAAGGGAATTTATGGCCAAACTAGTATATGGATGAAAAAGAAAAAGATACAAAAGAAAAAAAGAAAAAAGATAGAAAGAAAATTGGAATAGGTGAAAAAGTTTCTTGGAATAAGAAACCTTTAAAGAGGGGCCATGTTATGAGTTGACTCCAAAGAAGGAAAATATTTCCCATGCATTCATTAACTTAATGGAAAATCTCTAGAGATATAATGCAGGAAAGATATAAATAGCATAGGACAAGATTATATAAGAATTATATAGCTATTAGGAATAGTCTTGTGACTATGGGAAATTGGTGCACAGACCATGGCATATTTGTATAAATAGTAGGAGTAATCTAACAAAGAACTCTATCAAGTTCTTTTTTTTCAATTGTTACTAGTTAAGGTCAGAACTTCAAACTCTAAGTCTGTACTCTTAACAACATGTCTAAAAGTCAGTTGTTCTTGTCAGAAGCAGTGTATTTATAAACATCCCCCAGAACCCATATTTGAAATAAAAACTCAACCTATAGTTTTGTAAAGCTAGCAATAGTAATAATAGTAGTAAGTATAAGACAGAAAACAACAAAGACTATGGGAAATACATTAGATTACACATTAGAAACTTATGTTTCATTAGGGTAGGTCATAATTTGGTAGGAATGGTAGGAATAATTTTCAAACTCAGTAGTTATGTAATTCATCAAACTTCTATCAAATTTCTATTTGTTCTTATATACTTATTAATAACCAATTCTTAGCTAAAACTAACAAATACTTACATAATTTTTATATAATTAATTACTTGGGTCTATTATGAGGAAGCTGCTTAGTCAGTTCTGTATCAGCAGGTATCATCCTATATTTGGTCTCATATACTTTCTTTGATTATAGATAGTTTAAGAAACTAAAATAGACTGACTGAAAGACAATTTAAATAAAAATAATAATAAAAGATAATAAAATCACTAATCTATTAATTAATGAATAGCTATTTTCATGCTTTAGATTATTATA
>Ga0153953_1000027_pt1 | contig 34274 bp, 22 predicted proteins | sample TSNJ037MetaG_FD_104718 | JGI IMG/M metagenome (GOLD analysis project Ga0153953, IMG submission 104718) | Attine ant fungus gardens microbial communities from New Jersey, USA - TSNJ037 MetaG | ecosystem: Host-associated > Fungi > Mycelium > Unclassified | place: USA: New Jersey, Wharton State...
CAAGCGAACAATTTAAAAAGGAATAATTATGAGAAAATTAGCATTAAGTGATGAAATTTTACTAAGTGTACAGCAACCTGCACGCTATATCGGCAACGAGATGAATATGGTGGTAAAAGACCCAAGTATGGTAGATATCCGCTTTGCCATGTGCTTCCCCGATGTGTATGTTAAAGGTTGATTTTTCAGTATCAAAACACTACATATAGTATTGAATTATAATGTTTATTACAAAATAGCGGACAAAATGATACAAAATGATACGGATTTAAGCTGTCGTAAAAGCATTTTGTCGTAATTAAATAGCAAAAAACACAAGTTGAGTATTCATGATTAAGTGATAGTTATTCAGTTTTGCATATAAAAAACCGCCCGGCAAACCAGGCGGCTTTTTGTTATTTTATTTGGAACATTTTTGTTCCACTAGAAAATTGAACATTAACAAAAATTTTTTTTCACTTTAGTATTGTAGTGAAAAATTATGACAATGAAAACCCAGTGCTAATGCAGAAAAAACAGGTTTTTTATAAATTCATGAATGATACAGGTAAAAACATGGCTATTCATGAAAATGTGCGGATAACAAAAGTCTGCGGATAATCTTCAAAAAAGGTAATGAGGATTGTGGCTGCGCAAGGTACAATCATAAATAATCCGGAATAACAAGAACGGATGTTTGCCAGGCAAGATTATTGTCTGGCAAACGCCCCGTTTTCTTTTTTTAGCAGGGGAAAGTCCTTGATCAACTGGATCAGATACTTCTCGTCTTCCGTAAAGGCCAGATGCTTCCCATAGATGATTCCGTTGATCCGCAGCAGCCGGGGAATTAATGAAAAATATGTAATGTCATAGCCGGGCAACGCACAGGAGGAAGGGATAAAACCAACCCCGATATTGTGGGAAATCATGTTACGGACCGTATCAATATTGCTGGTTTCACAAACAATATTGGGGGTGAAGTTGCATTGTCGGAACATCTGGTCCACCTGTCCCCGAAAGCTGGAATTTTCCTTGGTCAGAATGAATTCATCATAGACAAAGCTGTGGACAAGATCCACGATATTAAGTTTGTCCACTGGTTTGGGATTATGTTCAAAGTATGGGTTCTGGTTGGACACGGCAAAGACAATCTCTTCATAACGCAGAAGTTCATTGTCATTCTGCAGGGCATCCAGAGTATCGGTAGCGATAACCGCCATATCTACTTTATCATCGGCGACCATGCGCTTTAGCAATTTATGGTTTTCCTCATTTATCTCGATGGCGATTCCCGGATATGCCGCTTTAAACTGTGGTGTGATCGTGGCCATCAGGATGTTGCACCAGATGGAGTTGATACCGACCCGGATGGAACGGACTCCTGCTAGCGAGGTGATGTTGCGCTTTAAGTTGACTTCCAGGTCGATGACATTTTCGGCATATTCTTTGTACAATTTGCCGGTGGGAGTCAGTGTTATATTGCCTTTTTGACGGTAAAAAAGAGGAGTCCCCAGATCCTGTTCCAAGCGGGCCAGATACTGGCTCAGGGAGGGTTGGGAGACGTAGAGGGCTTCGGCGGCTTTGTTCATATTGCGTTGCTTGACAATCTCCAGAAAATAGGTCAGCTGTCTCGTGTTCATTGAAAACCATCCTTTCATTAGTTGTTGAATGGAAATATATAGGAATAAGTTATGATTTCCATTATTTTTTAATATTTGCGCACTTCTTACACCTATGTTATTGTTAAATCGTAGTTAATTGTACAAAAATACAATTGTTATAACAGAGAAAACTTATAAATTGTTCATAGTATACCAAAAGATTCATAAAAATGAAAGCATGATTTCTATTTTTTTGAAGGTGCAGAAGGGGTCTTATTTATGAAAGACTAATAATGCATTATGAGGAAAGTGAAATCCCAGATATAAGATTTTTCCACGTATTATACGAGCATAAAAAAATAATGCGTATGCGATGTGAGTTTATAGAACAAAAATCAGGACTTAGCATGTGTGATGCGTCCAAGATGTAGTAAATACAATCCATACTGCAAAAATGACAATGATAACATAGTAAAAATGTTGAGAAGTGCTATACGGGAAAATAGTATAGAACCCAGATCAAAAAACAAAAACGCTATAACGGTCGGTGTTGGGTGAGGGGGGTTCATAGTAAGTATGAGCGGGCGTCCATAACAGATACGCTGACAAGTGTAGATATTTTGGCTTCTCTGATGAGCATGACATTGGTTATCAAGGAATAACATAGAAAGAGGTATAGAGGGTAATGTTGAAGATAGTTTTTTTTTCTATTCCATTGTTTGGTCACGTGAACTACGGATTGAAACTGGCTAAGGCTTTGTGTGATAACAAGCATAAAGTCAGGTATTATAGTGGAAAGGCTTATGAAAGATTTATTAATGATAAGGGCGTAGATTTCTATGCATATAATGAAGAAATAGAAGAACTGTTTTCCGAAACAAATTCATCGTATTCGGCTGAGTATATGTTGAGTGTTGAACCTGAAGACGTGGATTACGTTTCTGAGATCTATAAGTATTCATATCATCTCCATGAAATAGAGAGGAGCTTTATTGAACAGCAGAGTGGCGAGATCGAGGCTTTTAATCCTGATATCATAGTATATGATTCAGCTGCTATCTGGGGGAAAAGGATTGCTCAGTTGTTAAGTATCCCATGTATATGCTCTTGTACACCATACAGTTATCCTAAGGAATTGATATACAAGGATCCAGAAATGTTTTCGTCACTGGTCTTTCATCAAAAAATGTCCGGTGATATCACTTTGAAGACTTTGAAAAAGATGAATGCATTGCTCAAAAAGAAATTCTTGTTGAGTGATGAGATGCCAATCAGCGAGAATTGGTGCGGTGCAGGAGATCTTAATCTTTTATATACAGTTAAGGATTTTCAGTTGGGTTCTCGCTTTTTCGATGAAGATAAAAACGTCTTTTGTGGAATATTGATTGACAAAGACGATAAAAGTGACGTCAGTAAATTTGTCAGTAATAATGGTAGAAAATTGGTCTATATATCATTTGGAACAATTTATAACAGTTTCCGTTTGTTGTCGGAAACAGCCGAAACGCTTAAGCCGCTCCATGACTTTGATTTTATTTTGAATATCGGTGCTCATAACGATTATAAGTTGTTTGAAGGTCTGCCTAAAAACTGGAAAGTAGTCAGACGTGTTCCGCAAATAAGTCTGTTGGAGAAAGTGGATGTATTTATATCACACGGCGGAGTTAATAGCGTCCGTGAGGCAGCTCATTATGGAGTGCCTATGGTTATTGTCCCTTGGGAAGGTGACACTCTCTGCGCAGCTCAGGACATAATCAATGGGAATTATGGGAAAGCAATTGATCCAAGTGAGATCTATAGATTAAAGAATGTACTTGTAGATGTGGTCAATGACAGTACAGTTAAAGATAATTGCACCGAACTTTCGCGAAAAATGAAGAATGCAGGCGGACTGGTGTATGCCGTAAAAATGATAGAAAAAATAGGGGAGGTAGGAAAGCAATATGAATAAAGATGAAAAGATGAAAGACGGGTACTATTTATCGACATATATATCCGTAGATAAAGATGGAAATATATATGACTTTTTTGCCAATCGACATGACTTTAATATCGCTCTGTGGAAAAAGAACGGCGAAAAGGTCAAACTTGTTAAATATTGGGAGTTGGAAAGACAAACAAGATTAAAACATCATATGTTGCCTTTCTTTGATTCAAGACAGGTTGATAAAGTTATTGGTGTACTGCTTAAACGTGAAGGGATAACACTTGCTGATATCAACGGCATTTGGGGTTCTCCTCATTATGAACGTTCAGAGGATGCTGGTGTTCTTGTACCTAATTTCTATTGTCACAGCATAGCTCATCTCTTTTCTTCTCTGCTCATGGATACAGATATATTCTATAACGAGACCATCTTAGGTATGGCTTTGGATTTACGTGCCGATAATGAGACCGAACCCCGAACATATGGTGGTAACGAGTATGTTGGTTGTGTGTCCAGAAAGGGCAAGATCGAGTATTTCAATATAGCATCTCCGGCTCTACTGTGGTTTGTATTTAAAAAAGAATGTAACATGGAAGAAGGCAGTTTAATGGCATTAGCCAGTGCTACAAAATGCCGAAAGGTCAATCCTATCCTGCTTGAGGAACGAATGCTGTTTAAAACGCTTGATTATGAGTTGGGATATGAGATCTACCATGCAATTGTTGATGAACTGTCAGAAGAAACTGTAGTTGATATAGATCCTGCGTTTACTTTAGAAGATAATCTGCTTAGTGCAGCAGTAAAAGAAGTGAATCGTATATCACAGTATATTATGAGAACTCAAATTGCCAAAATATTGAAAGACTATGGTCTTGATGCAACAGATACATGTCTTGCCTTATCAGGTGGGTATGGTCTGAATTGCCCCAATAATTCGTGGGTAATGCGTGAATTTGGGTTTAAGGGGTTTCTTGGTGCACCTTGTATGAATGATTCTGGCGAATCTTTGGGGTTGGGATTATTTATGATGTATTCCAATCTTGGTAGATTTGACTTCAAATTGAATCATGCCTTTTATGGTGACAGTTTTGACGAAGCAGATATACTGCAACACCTGTCAGACCAAGGTTTTGTTATAGGTATAGCCGATATTAACGCGAAAACATTTGTAAATGATATAAGCAATAATGTTATTGTATGGGTAGATGGTGCAGCTGAAATCGGGCCCAGAGCATTGGGGCATCGCAGTTTGTTGGGAGATCCGAGACGTATCGAAACAAAGGATGAACTTAATCGTATTAAGCAAAGACAGTTTTGGAGGCCTGTAGCTCCGATTATCTTGGAGGAATTTACAAAAGACTGGTTTGAGGATATGTATGTTTCTCCTTATATGTTGCAAACATCGCAAATCCATAAAGAAAAGGCTGATTTAATTCCTGCGATCATACATTTGGATGGAAGTTCAAGACTTCAGACATTAAACTCCGATACAGATAACAATAAACTGCTCTATACGATGATATACGAGTTTTACAAGCAAACCGGTGTTCCGATACTTTGTAATACATCGTTAAATGACAGAGGAGAGCCGATATGCAATCGTCCGTGTGAAGCACTACATTTCGCTTTGAAGAAGCACATTAAGATAGCTTATATAAATGGAAAAAGGGTAGAACTGACTAATTTCGATAAGTATAATGGAGAGAGCAAGTTTGAGCCTGAGTTGTCGAATACTCTTTCAAAGCAAAAGAAAGAAGAATACATACGCAACGGAAATCCGTACGGATTGAGCGCAGATATGATCAAATGGAAAAGTATCTTTCCCGACTATGATATTTCGACTAAAGACGGAGCCAGAGCATTAAAGCGTGCGGTTGAAATGTCAATAAAGCAGAATCCTATCTTGGAACGAGTTTTTGATGAAGATTAATTATTCATAGAGGTGAATTATATGTTTGATTTAAGTGGTTTGTCATTGTTGTCATTTGAGATTTGTTGTACATGCAATTTGCAAAAAGAGCACTTGGAGTGTCCTATTAATAAGAGAATATATGCTGATACTAGATATTATTTGGATGTGGATATCGTAGCAGAGTCGATTAAAAGAGCCAGAAAACTCAGGTTCAGAGGGATGGTAGCGTTTCATTACTATAATGAGCCGTTGATTCAATTGAATAAGATTTTGAAGATCATGGATCTTGTGCCTGAACAGGACTTTTTGATTTGGACTAATGCTTTGCTCTTGGACAGGGATTTGAGCAAAAACGAGTTCTTGAGAAGGTTCAAATGTGTCTGTATTACTTGCTATGATCCTAATGACATGCCGTTTTTCGAAGATTTAAAAGAGGAATATAAGAATATTGAGATTTTTGATTGGGAACTTGATGACCGTTTGGAAATATATCGTAGCACAAAGAAAAATGATCTAGCTTGTAAAAGGCCTTTGTTTGAGATTCCTGTGGATTATCACGGTAATATTCATCTGTGCTGCATGGATTGGAACAATCAATTCAAGATCGGAAATATATTTAATACTCCACTTGATGAGATCGTGTTGAGTAATGAATATCAGAAATTGATGGAGCAATCAAGTAAGAGATTGTTGAATGAGTTATGTCCGGAAATATGTAAAAAATGCGATAAGGTATGGGTTTCTTATCCAAAGTACTATGAAATAAGTTTCGAAAGAGATGAGTGCAATGTATAAGCATAATATTGAACATGTCAGCAGTTTGAAAAGAACTCAACTGGGTATATTATTTCAAGAAAAGCATAAGTCTAATGCTTATGTTGAGAGTTTTATGCTCAAAATCAATACCTCGGTCAGTTTTGCGCAGATTAAAGAAGCGTGTGAGAAAATTGAACGTTCACAAGTAACTCTCAGAAGTATTATAGTCTCAGAAAATATAACAAAACCATTGGTGGTATATTTAAAATCGAATCCTATTCCGTTGAAGATTGTTGATCTTGAAGCGAAATCGGAAGTCGCTCTTGTTTTCGAGCAAGAAAAACAAAGCGGTATCGATATCAGTAAAAACTCTATCAGAGGTGTCGTATGCAGAATTAAAAACAATATCGAGTATGTAATCTTTATTAGCCATCATATTTTTATTGATGGTTGGAGCAGTTCGATTATCTTCAGTAACTTTTCTAAGGCGCTTAACGGAGAACAATTGCCTGTGGAACGCCCATATTATACGTATATGGAAAAGGGAAATGCCGGAAAAACTGATCTTCATACATATGATGATTATATCGGTAATATGTATATACCTGGGGGTATTGATGGCGTTTGTTCAGTAAATGAGTATGATATTGATATTGGTTCGGATCTTACCCAGAAAATCAGCAACTATTGCAGAACTCTGAGTATTACGAAGGCTGTGTTCTTTTCAGCAGCATATTCGTTGTATTTGGCTGCTTATAACAATATGCATGCTGATTTTGGTTTTGTTGTATCGGGACGAAATAATCTTACATATCATAATACGATAGGTCTTTTTATCAAAACGATACCTTTTACTGTTGATATTTCAAAGAAGACCGTAAAAGAGGTTTTTGACATTATTTTGCGCATTATCGACAATGCTGAATTAGGAACCTTGCCAATAATGGCAGAGTTTACGGAACAAGGGTTTGAGGAATGCAATTCTCTTTTGGTAATTCAGAACTATCCTTTTAGTGCCGATGAGAATGCGCCTTGCAGTTTGTCTGCTGTGTCTGAGAACACTCATTACGACCTTGTTATGCAGGTCTTGGATAATGAAAGCATTTCTTTGAGATTGTTAACCGGCGAAGACACACGAGAACTAAGAACGGTTGCGCTATGTTTTATTGAACTATTGAAACGGATCATAGATTTTCCGATTGATACAAAGAGCTCAAAGATTGTACAGAGCAGAACTGCGGATTTGAACATTGTAATACCATTTGAAAGCTATTATCTGATCAATAAGCTCAAGCACTCATTTGCGTGTTTTGATTTGAATCTGCGTGTTTTTACTTATGGAAACCAAGAATTAGGACTATTTGGCAATGAAGCCTTAGATCTGGTTGTTATTTATGCACCGTATCTGCTTTCCTTATCGGAAATAACTTCAGAGTCTTTTTCTTTATACTATCAAAATATTGAACAGATCTTGACTCGAAAGGAATATGGTAGGTTGTTGTTTATTGATATGAGCAGTTTTAAAACTGTTCAGGAGAGAACTGATATTGAAGAAGAGGTGACAGGAGCGACTAGGGCACTGATTTCTTTATTAAACACGAAGAATAATGTTAAATATGTTGATCTGAGTAAATATAACAATAAAGATATATGGAATCATTTGATGCATATAAGTGCCAATATTCCTTTTGAAGAACCGTTCTACACGATATTGCAACAGAAGATAGATGCGTTTTATCTTGCCGATCGGCTCAAACCCAAAAAGATACTCATTACTGACGGTGATGAAACTCTCTGGAATGGTACTATCAGGAATGGTGGAATAGAATCCATATTTTTAGATGACGGAAAGATTAGCTTTCAGCAACAACTGAAGAAAGCAAGGGGGGCAGGTTTTTTGTTGGCTCTGTGTACCAGAAATGATATGCACGACGTAAATGCTTTGTTTGAGAGCTGTAGCGACTTTGAACTTTCTTTGGAAGATTTTTCCATGGTATTGGCCAATGATGCGGCAAAATCAGATAATATACGAAAAATATGCAATGCTCTTACTCTGGGATTGGAGTCTGTTGTATTTTTTGATGACAGTTCTTATGAATGTGCAGAGGTGATGAAGGGCATTCCTGAAGCACTGGTAATACCGGCTATGTCGAAGAATACAGAGATGGTATTTGAAGATCTGTTTTGCTTAAAAAATGACTTTGCCATAGCTGAAGACAATCAGCGAAATCAAGTGTATTTCAATGAACAGAAAAGAAATACGGTAGCTAATAGTTTTGGAGGTGTTCGTGAGTTTTGGAAGAGCCTCAGAACGAGAATTGAATTCGCGTATCCGAATAAAAAAGATGTTCCTAGGATCATCCAATTGTCTTCCAGAACGAACCGATTCAGAAATAATGCTGAAAATGTAGATGTCAGAGCAATTGATGCCGACATAATGAGCAAGCGCTCGTTTGTATTGAGCGCAAAAGATAGATTCGGCGAATATGGTTTGATATCGTACATATCATGGAAGCCTTCAGTTGAACGAGAAAATACCGTTATTATCGATCATTGGTATATGAGTTGCAGATTCAGTGTAGAATATGCCGAGTTTATGATCTATAACTACATGCTTGATTTCTTCAAGCAGAATGGGTTCAAGTACGTTTGTGTAGCTTTGGAAAATACAGGCAAAAATAAGCGCTTTGTTGGATTTTTTGATAAGATTTCTGAATGCGTATCGGTTAAAGCTATCGGTTTTTCTGTGGAGCAGAAGTATATGGCATATGATGATATCATGGTCGAATGTGTTTTGGTCGAGAAAGAAGCAAGTGAAGAACATCAGAATACAGTTTCACCGATAGAGCAGGTAATGCGGACAGAAAGTCAGAACGTTTTGACGAAGAGACAGAAAAATGCTTATGTGTTCCCGACAGAACTTTACGATCCTGAGTTAATGGGTGAAAGCCTTCGCTACTGGAATTATCTGATTGGTGATAATATTGCCGATAAGTGGAATCAGGGAATCGATACTCTTGATTCTTGGGCCAATCCTGAACTTACTAAGCTTAAGAATTTGTGGGAGCAGTATCTTGATAATACTGTTACGGATTACAATACAAGTTTTGTTTCTTATGGTGGGAAATCCATCAAGTATATGGAATTGATCTCTATGATCGCAAAGGAGTGGAATCTGAATATTAAAGATATTCCTTTTAGTATCGAAAACACTATAACCGATCATTATCGGTTTATCTTTCTTACTGATCCGACAAAGCCGATCGAGATCATTCATAATGACAAAACATCATTTAACATTTCTTCTTTTTCGGAGAATATGTTGATCGAGTCTCAGCGAAAAGATGACAGGGCACTTCATATGCCATTCTTACTGAGGTTGGATTCAGCTGTGACCAAGCAAGACTTTACAGATGCTTTGACGAGGTGTATTGCCAAATATCGTATCTTTAAGTGTGAAATAACCGTTAATGATTCGAACGTTGTCTATAACCTAACTGATGACCATGAGCTTGACGTTGATGAGATTGTAACTGAAACTAAGCCTGACTCTAAGCTTGTGAGTGAACTTATCGAGAAGTTCGATCTGTCAAGAGCACCATTGATGCACGTGAAACTGATACATTGTGAGACTGGTAATGAATATGTTTTCCTAGATTTTTGCCACTTGATCATCGACGGTCCTTCGATAATGATCTTTGCCAAAGAACTGATCGGGGAAATGTTGGGCGTTGATAGCAAAACAACATCGCAATTGGATTATTTTGATTACACTGATTGGTATGACAGCGAAGCTAACGCATCTACTAAAGCTTCGGGCATAGGGTATTGGAAGAAAGAATTGAGTGGAATGAGCGGTTCATTTGTTCTTCCATATTTTAAGAATGATATGGGTGATACGGATGAAGTTGTATCAAGAAAGCTTGGAGCAGAGTTTTCTTGTGCGTTAGCAGCAATGGCAAATAAGAATGATGTAACTTGTTTTACCCAGATGTTGATATTGTATTCTGCATTCCTGCATAGAGTGACGGCTGATAATGATATCAATATCGGAATTCCGGTCAGCTGCAGGAATCATCCTGAAATGATCAATGAACCCGGTATGTTTGTAAATACTGTGATATTTAGGAGTGAGTACTCGGGTAATAGCATACGTAATTATATCGATTCTGCCAAAAACAAGGTTCAAAACGTGATCAAATATAAAGATGCTATGCTTCAAGATGTTATTGCTGACTTTGACTTTGAGGAAAGCTCTGCGCCTTTTGATACGATGTTTATATATCAGGATTATTCAGCAGAGATAAACTCTAACATGTTCTTTTCAGAGATTCCTGTATTCTTGAACAATGCTCAGTCCATGCTTGATGTCAGGGTAATACACACGCCTTCAGATATTGAGTTGGTAGTCAGTTATGATTGTAAACGTCTTGCTCATATAAATGTTTGTAGTCTGATCGACTGCTTTATCGAGTTTGTGGGAATGCTCTTGTTTGAAAAATACGACTTGGATTCAAAACTGTCTGATACAATGTTGATGTCAGCAGCAAATGAACACAGAATTATGGCCTTTGAAGGGCTAAGTGAGGATTTGGGTGATGAATGTCTTACTGACAGATTTATTAAGACAGCATACAAATATCCTGAAAATCTCGCTGTGAGTTTTGAGTCAACTGAACTTACGTACGCTCGTTTGAATAATATAACGAACTGTGTTGCGGAAAACTTGGGTTGTCGTAATAAGACTATACTTGTTATTTGTGATGATCCGCTTTTGGTTGCCATTTCAATGATCAGTGTTATGAAGTCAGGCAATATATATTTGCCGGTATCCGTAAGGACTCCTACAGAAAGACTTCTCCAGGTTATCGATGAATGCAATGTCGATATGTATATGGCAAGTAAACAATCAGATGTTCTTACAATAGAATACTATGATCTTAATATCAAAGAGTTAATAAGTGACGAGAGTCTAGATGCAACGGCAGATGTTATCGGATGCTACAACCCTGATGACATTGCCTATATAATCTATACTTCTGGAACTACTGGAAAGAGTAAGGGCGTGGCGGTACCGCACAGAGGTGTTACCAATGGTGTAATAAACAGGATTATCTCACTGTCTCTCGGTCCGGATTCTTCGTCTATCCAGTTAATGGGTTATGCATTTGATGGTTTTATACAGTCATTTTTCTCGCCTCTTTTGAGTGGCGCTACACTGTATATGGTTGATGACATCTGTAATTATGACTATATAGAGTCAACCATTAAAGAGCATACCATAAAAACCTTTTTGACGACACCGACTATGTATGAATCACTGTTATCTTTGAGTGAAGCACGTTTGCTTTCTGATGTTGAGATGGTTGCTTTGGCAGGAGAAACATTGGATATGGGATTGGTGCGCTGCAGCAAGGAGATGTACCCTAATATTCGTATAGTTAATGAGTATGGACCTACAGAGAACAGTATCGTATCGACCATTAACAATGATGTTTGTCTGAACGAAGCTGTTACAATAGGCAGACCTATATTCAATTGCAAAGTGAGGATTGTTGATGGATTTGGACATCGCTGTCCTGTGGGGATGGTAGGTGAATTATATCTGTCTGGTATTGGCTTGGCTAAGCAATATATAAATGATGAGGCTCTTACCAATGAACGCTTCGTGATCTTGGATGACGGTTGCAGGTGGTATCGTACCGGTGATTATGCAACTTGGACCCCAAAAGGCGAGATTATTTTCTGTGGTCGCAAAGATTCCTTGGTTAAGGTCAATGGATTCAGAGTCGATCTGAGCGAGATCGAACATGTATTAATGAAATCTCAAATGTTTGAAAAGTGTTATACAACACTTAGTTCCAACAATGAAATAGTTGTTTATTATGTTGCAAATGATTTCGTTTCGCTTGAGAAGATCGTATCCGAAGTGAGCATAGAACTGGAATATTATATGACTCCGAGTGAATTTTATAGAGTTTCATCGATTCCGATAAAAGAAAGCGGCAAGGTGAATCGGCCTTTGCTTAAGGAACTGATAGTTGTAAATAACGTGAACAGTGTGCATGTGACGGATTTTGCAAACAGACTGTCAGTTCATTTTGGCATTGTTCTTAACAAGGAAAACTATAGCATCTCAGATAGTTTCTTCTCTGTAGGAGGCAACTCGATTAAGGCTATGATATTGATAGAACAACTGAACAAGACTCTTAATACGGAGATTGATATTGAAACACTCAGAGTCTTCAATTCGCCACTGAAGTTAGCGAAAAAACTTTTAAGCGGTCAAGGAGGAACTGCGGTAACAAACGAGATACAACCGTTCAATAAGTTTTGGTTTATGAATTGTTTTTATACATCAGTCATGGGCGTGTTGGACTATTATGATGTCCCGCTTGCATCTTTTATCAAGAATTTTATAGTAGATTCTGTAGCTGTTGATAATGGCTTTAATATTGTTTTTGAACCTGTTGTCAGTGAAGAAAGACTGTTAGAAAGTCTGGGGGTTGACTATTTGTGTTGTTCCTTAACAGATTCCTTTGCTGAGGATATATTGGAATTACTTTTCAAGAAGGTACCTGTTATAGCTCACGTCGATTGCTTCTATTTGCCATATTGCAAGGATAAGTATCAGATAGAACATCACAATCACGTAGTTACCATAGCCGGATATGATGATGTGGGAAATATGTACAGGATAATAGACCAGCAAGATCTTCAGTCGCTCTCTTTTGAATATAAGACGCTCTCTTTTGAGGAGCTGCTTGCTGCCATGCAGTCTGCTTCAGCCGAAAGAGAGACATTCCACGATTGCGATTATGTCGTATTTATCGGTGCTCATACAAATCTCTATAATAAAGAGAGTTATGAGTATCAGTGGATCAATGTGGTTAGGCACACTGTAGATTATCTCGATACTCATTGCGATTATGATGAATTGAATATAAGCAATATTATCTTGAACTTCTTGAAAATGGAACGAAGTATTGCTCTATGCGATTCGGATAATGATACTGCCGCTATCTTGCGCAAAATAATGGGAAAGATACAAAGAAGAATGATGTGGATTGTAACTGACGATAAGAAAGCGTCAGAAGGCATCACGTTATTGCAAATACTAAAAATTACCGTAGGAGTTGAATGTTGAAATTATGAATGAGTACCAAAGAGGAATATATCTGGAGGAACAGATAACAGATTGTAGATCTGCAAATAATATCGGAGGTGTCATCCGTTTTGACGGAACGGTTGACGCAACCACGTTGACGGCAGCCTTAAAAAGAGTAATCTATAAGCATCCCAATTTGCGTTGCTCACTCGACAATGCAGAATTCTCTTTTGCTGATGAGAACAGTTTCACCTTTGAATTGAATGAGATTAACTTCCATTCGATAGAAGAATACGAGATGCATCTCCATGAAGTCTTTGAAGAGACGGGGGTGATAGGTAGTAACAGATTGTTCTATTCGGAACTGTGTTATGTAGGCAAAGTGTCATTCTTGATTATTCGTTGTCACCATATCATAGCGGATGGATATTCCATGGCATCGTTGGCCAATGATCTCAATGAATATTGGAATTCTGATTGTGAGTATTCATTAGCAACTGAATTTGACCTGGATTATGGTGACAAGAGTGTTTTCAAAGAAAATAAAGAAGAATACTTGGCAAAGAGTGCAACTTCTTCAATAGTTGGATCAATATATGAAGCACAAAGGACAACAATGCAGTTTCCAGCTGAGCTTCAAAATGAATTGCAGCAGTTTTTGAACGAACACAAATATAATATGTTTACGGTTCTGTTATATGCTTTTTCGAGTGTTTTGTTGCATTTTCAGCAAGAAGAGACTCTGCAGATAGGCATTCCGGTCTCTGTTCTGCGCTCAAAGAAGGACAGACCGATCGGTATGTTTGTTAATATAATACCTTTTTTTGCAGAACGTAAAGTGCTCGAGTCCGAATCAGGAATAGGTCAAATCCGTCATTTGTGGTTTAAAGCAGCAAGAAACTTCCATTTTCCATATTATAAGATTAGAACGGTAGTCGGCGAAGGTTTTGAAAAGTATGATTATACATTTAACTATCTACCTAATGTGTATCCGGCTACTATCGGAGGATTCCCAGTTGAGTTCTCTAATGTGCACCCGAAATACCAAGTGTATAGATTACAAGGGTTGGTTGAAACCCATAATGACAATAACATGTATATGGTATTGGATTGGGATGTGGACTCATTTGCTTCAGGATTTGATAAATACTTTATTGAACTATATTTTAATGTGCTGAAAACAGTAGTCGGTGGTTCAAGATTGACTTCTGATGCTTTCTACCTGGAGGTTGACAGAAAGATCATGAAGGACTGCCGCTCGTGTTTTGTTCCTGTCAGAGATGCTGGTGAAACGAATCCATATACCTTGTTTAGATACAATTGTATTAACTTCGGTGATTCAACAGCGATAAAAGATGGAGGCAATGTATATACGTATAAAGAAGTTGAATGCGATGTCTTGAGAATGTCAGCTGTGCTGAGAACATTCGGGTTGGAGCCAAACAGCAAAGTCATATTGGATTTGGACCATACTTATTATGAACTGGTCTTAGTGTATGCGTTGCTGTATCTAGGAAGTACAATGGTTCCTGTAAATGGCCGTAATTGGGAGCCTCGCAGGATTGAGTCCATAATTGAGCAGGTGGAACCGTGCCTTTATATCAGTGGTTCAAAAAGCATTCTGAAGGGCGTCAAGAGCGTTAGTCTGTCTGACCTTATTGTTCTTGATGTAAATGATTTAACGGAGGCTGACGGATATTACAAAGATTATTTTGATGCATATATTATCTTTACGTCTGGAACTACCGGGGTGCCTAAGGGGGTGGTCATATCCGAAAAATCGTTGTTCAGTTATTTGAGTTGGGCTAAAGATGCATATAAGATGTCAGAGCGCGACTGCATGCCTTTATATACGACAATGACTTTCGATTTTACGCTGACAACGGTGTATTTGCCGCTTTCATCATCTGCCTGTATTAAGCTGTATCCTGATGACGGCATCAAGCATCCGCTATATGACGTTTTCGAAGATAATAGTATTACTGTAGTAAAAGTGACACCTTCTCATATGAAGATGCTTTCTTTGATAGATAAGGAATACTGTGCCAATCTTAGGTTGTTGATAGTAGGTGGAGAGAATCTTTCTTATGAAACACTGAGACGATTCAGGCAGAGTTTTCAACGCGATTTTATATGCTGTAATGAATATGGTCCTACTGAGGCGACTATCGGATGTGTTATGTTCTTTACGGAAGAGTTCGATAAGCGAGGCAATGTCCCGATTGGATTACCAAGTTCTAATGCACAGGCTAGGGTCGTAAATGAAGAAGGAATGGATCTGGCTTGCTATGTTAAAGGGCAATTACTGATTAGTGGAGACTGTCTAAGCAACGGATATTGGAATGATGAAAAGAATACATCCGAATCTTTTATATGTTCTGATGGGAAACTCTGGTATAAATCAGGAGATCTGGCTTGGTATAATAGCAATGGATATATAGAATATGGCGGAAGAGCGGATGGTCAGAAGAAGTACCATGGCTATAGGATCGAAATGGATGAGATCAGCAGTGCTGTGTCAGATCATCCGTTGGTAAAGGATTCCGTGGCTCTGATGATATATCAAAATGAAGATCCTCGCATAGTTTTATTCTATGTATCTGAGTTAAGCGAGGAGGTATCAGAAGGAGATATCAAGGCTTACCTATACAATAAGTTGCCTAATTATATAGTTGTTGATCTTTGTGCTATCTATCAGCTGCCATTAACCCTTAATGGCAAGATAGACGAGAAAAAACTAAGATTTTACTATGAGTCTAAAATCGATGAAGCGACAATGGAGTGTGATGATGATATCCCTTGCGAGTTTGATCTGAAGGCTATTGTCTCAAAAACTCTGAGGATTTCTGAATCATTTGATATCAGTAAATCTTTCTATGAACTGGGCGGGGATTCGATCAAATCATTCGCTTGTCTGACTATGCTCAAGGAGAGCGGTTATGTTCCAGAACAGAATTATTTCCGTATGCCTATCTCTATTGCTGAAATAAGCCGTCTTCTTAAAAAAGAGTCGAATCATCTTGAACCATTAGAGTATGATGTGCCATTTGAACCGACGGCTTTAATCAAAAGGTTTATTGAAAATACAAAAGATATTCGTAGTGTGATGCAATGTATCGTGTTTGAGCCAAATAGGGCTTTTGATGCTGTGCAGTTTTTAAAAGCAGCATATGATTCGTTTTCCAGCTTCAGATTAACCGTGACAGAAGAAAAAAAGTTATTGTATCGTTCAAGTATTCAAAAGCCTTACATTGTTGAGACGACGTACAATCTATGTTCTGAACGATGCAAGTTCGATATTGAGAACGAAGGTCTGTTTAAGCTGTTGTATTTTACGGATATTAAAAAGTATGGCATTTGTATCCATCATCTGGCTGTTGATTTTGTGTCTTGGCAGGTCATCTTTGAGTTTCTTGATGCATTTTTAACGGGTAAGAACACCATAGTAGAAAAAGGGACGGCTTTTGCGGAGTATTGCGACCGAAATAAGGACTGCGTTTTATTTGCTGAACATGCAGATACAGAGAAATCAGTAGTAAATATATCGATAACGGATATCGGACTCTTGGAAAAGATCTCTGATTCAGAACATCTGTATGGTCAGAATGATGAAGCGATAATTAAATCAGTTATAGCTGAGATTTTTTGCTCTTTTTACGGAAAAAACAAAATCTGCTTGGAGTGTGAGAGCATAGGCAGAGATAACGATGAGACGGATATCGGATGGTATACCGGTATTTATTATGAAAAGTATGACAGAGATCTGAATAAGTTTGCGGATTGTATGTCGGAAAGGGGTGCAAGACCGATCAGATTCAACTATATTCCTATGTATAAGATAGATGAATATGAGACTTTTAAAATCCGAGAGAGTCTCAGCAGGTTCATATGGAATTGCAATGTTGATTATGAGGCCGAGTTTGATATTATGATTACTGGGGAAGAGATGCGGTTTTGTGTTTTGGTTTCGGATGATTCTTTCGCAGATTATTTGGAAAAGAACCTAGCTGACAGTGCGAAATCACATCTTTTAGGTATGCATAAGTTGGATATCGATTTCAGTAAAGATGAAGATATTGAAATCGATGATTTGATCAAACTGTTGGGGTGAATTGGTCATGGAAAAGAAAGTTATGAATGTTAAGATTTATACATTTCCCTTTTGGGGACATACAGAGCAAGCAATTCATATAGCCAACAGATTATACGAATTGGGCGCAGATATCTCTATTGATATGAATTTGGAGTACGTAGCAGATATAACCCAAGGGATTGTTGTAACCGAATGCAAGTATAAAATTAACAGACAGATGTGCAAGAGTAATGCTGTTTCCAAAGACAGTCTTGTAGGGTATGCAGAGAGTATCTTACAGTGTACGGCATCGTATATTGAGGACTCGGATATGACATTTTCAAATGTCGATCTGGTAATATTCGATTCATTTGCATTCTGGGGGCAGGTGTTGGCTCAGATCAACAATAAGAAATCTGTATCACTGATGACTTTGCAACCATTTGAAGAAGCGGACTTTACGAATAAGGCAGAATTACTATTGAAACAGTACAGTGATCTGTTTGCAAATAAAAGAGAATTTGAAAGGATGATGCACATATATGAAGTTAACGCTCGTGTGAGATACAACTTTTGTTCAGAGTTCAGATTCGGAAATCTCTTCTGTGCCAAAGGTTGCAGCAACTTTGTTATGTTTCCTCGACATATGAGTTATTTTAATGAATCGTTGGGTAAACAATATATATGGGGAAGAGCTTTTTCTAATGATGCAGTTCATCCCGGGCTTAAAGATGAGTGTTGTGCGTATGTTGCATTCGGAAGCATATTAGAAAGTAGGGAACTGCTGGTTGAGTGCATAGACGTCTTATTGGAAAGTGGATATGAAGTATATGCGAAGGCAGGTCGTTACTTTGATGAACTCTGTGAATATTATGCCGCAACCGGGAATAGGGTTAATCTGTTTAAGTATGCGCCACAAAAAGAAATACTTGCCAAAGCAACATTATTTATCACTCACGGTGGAATGAACAGTGTTATGGAAGCACTCATAGCACAGACTCCAATGATAGTTATTCCACTGGCAAATGACGAGTTGATAAACGGAAGAATGGTAGTTCAAAATGATTATGGGTTAGTTTATGAAGGGGGAGCTAAGGTTGAAAAATGTATACTGTCCGATCTTGTTCTGGAAATTCAAACAAATGGAATGTATAGGAGACGGTTGAAAGAGGATGCAATCGTTAATTCAGAATGTGCATTAGAAAGAATATGTGCAGAATTAGAAAGGATTAGTTTTACATGGATAACAAAAAAAAGTACGGAATATTAAGTAATTTGCATTTCTACTGTAAAGAGAGTTTCAATTTCAGGAAGTTAGGATTCCTCCTATCGCTGTTCTTGGTGCCCGCTAGGATTATGAAATCGTTGGCTTCGATATTTATTCCTAAGCTCGTGATCGATTCAATCGAGATTTTCAGAAGTGAATATACATTCTTGGTAAACATCATTATCGTAACGGCTATTATCGCTGTTGCGTCTGTTGTCGAACTGTTGGCCAAGAATACGATGGAGCACAATATGAATTCATTTGTCCTGATAAGGCTCAATAAATTGTGGATCGAGAAGGTATCGACCATGGATTACGAGGTCTTCACATCAGAGCTTGGAAAGCAATCCACGAGCAAGGCCAGAATGACACTTGGAGGAACAACCAGATGGGGTATAGGTACATATATCCCCAGATTGTTGGAATTATTAACGAGTTTTATCGGATTCATTATATACGGCGTTATGCTCGTATCTGTTCATCCTTTTGTCTTGGTCGCTCTTCTCATTGCATATGCCATCAATATGGCTGCAACTCTTCATGCAGAGAAGAAAAAGCAGATGCTCAAGGACGATGTTTCAAAAGCAGAACGTAAGATGAACTATTTTGCTTATAACACCAGAAATTTAAACATAGCTAAGGACATCAGAGTATACTCCATGAGAGAGTGGATTAAGCAGATGGCTACAATGGCCAGACTTGATAAGAAAAATGTGGATGACAAGGTTCATTACTATCAGTTATTTGTCCTTATCGTCAACGGTATAGTCGTATTGTTGAGGGATTGTATCGTGTATTCGATATTGATATGGCTTGCTCTGAAGGGTGACATAACTATCGGTAATTTCGCATTGTATGCTACAGCTGTAAATGGTCTGGGTGATTGGTTAGCTCAGATAACAACAGGAGTTGGTGCATTCAGAGAAGCAGATAATAACTTAACTGATTTCAGACAGTTCCTCAGTTTGCCGGACGGAAAAACTGATTCTAAGGAGAAATTGGAACTTGTAGCCGCTCCGGGCATTGAATTGGATAATGTCTCATTTTCTTATGAAGGTGAGAATAAGGTGCTGGACAATGTATCGTTAAAAGTCAAACCGGGTGAGAAGATTGCTGTGGTCGGTTCCAACGGAGCCGGAAAGACTACGCTTATCAAATTGATATGCGGATTGTTGCATCCTGCAGGCGGACAGATCCTGATTGACGGAATTTCGGTTTCATCTGTTAATCAAGAAGATTGTTCAAAAGCAATATCTGCTGTTTTCCAGGATTCTGCGCTGTTGCCTGTCAGTATTAAGAGCAACATTGTCATGAATGATAAAAAAGTTGAGGAAGACAGGTTGGCTCGAGTCGTAACCATTGTAGGACTTGATGAGAAAGTCGCTTCATTGGAAATGGGGCTTGAGACACCGTTGGTCAAGCATATCACTGAGAATGGAACGGAGTTTTCAGGCGGTGAAGTTCAAAAGCTCTTATTGGCACGAGCGATCTATAAGGATTCTCCTATTTTGATTCTTGATGAGCCTACAGCCGCAATGGATCCGATCGCGGAGCAGAATGTTTATCTGAAGTATAACGAGCTATCTAAGGACAAGACGGCTTTCTTTATCTCACACAGACTGTCATCCACAAGATTTTGCGACAGGATTATATTTATCGACGGCGGCGGAATCAGAGAAGTTGGTACCCACGATGAGCTAATGGATAAGGGAGGTCTGTATCATGATATGTACATGGTACAGAGCAAGTATTATCAGAAGGAGGAGTGTTATCGCTATGAGAAAAAACGGTAGAACCCTCTTAGAGGATATTAAATGTATCAACCGTGGAATGAAGGAATTCGAAACATTCCTTCCGGGACAGCTCAGATTGCTGTTCATATATTCTGCGATAACTATGGCAATACCGTATATCGGTATCTATATGACCTCTGTAGTTATAAGCGAACTCAGTTTACAACAGCGAACCTGGGTATTGATTGCGAGTGTAGCTGTTGCCATTATCTTGACATTGATACTAACGATAGTCTCGGCATTTATTAATAAACGGATCTCAGTTGGTTATAACCAATTGTTTCCTGCACACGAGATCAGACTTAATGAGAAAGCCAATGCTATGAAATTCAGTCTTCTGGAAGATGAAAAGACCAGAGAACTGCGTGATGAAGTATCGGGCAGTATCAATTGCTCTGGTGCAGGCATGGGCAGCCTCTATTGGGACTGTGAAATAATCTTCAAGGCTTTGTTCTCTGCAATGATCAGTATTGTGCTATTAGCATTTAATGTAGGTGTTAAAGGAACTACACTCGGATTTTCCCACACTTTGTCAGGATTTGCGAATTCTGTCTGGGGCTATTCGGTATTGATAGTTATTATTATTATTTCCGTAGCCGTATCATCGAAAATGACGAGTAAGATATTCGATGTTTCCTTCGATGTATTCAAAAACGGTGCTAGATACAATCGATATGCAAACTATTACAAGTTGGAATACCTCTCTAACGATAAGTCGGCTCAGGACGTTCGTCTGTATTCTCAGAAGAATCTAATCCTGGATGAGGTCCTGGATAAGTGCTATATTCCGTTTGCAAAGGGTGATAAGAGAGAAAAAGATGCTTCCAGCAAGAATAATGGAATCATGCTCTTGTTAAGTGCCTTTACAGGAGGAGCTGTCTATATCTTGGCCGGTGCTAAGGCGATGAATGGTAGCATAGGAATAGGTAATGTATTGCTCATCTACTCTGCTGTTACGATGCTTATCAAGGCCCTGACGGATTTTACGATGATATTTACCGATCTGAGGAATAACAATGAACATTTAATCAGATACTTCAATTATGTTTCTTTGGAAGAAGAGTTTAGTACTAAGGCTACATCAGATGATTGTAAATATGTTGAAGTAAGTATTGATAATGTATCGTTCAAGTATCCGGGTTCTAAGAACAACGCACTTAAAAATGTATCTCTTTTCATAGAAAACGGCCAAAAGATCGCAATAGTTGGGGCTAACGGATCGGGCAAGACAACCTTGGTCAAGTTGATTTGCGGACTGTACGATGTTACGGAAGGTGACATTAAGATCAATGATACCCTGCTATCAGCCAAAAACAGAAACGAATGTGGAAAGTGGTTGTCGGTAGTATTTCAGGATTTCAGTCTGCTGGCTCTACCGATAGGTAATAATATTTCTGCAGGCAAAGAATATAACGAGTCCAAAGTTTGGGATTCGTTGGAAAAGGTTGGGATTAAGGAAAAGATTGAGAAATACCCTAAGAAGTTAGAGCAATCTTTGTTTAAGGATTACGATGATGAGGGCGTGGATCTGTCTGGCGGTGAGACACAGAAGATAGCTATAGCGCGCGGCATTTACAGAGATACGGCTCTGTTCATACTTGATGAGCCGACAGCAGCATTGGATCCGTTCGCAGAATACGAGATCTTTACGAAGATGAATGAAATATCTCAGGATAAAACGACCATATTTATAAGTCATAGGCTTTATTCTTGTAAATTCTGCGACAAAGTAATCGTTATGGATGGCGGTGAGATTGTACAGGTCGGAACGCACGAGGAATTAGTTAATATTACTGGCAAGTATTCGGAAATGTGGAATGCCCAAGCTCAGCATTATATTAAAAAATAATTTAAAAAGCGAGGAAAAGAAAAATGAATCAGTCAGATGCAACAGAAAGAATCATTGAAGTTATTAAAGGTGTCATTGGTGAAAACGATAAGGAATTGACCGATGATACAAAAGTAGAGAGTATAGGTGTCTCTTCGATCGATTATATCAAAATCCTTATCATGCTTGAGACAGAGTTTGACATCGAATTTGATGACGACGATCTAGTATTGGATGAGAACACTTGTATTTATGATCTGGCAAGCAAAGTCTGCGCAAAAATAAGCTAGGAGAATAGGTATGTTGACGATAAAAGAGTTGTATTCTTCATATTATGAGAGATTGTCAAAGCAATATCCTGCTTGTGATATTTATCTTTCACTGTGGAATTCTGAAGGCATGTACTGCGAAGCAGGAAACTGCCGGATCGGAAAAGAAAAATGCAATTGCGCCTCGGTTTCCAAATTGTTTGCTTTTTTAGCCTTCGGAATAGCTGAAAAGCGTCAACTGATAAGTGTGGATACAGCCGTTGGGGAAATGATTCCTGAGTTGAGACTTTATTATTCTGGGGAAAATATGACTAATAGCATCACGATTGGAATGCTGTTAAGTCATTCATCCGGATTGCCTCAGTTTGCTACGGTTGGCAATGTATTTATTCCGGAAAACGATCTGAAGCAACATATTTTTTCTTTGCATGAATCAGAATTGTTGTTTGAACCTGGGTGTGACAGTTGTTATAGCAATCTTAACTATGATCTGATTTCTTACATCTTGGAATTGGTATTTGAATGCTCATATGAAAGGATACTCAGTGATTATGTGTTTTCTGTATTTTTGGAAAAACCGAATTACGGGTTCACCGTTAACAATAAATCACAGACTGCATCTATGGGTATGGAACTGTCTCCACATTCTTTGATGTATACTGTTTCAAAGGCATTTGGTTCGTTGCAAAAACAGTTTTTCTCTGAACACATTCAACAGGTATACTCACATTATGTTCAGTTGGATGACAACCAGAATTATGGTCAGGGCTTGTGCTGCAAAGTCTTTTTGATTAATGGTATACCGTGCTGTTATGTAACAGGACAGTTTTTGGATAAGTACATATGTTTGGCATGGAATTCTGAAAAGGATATATACCACTTGTTCTTTGCAAAAAAATGCTCTAAGGGATTGATTAATTATTACCATGAAAATGATCTGTTCTGCAGGTTATTGGATCCTGAATGGCCGCTCAAGTTTGATGTTCCTGAACTAAAAGAAGAGCAGGAGCGTTACTATTTGGTTCAGGACAGGCTCAGGCTTTTTGAGAGATATGTTTCCTGTGACAACCAAATCTTGGAGATATTGAAACGAAACAATTCCGTTACAGTCTTCCATAATATGCATTTTGTCGGGGAATTTGATCTGGATTTCGGCGACTTGATTGAAGAGGATTTATTGATCAAACACATTGAATGTAATAATGATGAGAGGCTTCTTGTGATCTTTAATGGAGAAGTTAGGTATTATTACAAGGATTATGCTTCTTTTGGAGATGATAATGCATTTTGCCGGTATCAACCTATTATTTCAGAATTTGTAGATCCGGTGAACCGGTTCTTGTTGCGGTTTTTGAGGAATAACTCGAGTGTGTTTATATCTCTTACGGATGAAGAATTAGTTATTAATAGTTTGATTCACTATAGGCAACATAATGGGAAGTATTATAGTTCAGCCGGTGCTGTCGCATTTGCCAAAGGCGATGAGATTTACATCAACAACTTGGCCTTTACGAAAAAGAATAAACGCGATTTTGTAATTGGAATGATTAGGAATGTAGTCAGGATATAGTATCAAGGTGCAAACATGAAAAACAAAGTAACAGTGGCTTTGCTTGAATGTGAAGGCATTAATGAAGACTTGTACAACAATGCCAGATGTTTTGTGACTGCAAACAGATTGAAAAAAGCTGATAATCTGGTTGAACATAGGGATAGGGTATTGTCTGTAATGAGTGAATTCATACTCTTGTATTATTTGCGAACTTATTATGGAATGTGGGTGAGCAATTTTCCAGAGAATAACAGGGGTAAACCGTATATAGCGGGCAGTGAGCTCATAAAGTTTAATATTAGCCATACTAGAAATATCGTTTCTGTAGCCATTTCTGAGCAGAACATCGGTATTGATGTCGAGACAAGTTTAAGTGCAACAGACAAGCAGATCATTCAACTCATTGATTTCTGTTTTTCTGAAAAAGAAAAACTTTACATTAACTCTGGAGAATCGGGTTATAACCATCGTTTTTTCGAAGTATGGACACGGAGAGAAGCATATTTCAAGTGTTTAGGTTGTGGTCTATCGATTAAGAACAACAAAAAAGATATCTCAGAAGATTTCTATTTCTCAGGTATCCGATACAAAAATTATACGATAAATGTGTGTTCTGATCGAGAGATGAATGTTGACCTACACTTGGTCGATGCTCAGGCAACGCAGGGAATGTTGACTGCTATGCAAGCATATTGTTACTTGTCAAAAACTACTGTAGGAGAAACAACGTGAAATTACATCACATAGGAATTGCTGTTGCCAGTATCGACAGATACAACAACAATTTTCTTAGGCCTTTATTGGGGTACGATTCCATATTGGAGACAATGCTTGTAGAGCAACAGTATTCAAGAATTGCCTTTGCGGAAAACGGCCAGACGGTGAAAATGAAATTGATTGAGGCTATTGATGAGAACAGTCCGCTTTATAATCTGTTCAAGGAAAACAAAGGGGGACTATATCACATAGGCTATGTCTCGGAAAACTTTGAAGAAGACATAGCATTGCTTAATATGGCCTGGGATAAAATTAGAAGAATTGATGGCGTTGATGTCGGATCACTTTGTACAACTTATAGTCAGACTTCATCACGACACGAGGATTGACTATTACGAACATGCAGAAGTAGACAATTACTTTAGGAATATCTATGTAATGCAGGGTTTCAGTTGGATGAGAAATAATGCTGATACCGTCAATATTTCTAAGTTTACTGATTGTTGTCAGAAATATCATTAAATACACCGGATGGTGTTGCAGATTTAAGAATTATGGTAGTCAATAGGAAGAGACTTATTAAGGAACTTACCAAAATTAGCCATTGGGTGGGACACGGCATGTAAGTGTAAGGGAGCACCGTAAAGCAACTGACTGGGCAGAGGAAATCAAATACCTTGCGGATGTTATGTATCCGAATGCGGAAAAGATCGTACTGGTGATGGACAATCTCAATATCCATAAACCAGCTTCGTTATATAAAAAGTATCCACCGGCAGAAGCAAGAAGAGTCATCAGGCGGCTGGATATCCATTACACGCCAAAGCATGACAGCTGGCTGGATTTGGCTGAAATCGAATTAAATGTCATGACCAGGCAGTGTCTTGTAAGACGGATAGACGGCCTTGATAAACTCAGACAGGAACTGTCTGTATGGGAGGCAAACCGTAATGCTTCTGATGCAAAGATACTTTTTGCATTTTAAGACAACCGATGCCAGAGAAAAACTGATTTCCCTGTATCCCACCCTCATTACATTTGTCCTGTAAGGACAATTGTAATGCTTCATATTTCGGTCATATAGGCCCAAATATGCAGATGCTAAATATCAATGATATAATACACTAGATTGGAATGATAATTGGAGAAAGGGTGTTAGGCTTTCAGGAGGTCAAAAGCAACGATTAGCTATCGCACGTGTTTTTTGCAGAATCAGGATATCATAATTTTTAACAGAGAAAAAGAGAATGACATAGTAGCAGAAGTCAAGAGCTTGTCGGCAGGGAGGAATCTTTTTGAATGATTATATTTTAGCAAAGCGGTACATAACACATAATTGTTTAGAAAATTGTATAGCAAATTTGTGTGATTATTATAGAATTGATTTTAGACCTTTATTTGTAAATTCCTGGGATTTTGGCTTTAATAATAATGAATCCATATTAGAAAAACAAATTGATTTTAATTCAAATTTTGATTGGTGTTTAGAATGTTTTAAAATTTCAAAAACATATTTTAACATGTCTTTTATTCCAATAAATAATATCGAAATTGACATTATGAACTCGCTGAGAGATGGAAAGATTATATTACTTCAAGCAGATGCATATAATTTGCCTTGGAATTTGGCATTTTTAAAATACCATAGCCATCATTATTTTATAGCAAAATTTGACTTTGATAATAATCTAATAAGTGTAACAGATTCATTCTGTTCGGAAAAGAAAATCGAGTTGCCTAGTTTAGATGGTCTAAATATATTAGAATGCAGAATCGTACAGCTATTAGGTAATGGCCAAGATGAAACTACTCCCATTTTATTAAGAGCAGGATATCATATAATTATGGAATCCAATATTCATAATAACATTTTTAATTCAATTCGACATTTTGGTGACGAATTAGAGAAGATAGATTCAATAGAAAAACTCACAAAATGTACTGATGATTTAACACATTCAATATTCTTGAGAAAATTAAAGAATATATCAGATGAACGCTATAATGTAAAATGTTTTTTTGAATATATACAGCTATCAAATAAATATGTTGATTCTATGGGAGTTATTTATAATAAGTGGAAAACAATTGAGACTATGTTTGTTAAAATTCTTGTATCTAAAAAACTTAATTCAATTACTCGAATAAGAGAAGAAATATATTTTGTTGCTAAATTGGAAAATGATTTATGTAATGCAATAATTGAGGAGAAAAATAATGCAAATACTTAATAACAAAAACAAAAATACATATAATTGCAATTTGATTGATGTTTCTGATAACAATATGGTTGGCATTCTTCTTAATAGAAGTATTAGCTTAATTACCACTATATATAGCTGCTTCAAAAATAGAATTACATATTTACCTTTGGATCCTGATTGGCCTAATCAACGTATTAATGACATTGTATCTGCTAATAATTTAAATATGATTATTACTACAGTGGAAAATTATAATAGAGTAAAATGTCCTAATAAAATTATTGTTGATAAAAAAAGCAATGTGAATTTTTTTGGTGAAATCAGGGAAAATGAGATTTCATATATCCTTTATACATCAGGTTCAACAGGTCAACCTAAAGGGGTAGAGGTAAAACGAGAATCATTATATAATTTTATAGACGGAGTATCCGAAATCATCGATTTTTCTCCTTTAAAACGAATTGCCTGCTTTACTACAGTGTCTTTCGACATTTTCTTTCTTGAAAGCGTCATGGCTTTAGAAAAAGGCTTAACTGTTGTTTTAGCGAATGAAGATGAACAACGGAACCCTAAACTTATGGCAAACCTTATTCAAAATAGCCATATTGACATGATTCAGATGACGCCATCCATGATGCAGATGCTCTTGCTCTATGATAAAGAACTTTTTTGCTTAAAACATGTACAAGAAATCATGATTGGGGGAGAACCTTTCCCGCTTAATTTACTTCAAGCATTGCAAAAGAAAACCAGCGCTAAAATATATAATATGTATGGTCCCACAGAAACAACAATATGGTCTACAGTAAGCGAACTTACACACAAGAAGCGAATTGACATTGGTCGTCCAATCAAAAACACAGAGATATACATAGTAGATGAGAAATTATCTATATTGCCTAGCGGACAGGTTGGAGAAATTTGTGTTGCTGGAGCAGGGCTTGCAAAAGGCTATTTGGGAAGAGATGAATTAACTAATGAAAGTTTTTTGTTTTTACCACAGAAACCTGAAATAAGAATATATAGAACCGGTGACTTTGGAAGATATTTACCAGAAGGTGATCTGGAGTATTTAGGACGTAAAGATAATCAAGTTAAAATACGTGGACATCGAATTGAACTAGAGGAAATTGAAAGTTTCATAAATCAATATGATCACATAAATCAATCTATTGTTATATTGTTAGAGGTGAACAGAGATGATAAGATTTTACAAGCGTTTTATACTAGTGATAACTATATAGATCAGAAAAAAATATCAAATTATTTACGCACAAAACTTCCCGAATATATGATACCTACAGTTTATAAACGAGTTGAATATTTTATCCAAACTTCAAATGGAAAAATAGATAGAAAAAATGTAATGGAATGTATAGAAATGGAGGTGGATAAACCTCTGCCAGGGGATACAAATGTGGATAATTTGAACGATATTCAAAAAAAAGCTTTCAATACTATTATATCAAATCTTGGTTTAATAGTAGATGGAAATATTTCGTTAGAGACAGTTTTTACAGATATTGGTCTTGATTCTATTACATTTGTTAAAATTATTGTTGATTTAGAAAATGAGTTTAAATTTGAATTTGATCATGAAAAACTACTTTTAAACGAATTTACTACTGTAAAATCTATGATAGGTTATATAGAATCAAAAATATCAGACATCCATGGAACTATTTAATTACTTAAACTTCCCATACACTAAGTAATATAATATTGATTCACTGTAAGCAGCTTTTTCGTAATCCCATAACCTGTTATGTGATGAGTCAATCATAAGGAGGCGTTGTCAGCACCTGCCAATCCTATAGTATACTGATGGTAACAGTTTACGAAAGGAGGCAGCGCCATGCTGACCAAACAGCAAATGCAGGAAATACAAGATTTAAAACTGCGTGGTTATACGAAGGCCGATATTGTTACCTACTATCAGGAGAAGGGCCTTAAACCACCAAGTAAACCCACTATCAACAAATATTATGACATGGGTATCGTACCGAATGATCCGGGAGCAAAGCTCGCCAAGGATAAAGAGTTCGACATATCACCCTTCAAGGAAGCTATCATCACCATCCTGGAAGCAAACAGCCGGAACGATTTCTGCATCTCTTCTGTCTATGATATTTTGGAAGTGAAGTTCATTGAAAATGTCGATTTCAAAGCCCTTCCCGGCAATGAGCAGACACTCAGGAATTATGTACGTTACCTTGAAGACGCAGGAGTTATTACACGTGAACCGGAACATCGGCGGGTCTACGATTATGTCTTTGACACTCCGCCCGGAGAGCAGATGCTCATCGACTTCGGCGAACTGACGCTGGACGCCAGGAGCAGCATACACTTCATCTGCCTCTTGCTGCGCTACAGCCGTTTCCTGTGCGTTTATGCGCAAGACCGTATAATGCAGTGGAAGCTTGCCAAGTTATCTACCGCAGTTTCTGACGCCTCGGGAGTCATCCCGGAGTACTCGTCATCGAACAGGATGCCGTATTCGTAGCCAGTGGGACTTATGTTGAAAGCATCGATTTTTATTCGGACAGGAGAGCCGATAGCAATGAAAATTGAAAATGCGGAGACATAGGGGAAAGCCGTATGCGTTAGTAGCGCACGTACGGTTGGAATGAGAGATATAGGCAGCAATGCCTATATCTACTCAAGCATGAAATTATCAACAATAAGATTAGGAAGGAAGAGAGATTAATGATATATCAAATACCTATTTCACAACCACCGATAACCTCCTACCAGCATATTACATGCATATTGGCTTTGACTGATCATTACAACAAAACTACTAATAAAAACAGTTATATGAACTGGTTCATGTTGCAGTATTTAAATATTATGCTTTACCGATGGAATGAGCATCCGTCAAACCTAAGATTTGATAATTGCTTTAATGCACATACCCATATCAGTTGTGGAATTTTGTCATGTGATGTTTATAATGGGGCCGAAATGGTGCAACACTCAGTTGATTTTTCTGAATTTGCATCAGGTAAGATCAAAGAAGGATTTGCAATATATGTTCGTTTAAACAGACATTGCATTGTAGAGCCAATAAATTTCGAGCCATATAATTATAATCAACAGGGATACGATTCTTCCTGGTCCCATGAAACCCTAATCAGCGGTTATGACTCGGAAAAGCAGGAGTTTTACTTATCAGATTTTTACGATAACAAATTCAGGACAATAAGTATAGATGGGCATATCTTGAATTTATCATTTTCAACCGCTAGAAGAATTCATACCGATAATTACAGAAGACAAGATGTCATTGCATGTAGAACTTTCTCCGACAATCAATTAAACATAACGTATGATCCCTTAGCTCTATTGTTTTTGATTGAAAGATGGTTAAGAGGTGGAACAATGGGGGATCGTTTTTTGGGAATAACCTGTTTTGATGTGATTGATGAAAGAATTCAGAAATGCGGTCTTCTTACTTTTGATGTAAGGGTGCTTTCTGTATTGTATGATCACACGACTGCCGTACTTCTTATATTAAATTATCTAATAGAGACAGGTAAAATAATAGGGGATCAATATTTAATAAATCATACAGAGGATGCACGAAAAACTGCACTGATTTGCCTGAACCTGTTGCTGAAATACAAGATAGAGGCTAAGGAGAATGATCAACATAATAATAAAATGAGAACACTGCTTAATAGTTTAAAGGATAAAGAAGAGATGATCTTTAAAAGATTGCACGCTCTAGTCCTGTCATCTATGGAGTCAGCTAGGAATATATGATACAAGGATGTTAGCTCCTAGTCGATTTTCCCAGAAATAACCTGAATATACCGGTTAATAGTGTATGTGTAGATTCCGGTGGACTGGGGTATACATTCAGTTTTGCATATAAAAACCGCCCGGCAAACCAGGCGGCTTTTTATTATTTTATTTGGAACATTTTTGTTCCACAAGAAAATTGAACATTAACAAAAAATAAAGTTTTGGAAATAACTTTTCCAAGTCCAAAATTATTATGATGAACTTCCATGCCGACGTAGAAGTGTTTGATATCACCTTCCTCGAATTCAGTGGCTATTTTTTGAGCACTTTCCAGTTGCTTTTTCGCCAGAGCCTGATTATCATACCCTTTCATCCGTTTTGGATTTTTCATTTCCGAAATAAATATTGATGCTTTAACGGCGGTTGTCGTTTTTTTCTTCCCCGGTTTTTGACGATAATTAAAAAGAAAAACGGATTCTTTCGCTCTGGTAATTGCTACATAGAATAAGCGGCGTTCTTCCTCAACTTCTTCTTTTGTAGTCGCTTTTGAAATTGGCGTGTATCCCTGGCAGCAATCAATGATAAAAACGTAATCCCATTCTAACCCCTTTGCCTTATGCATCGTGGAGATAGTGATGCTGTTATCGCCTTTCTTCTGCATATTCGCCTTATGTTGACGAATATGGTAAGAAGCGGCAGCGCTCCAGGCATCGCTGGAATGAAATCTTTTTACATCAGTAAGAAAGAAATTTAATTTACCGAGCAAGAAATCCTCATTGAGATCACTTTTATTTGCATGATTGCCAAGGTAATCCTGATAACCAATTTCATGAGCAATTCCCTGAACCTGTTCGGACAGTGGAAGATTGCGAAGTGAAATGATATCACGGAACATCTTTATGCATGCATCAAACGATGATTGATACTTGGGACTGCCATTTCGCACGGCATCGATAATAGCGTCTTCGGTGAATTCCTGTAAATGCCGAAAATCCCTCTCACGCAAATACCTGGATGGCTTGTTCAAAATCCGAATCAAATCACCAACTTTTCCAACATCGTTAATGAGTCGCAAATACGCAATGATATCGTTGAATACAAAGTGATCGTAAATATCCTTGATTGCATCATTAGACGTATAAGGAATTGAACGCCTATCCAACTCTGCAGCTACATCTTCCAATTGTTGGTTCATCCTGGTAAGTACGGCTATTGAGGTTGGCGGCGTACCGGAGGAAAGCAATTCACTTATCTTGGTGCATAAATAACTTATTTCGTCCTTTCGGTTCTGAAATGTCTCGTAAATCACTTCGCCAGTGCCGGTCCTGGAGGCCTTGATGTTTTTTTCGAACCGTTCCGTATTGTGTTCGATTAAATTTCTGGCAACTTCAATGATTCTGGGTTGAGAGCGGTAGTTTGTATCCATATTGATTTCATGAACGTCCGGGAAATCCGTCTTGAAATCCATCATAATACGAGGATTGGCACCCCTGAATCCATAAATAGACTGATCATCATCCCCAACCACACAAAGATTACCGTTCTTGCCGGCCAATAAGTATAAAATCTCTTTTTGAATGAAATTCGTATCCTGATATTCATCACACATAAGATAGCGATATTTTTGACGACACTGATGAAGCAACGCTTTATCGGATTCTAATCGCGCTTTACATATCCGCAGTAAATCATCAAAATCCATAAACTCAGCAGATTCTTTTCTATTTTCGTATGCATGGTAAACAGAAACGAATTCAGAATGATTTAAACAAGCAGGGCAAAAGTCATCCAGTGATTTTGCACCATTTTTAAATGCACTAATGTCGATTAGAACGTCTTTTAGCGCTGTCTTTGCCGGAATACGAACCTGATAGAGCACTTCGCGAAGAAGACTATATTGATCTTCGGGCGAGGCAATGCGTAGTGATTGATTATCTTGACTTGAAATAATCTTCAGGCACAATGAGTGGATTGTACAAAATGTCACCTCGGATTCGCCATAATTTTTAAGGAAACGCACTTTCATTTCCATTGCAGCAGCTTCTGTGAAAGTAACCATGACGATTGAGTCAGCTGCGATACCAGAATCTGTCATAGCCTTGATACGTCGAATCATGGTAGTTGTCTTACCAGAGCCGGGACAACTAATAAGCAGTACCGGTCCCTCAATGGTTCGAATTGCGTCTTCCTGTGCAGGATTTTTTTCCATCTTTATTTTAGCAATAAATGCCGCTCCTTTCCTATATTGTTCTATTTAATTATGCAAGAGAAAGCAAGGAACTAAGTATTATATAAAAACACAATAAAATCGTTATCCGCAGACTTTGTGAATTTGAGTTATTAAAAGTGACGTGATATGATAGTAGCAAGAGGTGATAATTATGAAAAAGCGAAACTGGTTAATTCAACCACAAAGCGATAAAGATGCTGACATGATTGTAATTGAAAAGCTTTTAAGGAGGGATAAGATTTTACAATTTAGTCAAATAGAATACAACGAAGATTCAGAGCGATATGGCAAGGATATGATTCCGGTAGGAGATATTCCTTATATAGAGCGTTGGCTTTGGAAAAACCATCAAAAGAAAATGATTCCAATCGAAGTGCCGGAAATTTTGCGGAAAGAGGAATTTCTTGGAAGAAGTTATCGAATCGTGGACCGCGACAAAATACCATACGACACTGGTGGAAAGTATTTCATAAAGAATGTTTCCAGACTAAAAGAATTCAATTCAGCTCTATACGAGGGAATGGTGCCGATGCCTTCCACATTACCTGCGGGACACTATGTAGTAAGCAGCTGGGTTGATATTCGTTCGGAGTTCCGCGTGTTCGTATATAAGGATGAAATACTGGCAATTCAAAATTATCTGGGTTCGCCATTGGTTTTTCCGCAGGCAGAAAAGCTCATGAAAATGGTGATGCAATATCAAGGGGATGATCGGCGACCAAAAGCATATACTCTTGATATAGCGGTAATCTGCAAGCAGGATCAGACAACAGATACCATTTTGTTGGAAATACATCCCTTCGCATGTTGCGGATTATATGGTTTTGCGGATCCAGACATTCCTGATATGTTAGAGGCCGGTATCCAATATTATACAGAAAATTAAAATTTTTCAATAAAATCCAAAAATGTATTGACAGATAAAAGAAGTTGTGATAGAGTTTAGGACAGATAAAGGAAGTGCCTGTCCGCTATCTACCATTTTAATGCGTAGATTTCGTGCAGGCTTTTTTAATTCAAATACCAGGAAAGGAAATGGATATTATGAAAGCGAATGTAACAGTCATTATAAATAGTATTAATCTTGGATGGAACGGTCTTAATCACGGAACGTTTAGTTTACCGTGCCCATTTACAATGAGTTCACTGGGACATTTGTATCATTCCATAATTGACTTTTTACACAGACGGAATCCATTTATTCGTTGCCTAATTGGTGCAGGCACGCCAATTTGATGCGGATATAACCGGATATTGATATATTTTACCGTCTGTAATGAGATTTTCTTCATTTCAGGCGTTTTTTTATTCC